>Ga0187892_10001521_pt1 | contig 52453 bp, 35 predicted proteins | sample MA1701073metaG_FD_139345 | JGI IMG/M metagenome (GOLD analysis project Ga0187892, IMG submission 139345) | Bio-ooze microbial communities from a basaltic lava cave in the Kipuka Kanohina Cave System on the Island of Hawaii, USA - MA170107-3 metaG ...
AGGCACTCCCCGAGGAGCAGCGCGCCGGCGTGGCGATCATCCGCCGCTCGCTCGAGGAGCCGCTGCGCCGCATCGCGGAGAACGCGGGCGTCGAGGGCTCGATCGTGGTGGACAAGGTGAAGGGCGGCCGAGGCTCGTTCGGCTTCAACGCCGCCACCGAGCAGTACGAAGACCTGGTGCAGGCCGGCGTGATCGATCCGACCAAGGTCGTGCGCTCGGCGCTCCAGAACGCCGCGAGCGTGGCCTCGCTGCTGCTGACCACCGAGGCGATGGTCGCCGACAAGCCCGAGAAGAAGAAGGGCGGCGGGATGCCGGGCGGCATGCCCGGCGGCATGCCCGACATGGGCGGCGACGACTTCTAGCGCTCCTTCGGTTCGAAAAGCGTCGGCCCTCCCGCGCGAGCGGGAGGGCCGATTCGTTTCCGGCCCCGGCTGAGCCGAAGTCGCTAAGCTCCGCGCCATGCTCCAGTGGCGGGGGGCTCGCGCTCTCTCGGAAGCGCGGCTGGCCAGGCTCGAGGTGAAGCTTCGCGACCGCGGCTGCGCGGTCCGCTCCCTCGCGGCCGAGTTCGTCCACTTCGTCGACACCGAGGGCGAGCTGTCGGCCGAGGAGCGGCGCGTGCTGGGCCGCCTCCTGCACGACGGCGCGGAGGCCGCCCCGGATCCCGGCGCGGGCGCGCGCCTTTGGGTCGTGCCCCGCCTCGGCACCCTCTCGCCCTGGGCCTCGAAGGCCACGGACATCGCCTTCGGCTGCGGCCTCCGGCGCGTGCGCCGCATCGAGCGGGGCATCGCCTGGGTGGCGGCCGGCGCCTCGCTCCCCGCGCTGCTCGACGCCGCCGATCTGCTGCACGATCGCATGACGGAGTCGCTGCTGACCCGGCCCGAGGACGCGGCCCGCCTGTTCGAGCGAGCGGAGCCGGCCCCACTCGCGACCGTGCCCCTCCTCGCGGGCGGCCTGGATGCGCTGCGCGAGGCGGACCGCCGGCTCGGACTCGCGCTCTCCGACGACGAGGTCCGCTACCTCGCCGACGCCTTCCGTGCGCTTGAGCGCGATCCCACCGACGCCGAGCTGATGATGTTCGCGCAGGCGAACTCCGAGCATTGCCGGCACAAGATCTTCAACGCCGAGTGGTTCGTGGACGGTGAGCGCAAGGAAGCCTCGCTGTTCCAGATGATTCGCAACACCACCGCGTGCGCTCCGGACGGCGTGCTCTCCGCGTACACCGACAACGGCGCCGTGATCGCCGGGGCGGAGGCCTCGCGCTTCTTCCCCGACCCGGCCAGCGGCGTGTACGGGGCCACCCGCGAAGCGACGCCGATCGTGATCAAGGTCGAGACGCACAACCACCCGACCGCGATCTCCCCGTTTCCCGGCGCAGCGACCGGCTCGGGCGGCGAGATCCGCGACGAGGGCGCGACCGGGCGCGGCGCGAAGCCGAAGGCGGGGCTCGCCGGCTTCTCCGTCTCGAACCTCCGCATCCCGGGCGCCGAGCAGCCGTGGGAGAAGGACTTCGGCCGCCCCGGGCGGATCGCGTCGGCGCTCGAGATCATGCTCGCGGGACCGCTCGGCGCCGCCGCGTTCAACAACGAGTTCGGGCGGCCGAACCTCGGCGGCTACTTCCGCACCTTCGAGGAGCGCGTCGGCGGGCCCGACGGCGAAGAGGTTCGCGGCTACCACAAGCCGATCATGATCGCGGGCGGGCTCGGCAGCGTGCGCCCGGGCCAGGTGCAGAAGGCCGCCGTGCCCCCGGGCGCGAAGCTCGTCGTGCTCGGCGGACCGGCCCTCCGCATCGGGCTCGGCGGCGGCGCCGCCTCCTCGGTGCAGGCCGGCCGGAGCCACGAGGAGCTCGACTTCGCCTCCGTGCAGCGCGGCAACCCCGAGATGCAGCGCCGCTGCCAGGAGGTGATCGACCGCTGCACCGCGCTCGGCGACGCGAGCCCGATCCTGTCGATCCACGACGTCGGCGCCGGCGGCCTCTCGAACGCGCTGCCCGAGCTCGTCTTCGCTTGCGGGCGCGGCGCGCGCCTCGACCTGCGCGCGGTGCCGAACGACGACCCCGGCATGTCGCCGCTCGAGATCTGGTGCAACGAGGCGCAGGAGCGCTACGCGCTCGCCGTCGCGGCGGACCGTCTCGCGGCGCTCGAAGCGATCTGCCGGCGGGAGCGCTGCCCCTACGCGGTGGTCGGAGAAGCCACCGCGGACGGCCGGCTCACGGTCTCCGATCCCCGGTTCGGAAACGCTCCGATCGACCTGCCGCTCGAGCTCGTGCTCGGCCGCCCGCCGCGCATGGTGCGGGACGTGAAGCACCAGCGCGTCCGCCGCGCGCCGCTCGATCTCTCCGGCGTCGCGCTGCGCGAGGCGCTGCACCGCGTGCTCCACCTGCCCGCCGTTGCGGACAAGACCTTCCTCGTCACGATCGCCGATCGCACCGTCGGCGGACTCTGCGCGCGCGACCCCATGGTCGGCCCCGCGCAGGTTCCGGTGGCCGACGCGGCGGTCACGTGCGCCGGCTTCGACACGTACGCGGGCGAGGCCATGGCGATGGGCGAGCGCGCGCCGCTCGCCCTGATCGACGCGCCGGCCTCGGCCCGCATGGCCGTCGGCGAAGCGCTGACGAACCTGCTCTCCGCGGACGTGGCCTCGCTCGGCTCCGTGAAGCTGTCCGCCAACTGGATGGCGGCGGCCGGCCATCCCGGCGAGGACGCGCTGCTCTACGACGCGGTGCGCGCCGTGGGCCTCGAGCTCTGCCCCGCGCTCGGCATCGCGATCCCGGTGGGCAAGGACTCGTTCTCGATGCAGACCGTCTGGGAGGAGGACGGGGTCCGGCGCAGCGTGACGGCGCCGCTCTCCCTCGTCGTCACCGCGTTCGCGCCGGTCCGCGACGTCCGGGCCTGCTGGACGCCCGAGCTCGCCGCGGACGGCGACCCCGGCGTGCTGCTGCTCGTCGACCTCGGCCGCGGGCGCGACCGGCTCGGTGGCTCCGCGCTCGCGCAGGTGTACGAGCAGGTCGGAGACGAGGCCCCGGATCTCGACGACCCGGCCGACCTGCGACGGCTCGCGGCGGCGCTCGCGGAGCTGCGCGCGGCGGGGCTGGTGCGCGCCTATCACGACCGCTCCGACGGCGGCCTGATCGCCTGCCTGCTCGAGCTGGCCTTCGCGAGCCGCTGCGGCCTCGACGTCGCGCTCGAGCAGCGCGGCGCGGCGCTGCTCGCGGCGCTCTTCGCGGAGGAGCTCGGGGTCGTGCTCCAGGTCGGCGCGGCAGGGCTGCCGGCCGTGCTCGAAGTGCTGGCGCGCCACGGCCTCGCGGACTGCACGCGCGAAGTCGCACGCCCGCGAGACGACTCTCGCATCGCGATCCGCGACGCGACGGGCGTCGTCTTCGAGGAGCCGCTGGCGACGCTCCGCGGCTGGTGGAGCGCCACCAGCCACGCGCTGCAGCGCCTGCGCGACGACCCCGACTCCGCCGACGAGGAGCACGCCGCCCGGCTCGCCGGCGCGCCGCTGCTGCGGCTCCACGCGCCGTTCGACCTCGCCGCCGCCCCGAGCGTGCGGGCCGGGGCCCGGCCGCGGATCGCGATCCTGCGCGAGCAGGGCGTCAACGGGCAGGTGGAGATGGCGGCCGCCTTCGATCGCGCCGGCTTCGAGTGCGTCGACGTCCACATGACGGACGTGATCGAGCGTGGCCTCGACCTCGCGAGCTTCCGGGGGCTCGTGGCGTGCGGCGGCTTCTCGTATGGCGACGTGCTCGGCGCCGGTCAGGGCTGGGCGAAGTCGATCCTGTTCCACCCGCCTGCGCGGGAGTCGTTCGCGGCGTTCTTCGCGCGCAGCGAGACGTTCGCGCTCGGCGTGTGCAACGGCTGCCAGATGCTCGCGGCGCTGAAGGAGCTGATCCCCGGGGCCGAGGCCTGGCCCCGCTTCGAACGCAACCGCTCCGACCAGTTCGAAGGACGCCTCGCGCTGGTCGAGGTCGCGCCGAGCCCCTCGCTCTTCTTCGCCGGCATGGAGGGCGCGCGCCTGCCGATCCCGGTGGCGCACGGCGAGGGCCGCGCCGTCGGCGCGGCCGCCGGCGCGGTGGTGGCGCTCCGCTTCGTGAACGCCGACGGACGACCGGCCGAGACGTATCCGGCGAATCCGAACGGGTCGCCGGGCGGCGTCAGCGGCCTCACCACGCGAGACGGACGCTTCACCATCGTGATGCCCCACCCCGAGCGGGCGTTCCGGGCGGTGCAGCTCTCCTGGCGGCCCGCCGGTCTCGGCGAGGACGGCCCCTGGATGCGGATGTTCCGGAACGCGAGAGAATGGGTGGAGCGATGACCCCGCCCGCCAAGGATCTCTCACCGCTCACGGCCGTGTCGCCGCTGGACGGCCGCTACGCCGACAAGACGGCGCCGCTGCGGCGCTACGCCAGCGAGTGGGCGCTGATCCACTATCGGCTCCGCGTCGAGGTGGCGTGGCTGCGCTGGCTGGCGGCGCGGCCGGAGCTGGAGCAGCCGCAGCCCTTCTCGGCCGGCGCGGCGGCCGTGCTCGATCGCATCCTCGCCGAGTTCGGCGAGGCCGACGCGCAGCGCGTGAAGGAGATCGAGCGCACCACGAATCACGACGTGAAGGCCGTCGAGTACTTCCTGCGCGAGCGCATCGCGGGCACGCCCGAGCTCGCGCGCGCCGCCGAGTTCGTGCACTTCGCCTGCACCTCGGAGGACATCAACAACGTCGCCTATGCGCTGATGCTGCGCGACCTGCGCGACGAAGTGCTGCTGCCCGAGGTGGACGGCGTGATCCAGGGCGTCCGGACGCTGGCCGAGCGCTTCGCGGAGCAGCCCATGCTGGCGCGCACGCACGGGCAGCCCGCCTCCCCCACCACGCTCGGCAAGGAGCTGGCGGTCTTCGCCGGCCGGCTCGTGCGCCAGCGCCGCCAGATCGCGGGGGTGGAGGTGCTGGGCAAGTTCAACGGCGCGGTGGGCAACTACAACGCGCACCTCGCCGCCTGGCCCGGCGTGGACTGGGAGGGGCTCTGTCGCGGCTTCGTCGAAGCCCAGGGCCTCGCGTGGAATCCCTGCACCACGCAGATCGAGCCGCACGACTGGATCGCGGAGCTGTGCGACGCGCTCGCGCGGCTGAACCGCGTGCTCGTGGACTTCGCGCGCGACGTCTGGGGCTACGTCTCGCTGGGCTACTTCCGGCAGCGCGTGGTGGAGGGCGAGGTCGGCTCGTCGACCATGCCGCACAAGGTGAACCCGATCGACTTCGAGAACGCCGAGGGCAACCTCGGCGTCGCGAACGCGCTGCTCCAGCACCTGTCCGAGAAGCTGCCGATCTCGCGCTGGCAACGCGACCTCACCGATTCCACCGTGCTGCGCAACGTCGGCGCCGCCTCGGGCCACTGCCTGATCGCGTACCAGTCGCTGCGGCGCGGGCTCGGCAAGCTCGAGCTGGATCGCGCGCGCATCGAAGCGGACCTGGAGTCGAGCTGGGAGGTGCTGGCGGAGGCGATCCAGACGGTGCTGCGCCGGCACGGCGTGCCCGACGCCTACGAGCGGCTGAAGGCGCTGACGCGCGGCCAGGCCGTCGACCGCGCCGCCCTGCTCCGGTTCGTCGACGAGCTGCCGCTGCCCGAGGACGAGAAGAAGCGGCTGCGATCACTCACCCCCGCGTCGTACGTGGGAAACGCGGCCGCCCAGGCGCGACGATCCCCGGCGCGCTGAAGGAGCAAGCATGGGGATTCTCGACAGCTTCCGCCTCGACGACCAGGTCGCCATCGTGACGGGCGCGGGCCGCGGCATCGGGGCCGCGATCGCGGAGGCCTACGCCGAGGCCGGCGCCGACGTGGTGGTGGCCGCGCGCTCCCGCGAGCAGATCGAGCGCACGGCGGCGAGCGTTCGCGCTCACGGCCGGCGCGCGCTCGCCGTGCCCTGCGACGTGCTCGAGCGCACCCAGCTCGAGAACCTGGTGGACACGACACTGCGAGAGTTCGGACGCATCGATCTGCTCGTGAACAACGCCGGGGGTTGGCCGCCGAAGCCCGCGCTCCGGACCAGCGAGAAGGAGTTCGAGGCCGCGTTCCGCTTCAACGTGACGACGGCCTTCGTGCTGACGCGCCTCGTCGTGCCGAAGATCGTGGCGACCGCCGGACGCGGCGCCGTGGTGAACATCTCGTCCGTGGCCGGCCGCCATCACTCCGCGGGCTTCGCGGCGTACGGCACGGCCAAAGCGGCCCTCTCCTTCCTCACGCAGAACCTCGCGCAGGAGTTCGCGCCGAAGGTCCGCGTGAACGGGATCGCGGTCGGCTCGATCGCGACGGATTCGCTCGCCGGCATCCTGACCCCGGAGATCGAGTCGGAGATGGTGCGGCTCACGCCGCTGGGCCGGCTCGGCCGCGTCGAGGACATCTCCGCCTGCGCCCTCTACCTCGCCTCGCCGGCCGCCAGCTACGTCACGGGCGAGATCTACGGCGTGAACGGCGGTCTGGTCGCGCTCAACATGAACATGCCGCGGGCGTTCGACTAGACCTCGACGGCGTCGAAGCGCTCGCGCACGGCCGCAGGCACCCGGCGCGGCCGCAGCGTCGCGGCGTCCACGTAGGCCCACTCCGTCGTCGCCTCGACCAGGAGCTCGCCCCCCTCGCTCTCGAAGCGGGCGTGCCGCACGGAGAGCGCCCCGCGCAGCGACGACACCCAGGTCGTCTCGCGGATCGTCGCGCCGCCCGGGACGTTCCCGTGGTACAGCACGTCGTGACGGCGCACGATCCAGATGCCGCCGAGCTTGCGGGTCTGCTCGAAGCCGACGCCGAGCGCGTCCGCGTGCGCCGCCGCGAGCTCGACCACGTAGCGGACCCAGACCACGTTGTTCACGTGGCCGAGCAGGTCGATGTCGCGCGGCGCGACCGTGCGATGGCGGTGGAAGATCGGAATGCGCGGCGCGGCGGTCACGGGCGGCCGGACGGTAGCGGCTCGCCCTCAGTGGAGCGTGTGCGGCCCCTTCTCCGCGAGCTCGCGCAGGTAGAGCGCCCAGAGCCAGGGGTCCCAGGTGCTCTCCGCGGCGTCCAGGGGAGCCGGCGGGAGGACGCCCTCGCCCTCCTCGTGCTCCCGGTCGATCGGGTCGTGTCCGTCGAAACGCATCGCCGAACGCTCGGCACACGCCGACGACTCGCAAGCGATCGGCCCCGCGGGGTGCGGAGGCGACCCGAAGCAGCAAACCCACGAGATCCTAGGGAATCCGGTTCCTTCGCCGACGCGACAGCGCGCCGCCCGCGAGGCCGAGCACGCCGAGCCCGAGGGTCGTGGGCTCCGGCACGGCGCTGCCCACCGTCTCCGAACCTTGGTTCGTGAGCTCGGTGCCCTGGATGTGCGCCGCGACGAACACGGTGACGCCGTCGTTCGTAGAGGACGAGATCAGCAGATCGTTCTCGCTGAGGTCGGTGTCGGCCGAGAGCGTGAACGTCGCGGTCTGGAGCACGCCGTTCCCGCTGGTTCCGGCGCCGCTGCCGAGGTTCACGCCCCACACGAAGGAGCTGCCGGCGTTGCCCGACACGGACGGTTCGAAGTCCAGGTCGTACGGCGTCGCGACAACGTCCGTCGACGTGAGGGTGAGGCCGCTCACGTCGGGCAGGTTGAAGTAGAACTCGTGGAGGTCCGCCCCGGTGCCGAGCTCCGAGGTGTCGAGCGTGATCTGGAAGAACAAGTCGCCGACGGCCACCTCGGTGACCTCGACGGTCCCGAAATTGCCGGTGAGCGCGTCGTCGAACTCGACGTTCAGATCGAACGTGAGCGCGCGCGCCGCGGGCGCGGCCGACATGCCGGCGAGCCATGCGAAGCCGAGGATCGAAGCGCGGGAGAAGAGAGGGAACCGAGTCGCACCCATCCGAACACCTCCGGGCGCGCTGCTGCGCGCGCCGCCCCTGATCGGGGAGTGGCGGTGACGGGCCCGGAGTGGCGAAGTCTCTCCCTTTGGGGCGAAATGGAATCCGCCTCGAGCGCTCCGCCCGACTCGGTGGAGCCTGAGCGATGCAATTCGTGGCGAAAAAACCACATTTACTCGGGGCTCGATGGCAAGCCCCGCCTCGAGAGAAGCCTCGAGATGGGCTCGTGCCTGAACGCGTTGCGAAGGCGGCATGTCGAAGGCCGGAGACGAAAACGCCCGGGGGTCCGGTGACTTCCGGGCGCAAGAGTTGGAGCACGAGACCGGGTTCGAACCGGCGGCGCGATCGCGACATCGCGCCAGATGTGGTCACTCCTGACGAAGCGACCCCGGTTGATGCTACGACAGACTCGACGGCGATCAGCTTTCGTAGCGTTTGCGAGTGCCTGCACGCCTTGCTTCGCCGCCAGAATAGAGACGAGCGACGCGTTTCCGGGGCACTCAGCGGCAGCGGAACTGCGAGCCACCACCGTGCTAATGCGATGATGCGTCGGTCGGGCATACGCCAGACCTAGTAAGGTGAGCTTGCGACCATTTGCGTGCGGGGTCTCGGAGGCGGAGTTCGGAACGCACTCAGCGTTCCGCGCCGCAGTTGAAGCGCGACCTCTGCCTGCTTCTCGAGATCTTCAATGCTCTCCAGACATGAGAAGCAACGCATGCATTTGTGGCAATTCGCCATCACCAAGAGGTTTCCCTCATTCGAAGGATCGAGATGCAGGTGCGCCTTAGGCGTCTTCGAAGGGGTAGGTACCGGTAGTCCCGGAAGGCCGAGAATCACCGACCGCGGAACGGAGCAGAGCCGGATCCAATCGCGCGGCCCCCACAAATGGCCACGCCGTCTACACTCTCCGATTCCAACGGATTCAACGCAGTATCGTTGGGCATGGTCAGGATCCAGCCGTCGTTCCGCATTTAGTCGCCATTGAGCGAGGCGAGCCTGGAGAGGACCAGAGAAGTGCATGCCCGTGCCGTGCAAGGCTCCATCTGAGTCGCGAACCGCTAGGACCCACCCCCTTCGGTTCCGGATCGGGGTGCGGCCGATCTGCTCGATAGGCTTTAGAGTCGCGAGTAGTCTCGAGAGAACCCGCCACCCGGTGCGCGACATCAGGTCCTCCTGGGGAACTAGGCGATCTGTGTTTGCTTCTCGCACCCGCCATACGAACCTGGATGCCCAGCTCCACGCTTGGCCCGGTAGACATAGCACTCGCTCCGCTCTTGAAAGGCCGCGCCATTGCGTGTTGATCCAGATCTAGTCGGCAGCTCGTTCGATCCCTCACGCTTGCTCGACGGCATGACCGATCCTCGCCTTCGTAGATCGCAACTCCTCTTCGGCTTCCAGCAGCCACGGATGCATTGACGGGAAGCTCTTGCGGAAGATCCGGAGCGCCTCTTCTCTATGCGCTAGCGCTGCCTCAGTGCGATTCTCCCTCTCGAGCAAGTCCGCGTACAGGCCCAGCCGTTGGCCCAAGCGGTAGTCGTCGGGACCATGGTTCTCCTTCTCGATTCTTATCGCACGAATGATCATCTCCTCCGCTTCGACCATCTCGCTCCGCGCGATCAGAATACGTGCCAGGTTGTGCAACCGAATCGCCACGTCGGGATGGTTGGTGCCCTGCTGCTCAGCCAACTCCAAGGCGCGACGTGCGAAGGGCTCTGCCTCAGGTACCCTCCCCATCTCGAACAGCAGAACTACAAGGTTGCTGAGCCTGACGGAGATGTTAGGGCGATCGACCAGTTCGGCGATCTCGAGTGACCGTCGCATGATCGCTTCAGCTTCGGAACGGCGCCCCGTCTCTCGCAGCAAAGTCACGAAATTGTTTAAGAAGCTTCCCATCTCCTTGGACTTGTCGCCGCTCGCGCGGTCCGACAGTGCGATTGCCCTCTTCATGAGCAGCTCAGCCTCCGAGTACAGCGCCCGCGCCTGCAGAAAAGAGCCAAGATCGGCCATCAGGGAGCGGTGCGAGCCATCGCGGAGATGGCGGTCGCCGTGCTCAATCAGTCGAGTTACATGGGTCCGCGAACGCTCCCAAATCGGCCAAGCTTTGGAATCGTTCCTCGGGTTCGGTAGAAACGCATGCACTTGCCGCACGGCGAGGTTCACCCAAGCTGCAGCCCACCCCTCTGGAATTCGCGCGCGCACCACCTCCTGCATGAGACGATGCACCACGATCGAATCGCCCTCGCGCCTGGCTATTGCGTAGCGCTCTAACTCTGCGATCGGGGCTCCATGCCCGCCTCCTGCGTTGCCGACGCCTTGTTGTTGAGCGACTAGTCTGGCCCCTGATCGCGCCACTCCCTGGATCATGTCGATAGGTATTGGGTCGGGTGCTAGGTGCGATGCGACCCGGAGAACAGCGGTGGCTTCGGTAGAGAGGTGCCTGATCGTCGTCTCCCAAGTGACGGCGACCGCCCGAGGGTAGTCACTCTCGTTGGGGTCGTACCACTCCATGCAGCGAAGCCTGCCGCGCTCCCATTCTGCGAGATAGTCCCGCAGAGAGCGTCTCTCGAAAATGATGGTCGCAGCTGCTTGCTCAAGCATCAGCGGAAGCCCATCGAAGCAGTCGGTTGCTAACCGTCCAGCGCATTCAAGGTCATCATGCGCTTGTTCGCGAGCTGCCTCTGTTCTCGCGAGAAGAAAATCTCGCGCAGCAGTGGGCGTGAGACTGTCTAGGCGGAGGCGACTAACGCCAGGCCCCCAGTCCATGAACCTCGCGGTAATGAGGAGTCGTCCGCCTACGAGCTCACCTCGGAGGCCCCGAACGGCGCGAACCGCTTCCGGTGCGTCAGCACTATCCAACACGAGCAACCACCCTGGGTTGTCCTTCAACCACTTGAGCACTGCATCGTAGTGCTGTTGCTCGGGGGCATCAGACGGCAGCGGAATATCGAGCACGAGCGGCCTTGCTAAGGATGCAAGTGAGGTCCTCAAGATCTCCGGCGAATCTGCCTGTGCATAAAGCACGGCTGTGTAGGCATCGCGATGTCGGCGGGCGTACTCAATTGCGAGGCGCGTCTTGCCGACTCCACCGAGTCCATGAATCACACACGCCGGTGTTAAGTCACTATCAACCGACGACAAGAGCGCGTGAAGACAACTCAGGTCTTCATCGCGACCCTTCAGAGTTGTGCCGATGCTTTCGATTGGCACGTAGAACGGATGGCGGCGCTCACGATGGCCAGCATGCAACGCGGAGAATTCGCGCACATGGTGCTCGATCGCTGTGACCCTCTCGAGCGTGTTCTCGCCGGTTCTCTCGATGCGCTGGACCGTCCCCTCGATCGAGGCGAGCTGGGGCTCCAGCCTCGTTGCTAGGCCCTCGATTTCGTCGCGGACGTCCTGAAGTTGTTTCCTCGTCTCTGGTTCGAGCCCAGTCCAGCACCTGACAGTATTCGATGCAATACCGTCTCGCGCTGCACGGAGATCCTCAAGTACCTTGGCTGTGAGAGCTCCCTGGCTAGACAGCTGTTCTCGAATCTCACCAATGCTCGTCATCAAGAGTCGCATGAAGTCGAGCGCCAGCGCCGCGTATCCTCGACCTCCTCGCTGAAAGTCTTGCTTCGCGATGCGCCGGAGGTTGTCGAAGAAAGCGGTCCGCATCGCTTCCGCTATGGCGATTCGCGCGGGTAGCGACGGCTCACGCCCATAGTCCAGTATTTGAATGCAAAGGTCGTCGACGAGCCGACGCCAGTCCTCGTCGCTCTGGAGAATCGGCGCCTCTTGGGCCGAACTCGCGGCGCCGAACGCAAACCAGTGGACAACCCTCTTCTCATCGAGCGCTCCGAACAGGGTGTCTTGGTTCGTCAACTGGCCCCATTTCCGGTGTATTCTCTTGCTGAGCTTGGTTAGACGGCGGCGGTCAGAGGAAAAGCGTGCGCATTGCTGCGCTACGTTGAGAAGCGTTTCCGATAGAGCGTCGCGAACGAGCCTCCGAAGGTCGTGGTTTGCTAGAGCATTCCCGCCGTCGTTCCGCGAGAGCCGCTCATAGAGACTCGAACCGAAGATCTCGTTCGCTACTGCGCTCACCGTCTCCAGCCCTGCCCTCATCGCCGGAATTGAGACAAGTACGGCCAGGCCGGGACAACCCGCCGCAGCAGCGCTGCCCGCGGCGATGACCGCGCCGGCAGCAATCAATCGCGTGAGATCTGCCACGGCGCCCGAGGGTACGGCAGGATCCTCTGGGTTGCAGATGGGAAAGCCAGGCGGTGCCGCTCAGCGGCCCGTGCGCAGCCTCCTCGCTCGCCCCGGGATCACAATCCCGATCTGCGAGTCCCAGCGGATGCCTAACCGATGGCCTCCCTCCGACGAGCCTGCCACGGGAGGAGCTGGGTAGTGGTAGTCTCTTCTGGAGGGGCCCGGGTGGGCGCCTACCCCGGGCTACTCGCGGGGGGGGGAGTCTGGGGCCGTTGGCCCGTTCGTAGACGGAGAAGCTCAAGATGCTGAGCGGGTCGGGATCCCGATCGCCGGCGCCTGCTCGCGCCCATCGGTTGCGTTCCGCCGGCCGAGTTCGAAGCGATGCAAGATCAGCAGAAAAGAGCAACTGCCACAGAGCTGATTCAAGGGGACAGTCGAGTTCCGGAAGCAGAGTTCACGTGAGAGTACGCGCGAGGAGAACTTCAGCCAGAGGGGTCGATGGGGTTCGACGAAATACGCAAGGCGATCCTAGCTGGTGACCTGGGTTCGATCTCCAGGCTCGTTGAGGACGGTACGGACATCAACTCGCGGGACAAGCGGGGAAGGACGGTTCTGTTCGAGTGCCGTACTGCTGCGGACGTCGAGCGACTCGTCGATCTGGGGGTCGAACTCGAGATCACCGACGAGGGTGGCTACACCGCCCTCCACCACCTTGCGGTGCTGAAGGATGAAGAGGCGGCACTCGCTCTACTCCGGCGCGGTGCAGACCCGAACACCGCCAACGGCCGCGGAGTTTCCGTTCTACTCAATGCTTCCCTGAATGGCCGCACGCGTGTCGTGGATGAGTTGATCGCGAGGGGCGCGGACGTCAATTTCATTGGACCGGGAGGAAGGACCGCCATCCGTCTGGCAGCGGAGGAAGGTCACGCGGAAGTCCATCGGCTCCTAGTCGCTGCAGGCAGCACCGAAAAGACGCCCATCCAGCGAGACACACCCCGCCCAAGGGGAGCCAAGGAACTCTTTCAGGCGCTCGCGGGGGTGCAAGGGCAGGAAGGCACTCGCGTGATTCGCAAGGACCGACTCACTCGAGATTGGCGCATCATGATTCAGGGCGAGGAGGTGGCGGTCGAGTTCGTTCTCAACTACGGGACGTTCAAGTCTCCGGCGCGTGTCTCCGTCAACGGCACCAAGGTCTTCGAGAACCAAGGGAACGAAGGGGGCGGCTTGGTGTGGGAGTTCTCCTTCCACACGGCTGGACGCAGCCACACCGGCAAGATCGAAGCAGCGGCCCTCCCGGGCTTCTTCCGCCCAAGTCTGCAGGGTGTGAGTCTGAGCATCGACGGGCGTCCGATCTACAGCGAGATCTGACGATAGCCGCGCGCGGGAAGAACGAAGCTCTCTGGACAGTGAGTCGAATTCCAATGTCCGCCAAGCTGCGAGACCTGCACGATTTCTCCTTCGGCGGATCGAGCCGGATGTCGTCAAAGTGGCTTGGTCGACGGAAGTGCCTTCGTGAGGGGCATGCCGTGGGCCCGGCGGCTGGGACAACTCGCCGAGAAACCGGCGTCGCCGTCCCCACCACGTCGCGGGCGAGAGGATTGTCGAATCCCAGCTCGCCACGGTAGTATCCTCGGCTCGTGGGATTCTGGAGCCGCCTCCTAAACCGCAACGACACCGACCAGGCGCCGGACACACGAGACCCCGACGAACTCGCGGTTCACTCGGAAGGGGCCCACCGGGGAGCGCAGTTCGAGCAGGCCCGCGCCGACCCATCCCAGAGCGGCGGCGGCGAAGACATATTCGAGCTTGGCAACCTCATGTTCGATCACCCAGCCGAGTTCAGGCTAGCGGGCGCGCTGGTCAACTGCTCGTCCCACGACGAGGCCCGGAGGCTTCTCATTGGCAGCCTTCATCTCGTGGATACCCCGCTTCAGCAATTTCTGCAGCACTTCAGGAGGGAAGCCGAACGACGCGGAAACGGCGAGAGGATCAAGCAACTCGATGGCCTCGAGGCGATAGTCGCGAGCTTTCGGCAAGGGCGAGCCTCGGCGAAATCCGGTTCTTCCGACGAGAGAATGGCTCGATGGGCCAAGAGCTTCGCCGGAGCAACCCGCGATGATTTGATGCGCTATCAGCAGTTGGCTTTAGCGATGGTCCAAGCCAGTTCGCGAGAAGAACTCCTGGAGGTGATAGATCGACACGATGAGCTGCCGCCGAACGAGCGGCTTCTGTTCTGCTTGGCCTCGCTCAAGGACCTCGCGAGGAAGAAGGGAGACCAGGCACTAGCTGATCGCGCGGAACAGATCCTCGAATTCGCAGTGAACATTGTCGAAGGACACAGGTAGGACGCGGCGAACCGGTTGACCCGAACCGCGCGCTTCTGATCCGAGAGTCACGCTCGCGGGGCGGCGCAGCCCGGCCGGGCCGAAGAGCGGCCGCGCTCGGAAGGTGGCCCCCTCCGTCCGGCTCCGCGCCGTGCTCGAGTTCCTCCAGCAGCGCCAAGAGTGCTCCGGTCCCGGGGACCTCGTGCTCTCCTCGAGCTTCCACCGGCGTGCTTGGGAGCGGATCGTGGCCGAGCACCATCGAGCACCGGCGCTTCAAGGACCTGCGCACATTCGCCTCGGCGTGCCGCTTGCTTGGGTCTCGCGCCAGGTTGGGCACGCAGACCTCGCGGTGACGGCGAGACACTACGCCTGCTGGTGCGGCGAGGACTACCGGGAGCCTCCGCGCCTCCACCCGGGAGAGCTGCCCGTTGACCTCCTGGCGAGGCTCACCGAGCCGGACCGACCCCAAGCGACCTCACCCCGGATTCCGGGGCTTCTGAGACGGCGGCCGCTGGCGACAAAAACGCCCGGAAGTCCGATGACTTCCGGGCGGAAGCGTTGGAGCACGAGACCGGGTTCGAACCGGCGACATCCACGTTGGCAACGTGGTGCTCTACCAACTGAGCTACTCGTGCTCGCGACCGTCCAAGGTAAGGAACGGCCGGGGAAAAGCTAGAGCTTCCGGATCTTCTCGCGGCCCTCCCGCACGCCGCGCGTCGCGTTGCGGGTGTCGTAGATCCGCTGGGCGTGCGCCACCACCCGGTTCCAGTCGATCGCGGAGTGGTCCGTCAGCACCACCACGAGGTCGGCGGCGGCGAGCTCCTCGTCCGTCAGCTCGACGCTCTTCCAGGTGCGCCCTTCGAGCGCGAGCTCCGGCACGTAGGGGTCGTGGTAGCGGAGGTCGGCGCCCTTCGCGTCGAGCAGGCGGAGCACGTCGAGCGCGGGGGACTCCCGCACGTCCGAGACGTCCGCCTTGTAGGCCACGCCGAGCATCAGCACCCGCGCCCCGTTCACGGCGGTGCGCTCCTCGTTCAGCAGATCGCCGATCGTGGTCACGACGTGCTCCGGCATGTGGCCGTTCACGTCGGTGGCGAGCTCGATGAAGCGCGCGGTGAAGTTGAGGGCCTTCATCTTCCAGGACAGGTAGGTGGGGTCGACCGGGATGCAGTGGCCGCCGAGGCCCGGGCCGGGCTGGAACTTCATGAAGCCGTAGGGCTTCGTGGCGGCGGCGTCGATCACCTCCCACACGTCGAGGCGGAGCCGATCGCACATCAGCGCTACTTCGTTCGCGAGTCCGACGTTGATCGCCCGGAACGTGTTCTCGAGCAGCTTCACCATCTCGGCCGCCTGCGTGGACGAGACCGGCACGACCGTGTCGAACACGGCTTCGAAGACCTTGACGCCGAGCTCGACGCAGACCGGGGTCTCGCCGCCGACCACCTTCGGCACGGCGCGCAGCGCGAACCGCTTGTTGGCCGGGTCGATGCGCTCGGGGCCGAAGCAGACCGAGAAGTCGACGCCGCAGCGCAGCCCCGTCTCCTCGAGCAGCGGCACGAAGAGCTCGTGGGTGGTGCCCGGGTACGTGGTCGAGCCGAGCACGATGAGCTGCCCGCTGCGGAGCCGCTTCCGGATCTCCTCGACGGCGCGCACGATGAACGAGACGTCGGGATCCTTGGTCTTGGTGAGCGGCGTGGGCACGCACACGTGGATCACGTCGGCCGCCGCGAGCCCGGTGAAATCGGTGCTCGCGACGAAGCGGCCGGCGTCCAGCTGGGCCTTCACCTCGGCCGCGGGCACGTCCCCGATGTAGGAGCCGCCCTCCGAGAGGGTGCGCACCTTGGCGGCGTCGAGGTCGAAGCCCATCACCCGGTAGCCCGCCTTGCCGAACTCCAGCGCGAGCGGCAGGCCCACGTAGCCGAGGCCGATCACCCCGATGCGGGCGTCGCGGCTCTCGATCCGGCCGCGCAGTTCCGAAAGACGCGTCATCCCCGCGGTTCTCCTGCGAAGTAGTCGGCAAAGTACACGTAGCCCGACCACAGGGTCAGGGCCGTGGCGACGGCCAGAAGTGTCACGCCGAGCTCATGATTCGGGACTCCCAGGGTCCCCTCGGGGAACAACAGGCAGCCGATCGCGATGTTCTGCGCCGTGGTCTTGAGCTTCCCCTGCCAGCCGGCCGCGACCACCTGCCCCCCCGCCGACGCGATCCCGCGCAGGCCCGTCACCGCCAGCTCGCGCCCGATCACCACCACGACCAGCACGAGACCCCACGCGGGGATGCGGTCCATGGTGAGCAGCACGATCAGGGCCGTGGTCACCGTCAGCTTGTCGGCGAGCGGGTCGAGCAGCTTGCCGATCTTGGTGACCTGGCTTCCGCGGCGCGCGGCCCAGCCGTCCAGCAGGTCTCCGAAGGCGGCGATGATGAACAGCCACGCGACGACCCTCGAGCCCACCGGGCCGGCGTAGAGCGGGAAGCCGACCAGCACCGGGACCACCGCCATGCGGACGACGGTGATCGTGTTGGGCAGGTTCCAGAAGCGCTCGCGAGTCGGACCGGCCTCACCGAGAGAAGTCACCATGGTACCGACGATAGTACGAGAGGACGCGGCGAACATACTGCTGCGTCTCCGCGTAGGGCGGGATGCCCTGGTGACGGTCCACCGCAGTCGGTCCGGCGTTGTAGGCGGCGAGCGTGTAGGTCCAGCTCCCGTAGCGATCGTGCAGGTTGCGCAGATAGCGCGCTCCGCCGTGGACGTTCTGCTCGGCGCGGAACGGGTCGATCACGCCGAGCTCCCGTGCGGTGCCCGGCATCAGCTGCATCAGGCCCATCGCGCCCGCGCGCGACACGGCGGTCGAGTTGAACGCGCTCTCCGCGTGGATGACGGCCTTGACGATGGCCGCGGGAACGCCCGCGTCCGCCGCGGCCTCGCGGATCAACGGGTCGTAGCGGCGGCCGTCGCTCCGCGAGACCGCCGACCACGCGAACCCGCTCGGCGGCCGCACCAGCGAGTAGCGGCGGTCGTACGAGATGTTCGTGTAGTGGATCACCCCCCGCGCATCGATGTAGCGATAGAGATCGTCCGCGCGTGTGGCTTGCGGTGCGCCGAACCCTAGACACACGAGCGCTGCCGCCCGGAGGGCGCGGCCGGTGCGTCTCCGCGTCTGGAGATAGACTCGTCCCACGTTCGGAATGGATCGGCGGCTCCGCCCCATCTCCTTAGCCCCGAGGGGTGGCAAGGCGGAAGCACCGGAGGCGAGCCAGTGAGCGGGACGGACGAGCGCGAGGTCGACTTTCTCGTGCTCGGAAGCGGGATTGCGGGTCTGTTCTACGCACTCCGGGTCGCGCATCGCGGACGCGTCGCGATCGTCACCAAGAAGCAGGCGGCGGACTCGGCCACGAACTTCGCCCAGGGCGGCATCGCGGCCGTGGTCTCGGACGAGGACTCCTTCGAGGCGCACGTCCAGGACACGCTGCGGGCGGGCGCCGGCCTGTGCCGGGAGGAGGTCGTCCGCTTCGTGATCGAGCGCGGCCCCGCCACGATCGATGCGCTGGTCAAGGCGGGCGTGGGCTTCGATCGCGAGGACGGACGCTTCGCGCTCGGCCGCGAGGGCGGCCACACGCGCCGGCGCGTGCTCCACCATCGCGACACCACCGGCCGCGAGATCGAGCGCGCGCTGCTCGCCCGCGCGCGCGCGCACCCGAACATCGAGATCCACGAGAACTCCTGCGCGGTGGATCTGCTCACCTCCGCGCGGGCCGGGCTCGCGGGCCCGAATCGTGCGCTCGGCGCCTACGTGCTCGACGCGCACCGGAGCGTCGTCGAGCGCTTCCGCGCGCGCATCACCTTCCTCGCGACGGGCGGCGCGGGCAAGGTCTATCTCTACACGAGCAACCCCGACATCGCGTCGGGCGACGGCATGGCGATGGCGTACCGCGCCGGTGCCACGCTCGCGAACATGGAGTTCTTCCAGTTCCACCCGACCTGCCTGTTCGAGCCCCGCGCGAAGTCCTTCCTCATCACCGAAGCGGTCCGTGGCGAGGGCGGCGTGCTCCGGAATCTCGCGGGCGAGGCCTTCATGGCGCAGCACCACGAGATGGCGGATCTCGCTCCGCGCGACGTGGTGGCGCGCGCCATCGACTCCGAGCTGAAGCGCTCCGGCGACGACTACGCCCTGCTCGACATCACGCACCGCGACCCCGACTTCGTGCGCAAGCGCTTCCCCAACATCCACGAGCGCTGCCTCGAGTTCGGCATCGACATCACGCGGCGGCCGATTCCCGTGGTGCCGGCGGCGCACTACTGCTGCGGCGGGGTGGTCACCGACCTGCACGGGGAGACCGACGTCGCGAACCTGTTCGCCGCGGGCGAGGTGACGTGCACGGGGCTCCACGGAGCGAACCGCCTCGCCTCGAACTCGCTGCTCGAGGGCGTCGTGTTCGCCGCGGCGGCGGCCGAGGAGGCGCTCGCGCGCATCGACGACCTCCCGCCCAGCCGCGAGCCCGTCGAGCCCTGGCGCGAGGGCGACGCCACCGAGAGCTCCGAGGCGGTGGTGATCACGCAGAACTGGGACGAGATCCGGCGCTTCATGTGGAACTACGTGGGGATCGTGCGCTCGGATCGGCGGCTGGCGCGCGCGCGCCACCGGATCGACGTGCTGCGCGACGAGATCACCGAGTACTACTGGAACTTCCGCATCACGCCGAACCTGCTCGAGCTGCGCAACCTCGCCCTCGTGGCCGAGCTGGTCGTGGAGTCGGCCACGCGCCGCCGCGAGAGCCGCGGCCTGCACTACAACCTGGACCATCCCGAGCGGGACGACGCGCGCTTCCACGCGGACACCCGGCTGCGCCGCCCCGTCGGCTCCTGATCAGCGCGAGGGCGAGAGGATGCCGCGCTCGACGAGGGCGGCCAGCGCCTCGGACACCTGCGCGTCATCCTCGGGAACCACGTCGAGGATGCGGCGCACGCTGAAGCCGGCGGCCGCGAGATCGAGCACCGCCTCTTCGATCTTGGCCAACGTGCCGGCGGACGCGAGCGCAGCGCGGTCGACGTGGAAGCGGGCCTTGGGATGGAGACGCGGCGTGCCGGCTCGCGCCGCCTCGTCGAGCCGTCGCGTGGCCTCGAGCAGCGCCGCCTCGAGCCGCAGCGGCGGGTCTTCGACCTCGAGCGGGTCCACGTGCGCGTGGAACTCGAAGCTGCCCGCGGTCCACTGCAGCATGCGGCCGAGCGCCTTGAGGCCGCTGGTCGCGCCGAGACGCGCGTAGCGAAGGCTGCCCGATTCGAAGGCGAGCACGCCTTCCTCGGTGCCCGAGGTGGCCGAGAGCGTGCCGCGCGGCGACGAGCGACCGAGCATCTGGATCAGGTTGGGCATGCCGAGCTCTTCGATGCGGCCCGAGATGCCGCTCGCGCTGCGCTGCTGGTGCGCCTGCTCCGCCGCCCGCACGAGCGCTGCGAGATCGGGCTTCTGGGCGGGAGGAACGTCGAAGTCGACGCTCACGGCCGCGACGGTGCCGGCCGTCTCGACGTGACGCGTGACCTCCGCGCTCACCTCGACCGGGTCGCCCGTGTCGGGGTTCCGCAGCTTGAGCTTGACCTTCTTCCCGAGCGGCAGCTCGCTCGCGTCGGCGGAGATCAGCGCGCCCGTCTCGGAGAGATCCCGCGTCACGCCCTGGATGCGCGCGCTCGAGCTGTCGAGCGTCGCGGGCACGCGCGCCCGGGCCCGCGGCGAGCGCCGGCGCTCGGCTTGCGGCAGTGCCGGCGCCACTTCGATTCCTTCCATCTCGTCTAGATCCGGCAGCTCCCAGGCCGTCGAGGCGTCCCCCGCCGGCCGCGTCTTCTGGGCCCGGGCGAGCAGCGGCGAGAACTCGTCCCGCACGTCCGCGGCGGAGCGGAGGAACTGCACGGCCACGCCGGCGCCCTCCGCCACGTGGACGACTTCGGCCTCCAGCGTGCGGCGCTCGTTCGCGAACTCGAGCGAGACCTCGACCTCGACCAGCTCGCGCAGCTCGAGGTCGTCCACGCCCGGGACGAACGCGCCCCCCTTCGCGATGTTGCGATCGAACTCGAGCCGGAAGGCTTCGGGTCCATCGAAGGTGATACGCAGGCGCCGGCTCATCGGCGATCGTTTCCCTCCCCGATCGCGCCGACGGCGGCGCCCGGGCCACCCCCTCGTATCGGCGTCCCGCACGCGGCCCCTGACCCTCGCGCGTAGCGCTCAGCGGGAGCCGGCGGACTCCCGGGCGCGAGCCACCAGCGCCTCGAACAAGCCGCGCCCCTCGATGGCGTCGCCGGCGAGCTCGGGGTGCCACTGGACGGCGACGAGCTGGGGCTCGCCCGGGAGCTCGACCGCTTCGATCACGTCGTCCGGGGCCCACGCCACGGGCCGCAGGCCCGTCCCGAGGCGACTCAGCGCCTGGTGGTGCCAGGAGGGCACCGCGCCGAGCGCGCGCAGGCCGAGGCCCTCCGCGAGCCGCGAGCCCGCCTCGAGGCGCACGGGGTGCGCCGCCGCCTCGGTCTGGCTGAGGCGGTGGACCACGGTCTCGCCCACCACGTCGGGCAGGTGGGCGTGCAGGTCGCCCCCGAGCGCGACGTTCAGGATCTGCATGCCCCGGCAGATCGCGAGCGTCGGGAGCCCGCGGGCGAGCGCGCCGCGCAGCAGCGCGAGCTCGAAGGCGTCGCGCTCCGGCGAGACCGAGTACGTGCGGGCGTGGGTGTCGCCGCCGTAGCTCGCGGGATCGAGATCCCCTCCCCCCGACAGCACGAGCCCATCGAGGCGCTCGAGCAGCTCCTCGGGCTCGGCCTCGCCCGGCGTGACCAGCACGGCGAGGCCATGCGCCGCCCGCAGCGCGTCCACGTACGCGCTCGGGAGCGAGAAGCGGCTGCGCCCGGCGGTCTCGCGGTGATAGGTGGAAATACCGATCAGCGGGCGCGCCACGGTCGCCTCAGATGCGCTCGAAGTAGCGGCGGCGCTCGTAGTCGGTCACCACCTGCTCGAAGGTCGCCTGCTCGGTGCGCGCGAAGTGGAGCAGGTGATCGACGACGTCGCTGCCGAAGGCGTCTCGGGCGAAGCGGCTCTGCTCGAAGGCGAGGATCGCCTCCGGCAGGCTGCGAGGGATCCGGGGCAGCTCCGCGGCGCGGTAGACGTCGCCCTTGAACGCCGGCCCGGGGTCGAGCCGCCGCTCGATGCCGTCGAGGCCCGCGGCGATGAGCGCGGCGTAGGCGAGGTAGGGATTCGCGTCGGCGCCGGGGATCCGGCACTCGACGCGCAGCGACTTCCCGCGCCCCACCACCCGGAACCCCGCCGTGCGGTTGTCGTAGCTCCAGGCGATGCCGGTGGGCGCGAACGTGCCGGCCTGGTAGCGCTTGTACGAGTTGACGGTCGGGGCCAGCAGCAGCGCGATCTCGCGCGCGTGCGCGAGCTGCCCGCCGAGCCAGAAGCGGAACAGGTCCGGCGCCGCGACCGGCGTGCCCGTGAGCGGCGACCCCGGCTCGCCGAAGGCGGGCGTCCCGTCGCCGCGCCACAGGCTCGAGTGCACGTGCAGCGAGCTGCCCGCGAGGCGGTGGTCGAACTTCGCCATGAACGTGAGCGAATGGCCCTGCTGCTGCGCGATCTCCTTCGCCGCCTGCTTGTAGACGACGTGGCGGTCGGCCATCTCCAGCGCGGGCGCGAAGCGCAGGTTGATCTCGTGCTGACCCGGCCCCCACTCGCCCTTGCTGAACTCGACGGGCACCGCCGACGCGTCCATGGCGTGGCGGATGGCGCCGATCACCGGCTCGGCGAACGTGCTCGAGAGCACGTGGTAGTCCTCGACGTAGCGTCCGCTGTGCGCGAGGTCGTGGTGGAGCTTCGCGCTCGCCGCGGCGTAGTCGTCCCGGAACAGGAAGAACTCGAGCTCGCTGCCCATGTGGGGATGGAGCCCGCGCTCCGCGGCTCGCGCGAGCTGTCGCGCGAGGACGGTGCGCGGCGCCACCGCGACGGGCGTGTGCTCCTCGCGGAACGAATCGCAGAGCACGAGCGCGGTGCGAGGCAGCCAGGCGGCGCGACGGAGCGTCGCGAGGTCGGGCACCGCGTGGAGGTCGCCGTAGCCCGTGTCCCAGCTGGTGAAGCTGTACCCGGGCGTCGGGTCCATCTCCATGTCGCAGGCGAGCAGGTAGTCGCACACGTGCATGCCGTGCGCGGCGACCTCGTTCAGGAAGAAGTGGCCGGTGATGCGCTTGCCGACCAGGCGGCCGTAGAGGTCCGGCAGCGCGGTGATCACCGTGTCGATGGCGCCCGACTCGATCTCGGCTCGCAGCTGCGGGAGCGTGAGCCGTCCCGGCTCGCTCACTCCCCGCCTCCGTGGTCCGGGTCGTCCTCCAGGGAGCGGAACAGCGAGAGCTGCGGCAGGCCGCCGTCCTCCGTGATCGGCACGGGATAGTCGTCGGAGAAGCACGCGTCGCAATGCCCGTGCTTGAGCTGCAGGCTTGCCTTGCGCAGCGTCTCGATCGACAGATAGCCGAGCGTGTCGGCGCCGATCGCCCGCCGGATCTCGTCGATGCTGTGGTTCGCCGCGATCAGCTCTTCGCGCGTCGGCATGTCGATGCCGTAGTGGCAGGGACGGATCGTGGGCGGCGCCGAGATGCGCACGTGCACCTCGCGCGCGCCGGCGCTCCGCATCATGTTCGAGATCTTCAGCATCGAGGTGCCCCGCACGATCGAGTCGTCGACGAGCACCACCCGCTTGCCCTCGAGCACGCTGCGGATCGGGTTATGCTTGATCTTGACGCCGAAGTTCCGGATCGACTGCGCCGGCTCGATGAAGGTCCGGCCGACGAAGTGGTTGCGGATGATCGCCGTCTCGTACGGGATGCCCATCTCTTCCGCATAACCCAGCGCGGCGGCGCTGCCCGAGTCGAGCAGCGGCACCACGAGGTCGGCTTCGGCCGGATGCTCGCGCGCCAGCAGCCGGCCGAGCTCCTTGCGGAAGGTGTAGACGTTGCCGCCCTGCAGGTTCGAGTCGGGCCGCGCGAAGTAGATGTACTCGAAGATGCAGAACGCCTCGCGGCTCGGCTTCGGGAACGGCCGGAGCGTGCGCACCCGGCCGCGCCGGATCACCACCACCTCGCCGGGGTCGAGATGGCGCTCGACGCTGGCGCCGATCAGATCGAGCGCGCAGGTCTCGCTGGCCACGATCCAGGCGCCGTCGAGCTGGCCCAGCACGAGCGGACGGAAGCCGTGCGCATCGCGTACTGCCACGAGTGCGTCGTTCGTCTGCATCACCAGGCTGAAGGCGCCCTTCACGCGCGAGAGCGAGTCGATCAGCCGCTCCTCGAGCGTGGCCTCGCGCGAGCGGGCGAGCAGGTGCACGATGACTTCGCTGTCGGAGGTGGTGCTGAAGATCGCGCCGCGCCCCTCGAGCTCGCGGCGGACGGCGCGCGCGTTCACCAGGTTCCCGTTGTGCGCGATCGCGACCGGCCCGCCGTCGGTGTTGGCGCAGAAGGGCTGCGCGTTGCGCAGCAGGCTGCCGCCCGTCGTGGAGTAGCGCACGTGGCCGATCGCGTGCCGGCCCGGGAGGCGCGCGAGCACCTTCTCGGAGAAGACGTCGGCGACCAAACCCATCGCGCGGTGCACGTACTGCTCGCCGCTCTGCGTGGAGCAGATGCCGGCACTCTCCTGGCCCCGGTGCTGGAGCGCGTAGAGGCTCAGGTACGCGATGTTCGAGGCCTCGGCGTGGCCGTGCACGCCGACGATCCCGCACTCGTCCTTGAACCGCTCCTGCTCGCGCAGGCGGGCGAGGGAGCCGAGCTCTTCGGGTCGGAACATGCGTTGCCTCCCCAGCTGTCGTGACTTCGTTCGCCTTCGGCTCACGGCGCGCTTCGCTTGTCTCAGAGCGGACCCGCACCCACCTCGGCGAGGGGAACGCGTCCGAACAGGAAGGTGTGAGCGAGGAGCAGATAGTACATGACGGGGATCGCGAGCAGGTTCGAGTCGATGCGGTCGAGGATGCCGCCGGTGCCGGGCAGCAGCGTGCCCGTGTCCTTCACCTGCGCGTCGCGCTTGAGGAGCGACTCGACCAGGTCACCGATGATGCCCACGCCCGCGAGGAGAAGCGCGAATGCGACGCACGCGAACCAGCCCAGCTGGGCCGAGAGCTCGGGCCAGAACGCGTCGAAGCCCGCCTTCCAGATCAAGCCGATCAGGAGCCCCGCGCCGATCGCGCCGACCGCACCCTCGACCGTCTTGCCCGGGCTGACGGCGGGCGCGAGCTTGCGGCGCCCGTACTTCCGCCCGACGAAGTAGGCGCCGGCGTCGCCGCCGACCACGACCGACACGGTGAAGAGCAGATAGAAGGCGCCCACGTCGGGATCCATTCCGACCACCGCGTCGGGGCCCCAGCGGCCCTGCACCACGTCGTGGAAGGCGCGCAAGGCGACGGCGTGCGAGAGCAGCCAGCCGACGTAGAACACGCCGAAGAACGTGCCCGAGATGCTCGCGAGGGCCTCGCCGATCTGCGCCTTGCCGAGCTGCGCCACCATCAAACCGAGCAGCAGGAAGCTCATCAGCACGGTCGCGGCGTAGTCGCTGCCGAGGTACGTGATGACGGGGAGCGCGACCGCGGCGAGCATGCCGACACCGCGCAGCGGCTCGGCGCCCTTCGCCTCGATCAGGTGGTAGAACTCGCTGATCCCGATCAGCGTCAACACCACCACGGTGGCGAGCACCCAGAGCCCGCCCTGGAAGATCACGTAGATGAACGGCGGGATCAGCAGCGACGCGGTGAGCAGGCGCAGCGCGAGGTCGCCCGCGCGGCGGCGGGGCTCGCCCTCGGGCGTCGGCGGCCGGGGATGGATCGGCTCGGCGCTCACGCGGCCCCCGTCGAGCCGAAGCCACCGGCGCCGCGCGGCGTCTCGTCGAGCGTGGCCTCCTCGACCTCGACGCGCGCGACGGGAGCGACCACCAGCTGCGCGATGCGGTCCCCTCGCGAGATCGCGAAGGGCTCCGGCCCGGCGTTCCAGAGGATCACCTGGACCTCCCCCCGATAGTCCGAGTCTATCGTACCGGGGGCGTTGGGGAGGACGATGCCGTGCGCGAGCGCGAGGCCGCTGCGCGGGCGCACCTGCGCTTCGAAGCCCGGCGGCACCGCGATCCGCAGCCCCGTCGGCACGAGCGCGCGCTCGCCGGGCCCCACCACGAGACGCGCGCGCACGGCGGCGCGCAGGTCGAGCCCCGCGGCGCCCGCCGTCGCGTAGCTCGGCAGCGGCAGGTCCTCCGCGCCCGCGACGCGCGAGACCCGCAAGCGGGGGGTCACTCGCCCTGGGCCAGCGCCTCCGCCACGGCCTCCTTGCGCGACAGGCGGATGCGTCCGCTCGGGTCGATGTCGATGCACTTGACCAGGATCTCGTCGCCTTCCGCGACCACGTCCTCGACCTTCTCGACGCGGCCCTCGGCGAGGTGGCTGATGTGCACCAGGCCGTCGGTGCCGGGGAAGATCTCCACGAAGGCGCCGAAGTCCGTGATGCGCTTGACCTTGCCGGTGTAGAGCCGATCGATCTCGGCCTCCTGCGTGAGCTCCTCGACCATCGCCTGCGCCCGCCGCAGCGAATCGAGGTCCGGTGCGAACAGGTTCACGACGCCGCTGTCCTCGATGTCGACCTTTGCACCGGTCATCTCCTGGATGCCGCGGATCACGCGGCCGCCGGGGCCGATCACGTCGCGAATGCGATCGGGCTTGATGCGGATCACGTGCATGCGCGGCGCCCACTCCGAGGGCTCCGCGCGCGGCGCGAAGCCCGGCAGCGACGCCGACGCGTCCTTCGCCATCGCCTCGAGGATGTGGAGGCGGCCTTCGCGCGCCTGCTCGAGCGCTGCCTCCATGACCTTCCAGTCCACGCTGCGGATCTTGATGTCCATCTGGAGCGCGGTGATGCCCTTGCTCGTGCCGGCGACCTTGAAGTCCATGTCGCCGAGATGGTCCTCGTCGCCGAGGATGTCGGAGAGGATGGCGTGGCGGCCTTCCTCCTCGATCAGACCCATGGCGATGCCCGCCACCGGCGCCCGCAGCGGTACGCCGGCGTCCATCATGGCGAGCGTTCCGCCGCAGATCGTGGCCATCGAGGACGAGCCGTTCGACTCGAGCACCTCCGACACCACGCGGATCGTGTAGGGGAAGTCGTCGCGCTCCGGCAGCACGGCCGCGAGCGCGCGTTCTGCCAGATTCCCGTGACCGATGTCGCGGCGCGACGGGCCGCGCAGCGGCCGCACCTCACCGACCGAGAAGGGCGGGAAGTTGTAGTGCAGCAGGAAGTGCTTCTCGGTGCGCGAGTGCAATGCGTCGATGGTCTGCGCGTCGTCGCTGGAGCCGAGCGTGGTGTAGACCAGCGCCTGCGTCTCGCCGCGGGTGAACAGCGCGACGCCGTGCGCGCGCGGCAGGGGCCGCACCTCGCACGCGATCTGCCGGATGTCCCGGGTGCCGCGCCCGTCGATGCGGACGCCGTCCGAGAGGATCCTGTCGCGCATCAGCCCCGAGCGCACGTCGTGCAGCTGCTCCTTCACCGCCGCGGTGAGCTGGCGCAGGCCCTTCTGCCGCGCCTCGACCGCGTCGAGCGACCCGAGCGGCACCGCCTCCTTGCGGTAGGCATCGACGAAGCTCGCCACCACTTCCTTGTCCACCGCGGCGATCGCGGCGTAGCGCTCGGCCTTGGTGCGGATCGAGATGGCGTCGCGCAGCCGGGGCTCGGCCGCGGCGCGCACGCGCGCGCCCAGCCCGTCGATCGCGGGCGGGAGCACCGGCACCAGCTTCGGCTTGCCGGCCACGCGGACCAGCTCGTTCTGCGCGTCGATCAGCGGCTGGATCTGGCGGTGCGCGAACTGCAGCGCCTCGAGGACCTGCGCCTCGGACAGCTCCTGGGCGCCGCCCTCGACCATCACCAGCGCCTGCTTCGAGCCGGCCACGACCAGCTCGAGGCTGCTCTCCGCCTGCTGCGCGTGCGTCGGGTTCACGATCCACTCACCCTCGACGCGGCCGAGGCGCACGGCGCCGATCGGGCCGAGGAACGGGATCTGCGACAGCGACAGCGCCGCCGACGCGCCCAGGAATGCGGCCAGGTCGGGCGGGTTCTTGCCGTCGTGCGCAAGCACGGTGGCCGTCACCTGCACCTCGTCGCGGAAGCCCTCGGCGAAGAGGGGCCGGATCGAGCGATCGATGAAGCGGCAAACGAGGATCTCGCGATCCGACAGGCGCGCTTCGCGCTTGAAGAATCCGCCGGGGATCTTGCCGGCCGCGGAGGTCTTCTCGACGAAGTCCACGGTGAGGGGGAAGAAGTCGATCCCCTCGCGCGGCGCTGCGGTGGTCACGGTGACGAGCACGACGCTCTCGCCGTAGGTCACGACGGCCGCGCCGGCGGCCTGCTTCGCCATGCGCCCCGTCTCGATCGTGAGGCGCTTGCCGCCCAGCTCCAACGAAACGGACTGGGGTTCGAACCAATAGGGCATGTTGACACGTCTCCTTCCGGCGGCGGATCGGCCGCCGGACGCGTGAGGCGGACGCTGGTCCAGGAGGAGACGGAATGCGGGATCTGGGATGCGCGAAGGAGATGGGATGGCCTTCGCGAATCACGGACTCCCACATTCCGCGGGGGTCCGCCTCGTAGGTTGTGGCCGCCCGACCTTCGGGCGGCGTGCCGCTCCTTCCTCTCCTAGCGGCGCAGGCCCAGCTTCTGAATCAGGGCCTGGTAGCGATCGGGGCTCACGCCCCGGAGATAATCCAGCAGTCTCCGTCGCTGGCTCACCAGCTTCAGGAGACCACGGCGGGAATGATGATCCTTCGCATGCGTCTGGAAGTGCACCGTCAGCTGATTCACCCGCTCGGTCAGCAGCGCGATCTGGACCTCGGGTGAGCCGGTGTCGCTGCCATGGGTGCGATGCGTATCGACGATCGCGCGCTTTTGCTGAGCATTGATCAAGGGACGGACGACCTTCCAGGGGGAGTCCCGCGCGGGCCAGGACGGAAACGAGGCGAAGGTTTATCAGAGGGGTGGGGGGCGGGCAACGGATCAGGCCGGCGCCAGCACCCGCAGCGGGTGCAGGCGCCGATCCGGCCGCAGCTCCATCACGGCCACGAAGCTTCCGTCGGGGGAGAGCGCCGAGACGCGGTCGCCGGGCTTCGGCAGCGGACCCTTCTCCAGCTCGCCGCGCGCCTCGGCGACCGGCAGCTCGCCGCCGTTCGAGACTCGCCGCGTCTGCATCGCGGTGAGACGCACCCGCGGCAGGCCGAGCGCGGCGTCCGGAGCCACCAGCGCCGCCTCGAGCCCGCCACCCGCCAGCAGCGCCTCGCACTCCTCCGGAGAACGCGCCTGCGCGAGCTCGAACGGGTGGCTCTTCGTGCGCCGCAGGCCCGACAGGTGCGCGCCGCAACCGAGCTGCTCGCCGAGGTCGTGCGCGAGCGTCCGCACGTAGGTGCCGGGCGAGCAGGTCACCTCGACGCCGATCTCGGGCGGCGCGTAGTGGTGCATGCGGATCTCGTGGATGCGCACGCGGCGCGGCGCGCGTTCGACCTCTTCGCCGCGACGCGCGAGCCGGTAGAGCGGCACGCCGTGGCGCTTCACCGAGCTGTACATCGGCGGCACCTGCTCGATGTCGCCGACGAATCCGTCGAGCGCGCGCTTCACCGCGGCCTCCGCGGGCAGCGGCCCGTCGTGCTCGCGCGTCACCCTGCCCTCGCCGTCGTACGTCTCCGTCGAGACCCCGAGGCGGATCGTCCCCACGTAGACCTTGTCGCCCTGGGTGACGAACGGCACGAGCTTGGTGGCTTCGCGGATCGCGAGCGGCAGCACGCCGGTGGCGAGCGGATCGAGCGTGCCGAGATGCCCGACGCGCCGCGTGCCCAGCCAGTGCCGCGCGGCGTCGACGACGTCGTGCGAGGTCCAGCCGACGGGCTTGTCGACCACGAGGAAGCCCATCGGCCCCGGCCGCTCGGCGCTACGCGGAGCCATCGCGGAGCTCCCGTAGCAGCGAGAGCATGTGAGCGCCCTCGGCCAGGGACGGATCGTGCACGAAGTGGAGCTCGGGCGTCCGGCGCAGCGGCAGCGCACGCGCGAGCCCGCGCCGCAGGAAGCCGGCCGCCGAGGCGAGGCCGGCCGCCGTGGCCGCGTCCGGCGCCGCGCCTTCGTCGGGAGCGGCGGGGCGCTGCCGCAGCGCGCTCCAGTACACCCGGGCGTTCGAGAAGTCGGGCGCGACGTCGACGCGCGTGATCGTCACGATCCCGATGCGGGGATCGGTGACCTCCTCGTGCAGCAACCGCGCGAGCACGTCGCGAATCTGCTCGCCGACTCTCTCGGTTCGTCGCGTCACCAGATCTCCACTTCCTGATCGATCAGCTCGGCGAGGTGTAGCTCGGCGATGAAGTCGATGGCCTGCTCGAGCCGCTGCCGCGCCGTCTCCGCCTCGTTGGCCGCCACCGCGAGGCCGAGCACGACGCGCTGCCAGGTGTCCTGACCGCCCACCTCGGCGACGGAGACGTTGAAGCGGTTCCGCACCCGCTGCGTGATGGAGCGAACCACGCCGCGCTTCTCCTTCAACGACTGCGAGCCGTGGACGTGAAGCTCCACGCGGGCAGCACCGACCACCATGAGGCGACTCCGCTCGCTAGAGCTGGGCCGGCTGCTCCTGGATCTCGTAGGCCTCGATCACGTCCCCGAGCTTCACGTCGTTGAAGCCTTCGATGCCGATGCCGCACTCGAAGCCGGTCTGCACCTCGCGCACGTCGTCCTTGAAGCGCTTCAGCGACCCGAACTTGCCGTCGAAGATCTGCACGCCGTCGCGGACCAGCCGCGCACGCGCGCCGCGCCGGATCAGACCATCGGTGACGTAGCAGCCCGCCACGGTCCCGGCCTTCGGGATCGTGAACGTCTTGCGCACCTCGGCCTGGCCCAGGACCACCTCCTTCAGCGTCGGCGGCAGCAGGCCCGCCATCGCCGCCTTCACCTCGTCCAGGGCCTCGTAGATGATCTGGTAGACGCGGACGTCCACGCCGGTGGCCTCGGCGAGCTTGCGGGCGTTGGCGTCCGGTCGGACGTGGAAGCCCACGATCACGGCCTGGCTGGCCTGCGCCAGCTGCACGTCGTTCTCGGTCACGCCGCCCACCGAGGTGTGCAGCACGTTCACCTTGACCTTCTCGTTGGAGAGCTTGGTGAGCGCCTCGCGCAGGGCCTCGGACGAACCCTGCACGTCGGCCTTCACGATGACGCGAAGCTCGAGGGGCCCGTCTCCGTCGGCGGCGGCGAAGAGATCCTCCAGGCTCACGCGAGGCCGGGTCGGCGCCCCCGCCTGCTCGCGCCCCTTGGCCTCGCGGTTCGAGACGATGTCCTTGGCGACGCGCTCGCTCTCGACCGCGTGCATCGCGTCGCCCGCGTCGGGCACGCCGGACAGGCCGACCACCCGCACCGGCATCGAGGGCGGGGCCTCTTCCACCGCCTCGCCGCGATCGTCGGTCATCAGGCGCACGCGGCCCCAGTGGCGGCCGACCACGATCACGTCGCCGCGGTGGAGCGTGCCGTCCTGCACCAGCACCGTCGCCATCGGGCCGCGCCCGCGGTCGAGCTCGGCCTCGAGCACGGCGCCGCGCGCCCGCCGCGTCGGATCGGCCTTCGGCTCGATCAGCTCCGCCTGGAGCACGATCGCCTCGAGCAGCTTGTCGAGGTTCGTGCGCTTCGTGGCCGACACGTCCACGGCCAGCACCTCGCCGCCGAAGTCCTCGACGACGATGTTGTGCTCCATCAGCCGCTGCCGCGTCATGCGCGGGTTCGCGTCGGGCAGGTCGCACTTGTTGACGGCGACCACCATCGGCACCTGCGCGGCCTTGGCGTGATCGATGGCCTCGACCGTCTGCGGCATGATGCCTTCCGAGGCGGCCACCACGAGGATCACGAGGTCGGTCACCTCGGCGCCGCGCGCGCGCATCGCCGTGAAGGCCGCGTGGCCCGGCGTGTCGATGAACGTGATCCTGTGACCGTTCGCCTCGACCTGGTAGGCGCCGATGTGCTGCGTGATGCCGCCGGCCTCGCCCGCGACCACGTTGGTCTGCCGGATCGCGTCGAGCAACGACGTCTTGCCGTGATCGACGTGGCCCATCACGGTCACCACGACCGGCCGGGGCTGCAGCTTGCCGTCGGCTTCGTCCGCGACGGGCGCGTCGAGGAAGCTCTGCTCCTGGAAGCCCACGTCCTGGACCTCGAAGCCGAACTCCTTCGCCACGCGGCTCGCGGTCTCGACGTCGATGCTCTGATGGATCGACACCATCGTGCCGAAGGACATCAGCTTGCCCTGCACCTGCGGCGCCTTCACGCCGAGCTGACGCGCGAGCTCCGCGACGCTGACGCCGCCCTCGACGCGCACCACGCGCTTGCCCGGCTTCGGCGCCGCAGCAGCGAGGGGCCGCCGCGCCGGGAGCGCGTCCCGCCGCTTGCGACGCGGCGAGGCATACGCGCGCGGATCGATCACGGTGGGCCGCGCGCCCGTGCGGCCCGTGACCTGGCGCGCGAGCTGCTCCTGCTCGCGGAGGTTCACCACCTCCTTGAACTGCTTCCGGCTGTGACCGGCGCGCTCCGCGGAACCGTCGTCGCGCGGCGCGGGCCGCGGGCGAGCTGCGCCTTCGCGCGACTCCTCGGTTGCCGGCGCCCCGGCGCGGGCGGGCGCCTCGGCATCGGCGGCAGCAGCCGCCGCCGCAGCCGCCGGCTCGAGCTCGGGCTCGGGTGCGCCCTCCCCCGCCGTCTCGGCCTCCGACTCCGCCGCGGGCGCGGGCTCCGTGGCGACGAGCTCGAGCGGCGCGAGTACCGCTTCGGGCTCGGCCTCGGCCGTGCGCTTGCGCCGCCGGATCACCGCGCCGCCCTTGCGCTCGACGCGCGCCTCGGTGACGCCGCTCGTCTTCTTGATCGAGAGCTTCTCGCGCAGCAGCGTGATCTGCTCTTCGTCGAGCGTGGCCATCGCGTTGCGGAGCTCGATGCCGAGCGCCTTCGCCTTCTCGACGAACTCGTTGCGCTCGATGCCGAGCTCTTCCGCGATCTTGTACGCCCTGACACTCATCTGGGATCAGCGTTCTCCATCCGTTCGGGTGCCCGGCTCGCCGGCCGTCGCGGCCTCGGCGGCCGCGCGCTCGGCCGCGACGCGCTCGGTCTCGAGCTCCGCGGCGCGGCGCCGGATGGCGGCGGCGCCCGCGGCGTCCACGCCGGGCAGCGAGGTCAGCAGCTCGTCGGTGCAGCGGGAGAGATCGTCGAGCGAGGTCACGCCGCTCTGGAGCAGCATGTCGGCCTCGCCGTCGCCGGCGCCGGCTACCACGGACACCGCCTCCGCGAACCAGCGCGCCAGCTCGCGCATCTTCGACTCGCTCTTGATGTCGATCTTCCAGCCGGTGAGCTGGACCGCGAGGCGCACGTTCTGGCCCTTGCGCCCGATCGCGAGCGAGAGCTGGTCGTCCGGCACGATCACGTCCATCGACTTCTGGGACTCGTCGATGATCACCTTGGAGACCTGGGCCGGGGACAGCGCGCTGCACACGTAGCGCGCGGCGTCCGGGCTCCACGGCACGATGTCGATGCGCTCGCCGCGCAGCTCCTGCACCACCGACTGCACGCGGCTGCCCTTCATCCCGACGCAGGCGCCGACCGGATCGACGTCGCCGTCGCGCGAGGCCACCGCGATCTTCGAGCGCCCGCCCGGCTCGCGGGCCGCGGACTCGATCGAGACGATGCCCTCGTAGATCTCGGGCACTTCCTGGGCGAACAGCTTCGTCAGGAAGTGGATCGAGGCGCGCGAGAGCACGATCTGAGCGCCCTTCGCGTGATTGTTCACGTCGGCCACGTACGCGCGGATGCGATCGCCCGGGCGGTAGTTCTCGCGCGGCACCTGCTCCTTCACGGGGAGCACGGCCTCGGCGCGGCCGAGGTCGACGATCAGCGCGCCCTTCTCGAAGCGGCGCACGATGCCGTTCACGACCTCGCCCTTGCGGTCCTTGTACTCCTCGAAGACGATGTCGCGCTCGGCGTCGCGGACGCGCTGGATGATCACCTGCTTCGCCGCCTGCGCGAGGATCCGGCCGAAGTCCGCGGTGTCGAGCTTCACGCCGATCTCGTCGCCGATCTCGGCGTCCGGATCGAACTCGCGCGCGCGGTCGAGCAGGATCTGCGTGGTGGAGTCGGTGATGCGCTCGACCACCTCGCGGAACTCGAACAGCTCGATCTCGGCCGTCTCGCGGTTGAAGCGCGCCTCGATCTCCTTCTCCTGGCCGAACTTCTTGCGCGCCGCCTGGACCATCGCCTCTTCGAGGGCGCCGATGATCGTCTCGCGGTCGATGCCCTTGTCCTTCGCGAGCTGTTCGATCTCTCTCTTGAGCGGTGCGATGTTCATAGGAGCTCCAAGTCCGGTCTAGCGACCGGAGCCTCCGGTGCGCCGTGCGAAGTCGTCGCGAGTGAACTCGTAGACGGTGCGTGCGCGCGTCACGTCGTCGAAGGCGATCGACACTTCCGAGCCGTCGACCGACAGGCGCGCGACGCGCGCGTCGAAGGAGAGGAGACGCCCGCGGAAGCGGCGCCGGCCGTCCAGCGGAGCGCGCGTCTCGAGGCGGACCTCGCGACCGCAGGCGGCCTCGAAGTCCTTCTCCCGCGCGAGCACGCGGTCGAGGCCGGGCGACGAGACCTCGAGCTGGTAGCGAACCGGAATCGCGTCGGTCGCGTCCAGGTGGGTCGCGATCTCGCGGGACACGTCGGCGCAGCGCTCGATCGGCACCCGGCCGTCGCCGCTCGGCGTATCCACGATCACCCGGAGCGTCCACGGGGGACGGCCCTGGTGGCGCTCGACGTCCACCAGCTCCAGTCCGTGATCCGCGACGATGGGCTCGATCAAGGTCAACATGTCTTCCGGAATGTCCCGATACACGTTTCGCTTACCATTGGCCCAAAACGAATGAAGTGGACGGGAGGTCCACTTCATCCGCTCGACCAAAGCCGGCGTAACCTATCTGAATCACTAAGGATTGACAAGCTCGACGGGGGGAGGGACACCCCGGGGAAACCCGGCCTCCCCGCGGGTCGCGGTCAGCGGGTCTGCCTCAGCGCCCGGCTCATCGAGATGGCGTCGATTCCGCCCGGATAGAACGCCGTTCTACGACCCACGGGACGGAAGCTCAGCCGCGCGTAGAACGCCTGCGCGCCCGCGTCGTTGCTGCGGACTTCGAGATGCGCGCTCAGCAGCGTCGGGTCGTCTGCGAGGGCGTGCTCCACGAGCGCGCGGCCGAGGCCGAGCCGGCGCTGGGCGGCGTCGACCGCGAGCGAGAGCACCTGCATCTCGTCGAGCACGCGGTGCGCGACCAGGTACGCGACGGGCGCCCCCGCAGGGCCACGGACGAGCCAGACGCGGGCCTCCGGCGCGGCGAGCTCCTCCGCGAAGCCGGCCTCCGACCACGGCTCGGGCAGCGCCGCGCTCGCGAGGCGGGCGAGCGCCGCGGCGTCCGCTGGCGTCGCGAGTTCGACGCGGATGGGCGCCCGGCGCCCCTCACTCACGCGCGGCGCGCAGCTTGTAGCTCCGCATCTTCCGCGACAGGCTCTCGCGCGCGAGGCCGATCGCCTCCGCCGTGCGCGACACGTTCCAGCCGTTCTCCTCGAGCCGCGCGAGCAGGAAGCGCCGCTCGAACTCGTGCCGCGCCTCGTCCAGCGTCGCGCCGCCCATCTCCGCCGGGCGCGTCCCGGAGCGCAGCTCCTCGGGGAGGTCCTGCGGGCGGATGCGCGGGCCCGGGGTCATCAGCACCAGGCGTTCGACCAGGTTGCGCAGCTCGCGGACGTTGCCCGGCCAGCCGTAGGCCTGCAGCTGCGCCATGGCGCGGCCGGTCACGACCTTCGGGCGCGCGCCGGACTCGACGCAGAACTCCTCGGCGAACGACTTGACCAGCACCGGGATGTCCTCGCGCCGCTCCCGCAGCGGCGGCACGTGGAAGGGGATGACGTTCAGGCGGTAGTAGAGGTCCTCGCGGAACTTCCCCTCCTGGATCTCCTTCTCCAGGCTCTTGTTGGTCGCCGCGATCACGCGCACGTCGACGGAGAGCGTCTCGGTGCCGCCGACGCGCTCGAACTCGTGCTCCTGCAGGATGCGGAGGATCTTCGCCTGCGTGCGCAGGCTCATGTCGCCGATCTCGTCGAGGAAGATCGTGCCGCCGTGCGCGAGCTCGAACTTGCCGCGCTTCTGGGCGATCGCGCCGGTGAACGCGCCCTTCTCGTGGCCGAACAGCTCCGACTCGATCAGCTCCTCCGGGATCGCGGCGCAGTTCACCTCGACGAAGGGGCCGCCCGCGCGCTTGCTGTGCACGTGCAGCTGCTTGGCGACCATCTCCTTGCCGGTGCCGTTCTCCCCGGTGATCAGCACCCAGCCGTTCGTGGGGCCGGCCACCTGGATCTGCTCCTTGAGGCGCTGCACCGGCGACGAGGAGCCGAGGATCTCGTGCGCGCGGATGCTCTTCGCGCGCAGCTCGCGGTTCTCGCGCTCGAGGCTCGCGCGCTCGAGCGCGTGCCGCAGCGTGAGCAGCAGCTTCTCGGCGCTGAGGGGCTTCTCGATGAAGTCGAAGGCGCCGAGCTGGGTGGCGCGCACGGCGGTCTCGATCGTGCCGTGTCCGCTCATCATGATCACGGGCAGGCGCGGCCAGGCCTGGCGCATCTCCTCGAGCACCGCGATGCCGTCCCGGCCCGGCATGGCGATGTCGAGCAGCACCAGGTCCGGCGTCTGCTCGCGCACCGCGGCGAGCGCCGCCTCTCCGTCGGCGGCGCTGGCGGTCTCGTACGTCTCGTCGGCGAGCAGCCCGGCGAGCGAACGCCGGATGCCCTGCTCGTCGTCCACGATGAGGATGCGCGGCATGCGATTCAATCTACCCGGTGCGATGAGCCAAGGGCTCGACTCTTCATGGGCGGGCAACGACCTCTTCGACTTCGCTCGCCTTCGGCTCGCTGCGCGCGCCGCTCTGCGGCGCTTGCATCACGTGCTCCGGATCGGCAGTTCGACGATGAAACGTGTGCCGTGCGGCCGGTTGGCGTGCACGCGCACGTAGCCGTGGTGATCCGCCACGATGCGCGAGACGATGGCGAGACCGAGCCCGGTGCCGTGCTCCTTCGTCGAGAAGTAGGGCTCGAAGATGCGGCGGCGATCCTCGGGCGGAATGCCGATGCCGTTGTCCGCGACCTCGACGCGCGCGGCCTGGAGCGGCGCATCGTGCAGCGTGCGCACCACCACCTCGCCGGGGCGCGGCAGGCCCACCACGGCCGCGCACGCGTTCTCGAGCAGGTTCGCGAGCAGGCGGCGGATCTGGTCGCGGTCGAGGTCCACGAGCGGCAGCGCCGGATCGAGCTCCGTCTCGAAGCGCACGCCCTCCTTCCCCGCGTAGCTCGACACGACCTCCTGCACGAGCTGGTTCAGGTCGTCCTGCTTCGGGCTCGCCGTGGGCAGCCGCGCGAACTGCGAGAACTCGTTCACCAGCACCTTGAGGCCGTCCACGTGGCTCTCGATCGTGTCCACGCACTCGTCGAACACCTGCGCGTCCTCGGCCGCGAAGCGCTCGCGGAAGCGCCGGCGGATCCGCTGCGCCGAGAGCTGGATGGGCGTGAGCGGGTTCTTGATCTCGTGCGCGATGCGGCGCGCGACCTCGCGCCAGGCGGCCATGCGCTGCGCGCGCACCTCCTGCGTATAGTCGTCGAACACGATCACCGAGCCGAGGCCGCGTCCCTCGTCGTCCTGGAGCAGCGAGAGCGTCACCACGAGCGTCAGGATTTCGTCGCCGCTCGGCACGACGACCTGCTGCCGCACGCTCTCGCGCACGCCCGGCCGCGCCTGCACGCCGAGCTCGCGCAGCACCGAGAGCATCTCCGGCCGCTCGAGCACCTCCTCCAGCTTGCTCCCCACCACCGCGGCGCCGGGCGGGACGCCGAGCAGCCGCGCCGCCGACGGATTCACCGTGCTGATCCGCCCGTCCGCGTCGAGGGACACCACGCCCGCATCGACGGTGCGCAGCACGATCTCCATGTACCGCCGGCGTTGCTCCAGCTCGAGGTTCGAGTGCTCGAGGCCCGAGAGCGCCTCGCGCAGATCGCGCGTCATCTGGTTGAAGGAACGCACCAGCAGGCCGATCTCGTCGTTGGAGCTCTGCTCGATCACGACCCCGAGATCGCCGCGCGCGACCTTCTGCGTGCCCTCGGCGAGCGCGCGGATCGGCCCCGTCACGCCCTTCGCCATGCGCAGGCCCCACCAGATCGCGAACAGCACGGTGACCAGCGAGAACAGCAGCAGCACGAGCTGGTAGATGCCGGCGATCTGGCCGGCGAAGGGACGGATGCTGCGGTACTCGGCCACCGCGGCGCGGATCGTGTCCACCTTGTGCACGAGCGGGTGCGGCGCGAGGTAGTTCACCACGACGACGCCCACGATCTCGTCGGGCCGCGCCGGGTCGGAGGAGCGGATCGGCACGGCGCCGCGGATGACGTCGCCGATCTCGCTGCCGGTGGCCTCCACCAGCGAGCCGGCCACGCCACCGAAGGCCGAGGTGACGAGCGTGCTCTCGCGCTGCACGAAGGCCGCCGTCGGGACCTCGGGGTTCACGAGCGTGGCCAGGGGCTCCGCGTCGGCGAACGGGAAGACCTGCACCACCCCGAGGCCGTACTCGCGCTGCTTCTTCTGGATGAAGTCGGCGAGGACCTCGCGCGCCTCCTCGCGCAGCAGCCGCTTCTCGGTGATGCGCGCGGCGATCTGCTCGCCGTAGTGGAGCGCGTTCTTCGCCCAGGCGTCGTAGTACGCGTCGGCGACCGCGTCGCTCTCGTCGATGGCGCGATCCATCTGGAGGCCGAACCAGGTGTTGATCGAGGCGGTGATCAGGGAGGACGAGACCGCGTACTGGGCGAAGGTCGGAACCGCGGCCACCAGCAGCAGCGCGAACACGAACTTCCAGTTGAGGTGCGAGCCCAGCGTGCCGCTGCGCCGCTCGAACACGAGCTTCACCAGGTGGCGGCCGATCAGGTACGCCAGCAGCACGATCAGCACCACGCTGAGCGCGTTCAGGAACAGGAACAGCGAGCTGTCGGCGAAGGGCAGCGCCGCCGGCAGGCTGCCGATCTGGCTCTCGACCGCGAGCACGGCGGCGAAGGCCGCCAGCACGACGACCGTGAGCAGCAGGTCACGCCGGCGGCGGCGGCGCTCCGCGTCCGGGATCCGCGGGGGCGGCTGCACCGCGTTCGGCTCGTTCGGCATGGTGTCCGTCTAAACCCGCGAAAACCCTACTGAACGAACTTGGCACCGCAACCCGGATCGGGGTCAAGGCGGGCGCCTGGATCGCCGATCGTCACGGAGCGATGGGGCGACGTGTGTTCGCCCCGTGGGGGGAGGGGATTTTCGTGGCTCAGCCCAGCGTGGAAGAGCTGTCGGCACGCTTCGCCGCCAATCCGAGCGATCGCGTCGCGTTCGAGGCGCTGGAGGAGATGCACTTCGTCGCCGGCCGCTGGCCCGCGCTCGTCGAGCTCTACGGCAAGCGCCTGCTCGCCTCCGACCTCGGCGTCGCCAAGCCGGGCCCGCGCAGTCGGCTGCTGCTGCGCCTGGCGCAGGTGCTCGAGGAGCGCTGCGAGCGCATCGACGAGGCGGTCGCGCGCTACGAAGAGGCGCTCCGCCTCGACTCCACCCTGCGGCCGGCCCTCACCCAGCTCCGCCGCATCCACGCCCGGCGCGACCGCTGGGATCTGGCGCTCCAGGTCGCCGAGATCGAAGCCGCCCTCCCGATGCGGCCGTTCGAGCGCGCGGCGTTCGCCACCGAGATCGGGGAGCTGTGGCTGAAGCGCTTGAACGATCCGGTGCAGGCGGCCGCCTCCTTCGAGCAGGCCGTCGCCGCCGACCCGCAGCACGCCGCCGCGCAGCTCGGCCTGGCGGCCGCGCACGAGGCCCTCGGCCACACGAACGAGGCGGCCACCGCCCTCGGGCGCGCCGTCGACGTGCTGAAGGGCAGCGAGCGAGCGCGCGCGCTGGTGCGGCTCGCGCGACTCGTCGAGGGGCCGCTCGGCAACCCGCGCCGTGCGCTCGAGCTGTACCGCCGCGCCTACACCGACGACGCGCGAAACGTCGAGGCGCTCGACGCACTGGCGCGGCACGCCGAGGCCAACGAGCAATGGGGCCTCCTCGAGGATCTGCACGAGCGCCGCTTCGCGCTCGAAGGCGACATGCTCCGCAAGCTCGCGATCGCCCACGACGCGGGCCGCATGCAGCTCGAGCGGCTGCGCAATCCGCAGGGCGCGCGCCACTGGTTCCGCCGGGCCGAGGAGCTCGCTCCGAACGATCCGGTCGTCCACCTCCACCTCGCGGACGTCGCGCGCCTGTCGGGCAACACCGACGAGCTCGCCGAGCACCTGCGGCGCGCGACGGTGCTGGCCGCCGACGCCACGCCCGCCAGCGTGCTGCGCGAGAGCGCGAAGCTCGCGCGCGCCGCGGGCGACCACGAGCGCGCGATCGCGGATCTCGAGCGCGCGGTGAAGGCGCAGCCGGACCGGGTCGAGCTCGCCCAGGAGCTCGCCACCGCGCTGTGGCGCGCGGGCCGGCACGGCGACCTGGTCGAGCTGCTCGAGCGCAGCATCGAGCAGGCGCCGAGCGGCTCGGCCGAGCAGGCCGCGCTCTGGCTCGCGCTCGCGAACGCGCACGAGGAGGGCACGCACGACCTGGCGGCTGCCGCGCAGGCGCTCGAGCAGGCCGCCGAGATCGTCCCCGGCGACGCGCGCGTGCTGGCCGGGCTCGACCGGCTGCTGCGCAAGGCCGAGCGCTGGGAGGACCTGCGCGCGCACCTCGCCCGCACCGCCTCGGCGGTCGCGCCGGCGCAGGCGGTCGAGATCCACTGCCAGCGCGGCGCGCTCGAGATCGAGCACTTCGAGGACCTCGAGGCCGCCCGCGAGTGCTTCGACACGGCGCTCTCGCTCGATGACGACTGTCTCGCCGCCCGCCAGGGCCTCGAGCGCATCGCGCTCGCGCTCGGCGACGACGACCTGATCCTCGAGGCCTTCGAGCGCGAGGCCGCCACCACGGCCGACCGCGCCCGCCTCACCTTCCTGGTCGGCGAGCTCGCCCGCATCCACGAGGACCAGGGCCGGCCGGAGCGCGCGCTGCACTGGCTCGAGCAGCTGGTGGCGGCGGCGCCCGACGAGCGCGGCGCCCTCGAGCGCTGCGCGCGGCTCCAGGAGTCGCTCGGGCGCAGCGAGGAGCTGTGCCGCACGCTCGAGGCGATCGACCGGCAGCTCGACGGCGTCGAACGCGCGGCGCTGCGCCGGCGGCTCGGCGCGGTGCGCGCGAGCCGCGGCGAGACGGAGCAGGCGCTCGCGGCGTATCGGGGCGCGCTCACGGCACAGCCCGACGATCTCGAGAGCGCGCGGGCCTGCGTGACCCTCCTCGGCGGCGGCTCGCGCACGGCGGAGCTGGTCACCGCGCGCCGGCGCCTCGCCGAGCTCACGGACGGCAGCGAGCGCAGCGAAGCGCTCCACGCGCTCGGCGTGCTGCTCGCGGGCGAAGGGGGCGACCTGCCCGGCGCGGTCGTCTGCTTCGAGGCGATCGCCGACGAGCCGGGCGCTCCGGCCGACACCGAGGAGCGTCTGCTCGCGGGTCTCGAGGCGCTCGAGCGCTTCGAGCCGCTCTGCGCGCGGCTCGAGCGGCGTCGCGTGCGACTCGACCCGCTGGCGCCCGAGGCCTTCGCGCTCGACCTGCGCCGCGCGGAGCTCCTGCTCGATCGGCTCGGCCGCCCCGACGCGGCCGTCCCGCTCTTCGATCTCGTGCGCGAGGCGCTGCCGGACGACCCGCGTCCGCTCGCGGGGCTGGAGCGCGCGCTGCGAAGGCTCGGCAACGCGGCCCGGCTGGCGCCGCTCCTCGCCGAGAATGCCTCCCGCGAGCGCGATCCCGAGCGACGCGCGCAGCTCGCCTTCGAGCGCGCGGGGCTGCTGCTCGAGCCGCTGCGGGCGACGGAAGAGGCGCGGGCCGTGCTGGCCGAGCTGGCCCGCGGTTCGAGCAGCGTCGCGCCCGCCGCCGACGCGCGCCTGCTGGCGCTGCTCGAGCAGGAGCGCGACTGGCCTGCGCTCGCGTCCGCCCTCGAGGCGCGCATCGGGCGCGGCCCGGCGGACGAGGACGCCGAGCTGCGGCGTCGGCTCGCGTATCTCTGCCGCGACCGCCTGAACGATCCCCGGGCGGCCGCGGAGCACCTCGAGGCGGCCGTCGCCCTCGAGCCCGCGCGCCTCGACGTGGTGCAGAGCCTCGCCCTGCTCTACCAGACGCTCGATCGACCCGAGGACCAGCTCCGCGTGCTCGAGCTCGAGCTGCCGACGGCGGAGCCCGAGCGCGCGCGCCTGCTCCACCATCGGCTCGCCGAGCTCGCCGCCACCCGGCTTGCCGACCCCGCGCGCGCCGAGCGCCACTGGAAGGCGCTGCTCGCGCTCGACCCGGGCAGCGTCCCCGCGATCGAGTTCCTGACGCGGCGCCTCGAAGACGAGCAGCGTCACGCGGAGCTCGCCGAGGTGCTGCGCTCGCGGCTGGCGCAGCTCGGCGACGACGGGCGCGCAGCCACCTCGCTCCGCCTGCGCATCGCGGGCCTCGAGGCCGGCCCCCTCGCCGACCCGGAGAGCGCCGCCGCCACGCTGGCCCCGGCTGCCGCGGACGAGGGCACGCTCGCGGTGGTCGCCGAGCCGCTCGCCGACCTGTACCAGCGGCTCGGCCGGCACGACGAGCTGGTGGCGCTGGCGCGGCGCGCCGCCGCGGCCAGCACGCTGCCCGCGGAGCGCGCGGGCTGGCGCCTCCGCATCGGCGACGCGCTCCGCAAGGCCGGCGACCTCGCCGGCGCCGCGGAGGCGGTGCGCCAGGGCCTCGCGGATCGACCCGACGACGCCGCCGCGCACGCCGTGCTGCGCGACCTGTATCGCCAGCTCGGCGAGTCGGCGCCGCTGGCGCTGCTGCTCGAGGCCCAGGTGGCGCGCGCGGCAGGGAGCAGCGAAGCGCCGATCCGGCTCGAGCTCGCGGCCCTGCTCGAGGGACCGCTGGCCAAGCCCGCCGATGCACTGCGACATCTCCGGCGCGTGCTCGAGATCGCGCCGGGCCACGCCGAGGCCCTGCCCCGCGCGTGCGCGCTCGCCGAACGCCTCGACGACCGCGAGGCGCTCGAGGCGCTGCTCGCCGAAGCGGTGACGCGCACGCCCGCGCCGCGCGAACGCGCGGCGCTGCTCGTGCGGCGCGCCACGGTGCTCTCCGACCGGCTCGGTCGGCGCGAGGAGGCCGTCGCCTGCTTCGAAGAGGCCCTGCGCGTCGATCCGCGCTCGGAGGCGGCGCTCGACGGCCTGCGCCAGGCGCTCGCCGCACGCGGCGACTGGGGCGGCGTGCTCGCGCTGCTCGAGCGCTCCATCGCGCGCCTCGCGCCGGACGCGCGCGAGCAGCGCGTCGCGTGGCTGCGCGAAGGCGCGGCCCTCGCGGCCGAGAAGCTCGACGGCGACGCCGTGCTGCCGTGGCTGGAGCGCCTGCGCCACCAGCTCCCGGACGACACCCTCGTGCTCGACCGTCTCGCCGCGCTGCACCGCGCCGCGGGGCGCTTCGTGCCGCTGCGCGAGGTGCTCGACGCGCGCCTCGCCTGCGCTCGCTCCGCCAGCGAGCGCGCCGCGCTCCAGCTCGAGCGCGCGCAGCTGTTCTCGCGCCAGCTCGCCTCGCCGGAGAGCGCGCTCGCCGCGCTCGAGGACGCGCGCGCCGCCGCTCCCGGGGATCCGGCGGTGCTCGAGGCGCTCGAGGCGCTGTACGAATCCCAGCAGCGCGGCGCGGAGCAGCTCGAGATCGTCGAGGCGCGCCTGCGTCTCGCGGAGCCGGTGCGGCGCGCTGCGCTGCACGAGAGGGCCGCGGGGCTGGCGCGCGGCCTCGGCCGCGAGCTCGACGCGGCGCAGCACCTCGAGGCGGCGCTCGCGCTGCCGCAGCTCAACTCGATCGACCGCGTGGAAGCGTTGCGCGAGCTCGCGTCGGTCTGGCGCAGCCTCGGACGCGTCGATCGCGCGGTGGCGGCCTCCGAGGCCGAGCTGGCGAGCCTCGACCCCGACGCGCCCGTGTTCGCCGAGCGGCGGCGCGCGCTGCGGTTCGAGCTCGCCGGCGCGTGCGCGGAGGAGCTCGGCCGTGTGGACGCCGCGATCGCCCACCTGCGCGCGCTGCTCGACCGCGAGCAGGAGGCGGGCGAACGCCTGGAGCAGGCGGAGCAGCTCCTGCTCGCGCTGCTGCGCCGGGCCGACGACACCGTCGAGCTCGAGCGCCGCCTTCAGGCGCGCCTCGCCCGCCGCCCCGGCGCGGCCGAGGAGGACGCCGAAGGCTGGCTCGAGCTCGCGCGGCTGCGGCGCGAGCGGCTGCAGCGGCCCGCCGCGGCCGCCGCCGCGTATCGGGAGGCACTGGCGCGCGTCCCCGACCGGCTCGAAGCGCTGCGCGGGCTGCGCGCCTGCGCCGAGCTGCTCGGCGACTTCGAAGAGGTGGCGCGCACGCTCGAGAACGAGCTGCTGCTCCGGCCGACGGCGCCGGCGGTCGAGCGCGGCGCGCTGCTGCGCCGCCTGGGCGGCGTCACCTGGCACGAGCTCGACCACACCGCGCGGGCCCGCACCGCCTTCGCGACGGCGCTCGACTCCGACGGCAACGACCTCGTCGCGCTGCGCTCCCTCGAGGCCCTCTCCGAGGGCATGGAGGACTGGCGCGGCGCCGTCGAGCTGTTCGAGCGCGAGATCCAGGTGATCGGCAAGCGCGAGCCGGAGCGGCGGCGCGCGGCCTGGCTGCGCATCGCGGAGCTCTCGCGCGAGCGCCTCGGCGAGGACGCCCGCGCCATCCCGGCGTTCGCCGCCGCGGACGCGCTCGAGCCGCTCTCGCCGCCGCAGCTCGCCGCATGGGGCGAGAGCCACGACCGCAGCGGACAGCGCGAGGGCTTCGCCCTCCTGTTCGGGCGCTGGATGGACACGCCCGGCGCCACGCCGAGCGTGCAGGATCGCATCCGACTGGCCGACACCCTGGCCGACCTCGGCCGCCCGGCCGAGGCGCTCGCGCGCGCCGAGCAGGCGGCGGAGCTCGATCCCCAGCTCTGCGACGCGTGGGACCGCGTCGCCTCGCTCCACGAAGCGCTCGGGCGCAGCGAGGCCGCCGCCGAAGCGCTCGTGCGCGCGGCGAAGTGCACGGGCGGGCGCGAGGCCGCCGTGCGCCGGCTCGGCGCCGCGGAGCTGCTCCAGGTGGACGCCCCCGAGCGGGCCGCGGTGTGGCTCGGCGAAGCCGTCTCGGACGACCCGGCGCTGGCTGCCGCGCACGCACGGCTCGCGGTCGTGAGCGCGCAGCTCGGCCGCCTGTCCGTGGCCGAACGTGCGGCGGAGCGCGCGCTGGCGCTGCCCCCGAACGGAGACGCCGCGCTCACGCCGGCGCTGCGGCTCGAGACGGCCCTGGTGGGCGCGCGCGCCGCGCGCGCGCAGGACCACCGCGAGACCGCCGCCGGCCTGTTCGCCGGGGTGCTCGCCCTCGAGGCCGACCACGCGGAGGCGCTCGCGGGCCTCGGGGAGCTGCGGCTCGCGCTCGGCGACGCGGCGGGCGCGCGCGACGTGCTCCTGCGCCGCCTCGCGCGGTCGGCCTCCGACGCCGATCGCGCGGTCCAGCTCTCGCTGCTCGCCGAGGCGCTCGAGAGGCTCGGCGACACGCCCGCCGCGCTCCAGCACTACCGCGACGCGCTCGCGCTCGACGCGAGCCGCGAGCCCGCGCACGCGGGCCTCGCCCGCCTGCTCGTGCGCGAGGGCCGGAGCGAGGAGGCCATCTCGGCCCTCGCTGCCTGGGCGGCGCTCGCCGGCGACGGCGAGACGCGGGCCGCGCGCCTGCTCCAGGCCGCGGAGCTCGAGCTGGCGCGCCCGGGGCGCGCAGCTGCCGCGGAGCCCCTGCTGCGCGAGGCCGTCGCGGCCTGGCCGAACGCGCCCGGCGCCTGGGGCATGCTCGCCGAGCTGCTCTGGGCCGAAGGCCGGGGCGGCGACGTGGTCTCCCTCGCTCCGCAGGCGCTCGAGGGGGCCGCGAGCGCGCTCGAGCGAGCGCGCGTGGCGCTCGTCGCGGCGCGCGCCCTCGAGCAACGCGGCGAGGCGCGCGAGGCGGCGGAGCACTACCGGATCGCGTGCACGGCGAACCCGCGCGCCAGCGAGGCCGCGCTGTCGGCCGCGCGGCTGCTGCGCGGCCTCGGCGAGTGGCGTCCCGCGGCGGACGGGCTGACGGCGTTCCTCGCCGCGGTGCCGGCGGACGCGGGCGCGCTCACGGCGCCCGTCCACCACCAGCTCGGCCGGCTGCTCGCGGGCCCGCTGGAGAGCCTCGACGCAGCGCTCGCCGCGTATCGCGCCGCGCTCGACGCCGATCCCCAGCTCACGGAGGCCCGCGAGGCGCTCGCCGACCTGCTGGTCCACCGGCCGCCGCTCTGGGAGGAGGCGATCACCCGGCATCGCGAGCTGCTCGCCACGAACCCGGTGCGCGTGGCCTCGCTCCGCGCCCTGCTCCGCATCGCGCGCGCGCGCGGCCACGACCTCGCCGTGGCCACCGCGCTCTCCCTGCTGCGCGCCCTCGGCCTGGCGACGCCGGACGAGCGGCAGGAGGCCGCCGCGCGCCTGCCGATCGCGCTCGACAAGAAGCCGCGCTTCGCGGACCCCGTCTGGGAGGCGGCGCGCGCGCTCGCGCAGGAGGCCGCGGAGGAGATCGGGCAGGCGCTCGGCGTCGGCACCTCAGCCCCGGGCGACCCGCACGGTCTCGCGGATCCGGTCGCGCGCTTCCGGGCCGAGGTCACGGCGGCCGAGGCGGCGCTCTCGGCGCCCGCCCTCGTGCCCCTCTCGGTCGAGCAGCTCGGCGAGACGCTCACCCTCGTCGCGCAGCTCACCGCCGAGGCCGACGCCGTGTCGGGCGACGGCCGCGTGGTGAACGCGCTGGCCGAGGCGCTCGGCCGCCGCACCCGCAAGCGCCTCAAGAAGGTGCTCGGCGAGACGCCCGCGCAGCACATCGAGGCGATCGACTTCGCCGCCTGGCGGGCCGAGCTGCGCGGCCTCGCGAGCTTCGCCGCGCTCGCGGGCGGCACCACGGAGCTGCGCACCGCGTTCCTGGCGTGGGTCGCGGCCGACGACCCGGAGGGCGCGCGCCTGCTCACCGCCGAGGGCGACCTGTGCCCGCGCGTGGCGGTGATCCCCGAGGCGCGAGCGCTGCTGGCCCGACTGATCGACGCCTGGACCCCGCACGTCTAGGGAGAGGGCTTGAGCCGCTACCGCCCGCAGCCGAGGAGTCACCGGCGCTTCCGCCGCCGGCTCGTGCGGGTGCTGGTCGACTTCCTCGCGCTCGGCGAGGCGCGCTGCGAGTACGCGACCACGCTCGGAGCGGGCGGCCTGTTCATCGAGACCGAGGCCCCGCTCGCCCCGCGCACGCTCGTCCGCGTGCGCTTCCGCCTGCCCGGCGGCTCGGCCATCCACGCGATCGACGGCCGCGTCACGTGGCAGCACCGCCCCGCCGACGCTCGCGCGGGCGACGTGCGGCCCGCCGGCATGGGCATCGAGTTCACCGACGCCGCCGCGGCTTCGCGGCTGGCGCACGAGCTCGACGAGCTGCCCGAGGACTAGGGGCGGAGCGCGCGCCTCAGACGGACGCGCGCGCCAGCACGGCGCCGGCCGCGTTGGCGACGCGCCGGGTGAGCGAGGTCTGCGCCTCGACCGCCCAGTGGCTCGGGTGCTCGAGCAGCGCCCGGACGAAGCGCTGGTGCAGCGCATGGCCGCCGCGCTCGACCACGAGGTGGCCCTCGATCGGCATGCCGAGCAGGGCGAGGTCGCCGAGCAGGTCGAGCACCTTGTGGCGCACGAACTCGTCCGACCAGCGCAGCCCGTCGCGGTTCAGGACGCGGAAGTCGTCCATCACCACGGTGTTGTCGAGGTTCCCCCCGCGGGCGAGACCGCTCCGCCAGAGCGCCTCGACCTCGCGCAGGAAGCCGAACGTGCGGGCCCGGCAGATCTCCTGCTCGAAGCTCTCGTCGTCGACGACGAGGTCCCGGAGCTGCTGGCGGCCGATCGCCGGGTGGGCGAAGTCGACCGAGTAGGTCACGCGGAAGTCGCGCGCGGGCTCGATCCGCATCGAGCGATCGCCGTCCCGCACCTCGAGCGGCCGCCGCACGCGCAGGCTGCGCCGCGGCGCGCCCTGGTCGAAGATGCCGGCCGCGCGGATCAGGAACACGAAGGAGGCCGCGCTGCCGTCCATCACCGGGATCTCGGGGCCGTCCACCTCGATGCGGACGTTGTCGATGCCGAGCCCGCACAAGGCCGCCAGCAGGTGCTCGACCGTACCGACGGTGGCGTCGCCGCGGCCGAGCGTGGTGGCGAGGCGGGTCGAGGTGACGGCGCTGTGGATCGCGGGCACCTCGACGGGACTTGGCAGGTCGGTACGCACGAAGACCACGCCGGAGCCGGCGCGGGCCGGATGGAGCGTGAGCTGCACGGGCTCTCCGGAGTGGAGCCCGATGCCCGTACACGAGATCTTCTCGGCGATCGTCCGCTGCATACTCTTTCGCCTTCCCCCCGATAGGCATCCATCGTCCCGACCGGGGATGGCATCCCGAGCCGGCGCGAAGACTTAGAGCAAGGGACATGCCAAAGCGAGGGCCCCGGGGGGATCTGAGAGGTGCGGGGTTTCCCTCGTAGGGACGCGCACTTACGTGACCGACCTCACAGGAGCCGCCGAAAAGGGTGATGCGTGGCCCATTTTCGAGTGACGTTCGGGTTACGGCTGTGACGGAGACGTCACAGGCGCAGGGCGCGCGCGGCTAGGCGCCGAGCGAGCCGCGCAGCAGTCCGGCGACGTCGGCCGCAGTCTGCGGCCGCTGCTCGGGATCCTTCTGGAGGCAGTGGAGGATCACGCGGGCGAGACCTTCCGGCAGGGTCGGACACAGCGAGCGCGGATCCGGCGCCGGCGTGTGCACGTGGTGGTAGGGCACGTTGCCGTCGCGGAACGGCAGCTTGCCGGTGGCCAGCTCGAACAGCATCACACCGAGGCTGTAGAGGTCGGTGCGGTGGTCGACGTTCTTCCCGAGCGTCTGCTCCGGGCTCATGTAGTACGGCGTGCCGGACACCAGCGTGGTGTGGTTCCGGACCTCCTCGACGACCTTGGCGAGCCCGAAGTCCATGATCTTGGCCTTCTTCTCGCGGGTCCACATCACGTTGGCGGTCTTCACGTCGCGGTGGACCACCTTCTGGCCGTGGGCGTAGTGGAGCGCCTCGCAGAGCTGGACGCCGACGTGGACCACGCCCGGCGCGCTGATCAGGCCGCGCCGCTTCAGGATCTCCTTCAGCGTCGTACCGTCCACGTACTCCATCGCGATGTAGAAGCGGCGGTCCTGCTCCCCGGCGTCGAACACCGTCACGATGTTCGGGTGGTTCAGCTTGGCGGCGCTCTTGGCCTCCCGGAGGAAGTTCTTGAGCGCCTGCGGGTTGTCGCGCAGCGCGTCGGGCAGGACCTTGAACGCCACCGCGCGGTCGAGGACGGTGTCGTGGCCCTTGTAGACGATGCCCATGCCGCCCCGGCCGAGCTCCTCGAGGATGCGGTAGCGGCCGACCTGGCCGGGCGGCGCCGCCGAGAGCTCGGGCACGCTCGGCGGGTTCTGGGCCTGCGTCGCCGCTGCGGCCCGCGTCCCCTCGAGCCGCGCCTCGACGTCGCGGTAGTGGTAGTCGGCGGTCAGGATCTTCTCGTACAGCTCGACCGCCTCGCGCGCCTGGCCGGCGGCCTCGTGGACCATCGCGAGGGCGTAGTGGAGGTCGATGTTGCGCGCGTCGAGCTCGGCGGTGCCGATCGCCTGGCGCAGCTTCTTGATCGCGAGCGTGTGCTTGCCCTTGCGGCTGAAGATGTGGCCGAGCAGCGCCGAGGCGGCGGCGAACTCTGGAGCGTCGGCGGGCACCTGCTGGAGGCCCTTGATGGCCTCGTCGTCCTGGCCCGCGCGCACGTGGGCCTCGGCCGCCTTGATCGCGAGGCCGGCGCGCGCGAGCAGCGCCGCCTCCTGGGTCGGGTCGCCGGCCTGGGCCATGCACTCCGCGGCCTCGGCGTAGCGCTGCGTGCGCTCGTAGTTCGCGGCGGCGCGGGGCCAGTCCGTCGCGATGCGGAACATCTCGGCGGCCTGCGCGTAGTCGTGGGCCCGCTCGTAGCACTCGCCCGCGAGCTTCTGGTCCTCGAGCCGGCGGTAGATGTCGCCGGCGGCGCCGAAGTCGCCCGCCTCGACGAGCAGGCGCGCGGCCTCCTCGGGGTTCCCCTTGTCGCGCATGTACTCGCCGAGGATCTGCGCGGCCCGCCCGTCCTCGCCGGCGGCGCGCAGCGCTTCGGCGGCCTTCGGCACGTTCCCCGCGTGCTCGAAGCAGTCGGCCGCCTTCTTGTGCTGGCCGTCGCGCATCGCCACCTCGCCGGCCGCCGCCCAGCACTCGCCGTGCACGAGCACCCGCGTCGCCGCCTCGAGGTTGCCGGCCTCCTCGTAGAGCTTGCCGGCCTGGAGCACGAGCTTCTTCAGCTCGCGGTCCTGGCCCGCGCCGGCCTTGTTCGAGTCCTCCTGGATGGCCAGCTCGAGCGCCTGCGCCGCCTTGGCCCAGTCCTGCACCTTCACGAACGCCTGCGCGGCGTGCCGGTGGAACTCGCAGCGCACGTAGCACTCGCCGGCGAGCTGATGGCGGCCCGCCTTCTCGTACATCTCGGCCGCGACGCTCATGCGCCCGCCCTTGCGGTAGCAGTCGGCAGCCTTCTCGTACTCGTTGTGCGAGGCGTAGAGGGTGCCGGCGGTGTCGAACTTGCCGGCCTGGAGGTACAGCTCGGCGGCCTCGGCGAAGCGGTTCTGGTCGCGGCGGATCTCCGCGGCCTTGGCCGGCTCGGAGGCCTCGAGATAGAAACGCACGGCCGCGTCGGGCAGCCCGCTCTCGCGGCACAGCTCGGCGGCCTCGAGCGGCTGCCCGCCCTTCGCCAGCCCGGCGGCGCGCTTCTCGACCTTGCGCGCGGAGCGCGCGTTCGGGGCGGCGCTCGGGGGCGGCGGCGGTGCGCCGCGCTCGCCCCTGCGAGGCTGCTTCCCCTTGCCCCCGCCCGCCGGTGCGAGCCCGATCCAGAGCAGGCAGGCCGCGGCTGCGCCGGTCACGCCGGCCGGCACCGGGGTCTGCAGGGTCCCGACGTAGGCGCCGGCGCCGATGGCGCCGAGGCCCATCCGCACCCAGGGCACCATCAGCGCGTCGAGGCCGAGACCGGGCGCGAAGGCGGACGACAGCCCGAACAGCGCGAGGAGCAGGGTGGGCAGTGCGGCTGCGATGGCGACCAATCGGACGATCATGAGCTTCCCATGGCGGGCACGGGCGAACCCGCTGCGCCGGCTGGCGTATCGGCGGACGGGTGCCGGAGGCTGAGCCCATCCGGGACGAGACGAGCCAGCGGCTAGACTCGGCCGACCTTGTCGCCGGCCCTGCCCGCCCTCGCCGTGCTCGCTCTCGCTCTTCCCGCCCGGGCGCAGGAGGCAGCCGGCGCGTTCGCACTCTCGGAGTGGCGCGTGCCGGGGCGCGCGGTGGACGCCTTCGTGGCGCGGGACGAGGACGGCCGCGACGCCGTCTTCGCCATCTCCCTGCAGGAGAGCCCCCCCACCGAGCGGCGCTACGTGACGGGGCTGCCGCGCGACCTCGCCGACCCGGCGACGCCCATCGAGGTGCCGAACGCCGTGGTCGCCGTGGACGCCGCCGAGCTCGGCCTGGCAAAGGGCCCGGAGCTGGTGTGGCTGTCGGCGCAGGAGCTCCGCGTGCTCTCCGCGAGCGGCGAGACGCTCGCGCGCTGGCCGCTCGAGCCGGCGCTGCCGCTGCCCCCCCGCACCTGGGAGCTCGCGCACGTCGACTTCGTCCGCGACTGGGATTCCGACGGCCGGGCCGAGGCCCTCGCCCCGAGCGCCGAGGGCGCGCGGCTGCTGCCGCTCTCGCCCGGCGACGTCGCGCAGTCGCTCGCCCTGCCGCTGACCGCGGACTACGGCTCGCCCACCCTCGAGAACTACTTCCGGCCCGGCCTGCTGGTGGGCATCGTGTCCTGGCCCATGCTGGACCTCGCCGACGACGACGGCGACGGCCGCGCGGATCTGTTCGCTGCCAACCGCTACGGGCTGCGCGTGTTCCGCGCCACGGCCGCCGGCCTGCCCCAGCAGCCCACGCGCACGCGCGCCTTCCCGCCGTTCACCTCCGAGGAGGAGCGCCGCCACCTCGCCAGCACGCTGCTGGCCTTCGTGCGGGATCTCGACGGCGACGGCCGCGCGGACCTGGTCGTGCACCGCATGGTGGGCGAGCTGATGCGGAGCCGCTCCACCACCACCGTGCACACGAACGCGGGCGCCGGCGCGGATCCCCTCGCGGAGCCGAGCGCTCGGATCGAGCTCTCCGGGGGCAACGCCGCGCTGCGCGTGGACGACGTCGACGGGGACGGGCGCCTCGAGATCCTCGAGGCCTACCTCGGCTTCGGCGTGCTGCAGGCGATCCGCATGCTCACGCTGCAGAGCGTCGAGCTCCGCCTCCGCGTGCTGGCGCTGCCGCCGGGCGGAGCGTCGGCGCCGGTCGAGACCTGGTCCGCCAACGTCTCGTTCCCGTTCGATCTCGGGACCTCGCGCGTGCGCGGCTTGCTGCCCTTCACCGAGGCCGACTGGAACGGCGACGGGCGCCTCGACCTGTGCTGGGGCGACGGCACGGGCGTGCTGCGCTTCCGGCTCGGCGAGGTGGGCGCGAAAGGGCCGGCGTTCGGGCGGATCGCCGCCTCGACGCCGTTGCCGGTCTCCGGCGACCTGCTCGCGGCCGACCTCGACGCCGACGGTCTCCAGGATCTGGTCGCCTGGGATCCGCTCGACACCGAGGGGCGGCTGCGCGTCGGGCGGAACCGCGGCGCGCTGCCCGGCACGCAGCCGGGCGTCCGCGCCCTGCCGGGGCGCTAGGGAACCTCTGCACAAGCCGCCCGAATTGAGGTAGAGACAGGTGCAGGGGGTGGCGCATGGGGGAGCAGCGGACCTTTTCGTCTGTGGCGTGGAGCCAGAAGGGGAAGACGACTCGGC
>Ga0187892_10001523_pt1 | contig 52352 bp, 48 predicted proteins | sample MA1701073metaG_FD_139345 | JGI IMG/M metagenome (GOLD analysis project Ga0187892, IMG submission 139345) | Bio-ooze microbial communities from a basaltic lava cave in the Kipuka Kanohina Cave System on the Island of Hawaii, USA - MA170107-3 metaG ...
GAAGCCGACCACCATCGATCTCGTGGCCCCTTTGAGTGCGGCGACGCTCCGCGACACAGCGTGTCCCGCGGGGAGAGTACCCACCCCACCCGGCGCTTTGTCGGCTCATCTCTGACTCGGGACGCTAGGCGGGGGCGGCGGCGAAGGGGACGTCAGCGCGCAGGATCCGAGCGATCTCCTCGCCGTCGAGCGACTCACGCTCGAGCAGCGCGCGCGCCAACGCGTGAAGCTTCTCCAGGTTGTCCTCGAGGATCCGGCGCGCCCGAGCCGCGCTGTCGGTGACGATCCGCTTGATCTCGCTGTCGATCTGGACCGCCGTCTCCTCGCTGTAGTCCTTCTGGCGCGCGACTTCACGCCCGAGGAAAATGTGCTCCTCGTTCTTGCCGAACGTCAGCGGCCCGAGCTTCTCCGACATCCCCCACTCGCAGACCATCTTGCGGGCCATCTCGGTGGCCTTCTCGAGGTCGTCTCCGGCGCCCGTGGTCAGATCGTTCAGCACGACCTCCTCGGCGGCGCGCCCGCCCAGGAGGATGGTGATCCGCTTGACGAGGTAGTCCTTCGAGTAGTTGTACTTGTCGTCCAACGGGAGCTGCTGGGTCAGCCCGAGGGCACGCCCGCGCGGGATGATCGTGACCTTGTGCACGGGGTCAGTCCCCGGGAGGAAGTCGGCGACGAGTGTGTGGCCGGCCTCGTGGTAGGCGATCGTCCGCTTCTCGGACTCGCTGATGATCATCGAGCGGCGCTCGACTCCCATCAGGACCTTGTCCTTCGCGTTCTCGAAGTCGATCATCTCGACGAGCTTCTTGCTTTGGCGCGCGGCGAGGAGCGCCGACTCGTTGACGAGGTTGGCGAGGTCGGCACCCGAGAAGCCCGGCGTCCCGCGGGCCAGGACCTTGAGCTCGACATCGGGCGCCAATGGGATGCGCCGGGTGTGGACGCGGAGGATGTCCTCCCGGCCCTTGACGTCGGGGCGCGACACCACGACCTGCCGGTCGAAGCGGCCAGGACGCAGGAGGGCGGGGTCCAGCACGTCGGGCCGATTCGTCGCCGCGATGAGGATGACCCCGTCGTTCGTCTCGAATCCGTCCATCTCCACGAGGAGCTGATTCAGGGTCTGCTCGCGCTCGTCGTGCCCGCCGCCGAGCCCGGCGCCCCGGTGCCGGCCGACCGCGTCGATCTCGTCCATGAAGATGATGCAGGGCGCGTGCTTCTTGCCCTGCTCGAAGAGGTCGCGCACGCGGGATGCGCCAACCCCGACGAACATCTCGACGAAGTCGGAGCCCGAGATCGAGAAGAACGGCACGTTGGCCTCGCCGGCGATCGCCTTGGCCAGGAGCGTCTTGCCGGTCCCCGGCGGGCCGACCAGCAGCACGCCCTTCGGGATTTTGCCGCCGAGTTTCTGGAACTTCTGGGGGTCCTTCAAGAAGTCGATGATCTCGCGCAGCTCTTCCTTCGCCTCGTCGACACCCGCGACGTCCTGGAACGTGACCTTGTTCTGGCGCTCGGAGATCAGGCGGGCCCGCGCCTTGCCGAAGGACAGCGCCTTGGCGCCTCCGCCCTGCATCTGCCGCATGAAGAAGATCCACACGCCGATGAAGAGCAGCATGGGAACCCACTGGAGGAACATCGCGTACCAGGGGTTCGAGTCGGGCGGCTTGACCGCGATCCGGACCCCGTTATCGCGCAGCATCTTCACGAGATCGGGGTAGTCGACGACGTAGGTCTTCTGGACCTGGCCGCCGTCCTTCAGGGTATACGTGACGAAGTTCCCGCGGATCACCACCGAGTCCACGCGCCCCTGCTCGACCGCTTTGAGGAATTCGGAGAAGTTGGGCTGCTCCTGTCCACTCTGCTGCGTCCCCTGGAACACCGTGAAGAGAAGGATGACAATCAGGCCGATCACCATCCAGAGGGCGAGATTCTTGTACACCTGGTTCATTGGGCGGAATTATAACACGCTGATTTCGCAGAGGTTCTCCGGACTCTCCACCGCGACGATCTCGGGGAGATTTCGGTACAGGCCCCCGTGATCCATCCCGTAACCCACCACGAACACGTTCGGAATCGTGAACCCACAGTAGTCGATCGCAACGGTCACCTCTCGCCGCTCGGCCTTGTCGAGCAGCGCGCAGATCCGAACCCTCTTCGGATGCCGCGTCTCAAGGTTTCGCCTCAGGTAGTCGACGGTCCGTCCTGAATCGATAATATCCTCGACGAGGATCACGTGCCTCTCCTCGATGCTGAGCGAGAGGTCGGCGGTGATGCGGACGACGCCCGACGACGTCGTCCCGGTTCCGTAGCTCGAAACCGCCATGACGTCCATCGTAAGCGGAACAGCGATGGCCCGGACCAGGTCGGCCAGGAAGACGACCGCGCCCTTCAGGACGCCAACGAGCACGGGCTTCTCGTCGGCGTAATCGCGCGCGATCTGCGCGCCCAGCTCCCTCACCCGCCTGGCGAGCTGCTCCTGTGTGATCAGGACCCGCGCGGTCGGCGGCATCACGAAGGGCGTGTCACCTCGCCTCCGGCGCGCATTATCTGGTGGTGGTTGTCACGAAGGCGGTGAGCGAGGAGGCCGCACGGAGGCGCGCCGCCACCGCCTCCGCGTCCGCACGGCTGGCGAACGCCCCGACCCGGACGCGATAGCGCGCCGGAGACGCTCGGTCCAGCTCGATGACGTACGCGCCCTCCCCTAGCGTCCCCCGAAGCGCGTCGGCCTGCTCCCGAGTCGTCAGCGCAGCCACTTGCACGGTGTACGTCTCCGGGGCCAGCGGCAGCCGGCGTGCGCCGACGGGTGCCGCACCACGGCTGGGTGCCGTCCCCACGGCGCCGAGCGGGGGCTTTGGCGCGGGCGGCGGGCCGGCCGCGAGAGGGGCCGTCAGCGTGTGATAGAAGGTCAGCTTTTGCTGGATCTGCGCGGCGGCGCGGTCGGTGTCCTCGGAGGCCCGGGCGCCCGGGCTCACTCCACGCCCGGGCTGGCGTCCCGTTTCACGGTCGGCGGCGGCGACGCCGAGCCTCGGCCCGCGGCTGGTTCGATCGTCGGAGGCGAGGCCGCGCACGGGCGCGCCTCGTATCTGATCATCGGCGCCGCGACTGGGCCGGCGGCCGATCTCGTCAGCAACGCCGGCGCCGGCGCCCGGCCCGGACCGTCGCTCGCTCCGATCGACGGCGAGCCAGTCAGTGCGAGCGTCGTCCAGCCCGCGCCTGGCGTACTCGTCGTCGAGCGCAGGGGGGGTGCTGCGGGCCCACTGGCGGCCGACCAGTACCCCCAGGACGAACGTGAGCACGAGCACCACGCAGCAGGCAAGCCCGAAGAGCGCACGGCCCACCGGGCTCCCGGTCATCCGGTCTCGGCGCCGGGCCGCCCGCATCGCTTCTACATCGTCTCCGGGGCGCTGACCCCGAGCAATGCGAGTCCGTTCTGGATCACCTGTCCGACCGCCGCGCACAGGGCGAGGCGCGCGTGCGTCTGCCGGACGTCCTCGCTAATCACGCGATGAACTTTGTAGTACGGGTGGAATGCGCCCGCCAGCTCCTGGAGCCAATAGGCGATCCGATGCGGCTCGAGGGCGCGCCCGGCGCCGGCCACGAGGTCCGGGAACTGGAGGAGCCGCTTGATCAGCGCCAGCTCCTCGTCGAGCGCGAGCGCGTCGAGGTCGACCGCCCGCCAGTCGGGGACCTGGATGCCGTACCCCGCCGCCTGCCGGAAGAGGCTCTTGATCCGGGCATGCGCGTACTGGACGTAGTACACGGGATTGTCGGCGGTCTGGCGCGTCGCCACCGCCAGATCGAAGTCCAGGGGGCTGTCGTGCCGGCGCGTCAGAAAGGTGAAGCGCGCCGCATCGGGGCCGACCTCCTCGATCAACTCCTCCATCAGCACGAACTCGCCCCGCCGCTTCGACATCCGCACTGGCTCGCCGTCCCTCAAGAGCGTCACCAGCTGGACCATCAGGACCTCGAACGCCTCCGGTGGGTGGCCGAGGGCCCGCATGGCAGCCCGCATCCGGGCCACGTAGCCGTGATGATCGGGACCGAGCAGGTTGATCAGGCGGTCGGCATCGGCGAGCTTGCCGACGTGGTGATACGCAATGTCGACCGCGAAGTACGTCAGCTCACCGTCGGACTTGCGCAGGACCCGGTCCTTCTCGTCGCCGAACTGCGACGCCCGGAACCAGAGCGCGCCGTCCCGCTCATAGGTGAAGCCGCGTGACTCCAATTCCCGGAGCACCTGCTCCGGGAGCCGCTGGTCGCGGACGTCACGCTGCTCCGACGACCAGACGTCGAAGTCGACCCCGTAGTCGTGCAGCACGCGGCGCTGCGCGGCGACCATGCGCTCGACCGCGTACTCGCCGAGGCGCGCGACGCGCTCCGCCTCGGGCCGCTCGAGCTCGCTTCGACCGTGCTCGCGCAGGTAGGCGTCCGCCACCTCGATCAGGTACTCGCCCGGATAGCCGCCCTCCGGAAGCAACGCCGGCTCGCCGAGCGCCTGGCGGACGCGGGCCTCGAGGGACCGGCCGAGGGCCTGGAACTGATTGCCGGCGTCGTTGACGTAGAACTCCGTCGTGACCTCATGGCCGAGCGCGCGCAGAATCCGCGCGATGGAGTCGCCCACCGCGGCCGCTCGCGCGCTCACGATCACCAGGGGACCAGTCGGGTTGGCGGAAACGAACTCGAGCCTCACGCGCTGACCCCGTCCGAGATCCTCCCGTCCGAAGCTCGAACCGGCCGCGAGCAGCTCGCGGAGCGCCTGACGACACCACTCGGGGCTCAGCGTGACGTTCAGGAAGCCGGGCCCGGCCACGTCGAGTTCTCCCACGCACGAGAGCTCGGGAAGGCGCCCGTTCACCACCGCGTGCTTGATCAGCTCGGCGACCTGGTGGGGCGGCATGCGCTCGCTCCTGGCGAGGACCATCGCCACGTTGGTCGAGTAGTCACCGTGCGCAGCCTCGCGCGGCACCTCCCAGCCAACGACGTCGGGCGCGGGCAGGCCGGCGGCGGCGACCGCCTTGCGGAAGCCCTCACGCAGCGCGCTGGTGACGCTGAAAGCCTTGCTCGCCATGGAGAAAAAGCAATCGCCGCGCGTGGCGGCGAGTGACGCTCATGATACCCCCGGGGCGGCACTGACCGAAGAAAAACCCGGCGCCAACGACGCCGGTGGGCCTTTTTCAGCACTCGCAGGCTGCTCAAAAAGGTCCAGATGCGAGGCGGCGCCCGAGGTCCGCACGCGAGGCGTACTCCCCGTACGTTGAGCGTGCGGCCGAGGGCGCCAACGACGCAGATGGGCCTTTTTCAGCAGCCTGCGAGCTTCACCGGAGGTAGGCGGTCAGGCCCGCCAGCGCGGTAAAGCCGAGCGCCGGGAAGCCGGCGACCTCCGAGTAGTCGGTGTCCGTCAGGTTCTGGATCCGCAGGGTCAGGTCGAGCCGGTCGAGGATGCCGACCCGCCGGAGCAGGACGAAGGCCCCTCCGGTATCGATCCGGTAGTAGCCGGGGTTATCGGCGCCGCCGGGGGCCCCCACTGGATCGAACTGCTCGGAGACCACGAGGGCCTGGAGGAACAGCGACAGGCGCGGTGTGGGCGTCACCGTCACGACGGCGTTGCCGTGATGCCGCGGGATTCGCGAGAGCGGCGCGTGCGTGTCCAGGTTCTCGGTGTCGGTGAACGTGTAGCTCACCGCCAGGTGAAGCCAGTCGAGTGGCTCGGCCTGCCCGTACGTCTCGACGCCCTGTGCGCGAGCCCGGCCCACGTTGCCCGCCTGGGCGCAGATCGGCGAGACGGGCACGACGCTGATGAGATCCCGGAAATCGGTGTGGAAGTAGGTGACCCCGAACCGGACCCGCTGCGTCCAGAGCGTCTGGTCGGCGCCGGCCTCCCAGCCCCGGCTCGTCTCGGGCCGCAGGTTCGGATTGCCGAACGGCGGGCAGATTCCCGTCGTGTCCGGGAAGAACAGGTCATTCAGGGTGGGCGCGCGGAAACCCTCGCCGTAGGCGGCGCGAAAGGTCGTGCCGGTCTCTTTGAGAATGTACGCGAGCGAGACGCGCGGGGTCAGCTCGTCACCGAACGCGTCGTTGTCGTCATAGCGCAGGCCGGCCGTCAGGTAGAGGCGGTCGAAGAGGCGCAGTTCGTTCTGCACGAGGCCCGATTCCGTCGTGATCGCGCGGTCGAAGACCCCCACGTTGTCGCCCTGCTCCCGCTGGTGCTCGAACCCGACGGTCAGCGTGTCGATCCGGCCGATTTTCCAGGAGCTCAGCACCTCCGCCTCGAACCGCGACGTATCGACGCGCGACGTGAACGCGAAGTCACCGGTCGGGAGCGGCCCGTTCTCGAATGTCTGGTCGTTCCACATCTGCCCGAGCCGCGCGGTCATGTTCCACCAGGGGAAGAGCGTCTGGTCGTAGCGGACCGTGTAGAGGGCGAGCGTGGTCGCTTGCCGGGAGTCGGGATCGAGTGCGAAGGGGAAGAAGCCTTGATGCGGAACCCCCGTCTCGGAGTCGGCGAACCGCCCCGTCGCAGTGAGGCGGCCGTCCCAAGGAAAGTCGTAGCCGATCCGGCCCGCGAACGCGGTTTGGTGTGAATAGTCGTTGTCGAAGCGCGTTTCCTGACCCTGGCTGTCGGTCCGGGAGCCGGACAGGGCGTAGTTGAAGCCGCCGAACGAGCCGCTCAGCGCCCCCTGCCCCCGGAACGTCTCCCAGCTGCCGCCCTCGACGCTGAGGGCCCCCCGCGGCGGCCCGGCTCCCTTGCGGGTGATGATGTTGATCACGCCACCGATCGCGTCGGCGCCGTAGAGCGTCGACTGGGGTCCCCGCACGACCTCGATCTGCTGGATTCCGTCCAGCGACAGGTCCGAGAAGTCGAACTGGCCAGTGGACGGGCTCTTCACCCGCATGCCGTCGACCAGCACCTGCACCTGGGTCGAGTTGGCCCCGCGGATGGAGATCGAGGTCAATTTCCCGGAGCTTCCAGAGCGAAGGACCTCGACCCCCGGCACCGTGCGCAGCGCGTCCTCGATCTCGAAGTAGTTGAAGGTCCGGAGCTCCTCCTCGGTGATCACAGTGACCGCCGAGCCGAGCTCGGCCACCGAGGTCGGGATCTTCGTGGCCGTGACGACGATCGGGTCCGCCGTGGGCAGCTCCTGGGCGAAGGCGACCGGCGGCGCGGTGATGAGCAGCAGGACGAGCAGGGTCAGCGCGTTCATGTCCACTCCCTCTTGCCTCGAAAGGGGTTGACCGTCATGCCCGCGGGTAGGTTTCCTGACTCGTGGCTCGTCGCAGCCGCTCGGCCTTCCCGGGAGACTCCCAGTGGCTCCTGACCCGGATCGAGCGTGCTCCCCACTCACAGTGGCGGGACCGTGCCGGTGTCACACCGGCTTCCCTTCCCCAGCGGGCTCCTATTTTCCCTCGCGCGGCGCCCGAGCTCCGTGACCGTGACCGACAATCCTCCGTGCGAGGCGAGGAGCCAGACAGCCGCTCCGCGATTCGCGTCAGAGGTCACGGGCCGAGGGTCGCGCGGCGCGTGCGGACGCGCTCAGCTTCCGCGTTCACCTCCTTCCCGGCTCTGGCGACCGCCAGCGCCCGCTCGAGCGGCTGATTCTCGGCCTGAGACAGATCCACCGCACAATCCTCCCGCTCCCGGGTGGGGTCACCGCCGTGCGCTCGGGCACCAGCGGTTGCGCGCTCCACGGGCGCCCGATGACGGCGCGCCGCGATTACGCGGATCGCGGGCCGCTCGAGGACCGGCACGCCGCTCAGGCTCGACTCCCTCGATCCGGCGCCTCGGGCCAGACGAGGTGAATCGCGGGCCGGCGGCTCGCGGGATGCTTGTCCACGACGACTGGACAGCCATACACCCGTGAGAGCGTGGCCTCCTCCAGCACCGCGTCTGGTGGCCCGAGCCGCTCGATCCGGCCGTCGTTCAGGAGCAGGATGCGGTCGGCGACCTCCGCCGCGAGGTTGAGGTCGTGCGAGACGATCAGCGCGGTGAGGCCGGCGCGGCGCTGAAGCCGGCGGACCAGACCGACGAGCTCACCCTGGTGCCGGAAATCCAGGTGGGTAGTCGGCTCGTCGAGCACCAGGAGCTGCGGCTCCTGGCAGAGGGCGCGCGCCAGCACGACTCGCTGGCGCTCTCCGCCACTGAGCCGGGCGACGGGGACCGAGGCGAGATCGAGGACGCCGGTCGCGGCCATCGCCTCGCGACTCACCGCCCGATCGGCGGGGCTCTCGAAGAATCGGCCGGACCCGTGCGGGTAGCGGCCCAGCAGCACGGCTTCGGCGACCGTGACCGGCAGGGCATCGGGCGTCATCTGGGGCACCACCGCGACGTCACGCGCCACCTCCGCGCGCGAGAGCCCCGCGAGCGGCTGCCCGCGCAGCCGGATCTCGCCGCGCAGCGGCGCCACGACCTTGCTCAGGAGCCGGATCAGCGTCGTCTTGCCCGCGCTGTTGGGACCCACCACGCCCAGGATCTCGCCCGCGGCGATGTCGAAGGTGAGGGCCCCGAGGCGGAACCGGAGCGGACCCGCGCCCCGCACCCCCGGATACGCGAACTCCACCCCGCGAACCTCGACGAGGTTCACGCGCGCGACCGCAGGAGGTACACGAAGAACGGCGCGCCGCAGACCGCCGTGATGACCCCGACCGGCATCTCGGCCGGCGCAATGATGTTCCGGGCGATCGTGTCCGCCACCAGCAGGAAGGTCGCGCCCGCCACGAGCGAGGCCGGCAGCAGAAGCCGGTTGTCCGCGCCGAGCACGAGTCGGACCGCGTGCGGCACGATCAGCCCGACAAACCCGATCGGCCCGGCGAATGCCACGACGAGGGCAGTGAGCAGCGACGCCCCCACGAACACGCGGCGCTTGACCCGCTCGGCCTCCACGCCAAGCTGGAGGGCCGGCTCCTCCCCGAGGGCCAGGACGTTCAGCTGACGCGCGCGCCCAACGATCAGCCAGACGCCGGCGCCGAGCAGGAGGAGGAACACCCCGAGCGCGTCCCCGGACAGCGCGGTGAGGTTGCCCAGCATCCAGTGGATCACGCCGGCCAGCCGGTCCAGCTCGACCACAGAGATGACCACGGTGATCGCCGCCGAGAAGAACAGCCCGACGATCACGCCAGCCAGGAGCAGGGTCTGGAGCGGGAGCTGCCCGTCGCGCGCCGCGATCGCGTAGACGAGCAGCGCGGCGCCAAGGGCCCCCCCGAACGCGAACGTCGCGACGCCGAGCACGGCGACGAGCGAGGACCCGAAGCCCAGCAACTGCGCCAGCACGACCGCGAGCGCCGCGCCGCCGGAGACGCCGAGGATCGACGGGTCGGCCAGCGGGTTCCGGGTCAGCGCCTGGAATCCGGCGCCGGCGACGGCGAGCGCTCCGCCGGCGAGCAGCGCCGCGCCGATCCGCGGCAGCCGGAGCCCCAGGATCACCAGCGCCTCGGCGTCACTCCCCTGGCCGAGGAGGACCCCGACGACCCGGCCGGGCGCGAGGCCGGCGCTCCCCACGAACAGAGCGACCGCCGCCGCCGCCAGCGCGCCGGCGGTGAGCACGCCGAGCACCCGGACCAGCCTGGCCGCGGACATGTCAGAAACGAGCCTCCGGGTGAATGATGCGGGCAAGCGCCTCGAGCCCGTCCACGACCCGCGGTCCGTAGCGATGCAGGATGCTGCCGTCGACCGCGTGGACGCGACCGGCGCGGATCGCGGGCAGCGCCGCGAGCCGCTCCCAGGTCGCCCGCAAGACCGGCGTCTGATCGCCTCCATGGCGGGCCAGCACGATCACGTCGGGGTTCAGGGCGACGACAGCCTCCAGGCCGAGTCGCGGATAGGCGCCGGAGGCGCCTGCGGTGACGCTGATGCCACCGGCGAGCGTCACCAGCTCGGTCACAAGGCCGTCCCGTCCGGGGACGATGATCGGATCGGCCCAGAGCACATAGAGCACACGCCGCCGGCCATGCGAGCGGACCGCCTCGACGACGCGGCGCACTCGCGCCCGCAGCCGCTCGACGAGCGGCGCCACCGCGGCCGTCCGGCCCGTCAGCTCGCCCATGCGGTCCAGCACCTCGATGGCCTGCTCGAGCCGCCGCGCGCGCACGACGTACACGGGGACGCCGAGGCGGGCGAGCTGATCGAACGTGGACTGGCTGTTCCCCTCGTCGGTGGCGATCACGAGATCTGGCCGGAGCGCCACGATGGTCTCGAGGTTCGGCCCCACCATTCCGCCGACTCGGGGCTTGTCGCGCGCGGCCGGCGGCCAGTCGCAGAAGTCCGTAACGCCGACCAGGCGATCCTCGCCGCCGACGGCGAAGAGGTCCTCGGTCACGCTGGGCACCAGCGAGACGATGCGTTCCGGCCGCCCCGCCAGCACCACCTCCTGAGCGCGCATGTCACGGACGGTGAACGCCTGAGCAGCCTCGGCGACCAGCAGGATGACGGCGCCGACCAGCCGCACCACCATCTGAGTCCTCAAGTTGGCACCCGGTCGCCCAGTGGCGAGGAGCCGGAGACGATCATGCGTGGCGGGTGATGCCGGCCGAGTCGAACGTGGCCATGTCGGTGTAGATTCGCGCCGCGGCGCGCGCGAGGTGGATGAACAGGGCCACCCCCGTCCCCTCGCCGAGCCGCATCCCCAGATCGAGATATGGCTCGAGGCCGAGGTGGGCGAGCGCGACCCGGTGCCCCGGCTCGGCGGACCGGTGCGACGCCAGGAGGAAGTGGAGGCACGCGGGCACGAGCGTCGCCGCGATGAGGCCCGCCGCCGTGGCGACGAATCCGTCCAGCACGACCGGGACTCCGTGCGCCGCGCCACTCAGAACGACGCCGACGAGCCCGCCGATCTCGAAGCCGCCCAGCTTCGCCAGCACGTCGAGACCGTCGTTCGGATCCGGCCGGTTCGTGTCGAGCGCGCGCTGGACCACCAGGACCTTGCGGCAGCGCGTCGCCGCGTCGACGCCGGTCCCCGGCCCAGTGACCACGTCGGGCGCGGCGCCCGTGATCGCCGCCGTCACCGCGCTCGCTGACGTCGTGTTGCCGATGCCCATCTCCCCGGTGCCGACGAGATCTGCACCAGCCTGGATCTCGGCCTCGGCCAGGGCCGCCCCCGCCTCCACCGCCGCGATGGCCTGCGCTCGAGTCATCGCGGCGCCCCGCGCCAGGTTCCGCGTCCCGTCTCCGAGCCGACGCGTGACGAGGCCGTCTCCTCCCACCATCGCCGTGGCCACGCCGAAGTCCGCGACGATCACGCGTGCCCCGGCCTGACGCGCCAGCACGTTGACGGCGGCGCCGCCCGCGAGGAAGTTCCGGACCATCTGGCCCGTGACCGCTTGAGGGTAGGCGCTGACGCCCTCCTCGGCGACCCCGTGGTCGCCCGCGAACGTGAAGATCACGGGCTGGTTGACCGGCGTCGGCGTGCCGCGCCCGATCTCTGCCAGGCGGACAGCGATCTCCTCGAGCCGGCCCAGGCTTCCGGGCGGCTTGGTGAGCGAATCGAGGCGCCGCTGCGCCGCCGCGCGATGGGCCGGCGACGGCGGAGCGATCGCCTCACAGAGCCTGGGGAAATCGCGCATGCCGGACGGGAGGCGATCGCTGGTCCTTCACCATGAGCGGGAGCCCCGCGACCATCAGGACGACTCGATCACAGGCGGCGGCCAGGCGCTGGTTGACCCGACCGAGGAGGTCACGGAAGCGCAGCCCGGCGGCAGTCTCCGGGTGCACTCCCTCTCCCACCTCGTTCGAGACGACGACGATGTCGAAGGGGCGCGTCGCAATCAGGCGAGCGAGGCGCTCCGCCTCGTCGAGGATCGCCTCGTCGCTGTCTCCACGAAGCTGTCGATTCCCCACCCATAGCGTGAGGCAATCGACGACGACCGAGTCGGCCTGGTCGACCAGCGCACCGAGCGCCGCGGCCAGCTCCTCGGGCTCCTCGACCGTGAGCCAGGCCTGGTCCCGCTCCCGGCGATGGCGCTCGATCCGGCGTTCCATGTCGGCGTCGGCCGCCCGCGCGGTCGCGATGAACACGCCGGTGCGCGGGGCGGATTCGAGCGCGAACCGGCTCTTGCCGCTCCTTGCTCCGCCAAGTACCAGCAGCGACGAGCGAATCCTCCCGACCCTCCCGCGAAGACCGGTGCTGAGGCTGGGTGCTCGGGCAGGTCTCCTGGCTCTCGGATCATCCTACTCCCCGCGCCTTCCCGGCCTCGACCTCGGCCAGTGGCGTATGCGGGTTTCGTCCCCGATCACAGTGACGGGGTCGCGGCGGATTCGCACCGCCTTCCCTGGGGATCCGCTCTCGCGGGCTCCCGCGCACCGACGACGCCGAGACACTAACAGAGTCGTCTCCCCTCTACAAGTATCGCTGCCCCAACGCAGCTCAACGCGTCCCAACTTCGAGCGTCGCTCGCATGCACGCGTCGAAGGTTTCTTGGAGGCGCGAGTCGATGGGGCCGGGCTCGCTCTCGGCCGCCTGCGAGTATCCGCCGGCCCCGAAGACGCCCGAGGTTGCCGGCGATTGCGTCCGGGGCAGCGCCGCCCGCGCGCCGGGAATCTGCGCCTCGATCGGCGTGATCGGCCCGGTGTACGGGCCGACTCCGGAGATCTGACGTGGGAAGGGGCTGGTCGGCGCCCGCTCGTCATACGCAGGACCTTCGATGCTGGCGCGCGCAAGGCTGGCGCACCGGGCGATGTCGCTCTCCGTCGGTCGCTCACCGGCCGCCCACGCGGCCGCGGCGGGCGCGAGAACCGCGGCGAGCGCGGTGACGCCGAGCGACACACGACGGGGGACGAGCATCCTACTCGTGCTCCCCAGCGAGCAGCTGATTGATCCGGCGGCGATCTCGCTTGGTTGGACGACCCGCGCCGACCGGCCGGTAGGCCAGCGCCGCCTTCCGAACCCGTGGTGGGGCCGGCGGCGTCAGGTCCTCATAGAGCTCCCGCGCAGTGGAACCTGGACCTCGGCGATCGGAGAGCGCCACGACTCGCACGAGACGCTTGCCGGCTGGCAGGGTGACTTGCACCAGGTCCCCCGGGCGGAGCGCGCGAGCCGGCTTCGCCGTCTGGTCGTTGACCTCGACCCTGCCCCCATGGCAGGCCTCGATGGCCAGGCTCCGGGTCTTGAAGAACCGCGCCGCCCACAGCCACTTGTCCGCCCTGAGGACCCCGGGGTCGGCGGCGCTCATAGACTCGGAGCCTATCACATGGCTATACTCCGGCGCCGGCAGTGGCGTCCCTCAATGAAGACTCCCCGCAAGGACCCCGAGAGGAGCGAACTCGTGATGGCGCGAATCCTGGCTCTGGTCATCCTCGCCCTCCTCTGCCCCGCACCCGCAGGCACGTCCGACGCCGCCGTGATCGAGGACTGGTCCGAGCTGGCGGTGGGCTCGAAGGGTGTTCCGCCGGGCTGGCAGCGACAGAACTGGGGCAGCGCGGCCTACGACTTCACGGTGGTGGAGAGCGACGGCCAGAAGGTCCTCTTCCTCAAGAGCCTCAACGAGGGTTCCACCACCACGAAGGACATCCGAGGGAAGATCAAGCTGGCGGCCACGCCGATCCTGAGCTGGCGTTGGAAGGCGGTCGTGTTGCCCAAAGGCGGAGACTCCCGGCGGAAGGAGACGGACGATCAGGCGATCCAGATCTATGTCGCGTGGCCGCGGTTTCCCGAGGCCGTTCGGTCACGGATCATCGGGTATGTCTGGGACACGACCGCGCCCGTCGGCACCACCGTGAAGAGCCAGAAGACCGGGACGGTCACCTACGTCGTCGTGCGGTCGGGCGCGAGGGAGCTCGGCCGATGGTTGACGGAGCACCGAAACGTGGCCGACGACTTCCAGCGGATCTACGGCGAAGCTCCGGAGAATCCGGGGGCGATCTCCATCGGGATCGACTCGAATGACACCGGCTCCATGGCCGAATCGTACGTCGGCGAGATCCGCTTCGAGCCGACGCGCTAACGAGTCGGAGGGGGCCTCGGCGGCCCCCTCCGATCCCGGGCGGTCTGACACCTTCCACCAGGAGAGCAAAATTCTCGTTCGATCGCGTGTGCCGTTCCAACGGATCAGAGGAGCCTCGATGGCCCTCCGCGTCGTCGCGGTTACGCGTGCCATCCCGACAGGTGAACTCGCGCGACGGTCGTCAGCAGCACCGATAGCTCCGTCAGCTCGACGGCAGCTCCGAGCGTGTCGCCGGTCAGGCCACCGAGTCGGTGGGCCAGGAACCAGCCCAGCGCCAGCGCGCCTCCGAGACCGACGAGCAGCGCGGCCAGACCGACCCGGCCGAGCCCGATCCCCGCCACCAGCCCGGCGCAGGCAACAGCCGCCGCGGCGCTCCAGGGCGAGACGCTCGTCATGAACGCTGCTCCCTCCCCGGGCCCAGCGGGTGCGAAGACCATCGCCAGGAGCGGCGGCGCTGCGCGCCCGATCGCGGGCGACGTCACGAGGACACGCCACCGGGCGTCGGCCGGCAGCTCGGCGAGCGCGGTCAGCGCAAGCAACAAGAACAGGATCAAGCCAAGCGCGCCGAAGGCGCCGATCCGACTGTCCCGCATGATGCGGAGCCGGTCCTGCGGATCTCGGCCCATGAGGCCATCCAGGCTATCGGCGAGGCCGTCGAGGTGGAGACCTCCGGTGGCCACCTTCCAGGCCGTCAAGGTGAGCAGGGCGCCCAGGATGGGTGGAAAGACCCAGGAGAGGCCACGATCGATCACCGCGAGACCCAGCCCGATAGCGAGCCCGACCACCGGGAACCACGGCGTGGACCGCCCCAGCGCCTCGCCGCCCACGCCGCCGCGCCACGGAAGCGGAACAATGGTCAAGTACTTGGCCGCCGTCACCAGGCCGGTCACTGCCGCCATGCTACCCCAACCCGGGGAACGCGCCGCCTCCCCTGTCGTCATGCCTCACCCACACCGAGTGGCTGCAGTCCCGGCTCTGTCGATCGATCCCGGCGCGGATGCCTCGCGTCGACTGTGCTCCGGTCGGACCGAGCCGAGCACAGCCGTGGAGCCAACCTCGGACTGGCAGGCTAGCCAAGATGTTTTTGTTGACCCAGGCCCGCCAGTGGCGCTAACGTTTTGGCCTCAAGAACCCAGGGGCCGTCGCGCAGGCCTGACCGGTGTTGCACCATCCGGCAGGAGCTGCTTGGAGAGGGGAGTATGACCTTGGTCCGAAGGGCTCGGGGACCCGCGGGTCATGCATCCCTGCGGGGCCGATGGCTACCGAGCGCCCTGGGTGATCGTCGGCCGCAGCGCACCCGACATCCGGTGACCTGGGTCGCCTGGGCGCAGGGATGGACAACAGGCTCTCGGGGCGCCTGGGCAGGAGTGCGGTGCACCTACTACACATGAGAGAGGGGAAGCGCATGGACTGGAGACGTCTGACGTCGAGGCGGCGGCTCGGCGCGACCGCGTGGGCCGCGTTCCTGGTGGTAGCGGCCAGTGGTTGCGTGTCACCATACGCGAGGCCGATGTCGAGCTGGTCTTCCGAGCCAGCAAGCATCACGCTGGAGCCCGTGGAGGCCACCAACCCCATCCGAACCCAGCATACGATCAAGGCGGTCGTCAAGGACGCTGAAGGGAACCCGGTCCACAGCGGTCTCGTGGAGTGGACCCTCGCGCGCACCCCGGGCGCCGTCGGGGACATCGTCTCGGTGGCCCAGGACCCGTGGAAGCGCGCGCTCAAGGTCGACAACACCTTCGCGATCGGCGGCCTCGACTACAACGGCCAGAACTCGATCACGATCACGTCGGTCCAGGAAGGCATCACCCATGTGATCGCGCACGTGCCGGGCATCAAGGATCCGGGCAAGCACAAGGCGTTCGCGCTCAAGAACTGGCTCGACGCGAAGTGGCAGTTCCCAGCGCCCGGCACCAATAAGGTCGGCACGAGGCACCGGATGACGACCATGGTCGCGCGGGCGTCGGACGGGACCCCGCTCGAGGGCTACGACGTCGAGTGGAAGGTGACCGGAGGCCCCGCCGCGACATTCGAGGAAAGCAACAGTGACACGGCGGTCACGAAGACCGACGACAAGGGGGCGGCATCGGCGACGCTGGTGCAAAGTGCGCCCGCAGCCGGCGTCAACACCGTTGACATCGTCATCAGCAAGCAGCGGGACACCGGCCGGGCGTGCTGCCCGACGCCGTACGGCGTGATCGCCAAGGGCGCGACCACCAAGACGTGGGTCGCTCCGACGATCGCCATCCAGAAGACATGCCCGCCTTCGATCGTCAAGGGCGGGTCCGGCGACTTCACGATCGTGGTGAGCAACACCTCGCAGGTGGAGGCCGAGAACGTGGTCGTCAAGGACGTGCTGCCTGACGGCCTGGCCTTCGTCAGCTCCACCCCGGCACCGGCCGCGGAAGGCACCTGGAACCTGGGGAACCTCGCGGGAGGCGCCAGCCAGACGATCACCGTCACCGCGAAGGGGACCCGGACCGGCAGCATGACCAACGAGGTCGTCGCGACGAGCGCGGAGGGCCTCGAGGCGCGATCGTCCTGCCCGGTGACGGTCACCGAGCCGAACGTCGCGATCGCCAAGACCTGCCCCGCCGAGGGCGTGGTGGGTGAGACGCTCAATTACACGGTCACCGTCCGGAACCCCGGAACCGCCGCGGCGACGAACGTGGTCGTCGTCGACACGGTGCCCCCGGGGATGCGCCACGCCAGCGGCCAGCCGGAGGTCGTGTGGCGCATCGGTGATCTGGCCGCGGGCGCCTCGGCGTCCGAGACCTTCCCCTTCATCCCGGACCGACCCGGCACGTTCACGAACGTCGCGCGGGTGACGGCCGACGGCGGCCTCAGTGACGAGACGCGGTGCGACACCGTGGTCCGGCAGCCCGCGCTGAAGATCAGCAAGAGCGGGCGCGACCGGCAGGTGCTAGGCCGGACCGTCACCTACAGCATCGTGGTCTCGAACCCTGGCTCGGGGGCGGCATCGAATGTCGTCGTCACCGACCAGATCCCGACCGGCACGAGCTACGCCAGCTCAAATCCGGCGGGCACCGTGAGCGGCAGCACGGTCACGTGGAATCTCGGTACCCTCGCCGCGGGCGCCGAGCAACGGATCGACGTCACGCTGCGGGGTGATGCCGCCGGTCGGCACTGCGACGTCGCCACGGCGCAGGCCACCGGCCTCAGCGATCGAGCCGAAGCGTGCACCACCTGGGAAGGCGTGCCGGGCGTGCTGACCGAACTGGTCGACGATCCCGACCCCGTCGAGGTCGGCACGACGTCGATCTACACGATCACGATCACCAACCAGGGCAAGGCACCCCTGACCAACCTGACGATCCTCGCCAAGCTCCCGGACGGTGAGGAGTACGTGAGCCACACCGCTGCCGCCGGTACCACCGGAAGCCCGAGCGGCAAGACCGTATCGTTCAGCCCATACCAGGTCCTTAACGCCGGCCAGAAGTTCACCCACACGGTGACGATCAAGGCGGTCGGCGTCGCGGGCCAGGACGAGAGTGACGTCCGCTTCATCATCGAGCTGACCGGAGACCAGCTCACCGGATCGGTCACCGAGGAGGAGAGCACGCACCTGTACCGCTAAGCGGACGGATCAGCGTCCGGTAGCGCCCAGCGAGGCGGGGGAGCCACTCCCCCCGCCTCACGTGTCTCAGCTGCCGTTCAGAGGGTTTAACCTCGGAGGGCTGCCCATGCTCAAAGAGTTCAAAGAGTTCGCGATGCGGGGCAACGTCCTCGACCTTGCGATCGGCATCGTCATCGGCGCGGCATTCGGCAAGATCGTCAGCTCGTTCGTGGCAGACATCCTCATGCCTCCGGTCGGGCTCCTGCTGGGCCGGGTCGACTTCTCGAACTTGTTCGTGACCCTGGCGGGTCCGTCGCAGCCTACCCTGCCGGCAGCGAAGGCCGCCGGGGCAGTGACCTGGAACATTGGTCTGTTCATGCAGACCGTGATCGACTTTCTCATCGTCGCGTTCGCGATCTTCCTGGTCGTCAAGCAGGTCAACCGGCTCATGCCCAAGCCACCACCGGCAGCTCCGTCGACCAGGGACTGCCCCTTCTGCCTGTCCGCCGTCCACGTCAGGGCCACCCGGTGTCCCTACTGCACCTCCGACCTCCGAGCCTCGTAGGCCGCTGAACGGCCCAATGAACTCGGGTCTCGCGTCGCCGCCCCCTCCGACCTTATACGGGATAGACGCCGTTCCGCCGCGGCGGGAACTCGTGGGTTTTGGTGTCCGCGTAGGCGAGGCGCTTGACGACCTCCTCGCGGAGCGCTGACCCGGGGACGATGTCGTCGATCAGCATCTCCGACGCCAGCTTGTAGATGTCGACGTCTTGCGCGTACTCCTCCCGCTTTCGCGTGACGTACTCTGCGCGCTCGCCTTCGGGCAGCTCCATGATCTTGTTGTAGTAGACGGCGTTGACGGCGGGCTCGGGACCCATGATGGCGATCTGGCCCTGGGGCAGAGACAGCGCCGCGTCCGGCTCGAACGCGGGACCGCACATCGCGTAGAGCCCCGCGCCGTAGCACTTGCGGATCGTCACCGAGATCTTGGGGACGGTCGCCTGAGACGTCGCGAAGATCATCTTGGCGCCATGACGGATGATGCCGGCCCGCTCGACCTTGCTGCCGACCATGAAGCCGGAGACGTCAGCCAGATACACCAGGGGGAGGTTGAAGGCGTTGCAGAGCCAGATGAATCGCGCAGCCTTGTCGGATGAGTCAGGGAACAGCACCCCGCCCTTCACCTTGGGCTGGTTGGCGACGATGCCGACGGCGCGGCCGCCGAGGCGCGCGAGGCCCACGATGATCTCGGGGGCGAAGAGCCGCTTGATCTCGAACCAGGAGCCGCCGTCGATCAGGCGGTCGACGACCTCGTACATGTCGAAGTACTTGCGCTGGTCGTACGGAACAATCTCGTCGATCGACCGGCCGGGCTTCGGCTCGGCCGGCTCGACTCGAGCGGGCCGCGATTCGAACGACTGCGGCATGTAAGCCAGGTACCGCCTGGCCAGCTCGATCGCCTCCTCATCGGAGGCGACCAGCACATCCCCGCATCCGGACACCTCGCAGTGCATCCGCGCGCCCCCGAGCTCCTCGAGGGTGGTCCGCTCCCCGATCGCCATCTCGACCATGCGGGGAGAGCCGACGTACAGGCTGGCCTTGCCCTCGACCATGATGACGAGATCGGTCAGCGCGGGCAGATACGCGGACCCGGCTGGCGAGGGCCCGAAGAGGATGCACACCTGTGGGACGATGCCCGAGAGCTGGACCTCGTTGTAGAAGATGCGCCCCGCGTGGAACCGTCCGGGGAAGATCTTGATCTGCTCCGAGATACGCCCGCCGGCGGCATCGACCAGGTACAACAGCGGGACCCGGAGGCGGGCCGCCTTCTCCTGGATCCGGACGATCTTCTGCACGGTCTTCTCGCCCCAGGATCCTGCCTTCACCGTGTAGTCGTTGGCCATGATGCACACGGGCCGGCCGGACACCGTGCCCACGCCGGTGACCACACCATCGGCCGGCGTGTCCGGCTCTTGGCTGCGGGCGAACGCCCAGTCCTCCTGGAACGGGGTCCCGGGGTCCAGCAGGAGCTTCAGGCGATCGCGGACGAACAGCTTGCCCTCCGCCCGCAGCTTGTCCCGGTATCGGGTGTGCCCTTGCTCGATGCGAGCGCGCTCCCTGAAATATCGCTCTTCACTCACGGACCTTCCTCCAGTCGGCCGCGCGCTCCTGGCTCGGTGGGCGATGTACTCCGAGAGGTCCTGCTTCCCTTGGCATCGAACGGGGCCGTCGAGGCCCCTCCAAGGTTATTCGGAAGGGGGCTTGGGATGGGCCCAGATGACGATGATCAGGACACCGTCGTTGTACCGGGGCCCCCCGATGAGCGCGGGTGAACCCGACTGGGCCTGGATATGGGCGTTCAGCTCGGTGAGGGATCCACGCACCAGCCGGAGCCGAATCTTCACCATCCGGTCCACGATGCTCTCGGGCATGACCTCGAGCTGCCGGTCCCCAGGGACCGCCCACCGATACTTGACCCCGAGCGGGACCTCGGCCCGATAGCGCTCGAGCATCATGTACTCCTTGTAGCGGAACAGGGTGCGGAGCCTCGCGACGATCCGATCCAGATATTCATCCGGTGGCGACACGATGGGTTGGGCCGAGGGGCTGGCCGCCGTGTCCGTGGCCAGAAGCACGCGCGCCCCGAAGCGAACCGCCTGCTGCGCCTCGGCGAGTGACGCGCCGAGGACGAGGACGAGCGCCACCAGCACGAGGAGGAGGGGTTTCAACAGCTTCTGGAGGCGCTTCCTCGCGTTGTGGAGCCGGGACATCACCGTCCCTATCGGGATGGCCAGGACTTCGGCAATCTCCCGGTACGACAGCCCCTCGACATCGCTCAACATGATAATCGTCCGAAAATTGGGCGGCAACGCATCGAGCCCAGCGGCGATGCGGTCGTGCAGCTGGCGCCGCGCCGCCTCGTCGTCCGGTCGCCTCGCCGGATCGTCGGGAACGCTCGCGGCCGCCTCGTTGTCCGGCACCTGTTCGCTCCCGAACGCTCGGCCCCGCGCGACGCGCTGCCGGACCCGGTCGGTCGCCAGGTTGACGACGATCCGGAACAGCCACGTGTAGAAGGCGGACTGCCCGCGAAACGAGCCCAGCGACTGGAAGGCCCGGATGAACGCTTCCTGGGCCACGTCCCACGCCTCTTCCCGGTCCCGGACCACCTGATAGGCGACCCGCCAGACCCGGTTCCGGTACTTCTCGACGAGCGGCTCAAAGGCCGCCTTCTCGCCGGCCTGACAGCGCTTGATGAGCGCGAGGTCGTCCTGGTCCACGAAGCTGTCGGTTGCCGGCTACCCCGCATCGTCATGGGTTGGACGCCGGGGCAACCCGGTCCATTCACCGCGCGAGCAACGCGTCGATTCCGAGCAGGTAACTGGTGACGCCGAACCCCGAGATCTGGCCTCGGGCCACCGGCGCGATGACCGAGAGCCGCCGAAACTCCTCCCGCCCGTGCACGTTGGAGAGATGGACCTCGACCACCGGCACCCGGATGCCGGCAACGGCGTCTCGGAGGGCGATCGAGTAATGGGTGAGCGCACCGGGGTTGAGGACGATGCCGGAGAACCCCTCCCGCCCCGCCCCCTGCAGCCAGTCGATCAGCTGGCCCTCGTGGTTCGACTGGCGGCACTCGACTCGCGCCCGTCGGACCCGGGCGTGGACCGCGATCCGGCGATTCACGTCGGTCAGGGTGGCGCGACCATAGACCTGGGGCTCCCGGATGCCGAGCAGATTCAGATTCGGCCCGTGGAGCACCAGCAGCGCCGGCGCCGCGGGTGCCATTGGCGTCACAGGATACACGAGAACCCTCGGTCCACACCAACCCCGGCGCGGCCGGAGCGTCGGTGCCTGAGAATCGGTGTGCTAACATGACCGGCACGGAGCGTTGCATGGCGATCTCAACGGGCGCACGAGCCCTCGGCCTGATCCTCCTAGACGCCGGCCTCACCACCCCAGAGTCTCTGGAGCAAGCGCTGGCGCGGAGCGCCAGCACGGGCGAGCGGCTCGGCGAGGCCCTGGTGGCGTTGGGTGTGCTCGGAACGAACGACGTGCTCCGCGCCGTCGCCCTGCAGCACAACGTGCCCTACCTGGCGCGCGAAGAGCTGCCCACGACCCTGCCCGTCCTGAAGAACCTCTCCCCGAAGTATCTGCGGGAGTATCGCGTGTGCCCCGTGTCGGTCGAGGGGACGACCCTCACCGTCGCCACCTCGGACCCCGCGAACCGCTTGATGATCGACGACCTCCGCCAGACCCTGGCGATGACCATCAAGGTCGTGGTGAGCCCAGAGGACGCCATTCTCGAGGCGATCGAGCGGACCTACGCCGGGGCCTCCACCGCGCTCCAGCGCATCGTCGAGGGTATGGAGCCCGCGCCGTCCGCCGGCGAGGCCGATGAGGACGTCGGCCACCTCCGCGACATGGCGTTCGAGGCCCCGGTGGTCCGGCTCGTCAATCTGATCGTCGAGAATGCCCTGACCGCCGAGGCGTCGGACATCCACGTCGAGCCCTTCGAGGACACCCTGCGGGTTCGCTACCGCATCGACGGCATTCTCTATGACCAGGAGGCTCCCCCGCGACGCCTGCAGGCCGCCGTCACCTCCCGCATCAAGATCATGGCCGAGATGAACATCGCGGAGCGGCGCCTGCCCCAGGATGGGCGGATCCGCGTCATGGTCCACGGGCGGCGGGTCGACATTCGCGTCTCGACCGTCCCCACCATCTACGGTGAGTCGATCGTCATGCGGCTCCTCGACCGGTCTACGATCTTCGTGCCTCTCGAGCGCCTTGGCTGGGAGTCGGACACGCTGGCCCGCTTCGACCGGCTGATCCGGCGGCCGCACGGCATCCTGCTCGTGACCGGTCCGACCGGATCGGGCAAGACGACGACGCTCTACGCCGCGCTCGACAAGATCAACTCGGCGGACAAGAAGATCATCACCGTCGAGGACCCGGTCGAGTATCAGCTCAAGGGCGTCAACCAGATCGCGGTGAAGCCGAAGATCGGGCTGTCGTTCGCGACGGGCCTGCGGCACATCGTCCGCCAAGACCCCGACGTCGTGATGGTCGGCGAGATCCGGGATCTCGAGACCGCCGAGATCGCGATCCAGGCGTCGCTGACGGGGCATCTCGTCTTCTCCACGCTGCACACGAACGACGCGCCCGGGGCGATCACCCGTCTGCAAGATATGGGGGCGGAACCCTACCTCGTCTCATCGGTGCTCGAGGGCGTGGTCGCCCAGCGGCTGGTCCGGCGGATCTGCTCGACCTGCCGTGTCCCCTACCACGCGGAGCCGGGTGACCTCCTCGCCCTCGGCCTCTCTCCCGACGAGTGGCATGAGATGCTGTTTCACGGCAAGGGGTGTAACGATTGTCGAGGAACCGGGTACCGGGGACGGACGGGCATCTATGAGCTGTTCACCATCAACGAGGACGTCCGCAGCCTGATCCTCCGAAAGGCCTCGACCGGGGAGATCCGGCGTTACGCAACGGAGCACGGCATGGTGACGCTGCGGGGAGACGGCTGGATCAAGGCCCGGGCGGGCCTTACCACCGTCGAGGAGATCCTGCGCGTGACGCAGGAAGACTCCTAGAGACGATGCCGGTCTTCAGCTACACGGCCTCGGATCACGCTGGCAAGAAGGTCGACGGCGTCATGGAGGCCGCGGACGTGCGAGCGGTCGTCGAGCGCCTCCACCGCGACGCCTATTATCCCATCCGGGTCACGCCCCAGGCTGGGCGCGCCGTGTGGTGGAGCGGCCGAAGTCGGGTCAGCCCGCGCGAGCTGCTCGCGTTCACCCAGCAGCTGGCGACACTGGTCGAAGCAGGCCTGCCGCTCGACCGGGCCCTGTCCGTGCTCGAGGGGCTCGCGACCAGCCCGCGGCTCCAGTCGGTGGTGGGCGATCTGCTCCGCGGGGTCCGGGGTGGCTCGGCATTCAGCGAAGCGCTGGCCCGCCATCACCCCCGTCCCTTTTCGCGGCTCTACATCAACATGGTCCGCGCCGGCGAGAAGGGTGGTGTCCTTGAAATCACGCTGCGCCGGGTCGCGGAGTTCCTGGAAGCGCGCGCGGCGTTCGTCGAGTCGGTCGTCTCCGCGCTCATCTATCCGGCCATCATCACCCTGGCCAGCGCGGGTGCGATCGTGTTCCTGCTGGCGTTCGTGGTGCCCCGCTTCGCGGTGATCTTCGCCGACCTCGGCCAGGCCATCCCGTTGCCGACCCAAATCCTCTTGCAGCTGAGCGCGGTCGTGCAGACGTATTGGTGGGTGGCCGGCCTCGTGCTGACGGCGGCGATCGTGGGCTGGCGAGTCTGGACGAGCACGCCCGAGGGGCGCCTGGCCTGGGATCGGGTCGTCCTCCAGATCCCGTTCGTCGGCGGCATCAGTCTGAAGGTCGAGGTGTCGCGCTTCGCCCGGACGCTCGGCACGCTCCTGACGAGCGGCGTCCCGGTGCTGAGCGCGCTGGCCGTCGTGGGCGAGATGATGAGCAACCACATCGTCTCCCGATCGGTCCAGAGCTTGGCCGACAGCGTCAAGCGGGGGGCGGGGATGGCCACGCCCATGGCCGAGAGCGCCGTGTTCCCGCCGCTCGCGGTGCACATGGTGCGGGTCGGTGAAGAAACCGGGCGCCTCGAGGAGATGCTGCTGAAGGTCGCCGAGATGCTCGAAGCCGACGTCAAGACCGAGCTCCGGCGGATCATCGGCCTGCTCGAGCCGATTGTCATCCTGACGATGGGCCTCGTGGTGGCCTTCATCGTCGTGGCCATGCTCCTCGCCATCTTCTCCATCAACGAGGTCCCATTCTGATGCGTGAGCGAATGCGTCAGCCGACCGTGCGGAATGAGCGCGGGTTCACTCTGATCGAGCTGCTCGTCGTCGTCGTCATCCTCGGGCTGCTGGCCGGCTTGGTGGGGCCGCGGCTCTTCGGCAAGGTCGGACAGGGCAAGGCGGCCGCGGCCAAGGCCCAGATCGCGCTGTTCGAGTCCGCTCTCGACCAGTACAAGCTCGACGTCGGGCAGTATCCGGCGACGGGCCAAGGGCTCGAGGCGCTCCTGCGCAATCCGGGTGCGCAGAACTGGGCCGGCCCGTACCTCAAGAAGAATGCCATCCCCAAGGATCCATGGGGGAATCCCTACAAGTACGCGTGCTGCCCCGGACAGCACGGGGAGTTGGACCTGTGGACCGAGGGCCTCGACAACACGCCCGGCGGCGACGGTGAGAACGGCGACGTCACGAATTGGGACGCGACCTGAGGCACGTTCGAGCGGCGTCGCGAGGATTGGCCAACCGCACCCGGGTAGGTGGCTTCACACTGATCGAGCTGATCGTCACCTTGCTCGTGATCGGGCTCGCGGCGGCCGTGGTAGGGCCCTCCATCGGACGGACGACCGAGTCGCTTCGCGCGCGGGCCGAGGTGGCTGGCTTCTCGGCCTTCCTCCGGCGGGCACGGGAGCAGGCGGTGGTGAGCGGCCGGGAGCGAACGGTGACGGTTGATCCCGACGCTCGCCTCCTCACCGAGCAAGCCGGCGACCAGGTGCGGGCCCAGCGAACCTTCTCCCAGCAGCTCATCATCCAGGCCGATCCGCCGGAGGCGGTGACCGTGCGCTTCTCGCCGTTCGGGTCCTCCACCGGTGGCTCGTTTCGGCTCTCGATGGCGGCCGGGGGCGCCTACCGCATCACGATCGATCCACTCACCGGACGCGTGGTCAACCGGCGGGACGCTTCCCGGTGACCACCACCCACCGGGCCGCTGGATTCACCTTGCTCGAGGTGGTGATCGCCCTGGCGATCCTCAGCTTCGCCGTCGTGACCTCGATCCAGCTCTTCGCCGGTGGCTTGCGCCTGCTGAAGCTCGCGGGCGAGCACCAGGAAGCGACGCTCCTGGCCGACCAGAAGACCCGCGAGGTCGAGGCCGCGACGGAGCGGCATGATACCGGACAGGAGGGGCAGTTCACGTGGGAGCGCACGGTGCGCGCGACCCAGACGCCGGACGAGCTCAAAGTCATCGGAATACGGCCGATCCACGTGTACGCCATCACGACGCAGGTGCGGTGGGGCGACCGTGTCGTCGAGGTCGCCACGCTCCGCACCGGCTCACCGCCCGAGCACGACGAGCCCGCCGAGCAATGATGACGCTCGCGAAGCGAGCCTCCCGTATTGCAAGCCCCGCGCAGCGGGGCGTCGCTGATGATGAGCCGATCGAGCCAACCTCCCAACCCATCAAGACCGCCGTCGCCAATCATCAAGCGGCTAGAGGAACCTCCCGGACGATCTGGCCCGCTCCCCGGCAGCCGAGCGCAGGGTTCACCCTCCTCGAGCTCCTCATCGCCCTCGCCATTGTCGGCGCGCTTCTCGTCGTCGCGCTCGGGGGCCTGCGGGTCGCCCTCGCTGCGTGGACCCGCGGTGAGAACCGAGTCGAAGTCCAGCAGCACGCTCGCGGGCTCGCGGCTCTCCTCACGCGAACCGTGACCGGTGCCTACCCGTACGAGACCACCAAGCCCGACTCACTCGAGCGCATCGTCCTCTTCGACGGGCGCCCGGACCGGCTGGCGTTCGCCACCGTCTCGCCGCCGGTTCCGCTGTCCCCGACGATCGCCTTCACGGCGGTCATGCTGAGCGTCGACGATGGAGAGACCCGCGGGCTCGCGATTCGCGAATTCGCCCTCCCGAACCCGGACCGCTTCGCCGACACCAAGCCACAGTTCGAGGAGCCATCGGTCACGTCGATCAAGTTTCGCTACCGATCGCCCGAGGAGACGTGGGAAGACACCTGGGACGGGGCCGAGCATCAGGAGCTACCGCTCGCCGTCGAGATCACGCTGGAGACGAGCCTCGATGGCCGGACCCCCAGGGTGTTTCCCATCATCGTGTCCCTCAAGACAACCCGGCGGAGCGACACGCTGTGAGGGCCTCCTCCCCGGAGCGGACTCACCGGAGGCCGTACCCGCGCGTCGCCGGCGCGCCCCGGATCGAGGCGCACGCCGGCGAGCGTGGGTTTGCCCTCGTCGCCGTCCTGCTGGTACTGGCAATTCTCGGGATCGTCGGCGCCGAGTTCGCGTTCTCGATGCGACTCGAGGCGACGATGGTTCGCTCGTACAAGGAGGCCGTGCTCGGCGAGCATCTCGCCGAGGCCGGGATCCAGCAAGCGATCCGGGAGATCCTCACCGACGCCACCCTGGTCGGGCATCTGGACGACGGGCCTCTCACGTTCTTCAAGAACGTCTCCGACCCGCTGCCCCGGCTGCCGCGAGAGAAGGTCCCCCTGGGAAGCGGCCAGTTCAGCTATCGCCTCACCGATGAGGATGGCCGGCTGGACCTCAACCTTGCCTCCGCCGACAAGGTCGACCGTCTCCTGTACACGCTCGGTATTGACAAGCGCGAGCGCGACGTCATCGCCGACTCGATCCAGGACTGGAAGGACACGAACGAGGAGTACCGGCTCAACGGGGCCGAGAGCGAGGACGTCTACCTCACGCTGCCCATCCCGTACCGGTCCCGCAACGCGAACTTCGTGGACGTCCGCGAGCTGCTCCAGGTTCACGGCGTGACGCCGGCGCTCTACTACGGCGAGGACGGCCATCCCGGCCTGCGGGACCTGGTGACGGCCCAGGGCAGTCCTGAGCCCAACCTGAATACCGCCCCCGAGCTGGTTCTGCGCGCCCACGGGCTGTCCGATGCCGAGATCTCGTACACCCTCCAGGCGCGGCGCGCCGCGCCGTTCCAGGCGGTCCCGGGGAACTTCGTCGGGCGCGGTCTGGGCGTCTTGAGCCGGACGTTCCGGATCGAGGCCGAGGGGTGGGTCTCCGGGCAGTCCCGCGCGCGGGTGACCGCGATCGTTCGCAAGCAAGTGAGTCCGACGACCGGGGGGATCGAGGCAGCCGTGGTCGGCTGGATGCCGCACGGTGACGACCAGGCCCCGACTTCAGACCCGAGTCCCCTCGAATGAGGACACGCCTCACCCCAGCCGCTCAGCTCGGGCTTGCGATTTTCTCGAGTCGCATGGTGGCGGCCGTCGTGCGCCGGGGCCGGGTGGTGGATACCTTGTCGATCGCCGAGGTCGAGAATCCGGCCGAGGCCCTTCGCGCCGAGCTCACGAGCCGCAAGCTCACGCCGGCCGGAGCGCGGGTGGGCATCGAGCGGCCCCTCGCGATCGTCAAGCCGATCACGCTGCCCGCGACGGGCTCGGGGAACCTGCTGCAAATGGTCCAGTTCGAGCTGGAGCGACACGTCCCGTTCCAGGGTGAGGACACCGCGTTCGATTTCCTTCCGCTGGGACGGAACGGCAGCGGACAGCATGTCCTCGTGGTCGCCTGCGAGCGGCGCACCGTGGATCAGACCCTGCGGTTGCTCGCCGACATGCAAGTGAAACCGACGTCGCTGACGGTGGCGGCGCACGGGCTCGTCCCCCTGCTCGGTCGGCGCCCGCGAGCGGAGCGTGCTGTCTGGGTCCACCAGGTGGGGCGAACCGCCAATCTGCTGTTCCTCGTGGGCAACTCGCTCGCTCTGAGCCGCAGCGTCCCCGTCGACGATCCGGCCGACCTGGTGACCGAGATCCAGAGCACGCTGGGCATGCTGCGCTGGACCGCGTGCGACGTCATCTGGGTGTCGGGCGACGGGGCGGATCGCACCTGGCACGGAGCGGCGCTGGCGCCGCTCGAGGCGCCGATCGCCCCGCCCCCCTTCTCGGCGCGCGCGCGCCGTAGCCTCGACATCCTGGACGAGACCAGCGACGGCGCCGAGCTCCTCGCCGGCGCCGTCGCCGTCGGGCCGCGGTGGCCCGCACTCAATCTGCTCCCGGCGAGCCTCCGCCCGCGCCGGCTGACCGGCCCCCAGAAGGTCACGATCCTGCTGGCCGTCGTGACGGCGGGCCTTGGTCTGACGGCGCTCCTCGCGCCGGGAATCAAGGCGGAGCGCGAGCTGGCGCGCGTCGAGGGCCAGATTCGCGCCCTCGACTCCCCGGTCCGGGCCGTGGAACGTATCTCGACCGAGCTCGAGCGCCAGCGCCAGCTTCTCGCGTCGGCCCGTGAGATCAGCGCGGCGGCGCTCCGTCCGCTGCCACTCCTCCGCGAGCTGACGGATCTCTTGCCGCAGGATGCCTGGCTGACGGCGCTCACCCTCGAGCAGAAGGGCGCCGAGCTCGTCGGTCAAGCGGCCACGGCCAGCGCGCTGATCCCGCTCCTCGAAGACTCTCCGCGTCTCGAACGGGTCGAGTTCGCGTCCCCGGTCACCAAGGGACGAGATAAGGAGCAGTTCAGGGTCAAGGCGGCCTGGGAGCCCGGCCAGCCTGGGCGTGCTCCGCTCCCGGCACCAGTCCTCCCGGTCGAGCGTTCGGAGCCGCAGGTCCGGACGCGCCTTCCGGGCACGGTTCAACCGGGCGCGATCCCTCCGCCGCCGCCCCCGCGCCGGCGAGCCGGGGAGGACAGAGGCCAGTACCCGCCGCCTCCGGGTGGTGAGGTCGAGGATCCGCGCTGATGGCTGGCATGTCGGGCCGGGAGCGCAAGCTCGTCGGTGTGGCCGTCGTTGTCGCCGCCGCGATCGCGGGCTGGACGTTCGTCATCGAGCCCGTCGTCGACCGCAACCGCACCATGGCCGAGCTGGTGCCGGCCCGGCGTCAGGTGCTGGACAAGCGGCGCGACCTGCTGGCCCGGGCGCCGGCGCTTCGAACGGAGCTGGAGGACGCCACCGCCCGGATCGACCAGTTCAAGCGCCGTTTGCTCACGGCCGCAACCCCGCCGGTGGCGGCGTCGGAGCTGGTCCGGATCATCAAGGACGCATCGCTCAAGGGCGGTCTCGAGGTCAGGAGCGAGCGCATTCTGACGCCGGTCGTCCGGGGCGAGCTCCTCGAGATCCCGCTGGAAATCACCGTGTCCGGGGGCATCCGTGAGCTCGTCACCATGCTGCACGAGATCGAGGAGGCCCCCAAATTGTTGACCCTCCAGGACATAAAGATTAGAGTGCTTAACGTAGGTCAGCCCAAGGACCTGCTTACGACCATCACCGTGTCGGGGTTTATCCTCCCCGCGACTGGGTACACGAAGCAGTCATGAGCCGTGCGCGGCCGGTATGATGGCGCGGAATGCTATCGAAACGACTACTGGGACTGAACGCGATCCTCGCGGTGTCGTCTGTGGCCTTCGCCGCTCAGCTCGGGTACGTCTATCTGGCGCCGCCCTCGGCCACGCCCCCGCGCGCCCGACCGGCGCCCGACGCTCGTCCCGGGAGTCGTCCCTCCGCTGAGTCCGCTCGCCCGGAGCCGCGGCAGGGGCTGGCGAGCTACGGCGGGATCGCGGCGAAGAACCTCTTCAGCCCGACGCGTACCGAGGTCGTCTCTGCTCCAGCCGGATCGCTCGTCGGCGCCGTCTCCCCCCCAGCGCCACCCGCCCCCAAGCCGTTCCTGCTCGGCGTGGTGATCGGAGACACCACGATCGCCTATCTCGAGGATCCGACCAGCAAGCGCGTCGCCGGATACCGGGTCGGAGACAGCATCACGGGCGGCACGCTCGAATCGATCACGTTCGACCGGGTGATCCTCAAGCGTGGCGACGGTGTCCTCGAGGTCAAGCTCAAGGATCCAGCCAAGCCGCGTCCCGCTCCAGTCCTGGTCGAAGGGCCCGGCCCGACCCGACCGGGCGCCGTGGTGCCAGGTGTCGCCCAGCCTGGCCTGGCACCAGGAGCAGCGCAGGCCGTGCCCGGTGTCCAAGCGCCGGCCGTGCCCGGTGCTCCGGCACCGCCCGGTGTGATCCGCCGCCTGCCACGACCGCTCGTGGGACGGGATGCGACACCGCAGCGGTAGCCTCGCTCGGGCGGTCGCCGTCCTGGGCCTCGCCGCGCTGGTCGGCTGCACGACGGCAAAGACGAAGCCGGCGACTCCAGCGTCGGTAGCCCCCCCGCAGCCGCAGGTCTTCGTTCCCCTCCCGCCGGGCCCCAAGGTGGACCCGCCCCTGCCGCCGGCCTCGATCGGACCACGGGCTGAGGTCCCGCCGGAGCCCGTGCCCCCGGCCGCGAGCGGCCCCCTCTCTCCACCCCCTGCCCTGATCGAGCCGTCCAGACCGGCGACCATCGCGCCGCCCGTGGCGCCGGGCCAGCGCGGGCGCTTCGTCGTCCTCAACTTCGACAACGCTGAGGTCGAGACCGTCGTACACGCGGCGAGCGAGATCCTGAACTTCAACTACATTCTCGCGCCAGACGTGCGCGGCAAGGTGACCATCCAGACGTCGGGGCGGATCGCGTACGAGGACGTGTTCGGCGTCCTGCTCGCGGTCCTCGAGGTCCACGGCTTCACCGCCGTCAAGTCGGGGAACCTGTACAAGATCGTACGGATTCCGGACGCGGCCACGCGCCCGGTGCCGACGATCATTGGCAGCTCGGCGGACCGGGGTCGGGATGGCGACGAGGTCATCACGCAGATCGTCCCGATCCGGTTCTCGAACGTCAATGACCTGCGCACGTTGCTGCAGCCGCTCATCTCCCAGCAACGCGGCGGCAACGTGATCGCGCATCGCGAGACGAACGTCCTGATCGTCACCGACACGGCGTCGAACATCCGCCGCCTCCTCGACATCATCAAGCTCGTCGACGTCGAGGTCGCCCTCGAGGAGGTGCAGATCATCCAGCTCCAGCATGCGGACGCGAGCGAGACGGCCCAGATCCTGACGCAGCTCTTCGCGTCGGGACGCGTGCGGTCCGCGGCGGCGCCCGGCGTGCCAGCCCCACCTCCGGCCCCACCTCCGGCCTCTCCCCAGCCGGGTGCGCCGCCGGCAGCGGGGCCTCAGGTCCGCGGGGGGGCGGAGCCGCCGGCCGAGCGCCCGCCCATGATCCTTCCCGAGCGGCGGACGAACTCGATCGTCGTCCACGCGCGGCGCAATGAGCTGGAGACGATCCGGAACCTCATCAACCGGCTCGATGTCAACCTCTCGGGTGGGCGGCGGGTCTTCATCTACTACGCGGAGAACGCGAAGGCGAAGGATCTCGCCACCACCATGAACGCGATCTATAACCGCGAGGGCACGACGCCGGCGACCAACGGCACCCCACCCCCGGCCCCCCAGCCCGGACCCTTCCCGCTCTCGCCCGCGACTTCGGTGCCGGTTGGCCCCGGGGCGGCGCAGACGGGCTTCGTCGAGGGCCAGTTCCGCTTCATCGCGGACGAGACGACCAACGCGATCATCCTGGCCACCTACCCGCGCCTCTGGACCGAGATCGAGGAGACCCTCAAGCAGCTCGACCGGAGCCCGCGGCAGGTGCTGATCGAGGTCCTGGCCGCGGAGATCACGCTGAATGACGACACCAGGCTCGGCATCGAGTGGGCGATACGGTCGGGGAACTTCACCGCGACCAGCGTCGGCGTGCCGCAAATCCTGAACTTGCCGAGCGGAGCGAACGTGTTCTCCGGATTGACGGCGTTCCTCACCGTCTCCGACAAGTTCTTCGCGGCGCTGAACGCCTTCGCGGCCGAGAACCGCGCCAATGTTCTGTCGAGCCCGTCGATTCTGACCTCGGAGAACAAGAAGGCCATCATCAACGTGTCCCAGTCGGTTCCCATCGTCACGAGCCAGCAGGTCCCGTTCGGGGGCGGCACGACGACGGGACAGCCGCAAACCACCACACCGGCCATCATCGGAACCCAGACGGTCGAGTACCGCGATGCGGGCATCGTCCTGACGGTCACCCCGCGCATCGGGGAGCGCGGCACCGTCGCGCTCGACGTCAAGCAGGAGGTGAACGACATCGGCGCGGCGCAACCCCCGACGAACTCACCGATCATCATCAAGCGCGAAGCGGAAACGTCGGTCGTGCTGCTGAACAACCAGACGCTGGTTCTCGGGGGACTGATCCGGGACCGCCGCGACAAGGTGGAAAGCGGAATTCCGATCCTCCACAAGATTCCGGTGATCGGGCCTCTCTTCGGAACCAATCGGGACACGGTCACGAAGACCGAGCTCTTGATCCTCATCACGCCGCGGGTCATCGGCACAGCGCTGGATGCGGCGAAGATCACCGAGACCATGCGCAAGTTCAATCCAGAGTTCGACCGGTCCTTCGACAAGGGGATCCAGCTGCCACCCACGAGCCCGGGCCTGACGCCACCAGGCTCCAGGCCACTCGGTCCACCGACAATCGCGCCCCCGCCCGGGTCCTCTTCACCGGCAGCGCCGCCACCGGTATCGCCCTCCCCCATCCCCACCCCGACCCCGAGTGGGCAGCCGAGCTCGATGCAGCAAGACCAGCGGGGCGCGGCGCCGGCCCCCTCGACCCCGCCGGCCGCTGCGGAATCCACGGATCGCGGCGCGGCCGCGGTGGCGCCGCCAGCCGTGACGCCGGAGCCCAGCGCAGTCCAGCCGGCGCCAGCGCCCGGTCCGACCAAGCCGCCGGCCGGGGATGGACGCCAACCCGATCCCGTCCCCGCCAGACGCTAGGAGCGAGGGTCGGGAGGGCGACAGCCTCCTCCCGGGGATCCGGCGTGACGCGAACGGCCCTCACCGCCTTCGCGGCGTTCTTCGTGACGATCGGCCCCATCGACACGGCGAGGGTCAGACGATGCCGGCTTTCCGGAGGCGGGCGACCTCGGCGCGCGAAAGCCGCAGCAAACGCGTGAGGATCCGGTCCGTGTGCTGGCCCAGGAGCGGTGGCGCCGACGTCACCGAGCCGGGCGTCGATGCGAGCCGGACCGGAATCCCCATCATGGTGACCGTCCCCGCTTTCGGGTGGGGCCGCTCCACGACCATGCGCCGGGCCCGCAGGTGCTCGCTGCTGCACACCTCCTCGACCGTCTTGATCCGGCCGGCCGGCACCCCGGCCGCGTCCAGGCGCTTCAGCCATTCGGCCGCCGAGCGCTCGCCGATGATCTCGTTGAGGATCGGCACGAGCACGTCGCGATGCTCGACGCGTCTGGCGATCGTGTCGAAGCGCGAATCCGTCGCCAGGTCCGGACGCCCGAGGGCCGCGCAGCACCGCACCCAGAGCGACTCGTTGGCGGCGCCGACCGTGATATACGCGTCCGCGGCCCTGAACACCTCGTAGGGAACGATCGAGGGGTGTGCGTTACCCCGCCGGACCGGGGGGGTCTTCGTGGCGAAGTAGCTGCCGGCATGGTAGGTCAGGAGCGACGCGACGACGTCCAGCATCGCGACCTCGATCTTCTGGCCGCGCTTGGTGCGCGCACGCGCGAGCAGGGCCAGCGTCACGCCGTGCGCGCCCATCATGCCCGTGACGAGGTCGGCGATCGACGTCCCGACCTTGACCGGTGGCCCGTCGGGAAAACCCGTGAGATCCATGAGGCCGGACTCCCCCTGGATGATCAGGTCGTACCCGGGCCGGCCCGCTTCGGGGCCCGACTCGCCGAAGCCCGAGATCGCGCAGTAGATGAGCCGCGGATTCACGCGGGCCAGCGCCCGGTACCCCAGCCCCAGACGCTCCATCGTTCCGGGGCGGAAGTTCTCCAGCAACACGTCGCTCTTCGCCGCCAGCTTCCGCAGCATCTGCTGCCCCGCCGGTGCCTTCAGGTTGAGCGTGAGACTCTGCTTGTTGCGATTGATCGACATGAAGTAGGTCGACTCACCGCCGGCAAAGGGGGGCCAGCGGCGCGTGTCGTCGCCGTGCCCCGGCTCCTCGACCTTGATGACCTCGGCTCCCATGTCGCCCAGCATCATCGAGCAGAACGGGCCCGCGAGCACTCGTGAGAGGTCGAGCACCCGCACCCCGGCCAGGGGCTTACGCGTGCGTGTCACGGCTCCTCCCTTTCCAGACGCCCTTCGTCCAGCTCCGGACGATGGCACTCACTCGCTCGCCGCGCGCGCCGGCGCGGCGCCAGAAGAGCCGGGCCCGGTCGAGCGCGCCCAGGTGCGCGAAATAGTACACGGCATCCACCGCCTCGACCGAGACCCGACTGCCGATGCGGATCCCCTTGGTCGCCTCACCGTGACAGACGAAGCGGGCGCCGCCCGCCAGCTCGACGATGGCGATGTGCAGCGGAGAGCGAAACCCCTGCGGCGGCGCGTAGAGCGTCGTGAAGCTCAGGATCTCACCAACCCCCGGGACCGTCGTCGGCTGCATCTCGACCGGATGGTACGGGCAGAACCGAACCTTCGGGGCCACCAGCATGCCGCAGCGCGGACAGCACGACGCCTCGATCTGTTCCAGCATCAGCGCTCGGCGGCGAGAATGGTGACGAAGTTGTTCGTGGCGAGGCCGCCGATCGAGTGGGCGAGCCCAACCGTGCCCTCGAGCTGGCGACCATCGGCTTGACCCGTGAGCTGCCAGAACAGCTCGACCACCTGCGCGATTCCCGTCGCGGCCAGTGGGTGTCCCCGCGCCTTCAAGCCGCCCGATGGGTTGACGGGGAGCCGGCCGTCAAGCGCGGTCTCGCCAGCGAGGGTCGCGCTGCCCGCCGTCCCGGGCCGCAGGAGGCCCAGATCCTCGAGCGCGATCAGCTCGAACGGGGAGAAGGCGTCGTGCACCTCGGCGAAGTCGACCCGCTCCGGACCCATCCCCGCCATCGAGAACGCCGCCTTCGCCGCCGACTGCGTCGCCGCGAATGTCGTGAGGTCCTCCCGGTATCGAACCGCCAGGGTATCGGTCCCCTGGCCGATTCCGGCAATGCGCACCGCGGTCCGGTCGGCGCTCAGGACGAGCGCCGCGGCGCCGTCGGAGATGGGACAGCAGTGGTAGAGCCGCAGCGGGTCCGCCACGATCCGGCTCTCCATCACCTCGGCCACCGTCACCGGCGCCCGGAAGTGGGCATACGGATTGCGAGCGGCGTTCCGGTGGTTCTTCACCGCGACCTCGGAGATCTCCCGGAGCCCGACGCCACGGCGAGCCATCAGGATCCGCGTGACGAGCGCGGCCAGGGCCGGCATCGTGGCGCCATACGACCGCTCGTACGGGTCGATTGAGCGGCCGATGATCTCCGAGGCGCGGGGGGTCGACACGTGCGTCATCCGCTCGCCACCGACGACGAGGACCGACCGGAACATCCCGGCCGCGATCGCGGTGAACCCGCTGAAGATCGCCGCGGCGCCCGAAGACGTCGCGGTCTCGACGCGGATGGCCGGGACGTGGGCGAAGCCGAGGTGGGTGGCGACGTAGGACGCGAAGTTGCCCTCACCGATGAATTCCTCGGGATTCATGGAGGCGACCACGATCGCCTCGGTCGCCTCCCGCCGAGCCGCCGCAAGCGCCGCGCCCGCCGCGTCGGCCATGAGATCGGGCAGGGACTCTGCGCGTCGACCAAAGCGGGTCATCCCCGCGCCCTCGATCCACACGGCGGCCATTCCTCTGCCACCATCGCGCATCGGGACCGCCGGCGTCAACCCAGCCCCACCGGCGGTTAGTGAGCCCGTCTGCAAGACGGAACGAGAATTCTGTTCTCGTTGTCGAGGGGACCAGGCCCGGTGGCTGACTGGCTCAAGTTCGAGCGCGGGCTTTGCCCGCGCAATCCGTTCCTGGGGGAGGATCGGAGGGGGCCGCCGAGGCCCCCTCCGACTATTCAGCAGAGCCGACGGCGCGGTAGAGCGGGCGGCGCGCTGACGTTCAGCTCGCGCATGAGGCGCAGCAGGTACGTCCGCTGCAGCCCGAGCGCGCGCGCCGTGTGGGTCCGGTTCCCCTTCAGCTCACTCAGCGTGGCCTCGATGAGGTGACGCTTGAACGCCGAGACAGCTCCGTGATAGCCCATACCCCCGCGGGATCGCGCTTCCGGATCGCAGCCGGTGCCGGGGAGCTCCACGCCCAGGACCCAGTCGCAACGGCCATGCCACGGGTCAGAGGCTCAGGGACTGGTGTTCTTCGCGAGCGCGCCAGCGAACTGCACAGCAGGCGTTGCAGTCTGCCGTCACCGACGGGCAGCCTCGCTAGACCTTGGTTGCGGGCTTGACCCCGGGGTTGTCGACGAAGAACTGCTTGTTCATGTCGGTGAACTGCTTCCACTGCTCCGGAACCTCGTCCTCGGCGAAGATCGCCTTGACCGGGCATACAGGCTCGCACGCCCCGCAGTCGATACACTCCTCCGGATGGATGTAGAGCATGTCCGGGCCTTCGTAGATGCAGTCGACCGGGCACACCTCGACACAGGCCTTGTCCTTGACGCTGATGCACGGCTCGGCGATCACGTACGCCATTCACGCCTCCCTGGTCACGAGCACCCGATCATCATCAGTAGCGTAGATCACCAACGCTGTCAATGACTTACCCTGCCTACAGCGCCCGGAGCCTTGGATCGAGCGCGTCCCGCAGGGCATCCCCGAAAAGATTGAAGGCGAAGACGGCCGCGCTGATCGCGATCCCTGGCCACAGCGCCAACCACGGCGCCGTTTCGGCGAAATCGACGGCGGCCCCCTTCAGCATCAGGCCCCACGCGGGCGTGGGCTCCGCGACTCCGAGCCCGAGGAAGGACAGCGAGGCTTCGAGCAGCACCGCCTGTCCCATGAACGCGGTGAGCATGACCAGGTACGGCGCCATCACGTTCGGCAGCATGTGGCGGAGAATGATCCGCGCGCGCGAGAAGCCAGCCGCGCGGGCGGCGTCGACATAGGCGGTGCGCCGGATGGCGAGCGCGCTCGACCGGATCACCCGCGCGCACCGGGGCGCCATGGGGATCGTGATCGCCAGCACGACGTTCCAGACGCCGTTGCCGAGCGTGGCCACGACCGCCAGCGCCATGATGACGAGCGGGAACGAGAGCAGCACGTCCACCACGCGCTCCCCCAGCAGGTCGACCCACCCGCCGAAGTAGGCCGACCCCACCCCGACGATCGCCCCCAGCGTCGCGCCGAGGAGGGCGGAGACGATGCCAACGGTCAGCGCCGTGCGGGCGCCGTAGATGATGCGGGACAGCACGTCGCGGCCGAAGGCGTCGGTGCCGAGCCAGTGCGCCGAGCTCGGCGCGGCCAGCATGGCGCTGTAGTCCGTCGCCAGCGGATCGTACGGCGCCACCACGGGGGCCAGCGCGGCCGCGACCGCCATGATGATCACGATGGCCGCTCCGGCCGCGCCCAGGGGCCGGCGCCGCGCGAACTCCCACACCGACGCACACCACGACCGGCCGTGCTCGAGGACGAGCGACGTTTCGAGCGCCGGCTCCATCGGCGCACTCGGTCCGGGGGGAGGCGTCAGAGGGGGCCGTCGAGGCCCCCCCCGAGCGCCTAGCGGTAGCGGATCCGGGGATCCAGCCATGCGTAGGTCAAGTCGACGAGGAAGTTCGCCACGACGGTGGCGACCGCGACCAGCAGGACGAGGGCCTGGGTGAGCGTGTAGTCGCGGTGCGCGATCGCCTCGACGAACAGCGACCCGAGCCCGTTGAGATTGAAGACCTGCTCGGTCACGACGAGCCCGCCCAGCAGGAACGCGAACTCGAGGGCGATCACGGTGAACACCGGCAGCATCGCGTTCTTCACGGCGTGGCGCGACAGGACGAGGCGCCGCCAGAGTCCCTTGGCCCGCGCCGTCCGGATGTAGTCCTCCCGCAGCACCTCGAGCATGGTGGCGCGCATCATGCGCGTCGACACCGCGGAGTACCGGTACCCGACCGCGAGGGCCGGCCAGACGAGCTGGCCCAGATTGTGCCAGGGGTTCACCGCGAGCGGCGTGAACTCGATGGGCGGAAGCCAGTGAAACACGCGGAGCAGGACGAGGATCAGGACGATGCCGAGCCAGAACGAGGGGACCGCGAGCCCCGCGATCGAGACCACGCGAACGACGTAGTCCACCCACGTCTCGCGCCACACCGCCGCCACGATCCCGAGCGGGATGGCCAGCACGACCGCGATCAGCGTGGCCAGGAGGGCCAGCTCGAGCGAGAGCTGAAAGCGGAGGCCGATCTCGTGGGCGATGGGCGCTCCGGTCCACATCGAGCGGCCCAGGTCGAGCCGGACCAGGCCCCAGGTCCAGTCGGCGAACTGGAGCCAGAGCGGCCGATCGAGTCCCAGGCGCTGCCGCTCGAGCTCGAGGGTGGCGCGGGACGCATAGGCGCTCTCCCCGGCGAACCGCAGCTCGACGATGTCCCCCGGGAGCACGCGCATCAGCAGGAAGACGAGCGCGGCGACCCCGAGCAGCGTCGGGATCATCAGCAGGAGGCGCGTGAGGACGTACCGGAGCACTCGGCAGGGCCGTCAGTCGCCGAGCCAGACTGTCTCGAGCTGGTGGTTGACGTAGTGGCTCGGGGTGACGTGCCAGCCCCGGACGCGGCGGAGATGGGGCACGATCCGATGCCACTGGAGCGTCGGGAGATAGTGCGCTTCCTCATCGATGAGGCGCCGCTCGAACCGGCGGATCAGCGCCAGCCGGCTGGCCCGGTCGGTCGCTCGGCTCTGGGCCCGGTACAGCTCGTCGAGCACGTCGTCCCGGTACCGGCCGTAGTTCGCATCCGAGATTCCGACCGACTGGAACTTGTACAGGTCCAGGTCTGGCTCGACCAAGTACCCGCACTGGAAGTCGACGGCGACGTCGAAGTCCCCGCCCCGGATCATCGCAAAGTAGGCTGCGGGCTCGATGACTTCCTGCGTGACGGTGAGCCCGATGCGGCGCCACTGGTCGATCAGATAAATGCCGACCGCCTCGTAGGGATGGGTGATGCCGCGATTCTTGAGCGTGAACGCAAACCCCGCCGGCACCCCGGCCTCGGCCAAGAGGCGGCGCGCCTCGGCCCGCGACCGATCGATGTCGCGCCCGAACCCCTTGAGCGTCAGCAGGTCAGCGAGCGAAGCCGCGTACTCGGTCTCCGGCACCTGGACGCCGGCCAGGTCGCGAACGATCGTGATCCGGGACAGCGCGCGCGACATCTCGTGACGGTCGATCGCGAGCGTCAGGGCCTGCCGGACGCGCCGGTCGGCATACGGCTTCCGCTCGTGGTTCAGCGCGATCCAGTTCGTGCAGTCCCACGCGCTCTCCTGGAACCGGATCGTGTCGCCGAGCGCGGTCTCGAGCTGGGCCTTCTCTCCGGGGGTGATGCCTCGGAACTGGGCCATCGCCCGCGCGCCCCGAAGGGTGGCGATCTGGGCCGACTCGGACTTCACGAAGGTGGCGCGGAATCCGTCGAGGTAGGGCAGGCCCGCGCGAAAGTACCTCGGGTTGCGCGTGCCGACCACGCGGGAGCCCTTGATGTGCTCGACGAACCGGTACGGCCCGGTGCCGTTGATGTGCGTCTCGTACCAGCGCGGGTCCTGCCGGAGCTTCTCCGCGCTGTAGATGAAGTTCCAGGGGGAGGCGAACAGCGGGAGCGCCGCGGCGGCCGGCCACTTCAGCCGGAAGACCACCGTGTGATCGTCGGGCGCCTCGATGGCCTTGACGGCCGAGTAGGCACCCCTCCGGTTCGAGACGACGCCCTCGGGCGGAAAGATGATGTGGTCGTAGGAGGCCTTGACGTCGGGCGCCGTGAGCGGCTGGCCGTCGTGGAAGACGACTCCCTTCCGGATCTTGAAGGTGTACGTCAGCTGATCCTTCGACCGGATCCAGCTCTCGGCCAGGTCGCCGACGATCCGCGCTCCTTTGGGGTCGGTCGGGTCGATGCGGAGGAGCAGGCTATAGAACGGCCCGATCGGCTGGGTGACGCCGAAGGTCTCCTCGCGGTGCCCGTCGTACGACGGCGGCTCCGACTGAACGATGAACACCAGCTCTCCGCCACGCCGGGGAGTCTCGGTGGCGGCGCCCCCCGTCCCGAGGAGGAACACCACCAGTGCGCTCACTCCGAGAAGACCGGCGAGGACTCGCCTCATCGCCGGCTCAGCCTAACGATGCCCACTTGACCGTGTCAAGCTGCTGCTCGCATCGTGCGGTTGCGCGCATCGAGATACGATGCGCGCCTTTGCGATCTCAGTCATGCCCGCAGGCACGCGGCCCAGTGGACCGCGGCGACCTCCCGGAGGGGCGGGACCTGTTCAGCGCATTCGGGGATGGCGATCGGGCAGCGCGGGTGGAACGTGCAGCCTGGCGGCGGGGCGAGCGGGCTCGGCACCTCGCCGCGCAGCACCGGCCGCTCGCGGGCCGCGTCGGCCAGGGGATCCGGGATCGGCGCCGCCGCCAGCAAGGCCTGCGCGTACGGGTGGCGCGGCGTGGCGTAGAGCGTGTCGCGATCGGCAATCTCGACGATCTTCCCGAGATACATGACCGCCACCCGGTGGGCGAGGTGGCGCACGATCGCCAGGTCGTGGGCGACAAAGAGGTATGCGAGGCCGAGGCTCTGCTGCAGCTCGTCCAGCAGGTTGACGATCTGGGCCTGGATCGAGACGTCGAGCGCCGACACCGGCTCGTCGCAGACGATGACGGACGGCTCCAGCGCGAGGGCGCGCGCGATGCCGACGCGCTGGCGCTGGCCACCCGACAGCTCGTGGGGATAGCGGCTCGCATGCTGCGGCCCGAGACCGACCTGAGCCAGCAACTCCCCGACGCGCTCGCTCCGGCGCCGGCGATCGGCGGCGATGGCGTGGACCGCGAGGGGCTCGGCGATGACCTGCCCGACGGTCATCCGGGGGTTCAGCGACCTGTAGGGGTCCTGGAAGATGACCTGGAGGCGGCGCCGGATCGGCCGCAGCGCGCCCTCCGAGAGCCGGGTGAGGTCCCGGCCCTCGAATAGGACCTGCCCGGCGGTAGGGCGCTCGAGCTGCAGCACGCACCGGGCGAGGGTCGTCTTGCCACATCCGGACTCGCCGACGAGTCCGAGCGTCTCGCCGCGATGCAGCGTGAAGCTGACTCCGTCCACTGCCTTCGCGACTGCTCGACCACGCCCGAGCAGTCCACCACCAATGTCGAAGTGCTTGACGAGGCTCCTGACCTCGAGGATCAGCTCAGATCGCACGCGCGTGCGGCCTGCCAGCAGGCCGCGGAGTGCTCGGGGGCGATCACCTCGAGGTCGGGACGCTCAACCGTGCACCGATCGACGCGCGCGCCACACCGCGGCTCGAACGCACACCCGCGGGGTAGCCGCCCCAGGTCCGGTGGCTGGCCGCCGATCGCCTCCAGACACTCCCGGCGTGGCTCGTCGAGCCGGGGGACCGAGCGCAGCAAGCCGATCGTGTATGGATGGCACGGTGAGGCGTAGAGCGGGCGGGCCCGCGCCTGCTCGACGATCCGTCCCGCGTACATCACGTTCACCCGGTCCGCATAGCGCGCCACCACGCCGAGGTCGTGCGTGATGAGGAGGAGCGCGGCCCCGAGCCGCTGCGTGAGGTCACGCAGCAGCTCGAGGATCTGGGCCTGGATCGTCACGTCGAGCGCGGTCGTCGGCTCGTCGGCCAGGAGCAGGGAGGGCGAGCAGGCCAGGGCCATGGCGATCATCAGGCGCTGTCGCATCCCGCCGCTGAGCTGATGCGGATATTGGCGAAGCCGGCGCGCGGCGTCGGGAATGCCCACCATCGCGAGCAGCTCGATGGCACGGGCTCGGGCCGCCGCCGGCGCCAGCCCCAGGTGGATCTCCGGGCCCTCGGTGAGCTGGCGGCCGATCGAGAGCACGGGATTGAGCGAGGTCATCGGCTCCTGGAAGACCATGGCGATCTCGCGGCCGCGGACCCGCTGCATCTCCGCCTCCGAGAGCGCCAGCAGATCGCGCCCCTTGAACAGCACGCGCCCACCGACGATCCGCCCCGCCGGGCCCTCGATCAGCCGCATCACGGAGAGCGCGCTGACGCTCTTGCCGCAGCCAGACTCGCCGACCAGGGCGACCGTCTCGCCCTCGTTCACATCCCACGACACGCCGGTAACAGCGCGCACGACACCGCCGCGGGTCGCGAACTCGGTGCGGAGATCCCTGACCGCGAGAAGCGGCGCCACCCGTCAGTGGCAGCGGGCGGCTACGAGGTGCGAGGACGCGTCCGGCACGAATCGGCTGTACTCACGACAGATTGCCTCGGCCACGCACGGCCAGCGGTAGTCCGCCGTCCACCGCACGGCCTCCCGGCCGAGGCGCCCGCGCAGATCCGCATCGCCGAGGAGACGAGCGACACCGTCAGCAAGCGCGTCGGGATCCCCTTCCGGCACGAGCAGACCGGTGACGCCGTCCCGGACAGTGGTCGTGAGCCCGCCCACGCTCGACGCGATGACCGGGCTCCCGCACGCCATCGCCTCCAGCGCGACCATCCCGAAGGACTCGTAGTACGAGGGAATCACGGTCGCGTCGGCGGCCGCGTAGTAGAGCCGCAGCCGCCGCTGGGGCTGGGCGCCGAGGAACCGGACCGACTCGCCGAGCTGGAGCTCGGCCACGCGCGCCTTCAGGTGGCCGACGTGGCCGGTCAGGGGCTCGTCCTGATCGCCTCCGATCAGCAGCAGTGTCGGTCGGGAAGGGAGCCGGCACATCGACTGGAGCAGGGTCTCGAGCCCCTTGATCGGCGTCAGCCGACCGACGAAGAGCAGCAATGGCGCCGGAGACAGGCCGAGCTGGGCCTTGGCGGTGGCCGGATCCAGCGGGGTGAAGAGCTCGGTGTCGACCCCGCACGGAATGATCGTGATCGTCTCGCGGCGCGCGCCGTAGTAACACTCGAGATGCTCCCGCTCGACCAGGTTGGCCGCGATGATCCGGTCGGCCGCCCCGATGATCCGGGTCTCCTGGCGCGTGCGCAGCTCGGGCTCGATCTCGTCGGCGGTCCGCGCGACGCTGTTCTTGAGGTGGCCCAGCGTGTGGAACATCTGGAGGAGCGGGACGCCCCAGCGCGCGCGCAGCCGCAGCCCCGAGACTCCCGACAGCCAGTAGTGACCATGGATCAGGTCGTACTCGACGCCGTCCGCCCGGCGCCAGGCATCCAGGGCGTCGACGAACTCCTCGAGGTAGGAATAGACCAGCTCCCGGGGCACCGGACCCTCAGGCCCGGCCGCCAGGTGGATCACGCGAGCGCGGGCGCCCAGCGGCACCACCCGCGCGATCGCCGGATCCTGGGACCGGGTGAAGACGTCCACCGCGATTCCCATGCGGCCCAGCTCCCGCGAGACCTCGCGGACGTAAACGTTCATCCCGCCGGTCTCCTTCCCCCCCGGGGCCGCGAGGGGACACGTGTGCACGCTCAGCACGGCGACTCTCATCGCCCGACCCGGATCTCGTAGAGGGCCTCGGGCCGGCCGCCCAGCGCGAGCTTGTAGGGCTCGTCTCCGCGGAGAAAATCAAAGCGCCGAGCCCCCCGGTCGATCGCGTCGCGAATCACGTGTCCGAGCAGGACGATCCCCGGCGAGAGCGCCGCCTGGCTCACGTCGAAGCCGGAGTTGTAGAGTCCGACGTGGCCCGGCCACTCGAGGCAGACAAAGGTCGCGAGGGCGTACCCCCCCTCCTCGAGCATCCAGAGCCGTGCCGCGCCCCGCGCGGTCAGCGCGCCGATGGCGATCCGGAAGAAGCGTTCCATGGCCTCGTCCATGAACCGTGCCTTGCCTGTCCGCGAACCCCGGTGCAGCCGGAAAAACTCGGAAAGGTGCGCCTCGACCGCCTCCGGAGTCGCGTGGGCGACCGCGGCCGCTCTCGGGCGCTCTCGCTCGAGGCGGCGGATCTTTCGCAGCAACTCGTGGCGCTGCTTGCCGCCCAGGCTCGCAAGATAGGTGTCCCAGGTCGCAGCGAGATCGAGGACCGGGCAGCGCTCCGTGACGAGGCGCTCGGCTCGCAGACCGTAGGCCGGAGCCAGGGCGGGCACGATCGTGGCCGTCGGCGACTCGGACCGGATCGACTCGAGCTCCCAGACGTGGCCCGTCGCGGACCGGCTCTGCAGGAGCGCCGCCCACGCCTCCTCCTCGCGCCCGGAGGCCGCGGTCAGGTCGAGGTAGTCCGACACGGCCCCGCCCCCGACGAGGCGAAAGAGGCCCGGCGCGTGCTCGTAAAGCGAGAGCAGGCCAACCAGCTCGCCCGCGCCGTCACGAACCCCGAGGAGCTGCAGGCGACGGGCCCCACCGAACGCCGCGAACCAGGCGGTCTGCCACGCCCAGGAGAGGAACGGCGAGGCAAAGGCCGAGCGCTCGAGGAGCCGGTCCCACACCGTCTCGCCGACGGCGGCGAAATCGTCGACTCGCTCAACCTTCACAGGTCGCTGGCGTCGTCGCTCGTCGGCGAGCTGCCATGATCCTCGGCCGTCGGCTCGAGCATCGCCTCGTCGACTGCCTCCTCGAAGTCCTCCCCCAGCTCGTCGCCAAACTCCCGCCCCATCTTTCGCATGAAGCGCGCGACGCTCTGGGGATCGTTCTCGTCGATGTCGCCGATGTCGGGGGAGTCGGCCATCGCGTCGAGCCGAGCCTCCTCGGATCGGGGGCTCACGAACCGCGACAGAAGGCGGGTGAGGTCACCGCTTCCGCAGCGCGGGCACGTGGGAGGTGGAGCAGTCGAGGGGAGGCGAACCAGCAGGCTTACACGGCGCTGGCACCCACGACAATCGTACTCGTAGATCGGCATCGACCCGTGCCTCGCAGTCTTCGCACCTGATCATACCGGCTGCGTTGGGCGGGCCGAAGCACGGCCGCTCGCGCGTCCTGCGCGGGCGCACCGATGCTGCCCATCCCCGGACAACCGCGTGTCGGCCAAGCTGGCGTTGCGATGCCAATTCTAGCACGCGAGATTCGGGCGGCCAGCGGCGGTCCTGTCGGCCACACGCGGGGGCCGCCGTCAGCCCGTGAAGCGCGGCAGGATGTCGGCCGCGATCCGCTCGAGCTGCTCACCGTCGCTGGATGGATCGCCGATCGGGTTCAGCACGAAGTACCGGCAGCCGGCCTCCACGAAGCGTTCGAGCGTCTCGGCGCACTGGGCCGGCGTCCCGATCACGCCGTATTTCTCGGCGAGCGGACCGAAATCCTGGTTGTATCGCGCCGTGAGGCGCGTGACCCAGGCCTGCCGGGCGGTCTCGAAGTCCCGATCCACGGTGATGAAGGCGAGGTGGGCCCGCGCGAAGCCGTCGAGCGTCCGCCCGGCCGCGCTCGCGGCGGCGCCGATCTTCTCCACGCTCTGCCGGTAGCGGTCGGGCGTGACCACGTACGATACCCAGCCCTGACCGAGGCGACCGGCGCGCGCGAGGGCGGCGTCGGAGCGGCCGCCGATCCAGATCGGCGGCCCCTGGGGCTGGACGGGCTTGGGAGCGATGCTGACTCCCTCGAAAGACGTGAAGCGCCCCTTGAACGTCGCCGGCGTCTCGCTCCAGAGAGCGCGCAGGACATTGATCCCCTCGTCCACGCGCGCCCCGCGCTCACCGTGCGGCACGCCGCTGGCCTCGAACTCCTTCGGATTCTCGCCGCCGACGCCGATCCCGAGGATGAGCCGCCCGCCCGAGAGCACGTCCAGGGTCGAGGTGACCTTGGCGACGATCGTCGGATGGCGGAGCGCAAGAAGATACACGGCCGTGCCGAGCTTGATCCTGCGTACCACGCTGGCGTAGCTCGCGAGGAGCGTCAGCGACTCGTACATGGGCAGATAGAAGCTCACGTGGTCGCCGGTCCAGATCGACGCGAAGCCCAGCTCCTCCACCCGCCGCGCCAGCGCCCATTGCTCCGCGGGCGGATGCAGCGACAGCGACACGCCGAACTCAACGCGGGAAGGCATCCTTGATCCCTCCGTCAACCGCCAATCCCCTCACGGTGCGGGCCGTCCCTGCCCCACCGTGCCAGATCGGAAGGCGCCTGGCCGCTGGGGGTGGGCCAGCCGTCCTCGAGCCGAGCACGGTCTGGGCTCCGACCGAAGCACATTTATCACTCCCGATACGCGCTTTGGGCTGGCTCGACTCACCGCCGAAGTGATGGCTCCGGCGGCCAGGCCAAGAGTCCCGTCGAGATTCGTGACCAGGTCGATTCGACTCACTCCGGGTTGGTTGCCGCCAGCAAGGCCCGCGCGCTCTCTCGCACGTCGTCGTCCCAATCGGCCGTTGCCGCCGCCGTGAGGGCATCCGCGACCCGCACATCCCGCAGCCGTTGCTGGTGCAGCAACTCCAACGCCTGAATCCGGATGCGCGGTTCCTTACTAGTGGCCAGGCTGAAGATCGGCTCGAGCGGAATCGACTCGTATCCGGCGAGCAACTCGAGCGCGCTTGTCACTGCTTCCCCCTCGTACTCCCGCTCGAGCACGTCCAGCGCCGTGTCCAACGCCTGCCCACTGCCCAGCAAGCCATCCAGAGCCGCCGCCCGCTCGGCGGAGTCGGGATTGTTGAGCGCCTCGCGTCGAAGGCGGGCAACTCCTGTCTCGTCAGCGGTCACGAGAGCGTCGGCGTCCGGAGCCGCTTCGACGGCCGCGGGCGACCGATTCGTCGCGCCTCCCGTCCGGTCTCCATAGATCCGGACCTCCGTGAGCCTGGTCGGAGAATAGACGAGAACAAAGTTCCAGTGCCGCAAGAGCCGCCGCAAGCCGTCCTCGATGGCCAGGGCCTCGAAGCTCACGGTGAACGGGTCTCCGGCGTGGTGAACGCTGGGAGCGACCTCCATCGCGAACTCGATACCGGTCAGGTGACTGATTTCCCCGAGGACCTCCTGCAGCGGGACGCTCCGCACACTGACCGAGAGCCGCGCGCCGTCACCGCTGATGGCGACACCGGGCTCGGCCGGAGCCGATGGCGGAAGCGCCCCGGCCGAGAGCACGAGCGCGACCGCGAGCAGTCGGCGGCGGTACGCACCCTGGTCCGGATTCTCGGCACCAATGTCGCCGACCTCATTCTTGCGATCACTCCTGCCGCCGGTGTTCACCTCCTCTCGCCGCCGCAACCGTGCACGATAGGTCGTTCTATTGAGCTTTACGCGCGGTTTAGTGCGCTTGGATCTGGGGTCGCCGCGGGTGCGGCACTCACCCGATGAGGTCGTCGGGGGAGCCTCGCCGAGGTGGGTCGGGCCGCGCTCCTCGACTTGGCCGGCTGGAGCCTGATGCCGATGCTCCCTTGGCCGGCCGCAGGCCCGGGGATGGTGGGAATTCCTGGAGCGGGCCTACACCGTTGCTGGCCCGCTGGCCCTCCTCCTGCATCGCCAGGGCGCCAGCCTCCGGCAGCGGTTCGAGGGCATCAGGTCGATTCCGCCGCGCGACCGCAACCGCGCGGTCGGCTTCGGGGTGGATGTTCCGCGTGTGTTAGGGGTCAGGTGAGCTGTAGCTCGACCCGGCGGGCCATCACCGGGTGGTGAAAGCGCGCTGGAGTAGGGCTCGGCGCGAGAGTTGCAGACGATTCCGCCGGCGGGCTATGACTCGACGATGGAGGACAATTGGTCCTCACCGTCGATGAAGCCGTCGCTGACGGCATCCGCATCGTATTCGTGAAGTTCGGGGAGGTGGGCAGTTCCCCTCAAACTTCGACTGTGGTCGAACAGAAGCTCACAGCGACAGCGAGACGCCGAACTCAACGCGGGAAGGCATCCTTGACCCCTCCGTCAACTGTGAGGGTGCATCCTGTTGTTTTCAATGAACGATCCGATGCAAGAAACAGGATGGCCTCGGCCACGTCATCGGGCAGGATGGAGGACGCCAGCAGGTTGCGCTTTCGATAGAAGTCCTCGATCTTGTCGACTTCGATCCCCTGGGCCGCAGCCCGCTCCCGTCGAACCGGCGCGGACCAAAGCTTCGAGTCCTTGAACACGGCATCTGGGCTGACGATGTTCGACCGCACGCCCAGGGCACCCCCCTCCAGCGCCAGCACCTTGGCGAGCTGGGCTTCGGCGGCTTTCGCTGCCGAGTAGGCGGCAAAGTCCCTGCCAGGCGACATGACGTTCTTGGTCGCGACGAAGACCAGGGCGCCACCGAGACGCTGGGCCTTGAAGAGCCGCATGGCCGCGCGGGCCACCAGGAAGTGCCCGGTCGCGTTGACCGCGAACGAGCGCTCCCAGTCTGCCAGCTCCATCCGGTCGACCGGCGCGGAGTGGGCGATCCCGGCGTTCGAGACCAGGATGTCGAGGCCGCCGTACGCGAGGACGGCCGCGTCGAAGGCCTCCTCGACGGAGCGCTCGGAGGTGACATCCATGGGGACGCCGAGGGCGCGCCCGGTCCCCTGACTCGCCGTGATCTCCTCCGCGACCTTCCGGGCGCCGGCCTCGTCGACGTCCGTGACCACGACATGAGCGCCCTCGCGGGCCAGACGGGAGGCCGCGGCCCGCCCGATACCCGACGCTCCGCCCGTGACGAGAGCCACGCGCCGGGCCAGCTCCCGGTCAGGCGGGGCCAGCGTCAGCTTGTATAGCTCGAGCGGCCAGTACTCCACGTCGAAGGCGTCACGGGCCGAGAGCGAGACATAGCGGCCGAACGCCGAGGCGTTGCCGAGGACCGCGATCGTGTGGCGATAGATGTCGGTGATGATCCCAGCGGTGCGCTTGTCCCGGCCGACCGCGAACAGCCCGAGCCCCGGCACGAGGACGACGCGAGGCCGGGGATCGGCGAGGGGCAGCCCCGCTGGCGCGTGGGCCGCGAAGTAGCGCGTGTAGTCACCGATGAACCGCTCGACGGCGCTGGCGATCGCCGCGGCTAGCGGTTCCGGGTCGTCAGCCCGGTCGGTGTCAACGTAGCAGGGCAGCCGCTTGGTGTAGATCGTGTGATCCGGCGTCGCGGGCCCCACCTGCGACAGCTCCGGTGCGGCGGTCGAGGATACGAACTCGACGACCTCGTCGCCGTCGTCGAACGAAAGAACGCTGCGCCCGACGAGCCGTCGGAGGTGGGGGACGACCGCTACGGCCATGCGCCGCCGGGCGTCGGGAGGAAGCACGGCAACGCGCGAGCCGCCGAGCACGCGGCGGCCTCTCCGGCGCTCGGCGATCGCATCCTCGGCGCGGGTGATCAGGCCGATCGTCGCCTCGTAGGCGTCCCGGATCGTCGCGCCCCACGTGATCGTGCCGTGCTTCTCCAGGATCACCGCCCGCGCCGCGTGGTTTTCACCAATTGCGTCCGCGACGTCCTTCGAGATCCGGAAGCCGGGCCGCCGGTACGGGAGGGGGATCACGGCGCTCCCGTAGACTCCGGCGATCACGTCGCGGGCGCGGTCCGTGTTGGTCAGGGAGACGACCGCGTCGGCGTGAGTGTGAATGACCACCCGGGCGGGAAGAAACCCGTGGAGCAGCGTCTCGATCGAGGGTCGCGGACCTGCCACCTCCTGGAGCGCGTGGGCCAGGTAGGCAACCATTTCCTCGTCGCCCATGTCCTCGCGATCGAGCAACGCGCGGATGTCGTCTAGGCGGACGCCGGGAAAGTCCGTCTTCTGGACCGACTTGAGATCCGAGCCACTCCCCTTGACGCGCAGCACGTCGGTCGCCCGGCCGCGATGATCCAGCTCGGTCCCTTTGATCGACGTGTTGCCGCCGCCCCAGACGACCAGCGACGTCTCGGCGCCGATCAGGCGTGACGCGTAGACGAGGAGATCGAGGTCGGACAGGGACGCCGCCTCGGCGTCAGACCACTGCGATCGCATTGCGCCCCCACCATACCGCAAGCCCCCATACCAGTAAACGAACCGAGCTGGCGGGCAGGGTCTCAGGTTGACCTGGGACCTCAGAGCCTCAGGAGAACATCACTCGCGAGGGATTTCCAGCAGGTCAACGTCCCTCATGTGACGCCGAGGATCCAGCCCTCCTCGGTCTCGATTCGTCGTCGCTCACTGGCCGTGAGGTCTGGCGGGCCCGCGAAGAGCGGGGCAAGCCCGCCCGAATCGTCGAGCCGGGCGAAGTGGCGGGCCAGCGCGTCAACCTGGAGTGCATCCTTGATGTGCCCGGCGGTGACGGGGATCGGGATGATGGAAGGGTAGACCTCGACGAAGATGATCTGATGGCCGCCGAATCCAGCCGGAAGGGCCCGCAGGCCGGTCTCGAAGGGCCAGACGTGAGCGGCGCGGGCCAGCCTGCGCCGCAACCGTCTCACAATCGGGATGCCGACGAGCGCCTGGCCACCCGCGCTTCCCGGGTACGCGAGCTTCCACCCTGGCTGGGCCCTGGGCACGCGCAGATCGGCAAGCCGGCGCTCGGGAAGGGTCGATGCTCCCCGGCCTCGCCAGCGACAGGGCGACAGGAAGTGAGATCGAGCTGACTGCGGGCAGCCCCAAAAGGGCGATGGCGAGCCGCTGATCCGACGGTTGAGGTCGGCGGCAATGGCGTAACGGTTGTTGGCGTTGGTGGGCGTGTCCCGGATCAGCCGCGCCAGCTCATCCCAGACTGCAAGCCAGGGGGGCCGGCCGAGTCCAAGCCGATTCGCAAGATCCGAGGGATAACCCAGCGGAAAATCGAAACCAACGAGCACGTTCTGCTCCGCACCAATACGTGCACGGAGAAGCGAGAACAACCGGGCAGCGGCGACGACCCGGGTCGGGAGATTCTCGGGCACTCGGCCCAGAAGTCGGCCCTGGTGGCGCTCGACGACTCCGATCCAGATGCTGTCTCGACCGGTCCTCGGCACGCCGCTGGCGCTCCAGTCGACGACGATATACGCGTCGAACAGCGGCCTTGCGGGCCGAAAGGACTCGATCGACCAGGCCATCTATGCGATTTTAGTGAGCGCTCGCACCGGGCGGACTGCCTCGACGTGGAGGGACCAGGATGAAGGGCCTGATGATGGACTATCCGCTCACGCTCACGCAGTTCTTCGAGCGTAGCCGCCGCCTGTTCGCCAAGAAAACGCTGGCCACGCGCGTCCCGGGCCGACCCCTCTTCCGGCACACGTACGCGGACTTTGCGGATCGGGTCGGGATGCTGGCCGGGGCCTTGCGGGCGCTCGGCGTGCGACCGGGTGAGCGAGTCGGCACGTTCATGTGGAACACCCATCACCACCTCGAAGCGTACTGGGCGATCCCCATGATGGGGGCGGTCCTGCATACCGTCAACTTCCGGCTCTCGACCCAGGATATCGCCTACATCATCAACCACGCCGGAGACAGCGTGCTCCTCGTGGGCGCCAGCGTCTGGCCGCTCCTCGCACCGATCCGGCACGAGCTGACCACGGTCCGGCAGATCGTGGTCGTTCGCGACACCGCCGACGCGCCAGTCCCCGACGACGCGCTGGAGTACGAGGCGTTCCTTCGCACGGGCCGCCCCGTGGCGGAGTGGCCCCAGCTCGACGAGGGCGACGCGGCCGGGATGTGCTACACCTCGGGCACGACCGGGCATCCCAAGGGTGTCGTGTACAGTCACCGGGCTCTCTACCTGCACTCGCTGGGAATGGCCCAGGTGGACTCTCTCGGTCTTTGCGAGCGAGACGTGATCCTCCACATCGTCCCCATGTTCCATGCCAACGCCTGGTGCGTGCCGTTCGCAGGGGTCATGGTGGGCGCGACCCAGATCTTCGGGGGGCCATCGCCCCAGCCTCGCGACATCGTGGAGCTGACGGAGCGCGAGCAGGTGACGGTCGTGGGCGCGGTGCCGACGGTCTGGATCAGCGTGAACGAGCTGTGCCAGAAAGAAGACCACGACATCTCCTCGATCCGCTGCATCCCGATCGGCGGGTCGGCCGTCCCGCGGCGCCTGCTCGAGACCTTCGACCAGAAGTACGGCGTCCGCATGTTGCATGCCTGGGGCATGACCGAGACCTCCCCCCTCGGCACGCTCTCCCGCCTCAAGAGCTACATGGAAGACTGGCCCGACGACCAGAAGTACGCGGTGCGGGCCACGCAGGGCTACACCTCGGTCTGCGTCGATCTGCGGATCGTCGACGAGCAGGGCGGGGTCGCCCCCTGGGACGGTAAGACCGTCGGGGAGATCCAGGTTCGTGGCCCGTGGATCGTCAGCGGCTATTACAACAACCCGGACTCGGCCGATCGGTTCACCGAGGACGGATGGTTCAGGACCGGGGACGTCGCCGTCCTCGATCCGGAGGGGTACATCCAGATCACCGACCGCACCAAAGACGTCATCAAGTCCGGCGGCGAATGGATCTCGAGCGTGGACCTCGAGAACCTGATCATGTCCCATCCCAAGGTGCTCGAGGCCGCCGTCATCGCGGTCCCGCATCCGAAGTGGGCGGAGCGCCCCCTGGCGTGCGTGGTC
>Ga0187892_10001524_pt1 | contig 52345 bp, 43 predicted proteins | sample MA1701073metaG_FD_139345 | JGI IMG/M metagenome (GOLD analysis project Ga0187892, IMG submission 139345) | Bio-ooze microbial communities from a basaltic lava cave in the Kipuka Kanohina Cave System on the Island of Hawaii, USA - MA170107-3 metaG ...
GCGCCGGCGGTTCACTGCCAGGAGTCGTGGACTTCCGCCGCTTGTCGCCCATGCCCGGCCTCCTTGGCTGCCGTCATCGTAGTCGTTGCGAAGACGGTGTCCAAAGAATCCGGGTCCGATTTAGGTCGGCGCTCAGTTGGGGGGCAGCCGAAGTAGGTGCTACGCGGGGAGGATCGAGCTCGCTCGAGCGAAGAAAGGCATTCCAGCTTCTCGCTCGCGGAGTACCTCGCGAAGATATGCCTGCGCTTCGACATCGACCTTCGCAGTTCGAGTGGGCCCTCCGAAGTCCGGGTGCCGAGTTTCAGGGGCGCCGCGCGCGTAACGGGTGACCTACTAACCGGTGGGAACGCGCCACTGGCTCCGTCGGGTGACGGCCTTCCTTTTTGGAGGCGCCGCGCACTGTTTCCTGCTTGCTGCACACTCGGGACAATAGCACTCGAACGGCCACCGGTTAGAGGCTGCCTTCGCGAGGGGGGCTCCCGACGCTAAACCCACGTGGTGCCCTCGTGGGGTCTCTTTCAGCCCGCCCCCCACAGCGATAGAATCCCTATAGTGCTGTCCTTGGCGCGGTTCGATTCAACGAGTCTTATTCGCCATGCTTGTCGCACGATAGATAAGGCCCTATTTGTTCGAGTCCTCATGGCCTTGGGGCCACCCATGCAGCACACTGAGAACAGGTGAAGCTCGCCGACATATTGGGATCACGATGACCCCTGAACAGCGCCTTCTACGGGGAGGTCAAATCCTCACCGGCTCCCTCTTCAACGAGCCGATGCGGGTGGAGACCGTGCAGGCAAACGGCCCGGCAAGCTGGGCGGTCGGGCTGGTCGGCACGCAATCGGAGCGCTTCCGCAAGGTGACGCTCACCGCCGACGATCTCTCGCGCCTCACGATCCTCGACGCGCGGCACTCGTACGACGGCGACGGGCGCCTTCTGCGCCTCGGCCTGCAGGCCTACGCCCTGGGCATCGCCTACGAGTTCGATCCCTACTTCGGGCTCTCGATCTCGCGCGTCGATCCACTTCCGCACCAGCTCGAGGCGGTTTACGACTACCTGCTCAAGCTCGCGCGCGTGCGGTTCCTGCTAGCCGACGATGCCGGGGCGGGCAAGACCATCATGTCGGGGCTGCTCATCCGCGAGCTCGAGCTGCGCGGCCTCGCCGAGCGCATCCTGATCGTTTGCCCGGCCAACCTCGCCTTCCAGTGGCAGCGCGAGCTCAAAGAGAAGTTCGACACGAAGTTCCTCGTGCTCAAAGGCCAGGACATCCGCGACCAGTTCGGCGTGAACCAGTGGCTCGAGCGGAACCGGGTCATCACCTCCCTCGACCTGGCCAAGCGGCAGGAGATCCTACCCGGGCTGCGTCAGGTCCACTGGGATCTGGTCATCGTGGACGAGGCGCACCGCATGTCGGCTGCGGACGAATCCCACAAGAGCCTGCGCTACAAGCTGGGCGAACTGCTGCGCGACATCTCGGACCACATGCTTCTGCTCACGGCGACCCCGCACAAGGGCGATCCCCAGAACTTCAGCCTCTTCCTGCAGCTCCTCGACGCCGACGCCTACGCCGACGTCCGGTCGATCCGCGAGGCGATGGACCACCGGCGGGCGCCCTTCTACCTGCGCCGCACCAAGGAAGCGATGGTCTATTTCCCGGAGCGGCGGACTGACGGCACCTGGGCCGCCGAACCGATCTTCACCAAGCGCATCCCGCACACGGTGGATTTTCAGATCGACGGGCCGGAGTTCGACCTCTACCGCGACGTGACGCGCTTCGTGAAACGCGAGAGCGCCCGGGCCGCCGCGGAGGGCGAGGACCCGCGCGCCCGCGCGATCGGGTTCCTGATGTCCCTCTACCAGCGCCGGCTGGCGTCCAGCACCTACGCCATGCGGCGTTCACTGGAGAACCGAGCCCGGCGCCTCCAGGAGGGGCTCAAACGCGCGCAGGAGCTGGCCCGCCAGGCGCCGCCCGATCTGCCCGATTCGGAAGAGTTGGAGGAGATGGAGGAGAACGAGCGCGAACGGCTCGAGGCCATGGTCGAGGCGGTTACGCTGGCAGGAAGCGCCGAGCAGGTGCGCGAGGAGGTCCAGGAGCTGCGGCGCCTCGCGGCACAGGCCCAGACCGTCGAGGACGCCGGAGTCGAGGCCAAGCTCTCGGAGTTCAAGGACCTCCTTCAAAAAGAAGGCTTCTTCGACCGCCCCGACCAGCGCCTGCTGCTCTTCACCGAGTTCAAGGACACGCTGGACTATCTGGTGGGTCGGCTGAAGTCCTGGGGCTTCCGGGTCGGCTTCATTCACGGCGGCATGAAGTCGGGAGCGCGCGACGAACCCGGGACGCGCCTCCACGCCGAGCAGCAGTTCCGGGAAGGCGAGATCCAGGTCCTGGTCGCCACCGAGGCGGCGGGCGAGGGCATCAACCTCCAGGTCTGCAACATCCTCTTCAACTACGACATCCCCTGGAACCCGAACCGCCTCGAGCAGCGGATGGGACGGATCCACCGCTACGGCCAGCGAAAGGACTGCCTGATCTTCAACTTCGTGGCCACCAACACCATCGAAGGCCGCGTCTTGCAGCGGCTGCTCGAGAAGCTGCAGGAGATCCGCGACGCGCTGGACGACGACGCGGTCTTCAACGTGGTCGGCGAGGTCCTGCCTGCGGCCCACATCGAGCGCGTGCTGCGCGACTATTACTCCGGGCGGCTTGGTGACACCGACCTCGAGGAACGCCTGCTCCGCAACGTAGACGAGGGACAGTTCCGCGCCATCTGCCGGAACGCTCTGGAGGGGCTGGCGAGCAAGAGGCTCAACCTCGAGATGTTGATCGAGCGGCGCGCGCAGGCGCAGGAGCGTCGCGTCGTGCCCGAGACCATCGCGCGCTTCCTCCGCGAGGCGGCCGAGTTCGTACCGCTCACTCTCAAGGATGTCCCGAGCCTGCCGCATACCTTCGAGCCTGCGCGGACTCCCCCGATCCTCCGCCACTACGAGAAGGACACGACCTGGAAGCTAGCGGCCCTGACTGACCGCTATCCGCGCTGCTCGACCGACCGCGAGACGGCGGAGGCGAACAGTCTCGAGTGGGTCACGCCCGGGCACCCACTCTTCGAGGCGATCCGGCGACACACTCACGCGCAGGCGCTCGACGCATTCGGCAAGGGAGCAACCTTCCACTCGCTCGAGCACGAGCATCCGGCGCGTATCGATTTCTACCGGGCACGAGTCGTGGATGGCCTGGGCCAGGTGATCCATGAGCGGCTCTTCGCGGCGGAGATTGCCGAGGGCGATCAGCCTCGCCTCCAGGAGCCCGGCCTGCTCGGCAACTTTGCGGCCGCCGGTCCGCCGCGCGAGCTACCTGCAGTCTCCGCCCTCCCCGAAGCGACCGCCTGGCTCCACGAGCAGGCGCTCACGCCGTTCCTGGAAGCAACACGCAAGGAGCGCCTGGCCGAGGTCGACCGCATCGCGGCACACGTGGAACTCTCCCTCACGGAGCTCCTCCAGCGCGCGGACGAGGAGATCGGGCGAGCGGCGGCCGAGGTGGAGCAGAAGGTCGCCGGGGCCGAGGGGCGGCTTGCGCAGGCCGAAACGCGGCACGCTGAGCTGTTGAGCCGCCGCGAGCGCCGCCGGGCCGACCTCGATCGCCAGCGGGCGCTCACGCTCCAATCGGTGGAGCGACTCGCAAGCGTCCTGGCCCTGCCCCACCCGGCGCGCGAGGCGCCCGAGGTGCGGCGGCTCAAGCCCAATCCCGAGACCGAGGCCGCCGCGATGCGCGTGGTCATGGAGCACGAACGGGCGCAGCGCCGGCAAGTCTACGACGTCTCCGACAAGAACCTGGGCTACGACGTCACGAGCCTCGACCTCGCCTCTGGCGAGCTGCGGCTCATCGAGGTCAAGGGGCTCGGCGCCGCGAGCGGCACGATCCTGCTCACGCCTAACGAGCGCCGCGTCGCCGAGGACCGGCGCGACTGCTACTGGCTCTACGTCGTCACTGAGTGCGACACAACGCCGCGGCTCGGGGAGCCGATCCGCGATCCCGCACGGCTCGACTGGCACGAGGTCACGAAAGTCGCGCACTACTACCTCTCGGTGGACGCGATGACCCGGCCGATGCAGGTGCGTGAGGAGTCACCGCCCTACGGAGGACACGAGTGAACCACTCTGACCCGATCGCCAAAGCGAAGGCGCTTCCGGCGGGCGCTGTCTTTCACCGGTGCGCTCTTCAGGTGAACCCGCACCATTACGCCGGCACCTTCCGCGGTAAGCCCGCTAGGGGCGATGCCAATGCGCACGCGGAGGCCATTGTCGCCAAGGCCGCCGAGATTGGCGTCTCGGTGCTCGCTGTTACCGACCACAACGATGTGAGTGGCGTGCCCGCGTTCCGGAGGGCGGCGGCACATCGTGACATTCACGTGTTCCCCGGCTTCGAGCTTTCTTCGAGCGAAGGCGTCCACGTTCTGTGCATTTATCCCCAAGACACCGACGACGAGAGGCTCGGGCGCTTCCTTGGTGAATTCGGGATTACGAACACCACGCCCTCGTCCGACCTCGCGAACCAGGGCTTCATCGCCATCCTCGACAGCGTTCGAGAGCAAGGTGGTGTCACTATTGCCGCCCATGTCACGAACGACGGCGGCCTCTTCAAAGTTCTCAGTGGCAAGGCGCGAATCCAGGCGTGGCAGGCCGAAGCCTTGCTCGCGATCCAGATCCCGGGCCCAATCGAGGACCTACCCCAGGATGTGCGTCAGATCGTTGAGAACAGGAACGCCGATTACCGCCGCGCCCACGCCGCGGAGGATAGGCTCGCTGTCGCCGTAGTCAATGCGGGCGACATCGTAAAGCCCGAGGATTTCGATGACCGTTCAGCAACTTGCTGGATCAAGATGTCCGAGGTGAGCATCGAAGGTTTGCGCCAGGCCTTTCTCGATCCGGGATCTCGCATTCGACTGAATCCGAAACAGGGCAAGCTTGAGCCCGAGGAGCATGCCGAGCTCGTCGCACTGGTTTGGGAGGGCGGATTCCTCGACGGCGCCTCCGTTCACTTCAACCCCAACCTCAATGTCCTCGTCGGCGGGCGCGGCACCGGCAAATCGACGGTCGTCGAGAGTATTCGTTCCGTGCTGGCCCTTGACGCCGTCGGTGACGAAGCGCGCAAGGCGCACGAAGGGATCGTGCGGCACGTGCTGAAGAGCGGCACGAAGATCTCTCTCCTCGTACGCGCGCATCGACCGGCTGTCCGCGAATACCGTATCGAGCGGACCATCCCCAACCCGCCCCTGGTGCGTGACGACCAGGGCGAGGTCTCGAACCTTTCGCCCCAGGACGTGCTCCCCCGCGTCGAGGTCTACGGGCAGCATGAGATCTCGGAGCTCACCAAGAGCCGCGAGAAGCTCACGCGCCTGCTCGACCGCTTCGTCGATCGGGACGAGTCGCTGCCGCGACGCAAGGCCGCTCTGCGACGCGACATGGAGAAGAACCGACGCAGCCTCCTGGACACGCGCACCGAGCTACGGCAGATCGAAGAACGTCTCGCCGCGCTCCCCGGCTTGGAGGAAACGCTCCAACGGTTCCGCGAAGCGGGCCTCGAAGAGCGTCTGCGTGAACAGAGCCTGCTCGTCCGCGAGGAGCGCGTGCTCGCCTCCATTCCCGAGCGCCTCGCCCCTTTCCGCGAGTGCCTAGAGAGCCTGAAGCGGGAGATCCCCATCGATCGCGCGTTCCTCTCGGCCAAGGCGCTTGAGGACCTGCCCGGGAAGGAGATCCTGTCGGGTGCCAACGAAGTCTTCGCTCAGCTCGACCGCGATCTGGAACGCGTGACGAAGGACCTGGAGCAGGCCCTGCAGCGTGCAGACCAAGGGGTCGCTGCGGTGCGCGCGGAATGGGAGACGCGTAAGAAGGACGTCCAGGCCGCTTACGAGCGGATCCTCCGCGAGCTCCAGAAGTCACGAGTGGATGGCGAGGAGTTCATCCGACTGCGGCGCCAGATCGAAGAGCTCCGGCCGCTCCGCGAGCGCCAGAATCTCGTGCGCCGCGTAGAGAAGGAGCACGCCGACCGCCGCCGAGCGGTCCTCGCCGAGTGGGAGGATCTCAAGGCCGAGGAATTCCGGCGTCTCGATCGCGCCGCGAAGAAGGTCAACCAGAAGCTGCGCGACAAGGTCCAGGTCGAGGTCACGGCCGCCGGCGACCGTGAGCCGCTGTTCCGGACGCTCCGTGATGAGGTCGGGGGCCGGCTGTCCGAGGCCATCGAGTCGCTCGGTCGTGTCCAAGCCCTGTCACTGCCCCAGTTCGTCGAGGCGTGCCGGGCAGGCACGGACGCGCTGAACAAAGCGTATAACATCACCCCGGCACAGGCCGAGCGACTCGCCAAGGCCGAGCCCGAGGTGCTAATGCGCATCGAGGAGCTCGATTTGCCGCCGACTACGGCGATCCGGCTCAACACGGCGCCGGCCGGGGAATCGCCCGCCTGGCAGGGGCTCGAGGACCTCTCGACCGGCCAGAAGGCGACGGCCGTGCTCCTGCTCCTCCTCCTCGAGTCCGACGCGCCCCTCGTCGTGGACCAGCCGGAGGACGACCTCGATAACCGCTTCATCACCGAGGGCGTGGTGCCGCGCATGCGCGAAGAGAAGCAACGCCGGCAGTTCGTCTTCTCGACGCACAACGCGAACATCCCCGTGCTCGGTGACGCCGAACTGATCGTCGGCCTCAGCGCATCGGGCGAGGCCGAACGCGGGCATGCGCGCATTGCGCCCGAGCACATGGGTTCGATCGACTCTCGGCCGGTGCGCGAGCTGGTGGAGGAGATTCTCGAGGGCGGCAAGGAGGCCTTCGAGATGCGTCGGCGCAAGTACGGGTTTTGAATGAAGGCGAGATGAATCGAACCGAGCTAGCCGAGGTGATCAACAACGGCGAGAACTCCGGAGTGGAGTTCAAGCGAGACGACATTCTTCCCGAAAGGCTTGCCAAGGAGATGGCGGCGCTTCTCAATCTCGAGGGGGGCTACATCCTCCTTGGAGTCGAGAAAGATCGCAGCGTGTCAGGGCTAGCGCGCGAGCCCGAGAAGGCGGAGGAATGGGTGATGGAGGTCGCTCGCACCCACCTGCGCCCGGCGGCGATCCCGTATTGGGAAACGATCGAGTGGGAGACAGGAAGGATCGTGGGCATCGTCTCGCTGCCTGCGGATGGGCCCGACAAGCCCTACAAGGCGAAGCGCGGGTCAGCGTGGGTGACGCAGATCCGGGTTGGAACGACGACGCGCGACGCGACCGACGAAGAAGAGGTCCGTCTCTACCAGCAGTCGGGGCGTTTGCACTACGACCGAAAGCCCGTACCCGGCGCGGTGTTCGCGGATCTCGACCGGCGGCGGCTGGTCAACTACTTCCGCGACATTCGTCGGCAGGAATGCCCTGACGACGCCGATGCGGATGGCTGGCAGCGTCTCCTGATCAACACCGAACTCATGGAGGAGGACCGAGGCCGCGGGATTCCGAGCACCGGGGGGCTTCTCCTCTTTGGGATGCGTCCGAACCGATACCTGCCTCAGTCGGGCATCACCGCGGTGGCCTACCCGGGGACGGCGAAGGACTACGAGGCGAAGGAGAGAGCCGTGATTCGTGGCCCGGCGGTAGCCCTCTTCTCCGAACCGGGCGACATCGTTGAAACTGGGGTCATCGAGCAGACGCTCGACTTCGTCCGGCGGAACACAGCCATGGCGGCTTGGATCGACGACGGCGGCCGGCGCCAGGAGCGGTGGGACTATCCATCGGAAGCGGTCCGCGAGGCCGTGGTGAACGCCATCGCCCATCGCGACTACACGATCACCGTCACCGACATCGAGCTGTCCATCTACTCTGACCGCCTGGAGGTGATCTCCCCGGGCCGTCTTCCGAACACGGTCACGGTCGACAAGATGCGCGCCGGCTACCGGGCGTCGCGCAACGAACTCATCAAGGAAGTGCTCCGGGACTACCGCTACATCGAGGCCACCGGCCTCGGTGTTCCCCGCAAGATCATCCAGGGCATGCGGGCGCACAACGGCACCGAGCCGGATCTCATCGAAGACGATGTTCGCTTCATCGTCCGCCTCTGGAAGGAACCCAAAAACGCGTGATCCCCAAGGACTGCAAGCGCCTGGCCGAAGTGGACTTCCCGATCGCCGAGGTGTCGCGGCACGCGGTGCGGGAGAAGTCGATCCGGCACGGGCATCCGAGCACGCTGCACCTGTGGTGGGCGCGCCGGCCGCTGGCGTCGAGCCGGGCGGTGCTGCTCGGGCTGCTCTGGCCGGACCCGTGCGATAGGTTGTGCCCCACGGAGTTCAAGCAGAAGGCGCGCGAGCTGCTGCCACAGGTCCAGGGTATGGTCGGACCTGCGGACGAGGATCTGCGCAAGTCGCTACTCAAGTTCATCGGCGACTTCGCGAACTGGGATCTGGCCGCGAACCGCAACTACCTTGAGGTGAGCCGCGCGCTCGTGAAAGCGGCGCACGGTGAGGAGCCGCCGCTGGTCGTGGACCCGTTCGCGGGGGGCGGGTCGATCCCGCTCGAGGCGCTGCGGCTCGGGTGCGAGGCGTTCGCGAGCGACTTGAACCCCGTCGCCTGCCTGATCCTCAAGGTGATGCTCGAGGACATCCCGCGCCACGGGCCGAAGCTCGCCGAGGAGCTGCGCCGCGTCGGGGCGGAGATCAAGGGCCAGGCAGAGACGGCGCTTGCCGACCTCTACCCGAAGGACCCGGACGGTGCGACGCCCATCGCCTACCTCTGGGCGCGAACCGTGCGCTGCGAGTCGCCGAACTGCGGTGCGGAGATCCCGCTCGCGCGTTCGTTCTGGCTCTGCAAGAAGGCGAAGCGCAGGCGGGGGCTCAGGCACCAAGTGGTGCGGCCCGTGGGCGAGGCGCCGCGCGTCGAGTTCGAGGTCTTCGAGCCGAAGGCAGAGAAGGACGTGCCCGCCGGCACGGTGACGCGCGCGAAGGCGACATGCGTCGCCTGCCCCGCGGTGCTCGCGCCCGAGCGGGTGCGGGCGCAGCTCACGGCGCAGCGGGGCGGGGCGGATGTCGTCTTCGACTCGAAGGGGCGCCGCACGGGCGGGGCGCGCATGCTCGCTGTCGTCACGCTTCGACCGGGCGAGCAAGGGCGGCACTATCGATTGCCCACGGAACGCGACTACGAGGCCGTCAGCAAGTCACAGGAGCGGATCGCAGTGATCCTCGGCGAGTGGGAGGGCGGGGGCAAGAAGGGCCTCTGTCCGGTGCCGGATGAGACGCTGCCGCTCATGAGCGGAACGTTCAATGTGCCCATCTACGGCATGAACCGGTGGGGCGACCTTTTCACGGCGCGGCAGAAAGTGGCGCTGGTAACGCTGACGCGCGCCGTCCAAGGACTGGACCGAACTGAGTTCTGCGAAGCACTGGCCCTGGCACTTTCAAAGCTTGCGGAGCTTGCCTGCTCAATCTGCGCCTGGGAACCGATTGCAGAGTGTCCGCGCCACATCTTCGGGCGGCAGGCCATTCCCATTGCATGGGACTTCGGAGAGGGAGTTTTGAGTTCGGCGTCAAGCGGCAGCTTCGCCGTGTCGCTTGATAATGTGGGAGCAGGGCTGGATGCGATCGGGCTGCTCACCGGCGCCTCCTCTCCTCAACTCGCTGACGCCGCCGAGCATCCGCTCCCTGACCAGACAGTGGCAGTCTGGTTCACCGACCCGCCGTACTACTTCGCGGTGCCGTACGCCGACCTCTCGGACTTCTTCTTCGTGTGGCTCAAGCGCGCGCTGCCAGGTCATTCCCTCCTGCGAGATCCCTTCGATCCCGGTAACCCGCTCACCCCCAAGGCGCGTGAGCTGTGCGAGATGGCGCACTGGGACCCGGAGCGCTACCGGCATAAGGATCAGGCATTCTTCGAGGAGGGAATGGGGCGCGCCTTCGCCGACGGCCGGCGCGTCCTGCGCGAGGACGGTGTCGGCTCCGTCGTCTTCGCGCATAAGACAACGGAAGGCTGGGAAGCGCTTCTCTCTGGCATGATCCGCGGTGGTTGGACGATCACTGGTTCGTGGCCGATCGCGACGGAGATGGGCTCGCGCCTGCGTGCTCGGGAGTCTGCCGCCCTCGCCACGAGCGTCCACCTCGTATGCCGCCCACGTTCCGACGACGTGCCGGTGGGCGACTGGGCCGACGTCCTGCGCGAGCTGCCGACCCGTGTTGGCGATTGGATGGAGCGCCTGCAGGGCGAAGGCGTCCGCGGCGCCGACCTCGTCTTCGCCTGCATCGGGCCGGCGCTCGAGATCTTCAGTCGCTACGCGAAGGTAGAGACCGCCGCCGGGCGCGATGTCGCGCTCGCCGAGTACCTGGAGAAGGTGTGGGAGGTCGTGGGCCGCAGCGCTCTCGCACAGGTGCTCGGAACCGCCGAGGCCCGCGCGCGCAACGACGCCGCCGGCGCCGTCGAGGAGGACGCCCGGCTCACGGCGCTCTTCCTCTGGACGCTCCAGAGCACGAACGGCGAGTCGGCGGACATCGCGAGCGACGAGGGCAATGACGACGAGCCGTCCGACGAGGACGACGACGAAGAAGGCTCCGCCGGCGGCAAGGCCAAGGGCTTCACACTCGTCTTCGACGTCGTGCGCCGCTTCGCGCAGCCGCTCGGCATCGAGCTTCCCAAGTGGGAGGGCCGCGTCATCGAGACGAAGAAGGGCGTCGTGCGCCTCCTGCCGATCGTCGAGCGCGCGAAGCAGCTCTTCGGCGAGGACGGCGCGCACGCTGTGGCCGCGCGGCTTGAGCAGGAGGCGACGGCCCGCGATCCGCTTCAGGGGATGCTCTTCCCCGACATGCAGCCCGGTGCGGCCCCCGCGATCCGCGGGCGCGGCCGGGGCCGTGGGAAGCGAGCGGGCGTCGAGGTGTCGAATGAGAGCCTACGGGCCGGCCGCGAGCCCACTACCCTCGACCGGGTCCATGCAGCGATGCTCCTCCAGGCCGGCGGCCGCACCAACGCGCTGCGCGCGCTACTCAAGGCCGAGCAGGAGCGCGGCCCCGACTTCCTGCGCCTCGCGAACGCCCTCTCGGCCCTCTACCCGAATGGGAGCGAGGAGAAGCGCCTCCTCGACGCGATGCTCCTCGCTGTGCCGAGGTAGCGACGATGGGTGCGCATACTCCGCCCCGCGCGATCTGGCAGATCTCGGGTGGCCCGGCGTCGCGCTCGTACGCCGAGGTGTTCCTGAAGCACGGCGTCGCGCTCATCGGCCCCGGGGATGCCGGGCCGTGGATGCCCGAGCGCGACGACGACGAGTTCGAGGGCGGCTTCGTGCGGCGTTTCGCCAGCGAGGTCGTAGCCGGGGATGTATGTCTCGTGCGTACCGGGAGCGCGAAGATCGCCGCGGTGGGTCTCGTGGCGAGCGATTACTTGTACGTGAACGCATTCGACGACGTGAACGGCTGGGACCTCCAGCACGCCCGGCGCGTTCGCTGGTGCCGCCTTCCCGAGGAAAACGTCTTTGGGAGCGCCGTCTTCGGCGCCAACCCGCCGCGTTGTTCGCGAGTGTGGAACGAGGAGGTTCTGGATCTGGCGGCGCGCTTACTCAACTCGCCCCCTATTCACTGGCAGACGGCCCCGCTGCCGGACCTTCCGGCCGAGGAACCGCCGCTCGAGAAGGTTTCCAGCGTCCTGCAAGGGATCGCCGCCCAGACGGCCGATCTCGTTCCGCTCCTCCAAGACCGGCAGGCCTTTGGCGAGCCTCCGAGCGAGGACGAGTTGGTCGCGCACTTCGTGGTGCCGCTCCTTCGTTTGCTCGGCTGGCCCCCGGAGCGAATCGCCGTCAAGTGGCGCCGCATTGACGTAGCGGTGTTTCGGGCCCTGCCCCGCACTCCGGAGAACTGCTACCTCGTGATCGAAGCGAAGCGCTTCGGCGCGGGCGTGGAAGGGGCGCTCGAACAGGGCAAGGAGTACGTGAAGGCACTCGGCGTGTCCCGGGATGTGGTCGTCACCGACGGCGTCCGGTACCGGATGTACGCCGCCCAGAGCGACTTCGAGCCCGTGGCGTACGCAAATCTCGCGCGGCTGAAACGGCCGGCGGCCGGGCTTGTTCGCACGCATGCAGAGACCGTAGGAGGATCGGCATGGAGCCCTGGTACAAGGTCGCGACGCCACGCAAGGAAGTCCGGGAGGGCCGCTCGTTCAACCCGGACGAGTTCGCCATCGCCCTCGAGCAGGTGGTGGCCGGCACCGCGCCGGAGGACTACCGCGATGCAGCGCAGTTCTTCGCCCGCACGTGCTTCACGCGGGCGCTGCGCGAACATGTCGGCATGGTCCTGCGGCGACTCTCCGGGAGAACCGAGAATACTGCGTCGGTCCTGACGCTCATCACGCAGTTCGGCGGCGGCAAGACCCACACACTGACCACGCTCTACCACCTTGCGACCAGCGGGGACGCGGCGTCGCGCCACCCCGGCGTGTCGGATCTGCTGCGGGAAGCGGGCGTCTCCTCCGTCCCCAGGGCGAAGGTTGCCGTCTTCGTGGGTAACGCCTGGGACCCGCAAACCGGACGCGAGACGCCGTGGATCGACGTCGCCCGCCAACTCGCGGGTGACAAGGGCGTCGAGGCGCTCGGCCCGGCGGCGCGGACCACGCCGCCCGGGACCGAGTCGATCGCGCGCGTCTTCCAGGCGGCAGGAGCGCCCGTGCTCCTCCTCCTCGACGAGGTGCTCAACTTTCTGAACCGCCACCGCGGCATGGCCGAGTCGTTCCACGCCTTCATCCAGAACCTGACTGTTGCAACCACCGGCACCACGCACGGCGCCACGGTGATCAGCCTGCCGCGCAGCCAGGTCGAGATGACCGACTGGGACACAGAGTGGCAGGAGAGGATCTCGAAGGTCGTGCGGCGCGTCGCCAAGGACCTGATCGCCAACGACGAGACCGAGATCAGCGAGGTCGTCCGGCGGCGGCTCTTCCAGGACCTGGGGAGCGAGAAGGTCCGGAGGAATGCCGCCAAGGCCTTCGGCGACTGGTGCTTCGAGCGACGGGCGCAGCTCCCGCCAGAGTGGACAGCGGTGGACACGACCGCGACCGAGGCCAAGGCCCGCGAATTCCTCTGCGGTCGCTTCGAGGCCTGCTATCCGTTCCATCCCGCCACGCTCTCGGTCTTCCAGCGCAAGTGGCAGGCCCTACCGCAGTACCAGCAGACCCGCGGCACGCTGGCGATGCTGGCCCAGTGGATCGGGGTCGCCGCGCAGGAAAGCTTCCGCAAGGCACGCACCGAGCCGCTGATCACGCTGGGCTCGGCGCCGCTCTCCGAGCCCGGCTTCCGAAGCGTGGTCCTGGGCCAGCTCGGCGAGTCCCGCCTCGTCGCCGCGATCGATACGGACATCGCCGGCGAGCAGTCGCACGCGAAGGCGCTCGATGCCGATACCAAGGGGCCACTCCGCGACATCTACCGGCGTGTCGGCACGGCCATTCTCTTCGAGTCGTCTGGCGGGCAAACCGACAAGGTGGCGCACCTTCCCGAGCTGCGCTTCGCCCTCGGCGAGCCCGAGGTAGACACGACGTCCATCGACAACGCCGCGTCCGCGCTCGAGGGCCGGTCCTACTTCATTCGCAAGGCAGGCTCGGACGGCTTCCGGATCGGCTATCAGCCCACGATGAAGAAGGTGGTGAGCGACCGGCGCGCATCGCTCGACGACGAAACGGAGGTCAAGCCCGCCCTGCGGAAGCTCGTCGAGGACGAGTTTCGACGCGGGGCGAGCATCCCCGTCGTGCCCTTCCCGCGTGACGGGGCGGAGATTCCCGACACTCCCAGGCTCACGCTCGTCGTGGCCGAGCCGGAGGTGGAGTGGTCGGGCGGCGGGCCCCTGCGTGCGCAGATCGCGGAGTGGATCCGCCAGCGTGGCAAGTCCCCGCGTCTCTACCCAGGCGCGCTCGTCTGGTGCCTCAAGAAGCCCGGCCGCGACCTGCGCGAGAAGGTCGAGCTGTGGCTCGCGTGGAAGCGGGTGGCGAGAGAGGTCGCCGACGGGACGCTGGGCGGTGAGTTCGACAAGAGCGACCGGGCGGAGCTCCAGTCGAAGGTCAAGGAGGGGGAGGACACCGCCAAGGATGAGGTCTGGGGCGGCTACCGCTTCGCGGTCGTCGCGGACGGTCAGGAGCCAGGCGGGCTCAAAGTGATCGACCTGGGCGCGGGGCACTCCTCGAGCGGCGAGACGCTCTGCGGGAGGGTCATCGCCGCGCTCAAGTCCGAGGCACTCCTGAACGAGTCCGTGGGCGCCGGCTACATCGAGCGCAACTGGCCTCCGGCGCTCAAGGAGTCCGGGGCGTGGCCGCTCGCCAGTCTGCGACAGAGCTTTCTCAACGGCTCGCTCACGCGCCTGGTCGATCCGGACGCGATCCTACGGAACAAGGTCGTCGAGTTCGTCGGCCGTGGCGACTTCGGACTCGCCTCGGGTCGAAAGCCGGACGGTGGCTACGACCGAGTGTGGCTCCAGGAGCTCCTGGCGCCAGACGAGGTCGCCTTCGAGGCCGGCGTCTTTCTTCTGAGAAAGATCCCGGCCGAAGCGCTCAAGGCTGGCGCGCCACCCAGCCCGGTGTCGCAGCCCGAGCCCCAAGCTGGTCCCGAACCCATTGTTTCCCCGGAGCCCCTCGGCGCGCCACGGCCGGAGCCAGTGACGGGCATCGAGACCAAGACCATCCGCCTGGTGGGCACCGTTCCTCCAGAAGTTTGGAACCGCCTCGGGACGAGGATCCTCCCAAAGCTTCGGTCGGGCTCCGACCTCAGGGTCGGCGTGGACTTCTCGGTCACGGTCAACACCGACGCCGCCGGGAATCTGGTGTCTGATCTGCGGCAGATTCTGAACGAGCTTGGTCTGACGGAGAAGGTCCGGATCGAGTGAACGCTATTACCGTAATAGCAGGGACGAGGCAGAAAGCGCTTAGCGCGAGGCGCCAGGCGAGCGCCAGCGCAGCGCGGGCGTCGGCGCGCAGCTCTCGGGACTCGCGAATCCATCGCGCGACCCGCCTCACGTGGTTCCGCGGGACGCAGACGCGGCGAAAAAGATGGCCTTTGCGATGCCCGCGAGCCCTCGTCCGCGCACCTGTCGTCACGCCGAGTTGCGAAGCAAGCCTCGGGGAGGGTTTTGCGACAAGTGGGGTGTGAGCCTGGGCGATCCGGGTGAACAACGGGGCGAGGCGGAAGCGATCGTCGAGATGGCGTACCCTCTGGGGTTCTGAACAATTTCGCGATCCGGCCCTTCTGCGAAGTCGGCCCTGCCTTGTAGTGGCTCGTCGCCTGCGTTCGGTCGCGGCCGGGTCCGCTGCCGCTGCCTCCTGGCGGCACTCGGACCCCAACCGGCCCTGACTCGGCTCCGACTCGGCTTTTCCCGGCCACGGGCGCCCACCTTATCCCTCCCCCAGGCCGTCGTCCTGGTCCCAGGGACGTTGGGGGGTCGGCAGGCCGGAAGGGAGTCGCGCCGATGGCATTTCCCGTGTTGGCTCCCCGTTGCGATTCCGTTGGATTCCCGTTGGGGTCGCCGTTGGGGCTCCGCGGTGGCTGGAGCCGCCGAGAATCTCGGCCGCGGCCTCGCGCTCCTGGCGTTATCCCGAAGTCCTGGTCGCCATCAGCGTCCGCGGCCCCGCCGCGGCCCGTCCGCGGCACTCCCGCGACACTCCCGCGGCACAAAAACGAACGCCACCGGCACGTCTCCCCCTCTCTCGGGGGCGGTAATCTCAGCGGTCCGCCGCGTCTTAGCCGGCATGGGCCACCGATCGTGGCGAGGATGGTGCGGGGATGGTGGGCGGGATCGTGAGCTCGAGCGCCACCGGCATGCCTCCCCTCCGGGGGATAGCCCCCCATCGGGCGTCCGCGCCGGCGGCGTCCAGGGCCCCTTGCGCTACCGCCACCAGTCAGGAGCCGCGCCCCGCGCGGCCCGCTGAAGCGCCGCGGCGGGCGCCCGGGCGCGCCGCCGAGGCGATCAAGACCGCGAAGCAGGCGGCGCGGGCCGCGCAGTCGGCCGCGCGCATCGCCGAGCAGGAGCCCCCCCGCCCGCCGGCGTTGGCAACCTCGGTTGCGAGGCACCCTTCGACCTTCAGGGCGGCATCGCCGCGCCACGTGGCCAAAAGCTTCAACTTTTGTCCTACCCCGTCTGCCCGCTCGGCACCCCTGAGTAGATCTGGCGCTCCGGGTCGAAATTCAGCCAGGGACTTTTGCCACGCCCTGCGCAGCGTTCTAACAGGCGCCCTGACTGCCCTGGCGATGCGCCGCCAGCTCTCGCCGGCCGCCCGCCGCTCGAAGGTGGATCTGTCGGGGATGATGACCGAGATGGACGCCACGCTCGCGCGCTCGGGCCTGGCCAGCCCGCACGCGTTCGCCGAATGGGTCGGGCAACCCCTGAAGTACTGTCAGCAGCTCGCCGGGCAAGCACCGCACATACCTAACGAGCTCGACGTCCAGCTTCTGAAGGCGGGCGAGGCGAAGTTCGGACCGCTAAGGGAGCGGCAGGATCTGCGAGGCTCTGCGCGCGGGGTTCTGGACCATGATCCGTGAGGCCGCAGCACGGACGGTCCCGCCCGCATCGGCCGGCGCGTAAAGCCGGGGGGTTCGTTGTCCCGCGCGGGCTCTCGATCTCACGATCCCGCCCACGATCCCCGCACGATCCTTCCCACGATCGGCAACGACGATGGACGGGTCAGGCGGAGGATCTGGGTCGGCGAGCTGGGCGTGCCGGGGGTTGAGCGCCGCCGTCACGAAGCAGGTGTAATGTGACGCCCGCGCTCGCGTCTGAGACCCTGCGTGAGCTCGCGGGCTTAGCAGGCGGCTCTGCGGGGAGGTTTTGTGACGCCCCGGTCAGGGCGGCGTCTCACCTGAGCCGGATGCGCCCGGGCCGGTCGAACGCGAAGCTAGACATTGTCACGGCTGCGGACCGTTGGTGTGATGCAGCATCTGCATCAAGCCTCTGGATTCCGGGCCGACCACGACGCTGGCGGAGTCGGGACAAAGACACGGGGAGGATAGGCCGGCCGGTCGGAGTCGGAAAGCGTTTCCCAGACCGCCATGAGTGGAGGGTCCTGGACAAAGCGGTTCCAGTGGTTGAAAAAGTGAGCGAGCGCTTCGCTCAACGTCTCATGGGCCGTCTCTTGTGAGATGGCCCAAGGCCGGTTCCATGTATCGTTGACTATAGGATCTACGTATTGAGCGATCTCACGGAGTCTCTGAAAGGTCGTCGGGCTTCCTTCTCGATTTGGTCCGGTGGATCTGGAGCTGGTCGAGCGGTCTCCGAGCCTCTAGAAGCTTCTCGATGGATCCAGATACCATAGCCTGCTGAATTTCTCGGTTGATCGACGCGGGCGCTCGCAAGAAGCTGCCGAAGCGCCCGACGCTAAGACGATCCTTGTGATCGCCAAGGCTCGTGATCGTCTCAACGGCGACCTCAGTGCCCACTGGGGTCTCGACGTACAGCTTGTGGAGCGCGACGGCTCGGCCGAGCTCTTCTTGTCCGAACAGCGAGAGAATCGTGGCGCCGCTAAAGAATCCGTTCTCGTACAGGTGGTAAGCCTCAGAGAGACGGAGCTCGGCGGTGCGAAAGCTGTGGTGCACGCCCACCAGTAGAGAATCTCGTGTCATGATGATTAACGTCCACGTTGACCGGCCGTGGCGAGCCAATGCGGGGCCAGCGGCCCGTTCGAAAATGCTGTTGGCGTTGCATTCTTCGAGAACTCCATCGCGTATTGAAGCGCCGGCTGCCATGTCGCACCAAGGCCTGCCGCGGGGTGATCAACTCCGTAAGTGACTATGCTCAGTCCACTGCTGATGCGGAACCGCCGCCGCCTGAGGAGTTTCCCGCTCACCTCCACAGGGGGGAGGTTATTGGCGACCGGGAGTGCCCCCCAAAGCCTTCGTCCTAGCGCGACAACGAGGTTCGGCTTCAAGACCTCGAGGGCTTCGAAGAACGCTGGCGCGGCCTCCGCCCAAATCGTCGCCGACCTGACGGGCATGCGTGAACCGAACCCTACGACTTCCTGCAGAAAGTTGCAGTAGCTAACGGAGTGCCAGAATTCTCGGCGTTCGACCGCTTCGGCCGTCGCTCCGAGGAACGCGTTCTCAATTTTCGTCCAGTGCTGAAGCTGATCCGGCAAGCCCATGAGCACGAGTCGCTTAGATATACAGTAGGCGGTAAGGTCGCCAGTGCGCTTCGTGCCATCGCCCCAGCATCGCGTCCATATCGGTCGTCAGCGTCCAACAGTCGAGCCTATGCACGACCATGTAGTCGGGTGTCGGCGGGTTCGCCGTGTTGAGTACGAAATCCTCCGGATGTTGGCGGGCGTGTCGCTGAAATCGCTGGTCATCACCGGGACGATCGAAGGTCATCATTTCGGAATAGTCCCTCCCTTCAGGCCGCTCGATGGTTTCCGGCCCCACGCTCAGCCGGTAGTCGCCTCGGCTTGCAGCCGTCGGCGCGCCGCCTCGACGGCCTCACGCGCTTGAATCACGAGCGGCGGGATCTCCAGCAACACCTCTCGCCGCTCGACTACGGCGTCCGGGTGCTGTCTGATCAAGGTGTCGAAGAGGTGGTCGACGGAGGTGATAAAGTGGCCCGTCAGATCCAGCACCTTGGCGATCTCCACAGTGTGCTCTTCCTTAGTCAAGAAGTCGCCGCCGTTCAGAGCGTACATTATCTCGCGCACAATCGGATCAGCCATGCGAGCCAAGCCGCCTACCTGCGCTGCGGTGGACTCCAGCAGGGAGTCGTCGGTAACCTCGGCTTTCACCAGCGCGTTAACCTCGGCATCGTCATAGTGCGACCCGATTGCGTTTCGGACACGATAGATCAGCGACTTGTCGTAGTCGCCCGCGTTGAAGACCTTACGCACGGCGTCCAAGGCGGCAAGCGCCTCCCGATTACCGGTTAGCATGGCGTCGACCCGCTTCTTCGCGTTGGTGTCGAGACACCTCACTGCGATGCCTGCCTCGTGCAGGTGCGACAACAGGTGTCGCATCGCATAGAGGAAGTCGCCAAGCGGGAGGTACGCCTCGGCAGCCGGTACAAGACCGATGCGCTCATGGGCCTCAATCAGTCGAATCTGCGCACGGCGCACGTCGTCCACCGCCATAAGCAGCCGGAGAACAGGTATGGTCATCGGATCGTCCGGCGGCAACACCTGAGCGAGCTTGAACCGAACCGTGACAGCCTGCGACAACCGCTTCATAGGCGACCGCCCGCGTCGACACTCGCGGCAGATTATTTTCCCGGCCCACGGCCCCTCGGCCGAGTACGACCACCGGATCGCGTTCTCACCGCACCCCGCGCACGTCGTCATCGTCTCGTGCCACCTCCAGTCACTCACCCGAAGGAATGAACGGCAGAGCATTTTACGCCCTGTCGAGGGCCCGGCGTACTTGGGTCGGGTGGGCCCCGAGTGCACGGGCGATCGCGCGAAGGGAGAGGTCCTGGGCCTGTAGCTCTCGGGCGCGCGCTACGTCGATCACCACCGACGGCGGTCGCCCCCAGTGCGTTCGGCGCGCTCGTGCCCGCCGCACGCCGGCGCGCACCCGCTCGCGGATCAGATCGCGCTCGTACTCGGCGACGGAGCCGATGATGTTGCGGAGCAGCCGGCCCCCTGGCGTCGTCGAGTCCATGTGGGGCTCGGTCGCGGAGACCACGTCGATGCCACGGGTCAGCAGATCATCGAGGACCTGGACCAGGTGGACGAGCGATCGGCCGAGCCGGTCGAGCTTCCAGACGACGACGGCGTCGAACTTGCGCTGGTGGGCGTCGCGCAACAGGGCGTCGAGCCCCGGTCGCTTCGCCCGGGCGCCGGAGATGATGTCGGAGTACACGCCGGCGACCGCCCAGCCCCGCCGCGCAGCGAACTCGCGGAGCTCCATGAGCTGCCCGTCCAGATCCTGACGGCTCAGGGAGACGCGTGCGTACACACTCACTCGTCGGCCCACGCGGTCCCCCTTGCACCCCGGCGTTGCCGAAAGGGGGCGCCACCAGCAGGCTTCCGCGACTCTAGGTCCTGCTGACATAGCGCCCCCCATCGTGATCTTGCCTCCCAGGGGCACCCGGGGCGTCGCGTGGGGCGATTCGCGGGGCAGTTGAAGCCTACCGCCAGCGGCTCGACACCCACCCCAGCCGTGCCAGGGTGCCGCCTTGGCGTGCGGCGGCCCACGGCGATGGTGACGCTATGGTGACGCATGTGGCCGCTTTTGGCTGCGGTTGTCCTTGAGGTCCGTCCGAAAATACTGAGAGATAAGAGCCCCCCATCTTCCATAACGCGGAGTAGTGGGGTAAGGTGCGGGCGTGACCGCCCTGGCGCGCGTGAGCGAGTTCGTTGTGAAGACGACGCTGGACGACTGCCCGCGGGAGGCGCTGGCCCAGGTCCGGCGGGCCGCGTTGGACACGGTGGGCGTGATGCTGGCCGGCGCGGGGGAACCGGTGGCGCGCGCCGTCCGCGAGGTGGCCCGGGCCGAGGGCGGCACGCCGCTCTGCACCGTGGTCGGCACGCGGCTGCGGACCTCGGTCACCTGGGCGGCCCTGGCCAATGGCACCGCCGGTCACGCCCATGACTTCGACGACACCTCGTTCGCGCTGATGGGCCATCCGAGCGTGCCCTTGCTGGCGGCGCTGCTGGCGGCGGGCGAGGCCGAGATGGCGGACGGGGCCGCGGTGGCCCTGGGCTACGTCATCGGCTTCGAGATCGACGCGGCCCTCGGCTCTGCGATGAATCCGGCGCACTACCAGCGGGGATGGCACGCGACCTCCACGATCGGCAGCCTCGGCTGCGCCGCGGCCGTCGCGCGGCTGCTGGGACTCGACCTGGCCCAGACGCGTCACGCGCTCGGCTTGGCCGCCTCGCTGGCCTCCGGTCTCAAGGAGAACTTCGGCTCGATGACGAAGCCCTATCACGCCGGCCACGCAGCCCGGAACGGTGTGCTGGCCGCGCTGCTGGCCCGCGAGAGCCTCACCGCATCGGAGTCGGCCTTGGACGGCCCGCAGGGTTACGCCGCCGTCTTCGGCGAGCGCGCGTCGGCGGGTGACGCGCTGGAGGGGCTGGGCCGGCGCTGGCACCTGGTCGAGTCCGGCATCGCCGTCAAGCCGTACCCCTCGTGCGCCCTCACCCACGCGGCGATCGACGCGCTCCTCGACCTTCGTCGCCAGCACGGATTGCGCCCCGAGCAGGTGGAGGCGGTGGAGATCGGCGTCACCCGCGTCACACCCGGCGTCCTGATCTACCCGACGCCGGCCACGGCGCTCGAGCGCAAGTTCTCCATGCAGTTCTGCGCCGCCTCCGCGCTCGCCCACGGCCGCGTCGACTTCACGTCCTTCACCGAGGGGGAAGTGCGCGACCCCGTCGTCCGCTCGCTCATGGACCGGACGACGATGGTGGTCGACGAACGCCTGTCCGACCGTCTCATCGAGCACGCCTGGAGCCGGGTAAACCTCCGGCTCACCGACGGGCGGACCCTCGCCGTGCCCCCGCGCGGGGCCACCGGGCATCCCGACCGGCCGCTCAGCGCCGAGGCCCTGCGCGAGAAGTTTCTGTCCTGCGCGACCCTGGCCCTCCCGCGCTCCGAGGCCGAAGGCGTCGCCGAGCAGCTCCAGCACCTCGACGACATCCCCGACGTCCGCGCCCTCACCTCACGGCTGGCGGCCGACCGAGACTGAGAGACGGCAGAGCGATAGCGATGGGCGCGCTCGAGGGCATCAAGACTTTGGAGCTGGCCCGCGTGCCGCCCGCCGAGCTGCCGGGCATGTTGCTGGCCGACATGGGCGCCGACGTCCTCAAGATCGAGACGCCCGAGCCGGAGCGTCCGCGCGGCGCCGAATGGGACCGGCGCGCCGCCTTCGCCTTCGTCAACCGCAACAAACGCTCGATGACGCTCAACCTCAAGGCCCGCGAGGGCCAGGACCTGTTCACGCGGCTGGCGGCCGGCGCCGACGTGATCGTGGAGGGCTTCCGGCCCGGCGTCATGCGGCGCCTGGGCGCCGACTACGAGACGATCCGCGCCCTCAACCCCCGGGTCGTCTACTGCTCGCTGTCGGGCTTCGGTCAGGACGGTCCCTACCGGGACGCCCCCGCTCACGACCTCAATTACCTGTCGCTGGCCGGTGTGCTGGGGCTGATCGGTGAGCCCGACCGCAAGCCGGTCATCCCGCTCAACCTCATCGCCGACTATGCGGGGGCAAGCCTGCACGGCGCGCTCGGCATCGTGCTGGCCCTGTTCGCCCGCGAGCGCACCGGGCGGGGCCAGCAGGTGGACATCGCCTATCTCGACACGACGGTCTCACTGCTGGCGGCGACGCCCAACATGCGCTTCTTCTTCTCGGACGGCATCGCCCCCCGCCGAGGCGAGGGGTTTCTGGGCGGCTCCTACCCCTACTACGCCATCTACGAAACGCGCGACGGCAAGCTGCTCACCATCGGCTGCACGGAACCCTGGCTGTGGGAGAACTTCTGCCGGGCCATCGGGCGGCCGGACTTCGCCCGCTTCGCCCGCCAGCCCGACCAGTTCGTCCGGGCCGCCAACGCCGAGGAGGACGCGGCACGGCGCGAGATCGAGGCCCTCATCCGTACGCGCGACCGCGACGAGTGGTACGACCTGTTGGTGAAGGCCGACGTCTGTGTGGGGAAGGTCTACGACGTCGAGGAGGTCGTGCGCGATCCCCAGGTGACGCACCGCCGGATGGTCGTCGAGGCCGAGCATCCGACGGTAGGGAAGGTCCGGCAGTTCGGCATCGCCATCAAGCTGTCGGACACGCCCGGCACTATCCGCAGCGCCGCACCCCTGCCCGGCGAGCACACCGAGAGCGTGTTGAAGGATCTGGGTCTCGGCGCCGGCGACATCGCCGCCCTGCGCGCCCGGGGCGTGATCGAGTAGCGGCTCAGAACGCCAGAGCGATCGGCTCGGGTAGGAGGCGCCGCAGGAGTCCCTGACCCTGCGTGTCGAGCCACTCCCGGGTCGACGTGTAGCCGTAGCGCAGGGCGGCCTGCGCGGACTCGAACCCCATGCACAGCCCGGACAGCGGCGTCTTGGTGCGCGGCGGCTCCAGCAGGAAGAAGCTCGTGGCGGGGAATCGCACGCGGAGCGCGGCCAGGCCGAGCTGCAGCAGGTTCTGCCCGTAGATCCGGCTAGTCTGCTCCATGATCGAGTAGAAGCCCCGCGTCCGCACCGGCCCGCCGGCCCCATCGGGCAGGCTCGGCACCAGCGGGTGCACGAGGAGCACCACGTCGGCCCCGGCCTCGGCGGCCAGGTCGGCATGGCCGCTGAAGCCCACTCCGCCGTCCACGTAGTCGCGCCCGTTGATGCTGTACGGCTCGAAGAACCCGGGGATCGCCGACGAGGCGGCGATGGCCTGGCTGATGGGCACGTCCCGGAGCGCCCCCTGGCCGAACACGACGCGCTCGGCGTGGTCGAGATCGACGGCCGGGATGAGCAGCGAGGTCCCGAGCGCGGCGAACGAGTTGCTGACCCCGCGCGAGGCAAAGGCCGCCTGCATGAAGTGCTCGAGCGCAGCCAGCGAGAAGAACCCGGCCGGCAGGTCGCGCTCGGCCCGGGCCAGCATGTCGGGGACCGAGCCGCGGTACCCCGTCATCGCGTTCTTGCCGAACGCCCACACCATCCGTCCGAAGCGGCCGGCCGCCCGCCGGAACGAGTCAGGAGAGAAGACGGCGCCGCGGCGGAAGTTGAGGGGATCGTCCAGATCCTGGTCGAGCACCCGGTAGATTTCCGAGGCCCGGATCCCATTGGCGATGAGCGAAGCGACCACCGAGCCGGCGCTGCACCCGACGATGACGTCGAACGCCCGCCCTCCGCCGTTCAACCGCTCCTCGAGAGCAGCCAGGGCGCCCACCTCGTACATCCCCCCGAGAACGCCACCGCCGCCGAGCGCGAGGGCGTACCTGGGGCCGGGCCTCCGCCGCCGGAAGCTCCGGGACCTCAAGTACGTCACGGCTCGGTCTAACATCGTCATCCACCTACCACCTTATGCTGAAGCAAGCCTGTTGCCAATGTTACAACCACTAGCCAAACCGGGCAAATAGACCGATTTGGCTATGGGCCTCCTTGTACTCCTAACCGTCGGCAGGGCGGAAAGTTTTCCCACCCAGGGTAGGATTGAGGTGTGCTGCCTGCTCGGCCGATTCCGGCTCGCCTGGACGCCGATTCTGACGACCTACTTCTGCTACGGCGCCAGCACCGTCACCGCTTTGGCCGAGCTGTTTTTCCAGAAGGACGTCCTTCGCCTCGACCCGGCTGAGGCGGCCGGGATCGCCTTCTGGGTCAACCTTCCCTGGTCGATGAAGATGGTGGCAGGGGTCGCTTCCGATGCCTACCCCATCTTCGGCAGCCGCCGCACGGCCTACCTTCTGCTGGGCGCCGGTTGCTCGCTGATCGGCTACGGGCTCCTGGCCACGGTGGTCAGCACGGCGGCGGCCTTCCTGGGAGCGGCGCTCCTTGTCACCGTGGGCTTCATGGTCCAGGACGTGGTGGCCGATGCGCTGAGCGTGGAGGTAGCCGAGACAGACGAGGAGATCGGCCAGATCCAGACCCTGGGGCGGATGGCCCTCCTGCTGGGAGGGATCAGCGTCGGTTACCTCTCGGGCTGGCTGACCGGGACCATCGGCGCCCGCGCGACCTTCGCAGTGGCCACGGTGCTGCCCCTGATCGTCGCCGGAAGCCTTATCCTGGGACGACGGGCGGCGTCACGTCCGCGGCCCGTCGCCCCACCATCCGCTGGCGGATGGCTGGCGGGCGGCAAGACACGGCTCGTGCTCTTGGTCGGGCTCGGCTATGCCGCCGTGGGCGTCCTGCTCCAGACGTTCGGGGTGCCCTTCGCCATGGAGATCGTGCTGATCGTCTCGCTGGTGATGATCGGCGTGCTCCTCCACCGGGTGGGCATCTCGCGCAGCGTCGTCATCGCGTCGATCGTCATCTTCCTGTTCCGGGCCACGCCGGCGGTCGGCCAGGGCTACAGCTACTGGGCCATCGACCGGCTGGGGTTCGACGAGAAGTTCCTGGGGGTGCTGGCCCAGGTGGGGGCGGTGTTGAGCTTCCTGGGTCTGATCGTGTTCCGCAAGACCATCGTCAAGCGGCCGGTGAGCTTCACCATGCTGTGGGTCGTGGTGGCGGGCACGGTCCTGTCCCTGCCGACCATCGGCCTGTTCTACGGCCTGCACGAGTGGCTCGGCATCAGCGCCCGCACGCTGGCCTTCATCGACACGACGATCACCGCGCCGCTGGCCCAGCTCATGATGGTCCCGATGCTGGTCCTGATCGCCAGGATGGCGCCGCCGGGCGCCGAGGCCACGATGTTCGCCATCATGGCCTCTCTGATGAACCTGGCCCTGTCGGCCAGCCAGCTCTTCACGCAGTACCTGAACGACGTCTTTCAGGTGACCCAGCAGGATTATTCGAACCTGGGATGGCTGATGATCACGGTGGGGCTGATCGGCCTCCTGCCCCTGCTGGCGCTGCCGCTCTTGTGGCACGAGGAGCGCGCGGCCCCCGCACCCGCGCGAGCCGAACCGCGCGTGGAGGTCGCGCCCGGCTCGCAGCCCTCGCGCTGACGCCCGTCAGGTGAGCTCGTCCAGCGTGAGCCTGAAGCTCGGCACGAAGGTCTCCAGGAAGTAGCTGACCTCCGGCAGTGCGAGGGCTTCCACGGTCGCGCGCAGCGCCTTCTCGGCCTGAGCGAACTCCGGGTTCCCGGCGCTGATCTCCTCCAGGCACTTGAGGTACGCGCACAACTTGTCGGCCGCCCGCACCAGCTCGGCGTGGACGCGGTCGGCGTCGTGAGGCCGAAAGAACGGCTCGTAATCGGGGCGCAGGGGCGCGGGCAGCAGACTCAGGAGCTTGTCCCGCGCGGCCTGCTCGATGCCCCGATACGCCGTCTTGATCGTCGGGTTGAAGTTCTTCACCGGCGTGGGCAGGTCGCCGGTCAACACCTCAGCGGCGTCGTGGTAGAGCGCCAGCGCGGCGACGCGCTCCGGGCTGACTTCACCGCCGAACACCCGATTGCGGATGAGGGCCAGGGCGTGGGCGAGATGCGCCACCCGCAGGCTGTGCTCCTGGATGTTCTCGGGGTACGCGCTATGCATGAGCCCCCAGCGCCGGATGAACTTCATCCGGGAGAGGTACGCGAAGAAGTGACTCATCGTCGCTCGCTCCTCGGAGGGAGTCTAGCACCGGGCCCAGCCGACTGCGGGTGAGACAATGCGCGTCGGGGACTTCGATCATGTGCCGGACGCCAGACCGAGTGCGGCCTGAGCCCCGTGGTATCGTCGCCGCCCTCCTCCTGGCCGCGCTCCTGGCCTCGGCATGCCAGCGAACGGCACCGGGGCCGCGCGACGGCCTCCGCTTTCCGGCGCCGGACCGTCCGGTGGCGACGATCGTCTCGCCGTCCTACGCCGACGAGGCCAGCCGCGACGCGCGCGGCGAGGCGGAGCGGGTGATGGACCAGTTGAATATCGCGCCGGGAGTTCGGGTGGCCGACATCGGCGCCGGCGAGGGTTACTACGCGGTCCGACTCGCCGCCCGCCTCGGCTCCTCGTCGACGATCTACGCCACCGACGTCGAGGCCAAGTTCCTGAAGCGGCTGGAGGCGCGGCTCAAGCGGGAAGCGATTCGCGGCGTCACGCTCGTCCTCGGCGCCTCCGGCGATCCGAGGCTCCCCACGGCCTCGATCGACGTCGCCATCCTCGCGCACATGTACCACGAGATCGCGAGCCCTTACGAGTTCATGTACCGCCTGCGCGCGGCGCTGGCCCCCAGCGCGCGGGTCGGGATCGTCGAGGTCGACAAGCCGACGCAGGATCACGGGACCCCCCCGGCCCTGCTGCAATGCGAGCTGGCCGCGGTGGGCTATCGCCTCGTCACGCTGACCTCGCTGGCGCCGGCCGACGGGTATCTGGCGATCTTCGTTCCGCCCGATACCCTGCCCGAGCCCGACTCCATCCGGCCGTGCCGGCCGTGAGCGCGCTATGATTGCCTCCTCGTCGGTTTAACCCGGCACACAAGGAGGACACCATGGCCGAGCTGATCCACGTCTCTCGCGTCAGGATCGTCAAGGACAAAGGCCCCGTCCGCCGCGCCTACATCGAAGGGTTCCCCGATCCCGTGCGGTATGGCGTCCATGGCGGGATCAAGAAGTTCTACGGGGTCGAGCCCGAGGAGGAGCTGCCGACGACGCTCGACCATGTCGTGGCCGCGGTGGCCGGCTGAATGACCGGCACGCTAGCGGGGGCGCTAGCGGCACGGAAGATCCCCAGCCAGCCCGACCGCCTCGCCTCCGAGGTCGAAGGATTCATCGAGAACGTCGACGGCAAGCCCCTCATCACGCGAATCAAGGTCCGCTACCGGCTCCGCGTGCCTAAAGGAAAGCGCGACGAGGCCCTCCGGGCGATCGAGGTCCACGAGAAGGGGTGTCCGGCCTCCCAATCGGTCCAGCGCGGCATCAGGATCGAATGGGATGGTGAGGTCGAGGAGGAGGTTTAGGGCGGCGGGATCCGGCCCCGGACCTCGAACGCCCCGTGGCTCCGCGGCGTGACGACGACCATCTCGCCCTGGGCCGGGTGGACACCCAGCGCGGCCTGGATGTTCACGCCGTGGGTCACCAGAATGAGATTGCCGTCGGCCGGACGCTCGCCGGCGAGCGCCCGAATGGCGGCGGCGCGCTCGGGCTCGCGGCTGCGATCGTGGAACGGGTTGTCGAGCGGAGGATGGGTCTCGACGCGTCCGAAGGCGAGCCGCGCCGTTTCCAGGCACCGGCAGAAGCGGCTCGACAGGACGCGCCCGACCGGGACGGCCCGCGCCCGGAAGGCGGCGCCGATCCGCCGCGCGTCCTCCTGGCCCTGCGTGCTGAGATTCCGCTGGCTCGCGCAGTCGTCCAGCCGGAACCCGGGAGGATCACCGACGCCCGGCGTGGTCATCGTGTGACGCAGGAGCACCACCTGCCCGCCGCCCTTCAGCAGGTCCCACAACGCCTCGCTGGCCGCGGCCGGCGCCGGCAACGCCAGGAGCATCACGGCCAGGAGTGGCGCGCGGACGAGACCGCCGATCACTCGACGACGCCCAGCCGGCCGTTGTGGCTGCCCATGTACCAGAGCCGGCCGTCGGCGTCCACGATCATCTTGCGGATGCCCACGTTCTTCGACGGTAGCGTGACCACACGTACGTCGCCAGTCTGGGGTTCGAGGCGCACGACGGTGTCCGTCTGGATCTCGTTGGCCCAGACGATGCCCGCGGCATCGACGCTCACCGCGTATGGACCGCCCGTCGGCCCGCCGGGCAGCGCATACTCCTTCACGACCCGCTGGGCGGCCGGATCCACGCGCACGAGCTTGCCGTTGCCGTACAGCGTCACCCAGAGCGAGCCGTCCGGCGCTGCGGCCATACGCCGCGGGCGCGAGCCCGGCTCCATCGCCATCTCGGTGATCCCGCCCGTCGCGGGGTCGAGGCGGCCAAGCCGATCGCCGCCGAACTGGCAGAACCAGACGTTCCCCGCGCGGTCGAGCGCGATGCCATAGGGGTTGCCGCGCGTCTTGTATTCGGTGATCGCGCCGGTCTTCGTGTCCAAGCGGCCGATCCGCTGACCCCCCTGGACCGTGAACCAGATCGTCCCCTTGCCGTCCGTCACCAGCGTGTGGGGATCGCCGCCCGAGGGCGCCTTGTGCTCGGTGACCGTGCCCGTCGCCGGATCGAGGTGGCCGATAGTCCCGTTGCCGTTGCCCGTGTACCAGACCTGCCCCGCGCGATCGACGAGCAGGCCGTGTGGGCGCGCGCCTGCGGGGAGGTCCCATTCCTTGAAGGATTTCGCCCGCGTGTCGAAGCGGGCGATCTTGTTCCCGTTCATCACGGCGATGTAGATGTTGCCGTCGGGCCCCGGCGCCGGGTCGCGCGCGAACTTCGGTGTGGGCACTGGCCACTCCGTGACCCGGCCCTCGATCGACGGGCGGGCGCCCGGCGGGATGCCATAGTTGGAGCCACCGGCCCCCGCGGGCCCTGCCATCAGTAAGAGCGCGAGCGTAACTATCCGGCTCATGGTCGACCTCCCGGAGTCGCCGGCGCCACCGGCAGGTTGGCGTAGAAGCGGGCCAGGATCTCGATCTCCTGCTCGGTGAGCGGCTGCGCCGCCGACGTCATCGTGGCGCCGTCGAGCTCGCCGCGGGTTCCCGCCTTGAATTCACGCAGCTGCTTGACGAGGTACGCATACGACTGCCCCGCGAGGTGCGGCGTGTACCGCGGCCCGGCCAACTCGGACGCGTGGCAGGAGGCGCAGTGGTGAACCTGTGCGAGGCGCTGGCCGGCGGTCGAGGTGTCGGCGTCGCTTGCGGTGGACGGCCGCGGCGGCCTCTGGGCCGCGTAGTAGGCGGCGAGATCCGCCATGTCGGCGTCCGTGAGGTTCGCGCCGAAGGGCGACATTTGCGGGTCGCGGCGGCGGCCGTCGCGGAACAGGACGAGCTGCCAGTGTGTATAGAAGGTCGGCTGCCCGGCCAGCGAGGGGACGGCGGGATTCGTGGAGTTGCCGTCGGCGCCATGGCAGGCGGCGCACGGCCCGGCCTTGCGCCGCCCGGCCTCGACGTCGCCCGCCCCGAAGGCGATGGGAACAGGCGCGACGGCAGTTGCAACGATCGCCGCGGCGACGATTACGGCGACGGGCAGAACGCCGGGACGAAGAGTCGATGACATCGAGGTTGGAGGGGGCGGCCGCCGCCCCCTCCAAGTTCATGATCTACCGCTTGTAGCTGATGTGGTAGATCGCGCCGTGGTAGTCGTCGGACAGCAGCATCGAGCCGTCGGGCATCCACTCGATGTACGTCGGCCGGCACAGAACCGTGTTGCCTTCGTGGCAGCCCTCCGCGAACACCTCGTACTTCGGCGGCTGGCCCGGCTTCAGGTCCACCGTCATCACGCGGTACCCGAGCTTCTGACTGCGGTTCCAGGAGCCCTTCTGGGCGATGAAGAGGCGGTTCCGATACTCGGGCGGAAACTGGTTGCCGCTGTAGAACCGGGTGCCCACGGGGGCGATGTGGGGGCCGAGCTTCAGCAGGGGCGGGGCGAACTCGCTGCAGGAGCGCCCGCGCCCAAAGTCGGGATCGATGGTGTCGCCCTGGTGGCAGTACGGGTAGCCGAAGTGAAGCCCCTTCTTCGGGGCATGGTGGAGCGTATCGTTGGGGAAGTCATCGCCGGCCCAGTCGCGGCCGTGGTTGGTGAAATAGAGCTCCTTGGTCACCGGATGGAAGTCGGCGCCGATGCTGTTGCGGACGCCGAAGGCCACGTACTCGAAGCCGGTGCCGTCGGGGTTCACCCGCGAGATGTTGGCATGGGTGTCGGGCGGCAGGCAGATGTTGCAGGGCGCGCCCATGTTGAAGTAGAGCTTGCCGTCAGGGCCCCAGATCAGGAACCGCCAGTTGTGGTGCGCGTCCGGCGGAAAGACGTAGACGACCTTCGGGGCCGGTGGGTTGTCCAGGTTGGCCTCGATGTTCTCATACTTGACGATGTTGGGGATCGTGGCGACGTAGAGCGCGCCGTCCTTGAAGGCCATGCCGTTGGGCTGGGTGAGCCCCTTGGCAATGACCTTGACCTCGCGCCGGCCACCCCGCTCCACCACCGCGTAGACGTTGCCGGCCACGCGGGTTCCCACGAACAGCGTGCCCTGGGAACCCCAGGCCATCTGCCGGGCGTTGTGCATCCCGTCGGCCCAGACGGTGATGTTGAACCCGGGCGGGAGCTTGACCTTGCTGACGGGGATCTGCGCCGCCGGGGTTGGGGCCGGCGGCAGCGGGACGGGCGCCAGCGGCGAGTTGGCCAGTTCCGCCGGCCGCCCCTGCTGCCACGCCGGCGGCGCGGGTGGCGCTTGCTGAGCGGCCACCGGCCCGAGCCAAAGGGCGCCGGCGGCCAGCGCAAACACGACAGCGAAGATGATGGCGGTCCGTTGCAGGACCTTCATAAGTGTCCTCCCTCCGGGATGACGATGGCTGCGGGCGACCTGTGCCCGACGACGGGCGACATTAGTATGTCCTCTTCGGGCTTGTCAATCGGCGCCGCGCCACGGGTAGTCCACATCAGGGCGCGAGCTCGAAGTCGACGCGTACCACACCGCGCTCGGGCACCGTCACCTCGCGCGACCTGAGGTGCGCCGGGCCCCACACGAGGCGGCCCTCGGGCGTCCGTCGCAGGACGGCCCATCCCTCGTGCCAGGCGCTTACCCGCCAGGTGCCGGCGGGCAGGTCGTCGATCCGGAAATCGCCCTCATCGTCGGTCACGGCGAAGTAGGGATGATCGAACGCTAGCAGGTAGCCGCCCATGTGCAGGTGCGTGTCGCAGGTGAGGGTGATGACCCCGCGCCGCTTGATCGTACGGCGGGTGACCTGTCCCTGGGTCGGCTGCACCACGTTGAACGCCTGCCGCCGTGGCTCCGCGTCGAGCCAGGCGCGCAGGTTGTGCAGGACGGGGTCGGCGTTGACGATGGTCAGCTCACCGCCGACCTGAACGGCGCCCACGTGGGGAACGAAACGGCAACGCCGGTTCTCGAGGGTCGCCGCCCGCGGCTCACCCTCCGGCGGCCGGCTGATGCCTTCGACGAAGACGACGGCCCACTTGACACCGCCGCTCCTGGCCGAAACGACGAGCGCCTCCGATGGCACCGAGTCGCCGCATGCGTCGCGGTCCTTGACCACCTCGACCGGCGCGAGTCCGGGCGGCTCACCGCGGAATACGACGCGGCCACCGACGCTGCCGCCCACCGCCGATGCCGGAAGCACGACGACGCCGAGAAGAACGAGCAGCACCCGGGCCATGCCTGGCGTCACCGTCCGATGGCCACGCCCCAGGGCCCCTTTCCAGCCTTGATCGTCCCCACCACGCGCCGGAGTTCCGTGTCGATGACGGAGATGTCGTCAGAAACGCCGTTGGCCACGTAGAGCTTCCGCCCATCCGCCGTCACCGCCAGTCCCCAGGGACGCCGGCCGACAGGAATGTACGCGGCCACCTTCTGCTGCTCGGCGTCGATCACGGTGACGTCGTTGGAGGCGCCGTTGGCGACATAGATCCACTTGCTGTTGGGATGGACGACCACCCCTTTCGGTTTCGCGCCCGGCCGCTCGATCTTCAGCGTCCCGATGACCTTGTGACCGGCGACGTCGATCACCGAGACGAGCCCTCCGATCTCGGCGGTGACGTAGGCTCGACGACCGTCCGGCGAGAAGGCGGCTTCGCGGGGCCGGCTGCCGACCAGGATCGTGGCTACGACTTTGAACGAGACGGTATCGATCACCGATACGGTGTGGGTGCTCTCCGCCGTGACGTACACCAGCTTTCCGTCGGGGCTCACGCTGACGCCCTCGGGCTCCACACCGACCGGCACGGTGGCCAGCACCTGCCCGGTGGCCGTGTCGATCACCGAGGCGGTGTTGGCGTCCTCGTTCGACACGTAGAGCCGCGTGCCGTCCGGGCTCACGGCGAAGGCCTCGGGGTCGGTCCCCGCCGAAAGCTTGCGGATCACCTGGCGGGCGGTGGTATCGATGACCGCCACGGCATCCTCCTCGCCGAGCGCCACATAAAGGCGGCTGCCGTCCGGACTGAGGCCGATACCGCGGGGACGGTCGCCGACCGGGATCGTGGCCACCACGGTGTCGGTCGCGCCGTCGACGACGGTGACGTCGTTGGACCGCTCGTTGGAAACGTACACCAGCGGCCCCGCCGCCGCCACGGCCGCCTGGACCAACGCCCAACCGACCGCGAGCAGAAATGGCGTTCTCATCGCGTTGCCTGGCGACAGCGGCTCTCGGAGGCGCCGGTCCCCAGCGCGTCGACGCCGGCGGCCGGCGTCTCGCCCACGATCTCGAAGGGACCTCGCCCGCCCCCGATCGCTTGCCCCTTGCGGGGAGCGACGACGTACAGTGGCTGGCGCAGCTGATGGTCCCAGGCCCGGAAGGTGAGCGCGGTTCCCTTGTGGCCGTCGAAGGGCGGGGCCGACTCGAGAAAGGCCAGCAGCCCCGGCGGGCTGGTCGCCTGGGCGCGGACCACACCCTCGCCGGCCAGCTTGACCGCGGCCCACGCCGCCCAGCTCACCTGGTCGAGCGGCGTCCCGAAGCGGCGGCGGAAGCGGCGGTTCAGCTCGCGCGCGCTGAAGCGCTCGAGCTCGTGATGCCAGGCCACCGCCCAGATACCGACGGCCTCGCGGAGCCCGAGGCTCGAGGCGACGCCGCCTCCAACGCCGGCGACGACCTGCCCTGCCCCACGCGCGCGGGCCAGTGCCTCCGGCAGCCCGGCTTCGTCGAGCGCGAGCACCCTCACGTCCGCGGCTTCATCGGGGCCCACGACGGCGGCCCCGTAGCGCCCGGCTGCCCGCCGGGCTGCGGTCTCGATCTCCGCGGCGGTGCCGTCGGCGGCGAGCGCCCAGCGCCGGAGCTGACGGGCGGCCAGCCACTGTCCGAGGCTGTCGACCAGCATCGTCACGCTGGGCGCCAGGTGGAAGGCGTGCCGGTCGCAGCGCTCGTGGCGCAGCGTCTCGTCGGTGGCGGCCACGTTGAGGAAGAGCGTGGATCCGGACGCGGCCACGTCGCGGAGCGCCTCGGCGACGCCCCGCCCGGCGCCGCCGGCGATGGCGATTGCCCCGGCGGTGACGAGCGCACGAGCGGCCGCCGTCGCGGTGCCGGCGTCGGCGGCGGTCTCGGTCACGAGGCGCAGCCGTCGTCCGAACATCGTCGCCAGCGCGTTGGCCTCGTCCAGCCCGAGCGTGGCCCCCTGCTCGAGGGCTGTGGCCATCGGCGACGTGGGCGGCAGCACGAGGCCGAGCGTCACCACCTCCTGGGCCCGTGCCCACCCAGGGCCGAGCAGGCTGGTGGCGCCCATCGCCGCGGTGTGCAGAAAGGCGCGACGACGGAACCCGCGCGTCACATCACCACGCGGAGCCAACGGCCCGCGCGCGAGGACGTGCGGGTCATGATCCACCCGTCAAGGCCCCAGACCCGGCCCGCCCGCGCACCGAGGAAGATGATCATCGAGGTCAGGAGCAGGAGGTGGAAGCCCTGCTGGCCGAAGCTCATCCACTGGGTGGCCAGGCCGAAATTCACGGACAGGACGAGGCCGACCAGCGCGGTGAGGACGGTGAGGAAGCCGAGCACGAGGCCGAGGCCGACGGCAACTTCACCGTAGGTCTGTAGCGTGGCGAACGTTTTCGCGTTCGGGATCACCGTGCCTTCGAGGAAATCCCTGTACCACTCCACCGGGTTGTCCGCCGCGAACTCGGCGACTCGCTTGGGATGAAAGCCGAGGAAGCGCGGCGACACCGTCGGATAGGGGACGACCCCGGCAGCCCAGGCCAGGGCCATCTTGGTCCACACCGCCTTGAGGAACCACGCGCCGACGACGATCCGCAGCAGCGCGATCCACCGTTGAGACGCAATCATCCAATAGGTGTCGCGGACGGTAATACGCGGCGCGGATCATTGTCAACCGAGCCGCTGCGGGTGTCGATGATGATCCTATCGGCTCTTGAGCACGAGATAGAGCCACTGTCCGACGAGGCCCATGATCGGCGGCAGCAGCACACCCGGGATGAAGCGCGCGAGGGTCAACGGCCAGCCCAGGAGCGGCGCCTCGTACGTCAGCGTGCGGATCGGGCTCACCAGGGTCTTCGCGGTCAGCAGCGCAATCAGCGGTCCGGGGGCGGCGCCGCTCCGGAAGAGGTTCGCCACCACTGGAAAGAAGAGGTATGGCCCACCGGGCATGACGAGGCCGGCGAACCAGCCGAGCACGATGCCTTGCCCGAGCCGCTCGCTGCCCAGCCAGCGTGACAACACCGGCTGCGGCACCAGGACCTCGACGAGCCCGGCGAGCACGAACCCGAGGAGCAGCTCCACCCAGACCCCCTTGAACAGCCGGCCGGCGGCGGCGAAGCCGCGGAGCGGCAGGGCCGTATCCTGAAAATAGGCCGCGACGACAGCGAGCGCTGTGAGTCCCAGCAGCACGAAAAGCGTGGCGTCCAACCGGCGGCGTCTCATCCGGCGGCGGCCGGCGCCTGCGGCTGGCGATACTGCAAGTCCAGCGTCCGGGCCGCGACATCGTCCGCCTCCCCGCGGGCCGCCTCCACGATCGCATGGTGTGGTGAGAGCGAGCAGGCGGGATCAGTCACCGAGGCGTCGCCGGTCAGATGGAACGCCTGACAGCGGCAGCCACCAAAATCTATAGCCCGTCGGTCGCAACTGCGGCAGGGCTCTGGCATCCACTCCTCGCCCCGGAAGGCGTTGAGCCCCGGGGAGTCGCGCCAGATTTCGGTCAGAGCACGGCCCCGCACGCTGTCGAACGTGAGCCCGGGCAGCGTGTGAGCGACGTGGCAGGGCATGACGAGCCCGTCCGGGCTGATCACGAGGAATCGGCGGCCCCAGCCGTCCATGCAGGCCTTCGGGAAGCGCGCGTAGTAGTCGGGGGTCACAAACAGGATTTCCATCGTTCCGCGCAGCCGGTCCCGCGCGACCGCCGCCACCGCCCGGGCGCCGTCGAGCTGCTCGCGCGTGGGCAGGAGCGCGGGACGGTTGAGCAGCGCCCAGCCGAGATATTGGGTGTTGGCCAGCTCGAGCCGGTCGGCGGCCAAGGACTCGGCCAGTGCGATGACCTCGGGCACCCGATCGAGGTTGTGGCGGTGGAGGACAACGTTGAGTGTCAGCGGAAAGCCGAGGCTCTTCACCCAGCGGGCCACCTCGAGCTTCCGGGCGAAGGACCGATGTCCAGCGATCCGGTCGGAGGCGTGGGCCTCGACGTCCTGGATCGAGAGCTGGACGTTGTCGAGTCCGAGCGCGCGGAAGCCGCGAAGCCGCTCCAGGGTGAGCGGGACGCCGCTGGTGATGAGATTGGTGTACAGGTCGAGGCGTCGCGCCTCCGCGATCAAGGCCTCCAGGTCGCTCCGGATCAGCGGCTCGCCCCCGGTCAGGTTGAGCTGGACCACGCCCAGCTCCTCGGCCTCGCGAAGAACCCTGAGCCAGGTCTCGGTGTTGAGCTCCTGGTCATGACGCGTGTAGTCAAGCGGGTTGGAGCAATACACGCACCGCAGCGGGCAGCGGTACGTCAGCTCGGCCACCAGCGTGTAGGGCCGGTGGGCGGAGATCACGAGCCGTCCTTCACCAGGCCCCGGTCGGCCATGGCCTGCAGGAACGCCAGGATCTCATGCTCCACCCGCTCGCGCGACTCGGTCTCGCACTTCGCAGCCAGGTGCTCCACGATCGCTTCGACCGTGTGCTCACCGGTGCACAGGGACACGACCGCCGCTGCCGTCGAGTTGAGGGCCAGCCCCTTCTCGGGATAGAGCAGCATGTATTGCTGGCCGCGCCGGTCGAAGCGGACCCGGACCTTGGGCGCCAGCCGCGGCCGGCTCGTGGGCGAGATCACGCGCGTCCGCCGCCCGGTCCCCAGCCGGGCTCGATGTAGGCGGCATAGAGGCAGTCGAGCAAGTGCCAGAGGATCTCGGTCTTCCGGATGAGCGCGGCCACGCACCGGGCCTGGAGCTCGTCGGTGGTCGCGTGGCGGATGACGAAGTCCATCGCCTCCTGGGAGTCGCGCCGGGCTCGGGGCACTCGGGACCGGAAGTACTCGAGCACCTCGCGGCTGACCCACGGATAGTGGCGTTCCCACGCCGCCACCCGTCGCGTCATCAGGTCGGGCGCGAAGAATTCGGTCAGCGACGATGCGACCGCCTCGACCAGGCTACGCTCGCGGACGAGGTCTACGTAGCCGTCACACGCGAACTTGACACCCGGCAGCACCGAGCGGCAGCTCGCCACCTCCGCGCGGTCCAGGCCCACTCCGTCGGCTAGGCGGAGCCAGAGCTCGAGCCCACCCGTCCCTTCGTCGGTGCCATCGTGGTCGTGGATCCTTCGGATCCACATCCGGCGGAAGACGGGATCTTCCGACTTCGACAGAATGATCGCATCCTTGATGGGGACTCGCGTCTGGTAGTAGTAGCGGTTGAGGACCCACTGCTGGAGCTGGAGCTGGGTGAGCTTCCCGTCGTGCATCAGCGCGTGGTACCGGTGATGATCGTGATATCGCGTCTCGCCCTCCCGTCGAAGCCATTCGACGAAGGCCTCAGCCGGGAGCGCCGCGCGTGCTTGTGCCTCGGTCACAGGATCACCTCCATGCCGTCGTAGGCAACCTCCCAGCCCTGCTGGACAACCGCCTGCCGCTCCGGCGAATCCTCGCGAAGCAAGGGGTTGGTGTTGTTGAGGTGGATGAAGATCCGCCGCGCCCCCGGTGCCGTCACCAGCAGGGCCAGGCTCCCCTGCGGCCCGCCGACGGGTACATGGGCCATGTCTTCGGCCCGCCGGGTGCCAAGCCCTTGCGACGGCAGCTCGTCGCTCGACCAGAAGGTACCGTCGAAGAACACGCAGTCCGCGCGCTCCAGCGCCGCCCGTACGGCCGGCGTCACCGCGCCCGCGGCCGACGCGTAGACCAGCGTCCGCCCGGTCCGCGACTCCCGGATCCGCAGGGCCACGTTATCCTCGGGATCAGGCGACAGTCGTCCCTCGAGGTGGATCGGCAGCTTGCCCGGAATGGCGATGGCCGAGAGCACGAGACCGGTCGGGTGACCGTCTGCGGTCGTCTCCTCCTCGTGGCCCGGCTTGAGCACCCGCCACGTCACCTGTCCAGGAAACCGCTGGAGCGTCCGGTAGAGAATGTTGTTCTCTGTGAAGCCTCGTCGCACGCGGTCGGTGGCGTACACGGTCAGCGGGTACGACTCGCGCAGAGACAAGAGCCCGAGGCAGTGATCGAGGTCCCCGTTGGTGAGGACGATGCCGGCGACCGGGGAGTGGCGGGGAGCCCGGGGGTGAAGCGGCGGGAAGCTCTCGATCTGGGTTCGGATCTCCGGCGAGGCATTGAGGAGGAACCACGCGTCGCCGTCGGCGCTGACCGCGACGCACTCCTGGGTCCGGGGCGTGCCGCGCAGAGTACCGTCGCGCATGCCGCGACAGTTGTGGCAGCCGCAGTTCCACTGCGGCGCCCCGCCTCCTGCTGCCGAACCCAGTACCCGGATACGCACCGGTCACCGAGGAAAATGCAGCCCTTCCCCCCGGCCCCAGGCCGGCGGGAAGGGCTACTCAATGCGAGGGGTGTCCGCCCCTAAAACGGGTCCGAGTCGTCCCGATCGAAATCGTCCTGATACGAGTTGATCTCGGCGTCCATCTTGATCTCCACGAAGGTGGGCGTCTCCCAGGTCACTGGCGTTCACCCCCTGTCCGCACCGGCCTTGGCCGGTTGCGTGACGAAGGATAGAGGACCGGCCCAGGCCCTGTCAAGGCGCCTGCGGCCCCCGGTCAGAGCTTCCCGATTCCCGCCCGGACGGCGTTCGCCAGCGCCGTGCCGAGCGCCGCCAGCTCCCGCGCCTGCCGTTCGTTCTTGAGGTCTCCGGCCCCGTCAAACGCCTCCCGGGCGTGAGGGATCAGGACTGTCCTCGGGACGAGCCAGACGTTGAGCGCCAGAAGGGTCGCGCGGAGACTCGTCTGGCTGCGGGCTGTTCCGAAGGCCCCGGGGGTCGTTCCGAAGGAGGCCGCCACTTTGCCGCTGAAGGCGTTCGGCGGCCGCGACGCCCAGTCGATGGCATTCTTGAGGACGCCCGGCATGCCGTGATTGTACTCGGGCGCGGCGATCAGAAGACCGTCACAGCGGGCGATCAGCTCGCGCCACGCGGTGACGTCTTCGGGGAAGCGCCCCTCCTGCTCGAGGTCGGCGTTGTAGAGGGGCAGGGCCAGGTGACCGGGGCCGAGTTCCTCCACGTCCCCACCGGCCGTCCTCGCCCCGTCGATCGCGTACCGGAGGAGCCTCCGATTGTAGGACTCCCGCCGCAGGCTGCCGGCGAACGCCACGATCTGCGGAGCACGGTCGTCCATGGCGACGGCGTAGTCTATCGCAGCCGAAGCTGCGGCTTGTCCCGTGGGGCATGGGGCTGGACGGCCGAGCGCGCGGCGCCGACCCCAGGTAGGGCCGTGAAGTCGGCTGTAGTCGAGCACCATCAGGCGCTGCCTGACCCTCGACCGGTACTGGAGCCGCACCTGCACATCGCTCAGTTTGATCACCAGGGCCTCCCTCTCGGGCAGCTCGATAGCTCGGCTGCCCATCAAAACAGGAGAGGTCAATCTTGAGTAGATACTTCAGGAAGTGCCGGTACCTCTTGACAGCAAGTGGTCGCCGGCGCAGTATCCCGGCCAAGCGTCGCATCCTGCTCCGAGGCGGATATGTAGCCAACGGTGACTTCTCTGCTAGGCCGTGAACATTCGTGGGCAACTGCTGAGCTCAGGTCCGACCGAAGTCCGCGAAGCTCCATTCCCAAGGAGGGGCACATGGTAACGCTCCACGTGAATGGCAAACCCCAGCAAGTGGACGTGACTCCGGACACTCCGCTTCTGTGGGCGTTGCGCGATGCCCTTGGATTGACCGGAACGAAGTACGGGTGCGGCATGGCCCTGTGCGGCGCCTGCACCGTGCACCTCGACGGCCAGGCCGTGCGCTCCTGCGTCACGCCGGTCTCGGCGGCGGTGCAGAGGAAGGTCACGACCGTCGAGGCGATCGGCGCGGACCGGGTGGGCAAGGCCGTGCAGGCGGCGTGGGTCGAGCTCGGCGTGCCCCAGTGCGGCTACTGCCAGACCGGCCAGGTCATGTCCGCCACGGCCCTGCTCAAGCAAAAGCCCCAGCCAACTGATGCCGACATCGACGCGGCGATGAGCGGCAACATCTGCCGCTGCGGCACGTACACCCGGATTCGGGCCGCCATCCAGCAGGCGGCCGGCCGCAAAGGAGGGACGAAATGAACACGCCCCTCGATCCCACGACGTCAGCTGCCAGTGACGCGCCGTCCGACAGCCCGCTCTTGCTCGCGAACGTGAGCCGGCGCGGCTTTCTCACCGGAGTCTCCGCGCTCGGCGGGCTCGTCCTCGTCGTCGGGTTCCCGGCCGCCCTGCGCGCAGCCGACCCGCCCAAGTACGGAGCAGACGGAATGCCTGACGGCTGGGTCGACGACCCCCTGGCGTTCGTCGCCATCGGCGAGGACGGCACCGTCTCCATCGTCTGTCACCGTTCCGAAATGGGGCAAGGCGTCCGCACCAGCATGCCGATGATCGTGGCCGACGAGCTCGAAGCCGACTGGAAGCGCGTGCGCGTGGTGCAAGCGCCAGCCGACCAGAAGCGCTTCGGCAACCAGGACACCGACGGCTCGCGCAGCACGCGCCATTTCTTCGACCCGATGCGCCGCTGCGGGGCGGCTGCGCGCGCGATGCTGGAAACGGCGGCGGCGGCGCGCTGGAACGTCCCCGTAAGCGAAGTGGAAGCGCAGAACCACGAGGTCGTGCATCGCGCGTCCGGGCGGCGTCTCGGATATGGCGCCCTCGCCAAGGACGCGGCCAAGCTGCCCGTCCCGGCGAGAGAGACGATCCGTCTGAAGGACCCGGCACGCTTCCGTTACATCGGCAAGGGCAATCTGAAGCTGATCGACGGTCCCGACATCGTCAGCGGCAAGGCCCAGTACGCCATCGACACCCGGCTAGATGGCATGCTCTACGCGGTGGTGGCGCGCCCCCCGGTCTATGGTGGCAGGGTCTCCAAGTACGACGCCACGCAGGCGCTCAAGGTGCCGGGCGTGGTCCGCGTGGTGGAAATCGAGAGCAGCGCGCCCCCGGCTGAGTTCAATCCACTGGGCGGCGTCGCGGTCATTGCGCGCAACACGTGGGCGGCCATCAAGGGCCGGGAGGCGCTCACGATCGAGTGGAACGACGGCCCGAACGCGGAATACGATTCCGTGGTCTTCAAGGCGACGCTGGAGCAGGCGGCGCGCAAGCCCGGCAAGGTGGTACGCAACGAGGGCGACGTTGATGCGGCCATGGCCAGTGCGGCGCGGCGCCTGGAGGCCGAGTACTACATCCCGCATCACGCCCATGCGACCATGGAGCCACCCGCCGCGACCGCGCGCATCGTGCACGGCAAGTGCGAGGCGTGGGGTTGCATCCAGTCACCGCAGGTCGCCCGTGACCGCATCGCCAAGCGGCTTGGGATCTCGCTGGAGGACGTGAAGGTCAATGTCACCCTGCTCGGCGGTGGCTTCGGACGCAAATCCAAGCCCGATTTCATGATCGAGGCCGCCGTGCTGTCCAAGGCGATGGGCGGCGCGCCGGTCAAGGTCACGTGGACGCGGGAGGACGACCTCCACAACTCCTACCATCACACCGTCTCGGTCGAGCACCTCGAAGCCGCACTGGACGCGCAGGGCAAGCCGGTCGCGTGGCTGCACCGGACCGTGGCGCCGACGATAATCTCGACGTTCAACGCCGATGCGAAGAACCAGGCGCCCTTCGAGCTCGGCATGACGGCCATCAACATGCCCTTCGTGATTCCCAACGTCCGCATCGAGAACCCGGAGGCTACCGCCCATACCCGTATCGGCTGGTTCCGCTCGGTCTCGAACATTCCCCACGCCTTCGCCGTTCAGTCCTTCGTCGCCGAGCTGGCGGCAGCGGTCGGGCGTGATCCCAAGGACTTCTTGCTGGAGCTGATCGGCCCCGCTCGACGTATCGACACCCGGACCCAGGGCGATACGTGGAATTACGGTGAATCGCCCGAGCGTTACCCCCTGGACACCGGCCGCCTGCGCCGTGTCATCGAGACCGCGGCGCGCGAGGCTGGTTGGGGCAAGGCGCTGCCCCAGGGCCGTGGGAAGGGTGTCGCCGTCGCCTACAGCTTCGTGACCTACGTGGCGGCGGTGGTGGAGGTTGCGATCAGCGACAAGGGAGAACTGACGATTCCGCGAGTCGACGTGGCCGTGGACTGCGGCGCCCAGATCAACCCCGAGCGCGTTCGCGCCCAGATGGAGGGCGCCTGCGTCATGGGCGTCAGCTTCGCCACCGCCGGAGAGATCAGCTACAAAGCGGGCCGCGTGGAGCAAGACAACTATCACTCGTACGAGATCACGCGCATGGCGGCCGCGCCCCGTGAGATCCGGGTCCACTTGGTGCCCGGGAGCTTCAGCGAGCCGCTCGGTGGCGTGGGCGAACCGGGCGTGCCGCCGATCGCGCCTGCCCTGTGCAACGCGATCTTCGCGGCGACCGGCAAGCGCATCCGGGGCCTACCGATCCGCGATCAGCTCAAGGCCTGAGCCCGAGGCACTGCCGAGGTGGCAAGCGACTATGCAGGGCGCTTGCCACCCCGGCGCTCGCCTGGGTCGCCGGGCAATCGCGAGCGCGGTGGTCTCCTCCGCCCACCGTTGGAGGGTCGTCAGGCGCCCTTGACAAACGATCACGGTCGGGAGAAGAATCCCGGCTACTTCCGCCAACGGCCTTCATGATTTCGGCTCTCCGCGCGACAGGGGGCAATGTGAGGCTACTGCGGAGCACCGCATACGCTGGGCCCCGAGACCACTCGGGTCCTGGCTTCGACGCCGTGACCCAAGATCGCAGGACGATTCTGAAGGTCGCCCTCGGCGTCGGGTTCGGTTGGTCCTTCCTCGGGGTCACGGCCGCGGCCGCGGAGGATCCGAGCGTGGCGCGCCCGCGAAAAGGCGATGTGCTCGTCGTCGCATACGGGGAGCGGGCGGGACAGGTCATCAGACCACAAGATTTGCCGGAGGGGGGACCCCAGCAAATCGCCTTCCCGATGGATCCCGTCACCAAGGTGGTCCGCGACGGCTCTCCGCTCAACCAGGTCGCCCTGATCCGCCTGGATCCGTCGGTGCTCAGCGAGGAGACTCGAGCCCAGTCCGCGGCCGGGGTCGTCGCGTACTCGGCGGTGTGTACGCATGAGGGGTGTCCCGTCTCGATGTGGCACAAGGAATCGAAGACGCTCGTCTGCGCGTGCCACGCGTCTCGATTCGACCCGGTGGATCGCGCACGAGTCGTGGACGGTCCCGCGCCCCGGCGCCTCGCCATACTGCCGCTCGAAGCGGTCGATGGCGGCGTCGTGGTCGCTGCCGGGTTCTCAGGTCGCGTCGGCGGTAAAACTCAGTAACGGAGGTGTCGCGCAGCGCCGCAAATGAGCGAGCTGTTCCAGGAGGAGGAGGGTCGACGATGAGGATTGCCAGAGACCTCGTGATACTGGGTGTGGTCTTCGCGATCGCGTTGGCGCCCATGATGACGGACGCCCAGGGAAGGATCATGGGCTATCGCCCGGTCACCGACCAGCGGCTCGCCGAGCCGGAACCGGCCAACTGGTTGATGACCCGGGGCAACTACGAGGGATGGTCGTACAGTCCGCTCGATCAAATCAACGTTCACAACGTGAAGAAGCTGGCGCCGGCCTGGGCGCTGTCGACCGGCGTCGATTCGGGTCACCAGGCCCCCCTCCTCGTCAACAACGGCATCATGTTCGTCGCGACGCCCTACAACCAGGTGATCGCGGTGGAGGCGAAGAGCGGGAAGCTGCTGTGGCGATACAAGCGGGAGATGCCCGAGGGCCACAGCGTCCTTCACAACACCAGTCGCGGCGTCGCCCTGCACGGTGACAAGGTCTATCTCCCCACGCATGACTCCTTCCTGGTGGCGCTCGACGCCACCACCGGCAAGGTCGTGTGGGAGCAGAAGGTCGAGGACTGGAAAACCGGCTACTACATGACGCTCGCCCCCCTGGTGGCCAAGGGCAAGGTCATGGTCGGCGTCTCGGGCGGCGAGTTCGGCGTCCGCGGCTTCGTCCAGGCCTTTGATGCCCAGAGCGGCCAGCCCGCGTGGAAAACGTACATGATTCCTGGGCCCGGGGAGCCAGGCCACGAGACCTGGACGGGTGACACGTGGATGAAGGGCGGTGGGTCCGTCTGGATGACCGGCACCTACGATCGGGCGCTGAACGTGACCTACTGGGGCACCGGCAACGCGGCGCCGTGGTTCGGCGATCAGCGCCCCGGTGACAACCTCTACACGTCGTCGTCGGTCGCCCTCGACGCCGATACCGGCAAGATCAGGGGCCACTTCCAGTACCACTGGAACGACTCCTGGGACTGGGACGAGCCTGACGCCCCGATGGTCATCGACTACACGAAGGACGGCCGGACGGTGAAAGGCCTGGTCCACGCGGCGCGGAACGGCTACCTGTACTGGCTCGAGCGCAGCAGCGACAAGATCTCGTTCGTGTCGGCGACGCCCTACGTCAAGCAGAACGTCTTCAAGAGCATCGACGCCAAGACGGGCCGCCCCGAGTACTATCCGGACCGCGTGCCGCGCACTGGCAAGCGCGCAGACTTCTGCCCGTCTCTCTGGGGCGGCAAGGACTGGCCGTTCGCGGCCTACAACCCGAAGAGCGGCATGCTCTTCATCCCGGCCAACGACAACCATTGTGGGTATATGGAGGGCAAGATCCAACCGTACGTCGCGGGTAAGTGGTGGACCGGCGTGGACATCCCGGACATCGGCTTCGCCGTCGACAAGAGCGGGAGGCACTTCGGCGAAGTCCAGGCCTGGGACATCAACGGCAACAAGCGGGTATGGAGCCACTTGTTCACCGATTCGATGAACTGGGGGCCGGTCCTCACGACGGCCGGGGGGCTCGTCTTCGGCGGCGGTACGAATGACCGGTACTTCCGCGCCTTCGATGCGAGCACCGGAGAAGTGCTGTGGCAGTTCCGTACGAACTCCGGCGTCACCGCTCCGCCCGTCTCCTTCGCCATCGACGGCGTCCAGTACATCGGAGTCGCCTCCGGCTGGGGCGTCGATCCGGCGTTCCAGCAGGGTCTGCTCGCCGATCTCCTCGGGTGGCAGAAGGACGTCCCACAGGGTGGGGTCATCTGGGTGTTCGCGGTAGGGCAATAGGCTCATGGCTTCCCGGCGGGCCGGTGGCCCCGACGGCTACCGGCCCTCCGGGAACAGCGGAGGACCAGTGATGTGGTCAGAACGCGGTCGTCTTCGCCGGATCGTCCGTGCCGTTGCTGGCTCCCTGGCGCTCGCGGCCAGCGCCGTGATTGGGGCCGTCGCGGTGGTCCCGGCTCCGAGCCGGGCGGCGGATGTCGACAGCGCATTCGTCGTCACTATCGACAGCCCATCGGTGAAGCTAGGCGAGCGAGCGGTGATCGTGGCGACCATCACGACCCGTGACGGTTTCAAGATCACCGACTCCTACCGGCACAAGATTCGGAAGCTGTCAGCAATCGACGATGGCCTGCGGCTCGGAAGCAAGATCGTCAACGGCTCGGTGCGGGACGGCAAGGTCGTCTTCCTGATCGACGTCGTCCCGACGAAGCTCGGTACTCATTCGGTGGTGGGGTTCTTTCGGTTCAGCCTCCATAACGGGCAGCAGCTCGATATCAAGTCAGCGCCGTTCGAGGCCACCGTGACGGCGACGGAGTGACCGGCCGACAACTCACGCGATAGCCACGGAAGAGCCCTAGGCAAGTCGTCAGCGTCCCTCTCAGTCCGGCCTCGCCGCCGGCACTCCCCTTGCAAGCTCTCTCCACCGGGGGGGGGAACGCTGGATGATTCGACACTGGACCGCTATCAAACCGCTCTTGCTCGCCGCGAGCATCCTGGTTCGCTACGACACGATGGAGGTTGTCGTCTACGTGGAGCCGGGCACCGAAGCCATGGCTCCCACCGAGCTCGTCGAGCGCGCGTGCGACGTGCTGCAGTCGATGGATCTCGCGCTGCCGACGCCCTACCGCGTGCAATGGCGGAAGGAATTGCCGAACGGTGCCGTGCTCCCCGATGATTCAAAGGTGGTCACGGGTATGCTCACGGCGACCAGCTGCGGCCGGACCTAGCCCGCGGTTCGCTCGTTCGGCGGACGCATTCTGCGCGCCACGCTGGCAAGGACACGTCGAGCTGGCACATACGTCGAGCCCCCCGAACTCGATTGATACGTCCACCGCCTCCGCGGGGCATGCGAAGCAGGCGCTCTCGATTCGCCCTGGCGAGGCCGCAAGCATGCCGGGTGGAACATGGTGATTCTGAAGGCACCTTGGTGACGACGGGCTCACGAAAGCCTCACGGAATAGAGAAGCGAACGCGGGTCATTCCATATCGGAACACCGCTTTCCGCGACGAAACAGACGGCTTCTCTCACAGCCCGCCCCGGCCGCGCATTCGCTGCCCCCCTCCTCCTACCCTTTCGGGTCGACTGGCTCCCGAGCGGGGCGCTCAACGCTAAGGCAGCGACGCCCTTGCTCGGCGCAGGGGACGCGTTTGAGCGCCAAGGCGTTGTTGGGTCTCGTCAAGATGATCCCTGACCTGCTGTGCGCTGTAGTAGCCGTCGACATGGCGCGTTAGCAGCCTGCTGACAATGTGAGCGACGCGACTGTCTTCGGCCTCGACACGCAGTCGGTTTACCTCGACGTCCGGCGCCGCGCTCGTGTTACTGCGCGGCAGTCGTGAGCGCCCGCTCGCGGGTTCATGTGGGCTGCAACCGCACCGTCGCGCGTTCTTCGCCTTCGGCCGCGGCGGCGGCTTCGTCGGAGTCCATAACGCCAGCGACATGTGGTATGAGGTGCCGGAGTATGGGGAACTGCTTGGGGCGTACTTCGACGGCCACCCCTAGCACCAGGGGGTGCGGCTGCTCGTCGAGGATCGCGGGCATACCAGTTCCGGGCCTGGTCGCGGGACCGCGTCGACGTCCTTCTCCGGCTCGACCCCAGCTCGGTCGACGCGGCCAAGGGCGCCCGGGCCGACGCGGACTATGTGCTGGCGTGGACCCGCCGATACGGCGAGGGGCGCGTGTTCTACACGGGGCTCGGTCACGACGCGCACCTGTGGGCCGATCCCCGGTTCCGGCAGCACCTCGCCGGCGGCATCCGATGGGCCCTCACCGGTCGGCAGTGATGCGAGAACCGCGCGATGAAGCACCCTACCGCTGACACCCAGGCGGGTTGGTGTCGTCGGCTCCTGATCGCCGCACTGGCGACCGGCCTCGCGTCAGTGCCGTCGACGCTGGAGGCGAGAGTCAAGAGCGTCATCGTGGAGTCGCGCGAAGACGTGCTCGGCGGGCGCATCTTCGGGAATGTCGGCAGCTACGAGAAGCTCCGCGGAACGGTTGTCTACGAGCTCGACCCGAATCACCCCGCCAATGCCGGCATCGTCGACCTCACCCGGGCGCCTCGCACGGGGACGGGCACCGTGGAGGCACGCGGCACGTTCATGGCCCTGCGGCCCCGGGACCCGGGGAAGGCGCGCGGCGTCGCCCTCGTCGAGGTACCAAACCGCGGTGGCACCGCGGCGCTCGCGTACTTCGCCGGCGGCAGCTTTAGCTCCGATCCCACGACCCCCGCCGACTTCGGGGACGGCCTGCTCTTGCGCCAGGGCCTCACCATCCTCTGGGTCGGCTGGCAGTTCGACGTGCCGCGCCGCGGCGGCACCCTCCGTCTGGAGGCGCCCGTCGTCACCGAGGGCGGCAGGCCCATCGAGGGTCTCGTCCGCAGCGACTTCGTGGTCGAGCGGCGGGCGACCACGGTCACGCTCGGTCACCGCGCCCACATCCCGTACCCGGTCGTCGATCCTGCCCACCCTGACAACGTCCTGACCGTGCGCAGCGGACGCCTGGCGCCGCGGCGGATCGTCCCGCGCGAAGCGTGGAGATTCGCCCGCGAAGAAAACGGCCGCTTCGTCGACGACCCCGCGCACCTCGCGATGCCGGGCAGCTTCGAGCCGGGAAAGATCTATGAGCTCGTCTACCGCGCGCGGGACCCGGTCGGGGTCGGCCTCGGCCTCGCCGCGGTCCGCGACGTCATGGCCCATGCCAAGCACGATCCGACCAGCCCCTTTCCCGTGGCGACCGGCATCGCGGTCGGGATCTCTCAGACCGGACGCTTCCTGCGCCACTTTCTCTACGAGGGCTTCAACGCCGACGAGGCGGGGCGCCGAGTGTTCGACGGCCTGCTCATCCACACGGCCGGTGCCGGCCGAGGAAGCTTCAACCATCGGTTCGCCCAGCCATCCCGCGATGCCCACCGGTTCTCCTCGTTCTTCTACCCGACCGACCTCTTTCCCTTCACGAGCCGCACGCAGCTCGATCCCGCGACGGGCCGGCACGACGGTCTGCTCGCTCGCGTGGCGCCCGAGCACCGCCCGAAAACCATCCTGACGAACACCGGCTACGAGTACTGGGGACGCGCCGCCTCGCTGCTCCACACGACGGTCGAGGGAGGCGCGGACATCGCCCCCATGGAGAACGAGCGCATCTATCACGTCGCGGGAGGACAGCATTTCGTCGGCGTCTTCCCTCCGCCGGAGACCGAGCGCCTGCCCGCCTCGCCGGGCTATCGCGGTAATCCACTCGACTTCCTGCCGGCCCTGCGCGCCCTGCTGGTCGCGCTCGTCCAGTGGGTGGTCGCCGGCCAGGAGCCGCCTCCCAGCGCCTATCCGCGGATCAGCGAGGGCACCCTTGTCCCCGTGAGCCGCCTGCGCTTCCCGCGCATCCCCGGCGTCGAGGCTCCGCGCGTGGTCCACGAGGCACACCGGCTCGACTACGGTCCGAACTGGCGGGACGGAATCGTGACTGTTGAACCGCCGCGGGTCGGGCCGGCGTTCCCCTCCCTGGTGCCGCAAGTCGACGTGTCGGGCAACGAGCTCGGCGGCGTCCGGGCCCTGGAGCTCCAGGTCCCCCTCGCCACCTACGCGCCGTGGAGCCTAAGGGTCGGTATGGCCGAACCCCGAGATGAGCTCGTCGATTTCGTCGGCACCTGGATCCCCTTCCCGCGCACGGCCGCAGAGCGCCGCGCCGCCGGTGACCCGCGACCGAGCATCGCCGATCTCTACCCCAGCCGGGCCGCGTACCTCCGGGCGGCCGCGAGCGCCGCCGCCGAGCTCGTGCGCGCGCGCCTCCTCCTGCCCGAGGACGTCGCGCGCGTGATGAGGCGTGCCGGCGCCACCTGGGACGTCATCGAGCGCCGCCCCAGGTGGCGCCGAGGTCCGCACCAGGAGCGTCGCCGCCGCCGCCGAGGCGATCCGGCGCTGGCGCTTCGAGCCGGCGCGACGCGGCGCCGAACCGGTCGAACCCTGGATCCTACTTCCCGTCCGCTTCACGCTGGGGTAGGATCGTGGCCGCTATACCGAGGAGGTGATGGTCTCCCCGCAGTACCGCGCATGGCCGATGGCTCTTCAACCGCTTCACATGTGAGGGATTGCTTATGAACATGCGCCGCACCGTCCTGCTGCTCGCGTTGCTCGTGTCCGTGTTCGCGCTCGCTGCGCTGTCGGTGGCCGCCTCCGAATGGTCCGACGTGACGGACGCGCGGCTGGCCGACCCCGACAAGGAGCCGCAGAACTGGCTCACGTACTACCGAAGCTATGCCGGCTGGCGTTACAGCCCGCTCGCCCAGATCACGCCGCAGAACGTCAAGCGCTTGACCCCCCGGTGGATGTTGTCGCTCGGGGAAGCGGGTAACCAGCAGGCGACGCCGCTGGTCAACAACGGCGTCATGATCGTGACCTCGCCGGCCGGGACCCAGCTGAATCGGGTGTACGCCGTGGACGCCGGCGCCGGGCGCGTGCTCTGGAAACACGAGACGAAGATGCCGGAAGACCTGACCGGCCTCGTCACGATTCTCTCTATGAATCGGGGCGCCGCGCTCTACCGTGACCGCGTGTTCTTCGGCACGATGGACGCGCGGCTGGTGGCCCTCAATGCCAAGACGGGATCGATCGTCTGGCAAACGCAGGTGGCCGACTACAAAGACGGCTACTTCTTCACGATGGCGCCGCTGGCTGCCGCCGGCAAGATCATCGTCGGCAGCAGCGGGCCGGGCGAGATGGGACCGCGCGGATTCATCGCCGCCTTCGACCCCGACAGCGGCCGGGAAATATGGCGCACCCACACGATCCCCGCCCCCGGAGAGCCCGGCAGCGACACCTGGCCGGGGGAGACGTGGAAGTACGGCGGCGGCGCCGTCTGGCTCACCGGGACGTACGATCCTAAGCTGAAGCTCGTCTACTTCGGGGTGGGCAACCCCGCGCCCTGGGACGCCAACCTGCGCAAGGGCGACAACCTCTACACCGACTCGGTGCTGGCCCTGGACGTCAACACCGGGCAGATCAAGTGGTTCCGGCAGTACCATGCGAACGACCACTGGGATCTCGACACGCCGCACGAGCACCTGCTGCTGACCATCACCCGCGGCGGCCAGCAGGTTCCGGTGACGTTCCAACCGAACAAGACGGGCTTTTACTTCGCGCTGGACCGGGCCGACGGCAAGTTCATCGCCGCCAAGAAGTTCGTCAAGAACATCAACATCTGGTCGGACGTGAACCCGGAAACTGGCAAGCTCATCGAGAACCCCGGCATGCGGCCGGCCGCCGGCGCGCCGCCGATGAACATCTGCCCTTCCATCTTTGGCGCCCGCAACTGGGCCCACGCCTCGTACAACCCGCAGACCAAGCTGGTGTACCTGCCCGGGATGGAGATGTGCAACAAGTACAACATCGCCAAGGAGATCCAGTACAAGCGGGGCGCGCTCTACATCGGGGCTGACTTCGTCGCGTATTCGCCGGAGGAGCAGGCCGGGGTCGTTCGCGCCATCGATCCGCAGAACCAGAGGACCGTGTGGGAGTGGTGGACGCGCGCGCCGCTGCAGGCGGGCGGCACCGTGGCGACGGCCGGCGGCCTCGTCTTCGTGGGCACGCAGGACGGCAAGCTCGTGGCGTTGGACGCGCGGACCGGCAAGCAGACCTGGGAGTTCTCGCTCGGCGCCCCGGTCACCGGGCCGCCGATCACCTACGCCGTCGGCGGCAAGCAGTACGTGGCGGTCGTCACCGGCGGCGGGCGCGTCACCGGCGATCTGCTGGTGGGCGACGACCCGAAGCTGCAGTACCTCAAGAACATCCCGCTCGGCGGGACCCTCACGGTGTTCGGGCTGTTCGAGTGATGCATCGCCCCAGCCTCGTTCTCGCCGTCCTGGGCGCGCTGCTGGCCCAGGCGGCGGGGATCGAGGCTGCGGAGCACGAGGGGCTCGGCGCGATCCGGCAGCGCGGCTATTTGCGGGTCTGCGCCGACCCCTCGAACCTTCCTTACTCCAGCGAAGACCCCGCGGCGCCGGGCTTCGAGGTCGAGCTGGCGCGCCTCATCGCCGAGGGTCTTGGCGTGCCGGCCCGCTTCGTGTGGAACTCGACTTATGTCCGGGCCCTGAGGCCCCTTCGGGAGAACGCGTGCGACCTCTTTCTGGGCCTGCCCACTGATACCCGCTTCCGGGAGGGCAACCCCTGGATCGCGGTGAGCCGGCCCTATTACGTCATGACGCACGCGCTCGTCACGCGGTCGGCCAGCGACGTGCGGGCCCTCGGCGATCTCGACGGCAAGCGGGTGGCCGTCGAGCGGGCCGGTGTCGCCGATTTCTACATGGGGTACCGGCCGGTTCACCGCGGCATCTACCAGCGGCAGGACGAGGCGGTCAGGGCGGTGGCCGCCGGGGAAGCCGCCGCCGCCCTGGTCTGGCTCCCGGTCGCCTCCTGGCTGGCTCGCGGCCGTTCCGACCTGCTGGTGATCCCCGTCAGCGATCCTGCGCTCGAGTTCGCGATCGGCGCCGGCGTGCGGCGGCGCGAGCGCGATCTGGCCGCGGCCGTGGACGACGCCGTCGCGCGGCTGGAGGAGAGCGGCCGCACCCGCGAGGTCCTGCTGCGTTACGGCGCCATTCCCTCGCCGCGCACGCGGCGCCACGCCGGCCCGCTCGTCCTGGCCCAGGCGGCCGACACCGTCGAGACCGGGCGGTCGCTCTTTTCCACTGCCTGCTCGCGCTGCCACGGGGCCGACGGCGTCGGCGGTGGGCTCGGTGGCCTCGTGCCGTCCATCAAGAACTACGACGCGGGTGAGCAGAAATTCGTGCGCGTCGTCCGCGAGGGCAAGCGCGGCACTCCGATGGCCCCCTTCAAGGGCATCCTGACCGACGACGAGATCCGAAGCATCTACCACTACCTCACTTCGTTCCCGCGGTCGTAGCCCCGCGTCTCAGGACACGCGCCGGTCGCGACCCGCCCAGTGCGGCTCGCGCAGAAGCCGCTTGAGGATCTTGCCCGACCCGGTGCGCGGGATCTCCTCGACGAACTCCACCGAGCGCGGGACTTTGTAGCCGGCCAGGTGCGCACGCGCGAAGTCCACGACCGTGTCGGCGCTGAGGGCGGCATCCCGGCGGACCACGACGGCATGGACGGCTTCGCCCCAGTGATCGTCGGGGACGCCGAACACCGCCACATCGAGGACCCCGGGATGCCGCTCGAGCGCCGCCTCGACCTCGGCCGGATAGACGTTGACGCCGCCCGAGATGATCATGTCGCTCTTCCGGTCGCAGATGAAGTAGTACCCCTCGTCGTCGCAGTAGGCGATGTCGCCTACGGTGAAGAAGTCGCCGCGGCGCGCCGCGGCAAACTTCTCGGGGTTCTTGTAGTACCCCTCGAACACGCTGGGGCTCCTGATGTGGAGCGCGCCCGGCACGTACGGCGCGGTGACCTCGCGGCCCTCGTCGTCGAA
>Ga0187892_10001525_pt1 | contig 52311 bp, 50 predicted proteins | sample MA1701073metaG_FD_139345 | JGI IMG/M metagenome (GOLD analysis project Ga0187892, IMG submission 139345) | Bio-ooze microbial communities from a basaltic lava cave in the Kipuka Kanohina Cave System on the Island of Hawaii, USA - MA170107-3 metaG ...
ACGATCGTGTAGCGCTCGATCCTCGTCTCGCCGGTGTCGGGGTCGACCTCCACCTCGACGATGTGGCACCCGTTCGGGTAGGTGTACTTCTCCGGGTTGCGCGTGTGCGTCGCCTCGAGCCCCTTCGCCTTCTTCGCCACGTCGAACAGCGACACGCCGCGGTCGGTGCCCGCGATCCAGTACTTCCCGTCGCGATACTCGACGTCGGCGGCCGCGGCTTCGAGCAGGCTCGCGGCCGTCTCTTTGCCCTTGCCGACCGCCTCCTCGCCGGCGGCGATCGCGGCCACGCCGCCGATCGCGAGGAACCGGCTGCCGCCGGTCAGCCCGTTGGGGACGATGTCGGTGTCGCCCTGCACGACCTCGATCGCGTCGGCGTCGATGCCGAGCGAGTCGGAGAGCACCTGCTTGAAGCTGGTGATGTGCCCCTGCCCGTTGTCCTGCATGCCCGAGATCAGCGTCACCCTGCCTTCGCCGCCGATCTTCACCGTGACGGTGTCGCCGTTGCCGCCGCCGCAGCGCTCGATGTACATGCCGAGGCCGAGCCCGCGCAGCCTGCCGCGCTTCGCCGCGGCGTCGCGGCGCGCCGGGAAGTCCGCCCAGTCGGCCTTCTCCATCGCGAGCTTCATCGCGCCCGGGAAGTCGCCGCTGTCGTACTCGCTCTCGACCGGGGTCTGGTACGGAAAAGCGTCGATGAAGTTGCGGCGGCGGATCTCGTCGGGGCCGAGGCCGAGCTCGCGCGCCGCGAGGTCCACGATGCGTTCGACGACGTAGATGCCCTCCGGCCGCCCCGCGCCGCGATAGGCGTCGACCGGGACGGTGTTGGTGACGATGCCCCTGGTGTTCAGGACGATCGCCGGGATGCGGTACACGCTCGACAGCACGAACAGCAGGAGCTGCGGGATGAACGGCCCGAAGTTCGAGAGGTAGGCGCCCATGTTCGCGTAGTTCGTGACGCGCAGCGCGAGGAACTTCGCGCCCGCGTCGAGCGCGAGCTCGGCGATCGTGTAGTTGTCGCGCCCCTGGACGTCGGAGACGAAGGTCTCGCTCCGCTCGCCCGTCCAGCGCACCGGACGCTTCAGCTTCCGCGACGCCCAGACCACGAGCGGCTGCTCGGGGTGCAGGAAGATCTTCATCCCGAAGGCGCCGCCGACGTTGCCCGACACGACGCGCAGCTTCTCCGCCCCGAGCTTGAGGATCGGGTCGGCGATCTGGCCGTGGATCACGTGCGGCCCCTGCGTCGGCGTGTAGAGCGTCGAGCGGCCGGTCGCGGCGTCGTAGTCGGCGAGCGCGGCCCGCGGCTCGAGCGGATTCGCCACCAGCCGGTTGTTCACGAGCTCGAGCTTCACGACGCGCTGCGCGCGCGCGAACGCCGCGTCGACCGCCTTCGTATCGCCGTTCACGATGTCGAAGCAGACGTTGTGCTTGATGGCCGGCCAGACGAGCGGCGCGCCGGGCTTCGTCGCACCGTGCGTGTCGGCCACCGCCGGCAGCGGGTCGTAGTCGATCTCGATCAGCTCGGCGGCGTCCTTCGCCCGGGCGAGCGTGTCGGCGACGACGAGCGCCACCGGATCGCCGACGTGCCGCACGCGGTCGATCGCGAGCAGCGGGCGCGGCGTCTCGCCGCGCTGGGAGCCGTCGGCGTTGGTGACCGGGATCATGCAGGGAATCTCGCCGAGGCCGTCGGCCTTCACGCCCGCGCCGGTGAGCACCGCGAGCACGCCCGGCGCCTTGCGCGCGGCGGCGGCGTCGATCCGCCTGATCGCGGCATGCGCGTGCGGCGAGCGGACGACGAACGCATGCGCTTCGTTCGGCAGGCGGACGTCGTCGGCGTAGCGGCCCGCGCCGCGGATCAGGGTGAGGTCTTCGACGCGGGCGATCGACTGGCCGAGGGAGAACTTCGCCATGGGAGAGCTCCGGAGGAAGCGGACGTCGCGGCGAAGGATCGTAGCAGAGCGCAGGTCCGGCCGCGCCCGCCTGGCCCTCAGGGCGTGTGTGCGAGACCTCCTTACTCCGGCTTGATCCCCGCCTCGCGCACGAGTTTGCCCCAGCGCGCGACTTCGCTGCGGACCAGATCGCCGAACGCCGCCGGCGTGCCGGTCTGCGGCTCGGCGCCGAGACGCTCGAGCCGCTCGCGCGTCTCGGGTGCGGCGACGATCTTCACGATCTCGGCGTTGAGCCGTTCCACGACCGGCGCGGGCGTCCCCGCCCTGACGAGCACGCCCTGCCAGTCCCGGATCTGGATCGCCGGGTATCCGAGCTCTACCATCGTCGGCACGTCGGGCAGCAGCGGATGGCGCTGCGGGCTGGCGATCGCGAGTGGATGCAGTTTTCCGCCGCGGATGTGCTGCACGATCGGCCCCATCGACGCGAACATGAACGCGGTCTGCCCGGCCATCAGGTCGGCGACCGCCTGCGGAAACGTCTTGTACGGGACGTGCACCGCGTCGAGACCGGCGGTCTGCTTGAAGAGCTCGCCGGCGAGGTGCGCGGGCGTGCCGTTGCCGCCCGAGGCGAAGGACAGCGCGCCCGGCTTCGACCGCATCTCGGCCACCAGGTCCGCGAGCGTCCGGGTCGGAGAGGCCGCCGGCACGACGAGCACGTTGTACTGCCAGACGAGCTGCGTCACCGGCTGGAAATCCTGCACCAGGTCGAACTGCCGCGGCAGCAGCGTCTGTGCCACGGCAACCGGCATGAAGATGTTGGTGACGGTGTAGCCGTCCGCCGGCTGGCGCAGGACCTCGGCGAGGCCGATGCCGCCGGCCGCGCCCGGACGATTCTCGACCACGACCGGCTGGCCGAGCGCGGCCGCGAGCCGCTCGGCGACGAGGCGCACGACGATGTCCGGCGGGCCGCCGGCGGCCGACGGATTGAGCCAGCGGATCGGCTTCGACGGCCAGGCTTGGGCATGCGCCGCGCCGGCCGCCGTCAGCGTCGTGGTCATGATGGCGATGAACAGGGGTCGCATCGTGCGGATCTCCTCGTCTATTTCACCGGTCGCAGCCGCCGCTCCGCCCGCGGCGCCGCCGGACTCGACGCGAGCGCGATCGCCGCGGTGATCTCGCGCGCGCCCGCACGCAGGAGGTCGATCACCTGCGGCTGGTCGGCGAGCGCCCAGCGCTTGTCGAGCGTGACCAGGGTCAGGCTGCCGATGACCTCGTCATCGGCACCGAACACCGGCGCCGCGATGCCGACGTTGGGCGGATCGAGCTCGCCGCCGGTATACGCGTAGCCCTGCCGGCGGATCGCGGCGAGCGAACGCCGGAACTCGTCCCACGTCCGGCCGAGGTTTGCCGCGGCGATGCCGGCGGCATGCCGCTCGAAGATCCGCTTCAGGCGGGCGCGCGGCAGGAATGCGAGGATCGCCTTGGAGGTCGCGCCGCGCAGCAGCGGCAGCGGCACGCCGCGATCGAACCTGATCTTCAGCGGCTCGATGCCCGGCTCGTGGTGCACGTTCAGCACCTGCTCGCCGTACATGCCCGAGAGCAGCACGTGGCAGCCGGTGCGGTCGGCGAGCGCCGCCATGATCGGCCGGCCGGCGGCGAGCACCGGGTCGGCGGCGCGGATCTGGTAGTCGAGCTCGATGATGCGCGGCCCGAGGTGATAGCGCCCGCCGGTGAGCCGCACGAGCAGGCCCGCAGCGACCAGCTCGCGGACGTAGCGGTAGCCGGTCGGACGCGACGTGCCGAGCTTCGCGATGATGTCCTCGGCCGACCACAGCGGCTGCGCAGCGGTGAAGAGGTCGAGCACCGCGAGCATCCGCGCACGGCTGGTCATCGCGCAGCCTCCGCGGCCTCCGGCGCCGGCAGCCGCGCGCTCAGCCGATCGAGGCCGGCCGCATCGTGCGCGAGCCCGAAGATGTACCGATCGGGGCGAAGCAGCACCGCGCGCGCGCCGTGCTCGCCGAGCCACGCGGCGATCTCGCGCGACGCATCCGGCAGCACCACGGCGCCGAGCCGCGCCCAGGCGGCGCGGGTCGCCGGCGCCGCCGCCGCGATCCGGCTGCGCTCGCCGAGCACCGCGAACCGCACGCCGGTCGCCTCGTCGAGCAGGCGGCCGTCGTCGAGGCGCGGCTGGGGGAACACCTGCCCGACCGGCGGCGGCGCCGCGTCGCGCGCGCCGGGGCCGAGCGCCGGCTGCGGAAACGAGAAGATCTCGGTGCCGCGCTCGGCGAAGGCGCGGTCGCGCTCGGCGGCGAGCCGCGGATCGGTCGCCTGGATCACGCCGCCGAGCCGCACCGCGAGCGCGATGAACTCGCGCACGTGCGGCTCGCGCTCCGACTCGTAGGTGTCGAGGAGCCGCGCGGGGGCGTCGCCCGCGCGGACGAGCGCGAGCTTCCAGGCGAGGTTCGCCGCGTCGCGGATCCCGGCGCACATCCCCTGGCCGAGGAACGGCGGGGTCTGGTGCGCGGCATCGCCGGCGATCAGGAGGCGCCCCTTGCGCCAGCCGCGCGCGATCACCGAATGGAACGTGTACACCGCCGAGCGCTCGATCTCGGCGTCGCCGGGCCCGAGCCAGCGCGCGAGCAGGCGCCAGACGTTGGCGGGCTCCGCGATCGTCGCCGGGTCGTCGCCCGGCATCAGCATGATCTCCCAGCGGCGCCGCGCGCCGATCATGTAGACCTGCGTCATCGGCCGCGCGGGATCGCAGTACTGCACCGTGTACTCGGGCAGGTCGACCGGCCGGCGCAGGACGAGGTCGAGGCAGAGCCACGGCTGGTGCAGCCCGAGGTCGTCGCGCGCCGCGCCGATCGCCCGCCGCACGAGCGAGCGGGCGCCGTCGCAGCCGACGACGTAGCGCGCGCGGATCTCGCGCTCGCCGCCGCGCTCGAGGTCGCGCACGCGCAGCACGGCGGCGACGCCGTCGTCCGCGACCGCCTCCACCTCGTGGCGCAGGAACACCTGCACGCCGGCGAAGCGCTCGACACCGCGGCGGAGCACGGCCTCGAGGTCGGGCTGGTGGAAGTAGTAGTTCGTCGCGCAGGCGTGCGGCCCCGTCGCCTCCGAACCGGCGCGGATGAGCAGGGTTTCGCCGGCGGCGTTGACGAAGTACATGCCCTTCGTGCCGGCGCGCGACACCGCTTCGACCGCGGGCTTCAGCCCGATCGACTGGAAGATGCGCATCACTTCGCCGTCGAAGTGCGCGGCGCGCGGGAGCTGGAAGACCGTCGGCTCGCGCTCGAACAGCGCGACCGCGAGCCCCGCCTGCCCGAGCAGGTTCGCCAGCATGGCGCCGGTGGGCCCGTAACCGACGATGGCGACGTCGTAGCTTGGCGGCATGCGGTCAGGCGGGCGCCGCAATCCCCATGCGCCGCGCCATCTCGCGCTCCCATTCGGCCACCGGCCTGAAGCCGGGCAGCGTGCGCGCCGTCTCCTCGGCCCAGCGCATCAGTGGCGCGTCGTCGAGCGCGAAGTCGAACGGGATGCGCAGCGGCTGGGTGACGTTCCACGGCGTGTCGATGAAGAGCTCGACGCGGTTGCCCTCGGGATCGCGGAAGTACACGCTGAGCGCGTTGCCGTGGCTCACCGGCGCGATGTCGCGCACGGCCGTCTCGTCCTTAAGGCGCGCGTGCATCACGCGAAGGTCCGCGAGGCTGTCGACGCGGAACGAAAGCTGGTTGACGACGTTGAACGGCAGCTCGGGCGGGCGCCCCGAGGCGAGCACGATCTGGTGGTGCTCGCGCGGGTCGCGCGACAGGAAGACGAGGTCGACCTTGCCGCCGGGGGTCGGCAGCGCACCCCGGTCGGTCACGGTGAAGCCCATGAACCGGGTGTAGAAGTCTTCCATCTTCGCCAGGTCGGCGGCGTAGAGGCCGAAGTGGCTGAAGGAGACACGCGGGATCGGGCCGGACATGGCACCTCCTGTGTGCTGCGAAGCAGCAATAGTCTTTCAGTTTGAGAAGTCTGGACCTTCTGAGGCCATTGCGTCAATATTGATGCGCTATATTCTCTTATATTGACATATATTTCGTCACCAGCTAGCCTCGCCCACACTATAGGAGGAGCGAATGAAGCTTGCGAGCTACCTGCTCGACGGCCAGCCGAGTTACGGCGTGGTCGATGGGGGCAGCGTCATCGACCTCGGTCGGCGCCTCGGCACCAGGTACGCCGACCTTCGCGCGCTGATCTCCGGCAATGCGCTCGACGAAGCGAAGCGCGCCGCGGCCGGCCAGAAGCCGGATGCGGCCTTCGACTCGCTCACCCATCTCCCGGTCATTCCCAACCCCGACAAGATCGTCTGCGTCGGCCTCAACTACGAAGAGCACCGCGTCGAGACCAACCGCGACAAGACCGAGAACCCGGCGCTCTTCCTGCGCGTCCCCGGCTCGCAGCTCGGCCACGGGCAGCCGATGCCGCGACCGCGCGAGTCGAAGATGTTCGACTACGAGGGCGAGATCGCGGTGATCATCGGCACCGGCGGACGGCGGATCGCCGAAGCCGACGCCTGGCGGCACATCGTCGGCTACGCCTGCTACAACGACGGCTCGGTGCGCGACTGGCAGCGGCACACCGTGCAGTGGACCGCCGGCAAGAACTTCCAGCGCACCGGCCCGTTCGGGCCGTGGATGGTCACCGCCGACGAGATCCCGCCCGGCACCGTGCTCACGCTCGTCACGCGCCTGAACGGCGCCGAGATGCAGCGCGCGACCACCGAGATGATGATCTTCAAGATCCCGCGGCTCATCCACTACATCTCCACGTTCACCGAACTGGTCCCCGGCGACGTGATCGTGACCGGCACGCCCGGCGGCGTCGGCTCGCGGCGGACCCCCCCGGTGTGGATGAACCCGGGCGACGAGGTCGAGGTCGAGGTCGACCGGGTGGGCGTGCTCCGGAACACGATCGGCGAGGACTGACTCGATGCGCTTCCGGCGATCGGGACGCGGCCGGTGTGATTGGCACCACGACCAGGAGGAGATCCGTCGATGATGAAGATTGCGGTTACCACGTTCGCGCTGGCGGTACTCGCCGGCGCCGCGTCCGCCCAGCAGCCGGTGACGCTGAAATTCTCGAGCTTCGAGCCGCCGCAGGCCCCGATCACCGGCGGTGTGTTCATACCGTGGGCGAAGGACGTGACCGACGCTTCCGGCGGGACGCTCAGGATCGAGGTGTTCGCCGGGGGCACGCTCGGACGCAACCCGCTGCAGCAGCTCAAGCTCGTCCAGGACGGCGTCGCCGACATGGCGTGGACCGTCCCGGGCTATACGCCGGGCCGGTTCGACGACACCGAGGTCGTCGAGCTGCCCTCCATCGTCGCGACCGCCATCGAAGGTTCGGTGGCGCTCACGCGCATGCACGCAAAGGGGCTGCTCGGCGGTTTCGACGAGCTCAAGCTTCTCCTCATCGGCACCACCCCCGCGTTCAACATCCACGGCAAGCTCCCGATGAAATCGGTCGCCGACCTCAAGGGCAAGCGGCTGCGCACCGGCAGCCCACAGATCGCGAAGCTCGCCGAAGCGGTCGGCGCGGTGCCGGTCCAGATCGGCGCACCGCAGACCGCCGAGTCGCTCGCGCGCGGCGTGATCGACGGGTCGCTCAACGAGTGGAACTTCGTCGCGACGTTCAAGATCGACGAGGTCGTGAGCCACCATCTCGTGCTGCCCATGGGCACGGTCGCCGTGATGGTGCCGATGCTGAGATCCCGGTATGACGCCCTGCCGGCGCCGGCGAAGGCCGCGCTCGAGAAGTACTCGGGCGAAGCGATGGCGCGGCGGTTCGGCGAGGTGGTCGACCGCACCAACGCCCAGACGCTGGAACGCGTCGCGAGATCCGGCAAGAACACGGTCGTCGTTCCCGGACCCGGCGAACAGGAAGCCTGGCGCAAGGCCACGGCGGCGGTGACCGAGACCTGGCGCAAGGCCAAGCCGGGCAACGAGCGCGTCTACCAGGCGCTGCTCGACGAGGTGGCGACGGCCCGCTCGGGCAAGTAGCGAACGTCCGCGCCTCCCGCATGGACCGGCTCGAGCGGGTCACGGTCCGGCTGACCCGTGCGGTGGCCCTCGCGGCGGTCGCCTGCCTCCTCGCGCTCGCGTCGGTCACCGTCGTCGACGTGCTCTCGCGCTGGCTGCTCGCGCGACCGCTGTTCGGGTTCAACGACTTCGCCGCAGTCGCCTCGGCGATCGTCTGCGCCGCCTGCTTCCCGGCGCTGATCGCGCGGCGCGGGAACGTCACGATCCGGTTCGTCGGCTCGATGCTCGGCGGCCGCGCGGGCCGCTGGCTCGACGCCTTCGGCGCGCTCGTCACCGCGCTCTTCTTTCTCGCCATGACCGTGCAGTACGCCCGCTACAGCCTCGAGTTGACCGGCGCCGGCGAGCGGATGGCGATCCTGCGCTGGCCGACCGGGCCGTTCTGGTGGGCGGTGACGGCGATGGTCGCAGTCACCACGCTCACCGCGCTCGCGGTGCTCGTGCTCGAGCTCGCCCGCGCGCGCCGGGGCGGACCGGCGTAGGCCCGCGCGATGGACCCGATCGCGATCGCCTTCCTCGGCCTCGCCGGCATGTTCGTGCTGATCTTCCTGCACGTGCCGCTCGGCGTGGCGATGGGCGTCGCCGGGGTGATCGGCTTCGGCCTGCTCGCCGGGTTCAAGCCGGCGCTCTCGCTGCTCGCCTCCGAGACCGCGGGCCTCTTCTCCAGTCTCGACCTCGCGACGATCCCGCTCTTCCTGCTGATGGGCAGCTTCGCGACCGCGGCGGGGCTGTCGGAGGATCTCTACCGCATCGCCTACGCGTTCGTCGGCCACCGGCGCGGCGGGCTCGCGATGGCGACGATCGGCGGCTGTGCCGGGTTCGGCTCGGTGTGCGGCTCGGCGATCGCGACCGCCGCCACCTTCGGCAAGGTCGCGCTGCCGCAGATGCGCGCGCGCGGCTACGCGCCGTCGTTCGCCGCCGGCTGCGTCGCGGCCGGCGGGACGCTCGGCAGCCTCGTGCCGCCGTCGGTGATCATGGTGATCTACGCGGTGCTCGCCGAGCAGCTGATCCTCGATCTCTACGCGGCGGCGATCGTGCCCGCAATCCTCGCGGTGGTGGTCCTCTTCGTCGCGATCGCGATCTACGTCCGCATCGACCCGGCCGCCGGCCCGGCCGGCCCGAAGGCGAGCTGGGCCGAGCGCCGCGCCGCGCTCAAGTCCGGCTGGGGCGTGGTGGTGCTGATCGCGGCCGTGCTCGGCGGGCTGCTCGGCGGGGTGTTCACCGCCACCGAGGCGGCCGCGGTCGGCGCGGTGCTCGCGTTCGCCTTCGCGGTCGGCCGGCGAACGCTCACCCGCGAGTCGTTCTGGGCGGCGCTGATGGACACCGCGTCGAACACCGCGATGATCTACGTGATCATCTGCGGCGCCGCGGTGTTCGGCTATTTCGTCACGCTGTCGAAGGCCCCCGCCGGGCTGGTGGCGGCGATCCAGGCCACCGCCTTCCCGCCGCTCACGGTGATCTTCCTGCTGCTGGTGATGTACGTCATCCTCGGCGCGGTGTTCGACGAGATCGCCGCGATGGTGATCACCATGCCGTTCGTGCTGCCGCTGATCAAGGGCCTCGGCTACGACCCGGTGTGGTGGGGCGTCATCAACGTCGTGATCTGCGAGCTCGGCATGATCGTGCCGCCGATCGGGATCAACGTGTTCGTGATCCACGGGCTCGCGCGCGACATCCCGCTCGCGCAGATCTACCGCGGCGTCGCGCCGTTCGTCTTCGCCGACACGTTCCGGCTCGCGCTGCTGGTGCTCTTCCCCGCGCTGACGCTCTGGCTGCCGCAGGCGCTGAAGTAGCCGCGCGCGACGCCCCCTCAGCGTCGCGCCGCCACGGCGCTCGTCACCGCCGGCGGCTTCTTCCCCGCGCCGCGCAGGTCGACGAGCCGGTTCAGGAGCTCGAACCAGAACGGCCCGCCCAGGCTGATCGCGAGCGCGGTGATCAGCCAGCCGAGCGCCTTCAGCGCCCACGCCGTCCCCGAGCGTGCCTTCGTCTCGCTCCAGCACTGACCGAGCGCGGTGCGGAGGCTCCGCCCGTCGAGGTCCACGGACCAGTCCTTCGCGACGCACGAGAATCCGATCGGCAGTCCCTGCCGCTCGATCGTCTGCAGCTTCCCGGTCAGGACGGCGACATCGCTCGGCACCGGCCCGGCGCCCGCGGCGACGCGCGCGCCCTCCTCCACGAGCGTCGCGCGCAAGGTCGGGTTGTGGACCAGCGTCCGCACGATCTCGATCGTGTCGACGTTGACGGCGAGCGCGATGGCCGCGCCGACCCAGAACAGCCACCAGCGCGCCCGCCGCTTGTACCACCCGGACACGCGGTCCATCGCCGCCCCGTACCACGCGGCGACGTTCCGCCGCGCGAGCTCGAGGCTGTCGCCCGCCTGCTCGACCAGCGGGAGCAGCGACTCGCCGACGGTGAAGCCGGCGGCGCGGCAGGTCCGCGCCGCTTCGAGCACGTCGCGCGTGGAGAGCGGGCGGTCGCTCGAGTGGGGTTGTTCGTTGCGGATCTGCGCCGCCTTGTGCAGGACGACGTCGAAGAGCGCCTGCGCGAACGTCTCGCCGGGGATGTAGGAGGGATGCTGGATCCGCCCCGGCACGTCGCGGTACAGGCTCGCGAGCAGCGGATGGTTCACGACGCGGAGATAGATCCAGCGGTCGGGCAGGAGGCTCATCAGCCCGAGGCGCAGGAAGCGGCCGCGCAGGCTCCATTTGTGGGCGACCAGCTCGATCAGCCCGGACGAGAGCGTGCTCGCGAGGAAGTACACGAGCACGAGCCCGATCGCGACCTCGGCGAGCGTGAGCAGCATCGGTGCGCGCCCCGCTCTAGACCGGCGGCACCGGGATGATCCCGGTGCGCGAGTAGACCGCTTCCTCCTGCAGGTCCGCACGGCCCGCATGGGCGAGGTTGTACGGCCGGTACAGCGGGTCGGTCGACCACTTCTGCCGCGCCGACTCGTCGACCGACTCGTTCACGCCCTTGATCTGGATCGGGCGGAAGTAGCGCCGGAAGAGCTTCGCCGCCTTGTACAGCCCGTAGCCCATGTCGCCCCAGGAGTCGCGGACCGGCGAGAGGTGCTCGTCGCCCCGCAGCCGGAACTCTTCCGGCACCGCCGCCCGGCAGCGCGGGGTCGCCACGTCCGCGGGCACCCCGGTCTGGGCGAAGAGCAGCCCGCGCCTGGCCGCTTCCTCGGCCACCCACCAGAGCGGCCGGTCGGGCAGCGTGTCGTCCTCGTAGCCGCCGCCGACGTTCGAGTGCGCGCCCGGGAACCAGCGCTGCTCGACCGTCTGGTGCGGATGCTTCGAAGTCCACAGGGTCACGTCGTACTCTTCGCGGTGCTCGTCGATCGCGACCGCGTGGAAGGCGTTCTCGACCACCTTCCCGAGCCCGGTGTCGTGGAACTCGTACTTGCCGCGGTTGAGTCCGAGCTTGTCGACCGAGCGCGGGATGCCGAGCGCGCCCACCGTGTCCCACACGCCGAGGAACTTGATCACGAGGTCGGCCTCCGGGCAGGAGTACTTGCGCCGGAAATCGACGCACTCGGGCGCATCGCGCGAGGTCGCGTTCGCGTAGGGCGGCGCTTCGATCCGCGCGCGGTACAGCGCCCACGCTTCCTGCACGAGCGGATCGTCCGGCGTGACGAGCCGGCGCCCGCCGCGCTCGCGGAAGAGATCCTTCCCGAGGATGCCGCAGCGGTTGATCATGCCGCCGAGCGAGCGCGCGGTGAACGCGCCGCGGCTGAAGCCGAAGAGGAAGAGCTCGTCCGGCCCGACCACCGGGTCTTCGCCGTAGCGCGACTCTTCCTTCCACGCGTCGCCCTGCGGGTGGTAGTTGTTCACCAGCCAGCAGTAGCCCTCGAGGATGTTGCGATCGAGGCCGCGGCCGATCGTGCCGCCGCGCACCCGCTCGCCCACCACCGTGCCGACGCCCTCGTCGTAGAACTTGAGCTGGCCGCGGCAGCCGGCGTCGCGGTCGGCGATCGCGGCGAAGAGCCGGGACACGTTGGTCTGGTCCTCGGCCGTGTTCCAGGTGCCGTCGAAACAGATGACCAGTCGTCCGCGCATGTGCGAATCCTCCTGCCCGGCGAAGGGGGCGTACGGGTAAACTAGTCTCCGGCCGTGGTGCTGGGAATCGCACCGAAGGTCTAGGACACGGTCTACAACACGGTCTACGACCCGGCCTGACACCGCCTCCGAACGTCAGTTTTTCCGCAACCCGTGCGCAATCGAGCGACCTCCATGCCGGCGTCATCGGCCCCGGGAGAGGCGATCGAGCGCGGCGAGTCCTTCCCCGGCTCCGACCGCAGCCCGGCGGCCGAACGTGATCTATGCCGCGAAGACCTCGTCGACAACGTGCTGCGCCGGGGGCTCGAAGGCTCGCCGTGCGCCGCGGACCTCCTCTCGGAGCGGGCGCTCGAGGATTCGCTCCGCACGGTGCTCGCCTCAGCGCACCGCCAGCCCGACGTGTGGGTGTTCGCATACGGCTCGCTGATCTGGAACCCGGTGCTCGAGCACGAAGAGCGCATCGTCGGCACCGCGCACGGCTACCACCGCAGCTTCTGCCTCTGGTCGCGCGTGAACCGCGGCACGCCGGAGCGTCCCGGGCTCGTGCTCGGGCTCGACCGCGGCGGGCGCTGCACCGGGATCGTCTACCGCATTCCCGAGAAGGTGGCGGAGGACGAGCTGCGGCTCCTCTGGCGGCGCGAGATGCTGCTCGGCTCGTACGCGCCGCGCTGGACGCTCGTCACCCACGGCGCGCGCTCGTTCCGCGCGCTCGCGTTCGTCGTGAACCGCGAGCGCTCCGGCTACGCCGGCCGGCTGCCCGCGACGGAGGTGGTGGAGCGCCTGCTGCACGGCCGCGGCAAGATCGGCAGCGGCCTCGACTATCTGCGCCGGACGATCGACGGGCTCGCCGCAGCCGGGATCCGCGACCCGAACCTCGTCCACCTCGACACGCTCGCGCGCAAGCGGCTCGGCGAGGACGAGCCGCACCGTCCGCGGGCCGATCTGCAGCTCTGACTCGGCTTCGTAGCGCACTCGCAGCCTGCCGTTCGCCATAGCGTGAAACCACTCTAGCGGCTGCCAAGGTCTGGATCGCAGGCGCATCTGGTGAGCCACTGGTGCCGCTAGTATCGGGGCATTAGAATGAGCGCCCGAGATGAACAGCCCGCTGAAGAGGCCTGATCTTGTTCCCGCATCCACTGCGGGCGAGCTGCCCACGCTCTACGCCGCCCGTCTCGGCGACTGGTACCGCGATCTCGTCGATGACGCGCACAGGAGATCGCTCGGCCATCACCTGACCCCGGTCGGCGTCGCGCGGATGATGGGCAAGCTCGCGGCGGTCGAAGGCGAGCACCTGCGTCTGCTCGATCCGGGGGCAGGGACCGGAATACTCGGAGCGGCATTGTGCGAAGCACTGGCTGGCTCCAGCAGGCCACCCAAGCGCGTAGAACTTGTCGTGTACGAGATCGACGACGCGCTGCGTCCCGCGCTCGAAGCGAGCCTCTCCCATCTCGCGTGGTGGCTCGGAGAGCGTGGGGTCGAGCTTCGACTGGACGTCCGGTGGGCGGATTACATCGCGGCGAACGCTTCGTTGCTCCAGCCGAGTCTCCTGCCGGCGGATCGTCCGTTCGATGCTGTGATCGCGAACCCGCCCTACTTCAAGCTCCCCAGGTCCGATGCGCGCGCACGTGCCTGCGCGAGCGTCGTGCACGGACAGCCGAACATCTACGCGCTGATGATGGCGATCGGCGTCGCGTCGCTCCGGGAAGGCGGGCGATTCGTCTTCATCACTCCTCGCAGCTACGCATCCGGACCGTACTTCCGCCTGTTCCGCGAGTGGTTTTTCGCTCGCGTCGTACCGACCGATCTGCACGTGTTCGAGAGCCGGACTGCGACGTTCGACGCCGTGCTGCAGGAGGCGTTGATCACAGCCGGAAAGCGCGCGACCCGTCCGTCCGGGAAGCGTTCGGTGAACGTCTCGACGAGCGACGGCGCAGCCGACGTCGGCTCGAGCCGGAGGCGAAAGCTGCGGCTGGCCGACGTCCTCCGGCCAGGCTGTGCCAATCGGGTTCTCCGGCTGCCCGCGAATCCCGCGCACGACTGGGCGGAGCGGATCGTCGCGCGCTGGACGAGCTCGCTCCACGCACAGGGCCTCGAGGTAAGCACCGGCCCGGTGGTCGCCTTTCGCTCGCGGGAGTTTCTTCGCGACCGGCCGGGCAAATCGACCATCCCCCTGCTTTGGCTGCAGCACGTCGCACCGATGCGACTGACCTGGCCGCTGAACGGCCACAAGCTGGAGCACTTTCTCGACTGCGCAGCCTCCGCGCCGACGATTCTCCCGAATCGGAACTACGTGCTGTTGCGGCGGTTCAGTCCCAAGGAGGAGACGCGCAGGATCGTGGCAGCCCCTCACGTCCGGCGGGGATCGAAGGATTACGCGCGCGTCGCGTTCGAGAACCACCTCAACTATATCCACCGTCCTGGCAGCGAGATGACGGAAGACGATGCGTTCGGCGTGGCCGCGCTCCTCAACTCCCGGGTGCTCGACACCTGGTTCCGGGTCGGCAGCGGGAACACGCAAGTAAGCGCCACCGAACTTCGATCGACCCCGCTGCCTGACCCGGAGCTCATCCGCGACATCGGACAGCGGGTCCGCCGAAGGCCGGAAGAGTTCGAGGCGATCGTCGCGAGTCGACTCGGCTATGCCGGTTGAGCTGCCGCGACTTCCACGTCTCGGAACAGTGTCGAAGCGGCTGCCGGAGATCTTCCCGGAGAGCGTCGAACAACGAAACTACTGCGTTCGCGAGATGGCGGCGCGGACGATCTGGGTCATGCTTTACGCGGGCGCGGTCCGGGGCAACGATCGGTGGATTCGTCCGAGCCAGGTCACCGACATGGGACGCGCGCAGGCGCGGCGGGTCGCGGCTGAGGAGCGCGACGCCTGGTATCGCCTGACCCTGTCTGCCCGCAAAGCCCGCCCTGCCTGGTATGCGCCCAACAGCCGAGAGCCGATTCGCGACGAAACGCTGCGCCAGGGATTGGTCCCTACGGGAGCCGTGATTGATCGTCCGGATCTGCCGACCACCTCGTCGCTGCCGCGTTATGCGCTCGACGCGCAGTTCGCGGCCCTCTTCGATGAGGCACTCGAGCCGCGAGCCTTTTCCGGCGCAGCGGAGACCTGGCGCGCCGCCCATCTCTCCAAGACTGCGCTCGCGCGGCTTGCGCTGAGGAGTCGCAGCGCCAGAGTGACGAAGGGCGTAGTCAGCGCGCGATTGCCTAACGGGGAAACCCGGAACCTGACACCCGGCCCGAGCGCGTCGATTGCGAAAGCCCTGCTGGAGGAGTTCGCGCCGAGGTTCCTGCATACGCCGGCGCTGCTCTGGCTGTCCGAAAGCGGAAACAAGGTGGTGGCGAGCGACGACAGCACCGCGGCGAAGATCGGCCTGAAGATCGACCCGGGGCGCGCCTTGCCGGACGTCATCCTCGCCGACCTCGGGCCCGAGCTGCTGGTCGTATTCGCTGAGATCGTCGCGACCAATGGCGCGATCACCGAGATCCGGAAGCGCAACCTGAGCGCGATCGCCGTCGATGCAGGCTTCGACGCTGCACACCTCGCCTTCGTCTCGGCGTTCGAGGATCGTGCATCGGGCGGGTACCGGAAGAACGTGTCCAATCTCGCCTGGGACTCGTTCGCGTGGTTCGCATCGGAGCCGGACCGGCTGATCATGCTTCGAGGCGGATCGCCCGTGCCGATCGCAACGCTGCGCTGATCGGCTACCTCGTCAGAAGAAAGTCCCGCACCACCTCGATCTGGTCCGCCGCCATCAGCCACGGCGCATGGCCGATGCCCGGGAACTCGACCACGCGCGCTTTCGGCCCGCGGCTCGCCATCTCGCGCGCGGTCGCCTCGAGCAGGAGATCGGACTCGGCGCCGCGCAGCACGAGCGTCGGGCAGCGCACCGTCTCCCACACCGGCCACAGGTCGACCCCGAGCAGGAAGTCGCTGCCGAACTCGACCCCGCCGTTGTTGCCGCGCCGGAGCGCGCTGATGATGCCGGGGTCGTAGGCGAGGCTCCACGTGCCGTCCTCGTTCCGGCCCGCGCTGTGGCGCGTGACGTGGCGCCACTGCGCGTCGTCGAGCGGGCCGAACGCCGCGCACGCCGCGCGCAGGTGCTGCTCGACCTCCGCCAGGCTCGCGAACTTCGCGTGCAGCCCCGCGTGCACGTTCTTCAGCCGGATCAGGCCTTGCCACGGCACGAGCGGTCCGATGTCGTTCAGCACCAGCCGCCCGATCGGCGAGCCGGACTTGGCCGCCATCATCATCCCGATCAGCCCGCCCATCGACGTCCCGATCCAGTCGACTCGCTCCGGGCGGGCGCCGTGGCGGAGGACCCGCGCGAGGTCGTGAACCATGCCGCCGGGATGCGCCATCACGTGCGCGAGCAGGGTCGCCGAGTCGGACTGGTAGAGGGCGAAGCCGTAGCCGGACTTGTCCTCGAGCCAGTCGCTCGCACCGCGCCCCGGGACGTCGATGCAGACGACGCGGGCATCGGCGGCGAGCCGCGCGGCGAGATAGTCGAAATCGCGGCTATTGCGCGTGAGCCCGTGAACGCATACAACGGCGTGCGGGTTGTGCGGGCTCCCCCACTCGGTGTAGGCGACGCGATGGAAGCCGCCGGGACCGAGGCTCAGGAAATGGCGCAGGCGGGGAGCGACCATGGAGGAGCGGCGCGCGCGGGACAGGGCGCGCGCGGGAAGCGCGGGGAGCGGGGATTGTGGGCGTGAAGAATGACCGCGGCAAGCGCGGCGAGGCCCTTCGAAAGCGGAAAAATTCCGCGCCGGCGGCCCACGCCCGCGTCAACCCGCGGGCCGCACCGTCCGTTCCCCGGGGGATGTCCCTCACCCGCGAGGACCTGGAGAACGGCCGCATGCGGCGCATGCTCGCGGAGAGCGGGCATGCACCACGAGTGCTCACCGAGGAGGAGCTGGACGCCTCGATCCGGGGCGTGCTCGCCGGGGTGCGCACCGGCGAGGACGTCTGGGTGTTCGGCTACGGGTCGCTCATCTGGAATCCGCTGCTCGCGCACGACGAGCACCGGGTGGCGACCCTGCGCGGCTTCCACCGGCGGTTCTGCCTCTGGTCCACGGTAGGTCGCGGCACCCGCGACTGTCCCGGCCTCGTTCTCGGCCTCGACCTGGGCGGCTCCTGCCAGGGCCTCGCTTACCGGCTGCCCGCCGCGCAGGCCGCGGACGAGCTCCGCCTCCTGTGGCGGCGGGAGATGGTGAGCGGCTCGTACGCGCCACGCTGGGTGCGCGTCGACGCCGCCCCGTGCGCTGCGAGCCACGGCTGCAAGGAGGAGCTGCGCGCGCTCGCGTTCGTGGTGAACCGCGACCATCCCAACTACGCGGGCCGCCTCCCCGCCGACGTTCTCCTGCGCGCGCTCGCGGACGCGTGCGGTCACATCGGCAGCTCCGCCGAGTACCTCCACAACACCGTCGCGGCGCTCGCCGCGCACGGCCTGCGGGACACCTATCTCGAGCGGCTCGCCCACCGGGTGGACAGGGAGGCCGCCCGGAAGTAGCCGCGGCCCCCGCCGGCGCCCCCACCGCCGGCCTGTCAGGAAGTCAGCGCCGGTCCGACCAAGCCTTCGATCGCGCACCCGCGCGAAGGAGTGAGTCCCATGCTGAAGGGCAAGACCGCGCTCGTCACCGGCTCGACGAGCGGCATCGGACTCGGCGTCGCCGAGGCGCTCGCGCAACGCGGCGCGAACGTCGTCCTGAACGGCTTCGGCAACCCGCCCCTCGGCACGCGATGCCTGAACGCGAAGCCCGAGGCAGGCATAGACTGGCCGAAGTAGGCGCGCCGCACCCCCACCCGACCGAGAAGGAGAGCACCGTGGATCGAGGCAGGATCAAGCGCGTCAATCTCGCGCTGCAGGGCGGCGGCGCGCACGGCGCGTTCGCCTGGGGCATCCTCGACAAGCTCGCCGAGGACGGCCGGCTCGACATCGAGGGACTTTCCGCCACCAGCGCGGGCTCGATGAACGCGGTGGTGTACGGCTATGGCCGCATGCAGGGCGGCAACGACGGCGCGCGCGCTGCGCTCGAGGAGTTCTGGCACGCCATCAGCCGGGCGGGGGAGAGCTTCTCGCCGGTGCGCGCCTCGCAGTGGGAATCCGCCCTCGGGCTCGGCCTCGAGCAGTCGCCCTCCTACTTCCTGTTCGAGACGATTACGCGGACGTTCTCGCCCTACCAGTTCAACCCGTTCGGCTTCAACCCGCTGCGCGACGTGCTCGCGAAGAGCGTCGACTTCGAGGCGGTGCACGCCTGCAGCTGCGTGGAGCTCTTCATCTGCGCGACCAACGTGCGCACCGGCCAGCCGCGCATCTTCCGCAACCGCGAGGTGACGCTGGAGGCGGTGCTCGCCTCGGCCTGCCTGCCGTTCCTCTTCCAGGCGGTCGAGATCGGCGGCGAGCACTACTGGGACGGCGGCTACATGGGCAACCCGGCGCTCTTCCCGCTCATCTACCACACCGCGAGCCGCGACATCGTGATCGTGCACATCAATCCGATCCTGCGGCCGCAGCTCCCGACCACCGCGCCCGAGATCCAGAACCGGCTGAACGAGATCACCTTCAACGCCTCGCTGCTGAAGGAGCTCCGCGCGATCGCGTTCGTCACCAAGCTGATCGAGCAGAAGTGGGTGAAGGACGAGTACCGGGACCAGCTGAAGCACCTCCTCGTCCACTCGATCCGCGCCGACGAGGCGCTGTGCGATCTCACCGTGGCGAGCAAGTTCCGCACCGACTGGCCGTTCCTCTGCCGCCTGCGCGATCTCGGCCGCGATGCGGCCGCGCAGTGGCTCGAGCGCACCTACGATCATCTCGGGCACCACTCGACGGTGGACCTGCGGAGCGAGTACCTCGGCGAGCCGGCCATCCACGCGGAGCACGTCCATGCCTGAGCGGGTCGACGCGATCGTGATCGGCACCGGCCAGGCCGGTCCGGCGCTGTGCGCCCGGCTCGACCGGGAGGGCCTGAAGACGGTCGTGATCGAGCGCAAGCTCGTCGGTGGCACCTGCGTCAACAACGGCTGCATCCCGACCAAGACCCTGATCGCGAGCGCGCGCGCGGCGCAGGTCGCGCGGCGCGGCGGCGAGTACGGCTTCGCGGCGGGCGAGGTCCGGGTCGACATGCGCGCGGTCAAGGCGCGCAAGGACGGCATCGTCAGGCAGTCCACGGACGGCGTGACGAACTGGCTCGGCGGGATGAAGAACGTGACGCTCGTGCGCGGGCACGGGCGCTTCGCCGCCCCGCGCACGGTGGCGGTAGACGGCCGCAGCTTCGAGGCCGACCGGGTGTTCGTCAACGTCGGCGGGCGGGCGCTCGTGCCCGACCTCCCCGGGGTGAAGGACGTGCCCTTCCTCACCAACTCTTCGATCATGGCGGTCGACTTCCTGCCCGAGCACCTGGTCGTCGTCGGCGGGAGCTACATCGGCCTCGAGTTCGCGCAGGCCTACCGGCGGTTCGGGTCGAAGGTCACCGTGGTCGAGCGCGGGCCGAAGCTCATCGCGCGCGAGGACGACGACGTCGCGGACGAGGTCCGCGCGATCCTCGAGCGCGAAGGCGTCGAGATCCGCACCGGTGCGGAGTGCATGGCCCTGTCGAAGCGCGGCGACCGCGTCGCGGTGACGCTGGAATGCCAGGGCGGTGCACCGCTCGCCGAAGGGAGCCACGTGCTGCTCGCCGTCGGGCGGCTGCCGAACACGCACGACCTCGACCTCGACAAGGCGGGCGTCGAGACCGACGCGCGCGGCTACATCAAGGTCGACGACGAGTGCCGTACCAGCGCCGCCGGCGTCTGGGCGCTCGGCGACGCGAACGGCCGCGGGGCGTTCACGCACACCTCCTACAACGACTACGAGATCGTCGCCGCCAACCTCTTCGACCGCGACCGGCGCCGGATCTCCGACCGCATCCAGGCCTACGCGCTCTTCGTCGACCCGCCGCTCGGGCGCGCCGGCATGAGCGAGCAGGAGGCGCGCGCGAGCGGCCGCCGGGTGCTGATGGGCAAGATCCCGATGACCCGGGTCGGCCGGGCGCGCGAGGCGGGCGAGACGCAGGGGTTCATGAAGATCCTGGTCGACGGCGACTCGAAGGAACTCCTCGGCGCGGCGCTCCTCGGCCTGAACGCCGACGAGATCGTGCACTCGATCCTCGACGTCATGTACGCGAAAGCGCCCTACACCGTGATCGAGCGCGCGATGCACATCCACCCGACGGTGACCGAGCTCGTCCCGACCGTGCTCGGCAGCCTGAAGCCGCTCGCGTGACCGCCATGCAGAGACTCGCGCTCGCACTCGCGGCGCTGCTCTTCGCAGCGTCTTCCCCGGCACAGACGCCGCCCGCGGGGCTCGCCAAGGCGACCTTCGCCGCCGGCTGCTTCTGGTGCGTCGAGGAAGCGTTCGACAAGGTGCCCGGCGTGGTCTCGACCACCTCGGGCTACATGGGCGGTGCGAAGAAGAACCCGACCTACCAGGAAGTGTCGTCGGGCCGGACCGGCCACACCGAGGTCGTGCAGGTCGTCTACGACCCGACGAAGGTCGGCTACGAACGGCTGCTCGAGCAGTTCTGGCTCAACCACGACCCGACGGTGATCGACCGCCAGTTCTGCGACGCGGGCTCGCAGTACCGTCCGTCGATCTTCTATCACACCGAAGAGCAGAAGCGGCTCGCGGAGGCCTCGAAGGCGAAGTGGGAGAAGGCGAAGCCGTTCCCGCAGGCGATCGTGACGCCGATCGTCGCCGCCGGCGAGTTCTGGCCGGCCGAGGACTACCACCAGGACTACTACAAGAAGAACCCGGTCCGCTACAAGCTCTACACCTCCGGCTGCGGGCGCTACGCGCGCCTCGACCAGCTCTGGGGCAAGCTCAGGGAGTAGGCAGGGCGAAGTCGAGCGCGACCTCGCGCCCCTCGCGCTGCGACTCCTCGGCGGCGAGGCAGCAGAGCACGCGCTTGCGCGACTCCTCCGCCGACACGAGCGGCCGGCGTTCGCGCAAGCCCTCGACCGTGAGCCGGATCTGCAGGTCGAGTTCGTAGACCTCGCCCGAGGCCGCGATCGCGTGGTGCTCGGCCTCGCGCACGCCGCGCTCGAACGGAAAGCCCTTCGGCTGCACGCGGAAGTCGAACACCGGGTGGTGGTCGCGATCCATCGCGCCCGACCAGGCGGTGCGGATCGCGCCGTCCGAGCCCGCGATCTCGACCACGAGGTGGTGCTCGAACCCGGCGACGCACTGGTTGATCGTCGCGTACGCGCCGCCGGGAAAGACGAGCACCGACGAGCAGACGTCGTACATGCCCCGCCCGCGCCCCGGCCGCGTGCGCCCGTGGGTGCGGATCGACACCGGGTCGCCGTAGCGCTCGAGGTACCAGAGCGCGAAGTCGAAGAAGTGCACCGCCTCCTCGAGGATCCACGACCCGACCCGCGCCGGGTCGTGGCGCCAGCCGTCGGCGCCGAGGCGGTAGGGGTTGCGGAAGAGGTTGACGTTGACCCACAGCGGCTCGCCGATCGCGCCCTCGTCGACGAGCTGCTTCGCCCGCCCCCACTGCGTCGAGAGCCGGAACTCGTGGCCGATCGAGAGCACGCGGCCGCTCGCGCGCGCGGCGCGCACGAGCCGGTCGCACTCGGCGCGGCTCGTCGCGAGCGGCTTCTCGAGCAGCACGTCCTTGCCCGCCTCGAGCGCCGCGCAGCCGACCTCGGCGTGCAGGTGGTTCGGGAGGACGATGTCGGCGACGTCGACGCCCGGGTCGGCGAGGAGATCCTGCCAGCGCGTCGTGACCTTCGCCTCCGGCCAGTCCTTGCGCGCCGCCGCGGCGCTCGCCTCGGTGCGGCAGGCGATCGCCGCGAGCGCGGCGCTGCCGCTGCCGGCGATCGCGCGCGCGTGGTAGCGGCCCCAGGCGCCGTAGCCGATCAGCGCGAAACGCAGCGGCGCCATCGCTACTGCACCTTGATGCCGGCGTCTTTCACGACCTTCGCCGAGGTCTCGATCTCCTGCCGGATGAAGGCCTCGAACGCTTCCGGCCCCAGATACGCCGCCTCCGCCCCCACCGAGCCGAGACGCGCCTGCGTCTCGGGCGAGGCGACCGCCGTCTGGATGTCGGCCGCGGCGCGGCGCTGGACCTCGCGCGGCGTCTTCGCCGGCACGACGACGCCGATCCAGAGCGTCGCCTGCACCGCCGGATAGCCCGCCTCGGCGATCGTCGGCACGTCCGGCAGCGTGGCCTGCCGCTTCTGGGCGATCACCGCGAGCGCGTTGATCTTGCCGGCTTTCACCTGCGGCACCGACACCACACCCGGCAGGAAGGCCGAGCTCAGCTGGTTGTTGATGAGATCGGGGATGATCGGCGGCGCGCCCTGGTACGGAATGCCGGTGAGATCGAGCGCCGCCGCGCGCTTGAACTGCTCGAAGGCGATATGGGCCGCCCCGCCGATGCCCGGGATGCCGAAGTTGTGCGCGCCGGGCTTCGCCTTCACCAGCCGCACGTACTCGGCGACGTCCTTCACCCCGAGCGTCGCCGGCACGACGAAGATGTCCGCCGACAGGGCGAACCGCGCCACCGGCAGGAAGTCGCGCAGCGGGTCGTAGCGCAGCGGGAGCAGCGCGACGTTGGTCGCGAACGCCGGCGGCGCGATGAACCAGGTGTGGCCGTCGGGCGCCGAGCCGAGGACGAGCTCGGTGGCGATCACGGTGTGCCCGCCGGGCCGGTTCTCGACCACCACCGGCTGGCCCATCACCGGCGCGAGGCGCTCGGTCATGGTGCGCGAGACGACGTCGATGACGCCGCCCGCGGGATACGGCACGACGACCCGGATCGGCCGCGACGGGTACTGCTGCGCGGCGAGCGGCGGCGCGGCGAGCGCGAGGAGCAGGCCGGCGGCGAGGACCAGGCTGGAGCGGGGCATCGATCGGTTCCTTTCGGTTGGCGTTGCGGTCAGGCGACGACCGAGGTCTGCGCAATCCCGCCGTCCACGACGAGGCTGTGGCTCGTGATCGCGCGCGCTTCGTCCGAGGCGAGGAAGAGCGCGGCGCGCGCGACGTCCTCCCCGCCGAGGCGGAACTTCAGGCACTGCTGGTCGACCAGTTCGCGCTCGCGCTCGGGCGTGAGCCAGAGCGCGCGCTGGCGGGGGGTGTCGATCGCGCCGGGGACGATCGAGTTCACGCGGATGCCGTGGACGCCGAGCTCCCTGGCGAGCGCCCGGGTGAGCCCCATGATCGCCGCCTTCGACGCCGCGTAGACGGCGAGCTGCGGGCGCCCCCGCATCCAGGCCACCGACCCGAGGTTGATGATCGAGCCGCCCCCGGCGGGGATCATCTGCCGCGCCGCGCCTTGCGCGGCGAAAAAGTGGTGGCGCAGGTTCACGGCGAGGTTCTCGTCCCAGTAGGCCGGGGTGACCTCGTCGATCGCGTGGCGGTCGTCGCGCGCCGCATTGTTGACCAGCACCCGCACCGGACCGAGTGCCGCGCCGGCCTCCGCGATCGCCGCCTGCAGCGCCGCGATGTCGCGCACGTCGCAGCGGCGGTAGCGCGCGCGACCCGCGAGCTCGCGCTCGAGGGCATGCGCTGGCCCGTCGTCGATGTCGACGAACGCGACGCGCGCGTCCTGCGCCGCGAACGCGCGCACGAACGCGGCGCCGATGCCGGAGCCGCCGCCGGAGACGAACACCGTGCGGCCGGCGAGATCGGGGTAGCGCGCGCCGTCCATCGTTTCAGGCGCTTTCGCGGACCACCAGCTCGAAACCGAGGTCGTGCACCCGCTGCGGCGGCTCGCCGCCCGCGAGCCGCACCGCGAGCAGCTCGGCGCACACCCGGCCGATCCGCTCCCGCGGCGGCCGCACCGTCGTCAGCGGCGGGATCGACTGGCTGGCGAAGTCGAGGTCGCCGAAGCCGATCACCGCCAGCTCGTGCGGGACGGCGATGCCGCGCCGCCGGCACTCGGCGAGGGCGCCGAGCGCAATCGAGTCGTTGGAGCAGCACACACCGTCGATCCCGGGATGGGCGGCGAGCGCCGCGGCGAGCGCGCGCGCGCCGACCGCGGCTTGCGCCGGCTCGGGGATGTCGATCGCCACCGGCTCGTGCCGTCCGGCCTCGCGCACGACCGCCGCGTAGCCGCTGCCGCGGGCGAACGCGCGGCGGTCTTCCTGCAAGCGCGCGCCGACGAACGCCACCGACCGGCAGCCGCGCGCGTAGAGGTGCCGCGCCATCGCCCGGCCGACGTCGTGGTGCGAGAAGCCGACCACGACGTCGAGCGGCGCCTCGGCGAGCTCCCACATCTCGACCACCGGGATGTCGGCGTTCAGGAGCAGCCGCGCCGTGGCGCGCGTGTGCTTCACGCCGGTCAGGACCATCGCCGCGGGCGACCAGGCGAGGAACGCCCGCACGAGCGCCTCCTCGCGCGCCTCCGAGTAATGGCTGTTGCCGAGCAGGAGCTGGTGGCCGCTCGTCCCGAGCGCCGCCTCGAGCGTCTCGATCGTGCCGGCGAAGAACGCGTTCAGCATCGAGGGCACGATCACGCCGACGACGCGCGTCCGCGCCGCGGCGAGGCCGCCGGCGACGAGGTTGGGCACGTAGCCGGTGCGGTCGATCACGTGCTGGATGCGCCGGCCGAGCTGCGGCGACACCGCCGCGGGCCGGCGCAGGTAGAGCGACACCGTGCTCGGGGAGACCGCCGCGGCCGCCGCCACTTCGGTCATGGTGGCTCGCTGCGCGCGGCGGCGCTCGCGCGGGCGGCGCAGCGCGATGGCGGTCGACATTCCGCCGATCGTAGCGCTGCGACCAACGATCGGTCAACCCGCTGGCGGCTCTCGGCCGGCGAGGAGGCCGGGGGAGGAGATTGACACGCCAGCTTTCGCAGCGCTACGATAACGGCCGCTCACACCGAGGAGGGCATGCGGGCGATGGCGAGCGTGCGGCTGCGCGCGGTCAGCAAGCGCTTCGGCGACGCCGAGGTGGTGAAGCCGCTCGACCTCGACGTCGCGCACCAGGAGTTCGTCGTCCTCGTCGGCCCGTCGGGCTGCGGCAAGTCGACCCTGCTTCGCATGATCGCCGGCCTCGAGGAGGCCTCCGCCGGCGCGATCGAGATCGACGGCCAGGCGGTGAACGAGGTCGAGCCCAAGGACCGCGACATCGCGATGGTGTTCCAGGACTATGCGCTCTATCCCCACCTCACCGTGTTCGAGAACATGGCCTTCGGTCTCTCGATCCAGAAGCGCCCGGCGGCCGAGATCCGCGCGCGGGTCGACGAGGCGGCGGCGATCCTCAACATCGGGCACCTCCTCGAGCGGAAGCCCCGGCAGCTCTCCGGCGGGCAGCGCCAGCGCGTCGCGATGGGCCGGGCGATCGTGCGCAAGCCGCGCGTCTTCCTGTTCGACGAGCCGCTCTCGAACCTCGACGCGCAGCTGCGCGTGCAGATGCGCACCGAGATCAAGAAGCTCCACGCCAAGGTCGCGACCACGGTGATCTACGTGACCCACGACCAGGTCGAGGCGATGACGCTCGCCCACCGCATCGTGGTGCTGAAGGACGGCCGGATCGAGCAGGTCGGCACCCCCGACGAGGTCTACAACCACCCGGCCACGATGTTCGTCGCCGGCTTCATCGGCGCGCCGACGATGAACTTCCTGCCGGGCCGGGTCGGCGCGGACGCCGCGGCGGTGACGCTCGCCGACGGGTCGACCCTCACCCTCGGTGGCGAGCAGGCCGCCGCGTGCCGCGCGCGGGCCGGCGGCGAAGTCGTCCTCGGCGTGCGACCCGAGCACTTCGCGCCGGCGGACGACGCGAGCCGCGCCCAGCTCGCCGCGCGCGTGGACGTGATCGAGCCGCTCGGCTCCGACACGCTCGTCTTCTTCAGCGTTGCCGGCATCGAGACGGTGGCGCGGGTGCCGCCGCGGGTGAAGGTGCGCCCCGGCGACACGCTCCCGCTCGCGCTCGAGACGGCGGCGCTCTCGGTCTTCGACCCGCAGACCAGGCGCGCGTTGCGCGCGTGATTCCGTGACGCCGGTTCCACTCCACTTCCGATAGGAGGCTCGACATGAAGACGCCCCGACCCTGGCTCGCCGCAGCGCTCGCCGTGCTCGCGCTCGCGCTCGCCGCCGGCCCCGCCGCCGCGCAGAAGAAGCTCTCCTTCCTCACGTGGAACATCTCCGACCAGAAGGACCTCTTCGACCTGTGGATCGCGGAGTTCAGGAAGCTCCGCCCCGACGTCGAGGTCGAGTGGCTCGACAAGAAAGGCCCCGAGTGGCCGGCCTTCTACCAGACCCAGGTCGTCGCCGGCACGCCGCCCGACATCATCAACACGCAGGGCGGCCTGTGGCTCGAGTACGCCGCCGCGGGCGGGCTCGCCGACCTCACGCCCTACCTGAAGAAGGACGCCGACGTCCGCGCGCGCTTCAACGCCGACTATCTCGCGAACTGGACCTACGACGGCAAGAACTACATGCTGCCGTTCTACGTCAACAAGACGCTGCTCTTCTACAACAAGACGATGTTCAAGGAGGCGGGGCTCGCCGGCCCGCCGAAGAGCTTCGACGAGCTGGTGCAGTACGCGCAGAAGATGTCGAAGGGCGACAAGTCGGGCTTCCTGACGATGAACTTCGACTGGCTCTACTGGCCGCTCTTCAAGATGAACGGCGTCGAGCTGCTGACCCCCGACCTCAAGAAGGCCGCGTTCAACACGCCGCAGGCGGTGAAGGTGGTCGAGGCGCTCGCCAAGGCGACGCAGGGTGGCGGGATCAACAAGATCGCGTGGACCGGCCGCTGGGTCGAGCCGAACGGCGCGTTCGCCGCCGGCAACGTCGGCATGCTGCACGCGCACTCGCCGGCGTTCTTCTTCGTGCGCGGGCAGGCGCCGTGGATCAACCCCGACACGCTCGGCGCGGTCAACGCGCCGGGCGGGTGGGCGACGCCGAACTCGCACGGGCTCGGCATCTCCAAGGGGTCGAAGAACCCGGACATCGCCTGGGAGTTCCTCAAGATGGTGACGAGCGACAAGTGGACGCTCGAGTTCTCGAACCGCCGCAAGGTGCTCACCGGCAACGTCAAGTCGGACACCGCCACCATCGCCGCGATGCGCAAGGACGACCCGCTCGCCGCCCAGGTGCTGCAGACCCAGCTCGAGCAGACCGACAAGCTGACCGGCAACTGGCGGATCGCGGTCGACTCGCGGGTGAAGGAGGCGTTCTATCCCGAGCTGCAGAACGCGCTGCTCGGCCGCAAGACCGCGAAAGAGGCGCTCGACGAGGCCGAGCGCAAGGTGAACCGGGCGCTCGCGCGGCAGTAGCGGCGCCCGGGCGGGACAGGCAGTCGAGCGATCGCGGCTGCGGGCGACGGCGGACCCGGCATGGACCACGCCGCGGCGGGCCCCGCGCTGCGCGCACCCGCGCGCCCCGGCGCGCGTGCGGGGGCGAAGCGCCGCCGCGAGGCGGCGCTCGCGTGGCTGCTGCTCGCTCCGGCCCTGGCGGTCTTCCTGCTCTACCGCATCATCCCGCTCGGCTGGAACGCGATCCTCAGCCTGCAGGAGTGGTCCCCGTTCAAGCCGGCGGTGTGGGTCGGCCTCGACCACTACCGGGAGATGCTCACCGAGGATCCGACCTTCTGGGAGGCGCTCGCCAACACGCTCTGGTTCACCGCCAGCGCGCCGGTCGGAATCGCGATCGCGCTCGGCATCGCGCTCCTCGTCAACACCGACGTGCGCGGCCGCGACGTCTACCGCACGTTCGTGTTCATCTCCTATCCGCTGATGACGGTGGCGGTGGGGATCATCTGGCGCTGGATGCTCGACGAGCGGGTCGGGCTCTTCAACTACGCGCTGCGCTCGGTCGGCCTGATCGAGCAGCCGATCCCGTTCCTGCAGTCGTTCGAGCTCGCGCTGCCGTCGGTGATCGTCGCCAACATCTGGCAGATCGTCGGCTTCTACATGATCATCCTGCTCACCGGCCTGCAGACCATCCCGCGCAACCTGTACGAGGCGGCGGCGATCGACGGCGCGAGCGCGCGCCAGCAGTTCTTCCGCATCACGCTGCCGCTCCTGCGGCCGTCGCTCTTCCTCTGCTTCGTGATCGGCGTGATGAGCTCGTTCACGAGCTTCGACCTCGTCTACGTGATGACGAACGGCGGGCCGGGGCACAGCTCGGAGCTGCTCGTGACCTACCTCTACAAGGCGGGCTTCGAGATGACGCGGTTCGACTACGCCGCCGCGCTGACGGTAGTGCAGTTCGCGCTGCTGGTGGCGCTCACCTGGATCGGCAACAAGGCCTCCGGCGGCGACGCCGGGGCGGTCGAGCGGGGCTGAAGGGGAGCCGCGGTGAAGCGCCCGCCCGCCTGGCCGATCCACGCCGCGCTCTGCGTGGTGAGCTTCTTCATGCTGCTGCCGTTCTACTGGGTGCTCAAGACGAGCCTCACCGGCGAGAACATCTTCGCTTACCCGCCGAGCCTGCTGCCGGTCGCGCCGCACCCCTTCTTCTACGTCGACGTCTGGTACTACATCCCGTTCGTCCGCTACTTCCTGAACAGCGTGATCGTGTCGGCGATGGTGGTGGCGGCGAACGTGATCCTGAACGCGATGGCCGCCTACGCGCTCACCCGCGGGTTCCGCGGCCGCAAGCTCGTCATTCTGCTGCTCCTCTCGTGCATGATGATCCCGTTCCAGACCACCTTGATCCCCGCCTACCTCCTCACCGGCAAGCTCGGGATCCTCAACACCTACCTCGGCCTCGCGCTGCCGATGTTCTCCACCATCGTCTGCATCTTCGTGTTCAAGGCGAGCTTCGACGCGGTGCCGCGCTCGCTCGTCGACGCGGCGCGCATCGACGGGCTGGCCGAGTGGCGGATCATCTGGAAGATCATGCTGCCGCTCTCGACCTCGGCGGTCGCGACCAACGTGATCCTCTCGTTCATCTGGTCGTGGAACAATTTCCTGTGGCCGCTCGTCGTGACCCGCGATCCGCTGCTGCAGACCCTGCCGCTCGGGCTCGCGCGGTTCCTGAGCTACCACGAGAACACGACCGGCGCGCTGTACGCGTTCTGCATCCTCGTGCTCGCGCCGGGGATCCTGCTCTTCCTGCTCGCGCAGAAGGAGTTCATCCGCGGCCTCACCTCCGGCGCGACGAAAGGCTAGCCGCGATGCTGCGCAGGATTCTCCTCAGCCGGTTCGTGCTGGTCCCGGGCGCGATCGTCGCGGTCGCAGTCGTCTGGAGCCTGTACGCCGCGCTGCACGCGCACGGCGTCGTCACCGGCACCGTCGTCGGCCCGGACGGCGCGCCGATCGCCGGCGCGACCGTCATGCTGATCGAGCTCAACTTCACCACCAACCAGGAGCGCGCGCGCACCACGACCGGTGCCGACGGGCGCTTCCGGTTCGACAACAACCGCTCGCACTACATCCAGGTGCGGGCGGAGAAGCCGGACGTGGGCCGCTCGCCGCAGCGCCAGGTGCGGCTCTATTTCGCCGCGCAGGACGTCGAGGTGCGCGAGCCGCTGCGCCTCGAGGCGGCCGACGCGCCGCGGAGCTGAGGCGGTGGGCGCGAAGAAGACGGCGGGGCTCCGCAGCCAGCGCTGGTTCGGCGCCGCCGACATGCGCGCGTTCGCGCACCGCAGCCGCACGCAGCAGATGGGCTTCCGGCGCGAGGACTTCGTCGGCCGGCCGGTGATCGCGATCGTCAACACCTGGAGCGAGCTCTCGACCTGCCACTACCACCTGCGCGAGCGGGCCGAGGCGGTGAAGCGCGGCGTGTGGCGCGCCGGCGGCTTTCCGGTCGAGCTGCCGGCGCTCTCGCTCGGCGAGGTCATGGTCAAGCCGACGACGATGTTCTACCGCAACCTCCTCTCGCTCGAGGTCGAGGAGCTCCTGCGCAGCCACCCGGTCGACGGCGCGGTGCTGCTCGGCGGCTGCGACAAGACCACCCCCGGGCTCCTGATGGGCGCGTTCAGCATGGGGCTGCCGGCGATCTTCCTGCCCGCGGGCCCGATGCTGAACGGGCGCTGGCGCGGCGAGACCGTCGGCGCCGGCACGCACACCCGGCTCTACTGGGACCGTCTGCGCGCCGGCGAGATCGGGCCTGGCGACTGGATCGAGCTCGAGACCGCGATGACGCGCTCGCACGGCACCTGCAACACGATGGGCACCGCCTCGACGATGACGGCGATGGCGGAGGTGCTCGGGCTCACCCTGCCGGGCGCGTCCTCGGTGCCGGCGGCCGATTCGGCGCACCCGCGCCTCGCGACCGCATCCGGCGTGCGCGCGGTCGAGCTCGTGCGCGAGGACGTCCGGCCCGCCGACATCGTGACGGCGCGCTCGTTCGCGAACGCGATCGCCGCCTACATGGCGCTCGGCGGCTCCACCAACTGCGCGATCCACCTCGTCGCGATGGCCGGGCGGCTCGGGATCCCGCTCGGCCTCGACGACCTGGACGCGGCCTCGCGCCGGACGCCGGTGCTCGCGGACCTGCTGCCCTCGGGCAGGTTTCTGATGGAGGACTTCCACTACGCGGGCGGGCTCCCCGCCCTCCTCGCGCGGATCGGCGACCGGCTCGCGCTCGACTGCCTGACCGTGAACGGCCGCACGCTCGGCGAGAACATCGCCGGGGCGCAGGTGTTCGACGACGAGGTGATCCGCCCGCTCGCGCGGCCGGTGACCGACCTCGGCACCCTCGCGGTGCTGCGCGGCAACCTCGCGCCCGGCGGCGCGGTGATCAAGCCGAGCGCGGCGGGGCCGCGGTACCTCCGGCACGCCGGGCCGGCGCTCGTCTTCGACGGGCCCGCGGACCTCGCCGCACGCATCGACTCGCCCGGCCTCGCCGCGGACGAGGACACGGTGCTCGTGCTGCGCAATGCCGGCCCCGTCGGCGGGCCCGGCATGCCCGAGTGGGGCAACCTGCCGATCCCGAAGAAGCTGCTCGCGCGCGGCGTACGCGACCTCGTGCGGATCTCGGATGCGCGCATGAGCGGGACGCACTTCGGCACCTGCGTGCTGCACGTCGCGCCGGAGGCGGCGGTCGGCGGTCCGCTCGCGCTGGTGCGCGACGGCGACCGGATCGAGCTCGACGTCGCGGCGCGCCGCCTGCACCTCGCGGTCGGCGAGGAGGAGCTCGCGCGCCGCCGCGCCGCGTGGCGGCCGCCGCCACCGCGCTTCGAGCGCGGCTACGGTTCGATCCACGCCGCGCACGTCCTGCAGGCCGACCGCGGCTGCGACTTCGACTTCCTCGCCCGCCGCGGCACCGTTCCCGAGCCGGAGATCTACTGATGACGCTGCCCAACCCGTTCCGCGCCACGCTCGCCGCGCCGCGCGCGCCCACCGGCACCTGGATCATGTCCGGCAGCCCCGCCGTCACCGAGATGATGGGCGCGCTCGGGTGGGAGTTCGCGGTCATCGACCTGGAGCACGCGCCGATCGGCCTCGGCGATCTGCCGCACCACCTGCGCGCGCTCGCCGGCTACGCGACCGCGCCGGTGGTGCGCATGCCCGGCCAGGACGCGGTGCTCGCGAAGCAGGTGCTCGATGCCGGCGCACACACGCTCATGTTCCCGTGGGTCGAGACGGTGGAGCAGGCGCGCCACGTCGCGGCGGCCACGCGCTACCCGCCGGCGGGCTTCCGCGGCTTCGCGCGCATGAACCGCGCGAGCCGCTACACCACGATCGGCGACTACTTCGCGCGCGCGAACGGCGAGGTGTTCGTGATCGCGCAGCTCGAGACGCCGCAGGCGATCGGGCGGCTCGAGGAGATCGGCGCGGTGCCGGGGATCGACGCGGTGTTCCTCAGCCCCGGCGATCTCGCGGTGAACATGGGCCAGGCCGGGAACGTCGCGCATCCCGAGGTGCGCGAGCTGATGGCAAAGGCGCTCGAGCGCTGCCGGGCGCGCAACCTCTGCGTCGGGACCGTGCTGCCGACCGTCGAGCAGGTGCGCTGGGCGCTCGACGGCGGGTGCCGCTTCGCCGCGATTGCGAGCGACATGGGCTTCCTGCTCGGCGCCGCCACCGCCGCGCGCAAGGCGCTCGCCGGCCCCTGAACCGCTCCGACCAGGCTGTATCGAATCCCCGGTGCTGCAGCGCAGGGGCTACCTGCGCTGCAGCACGTCCGGGTTCTTACCCTTCCTTGCCGCAGTCGCGCGGGGTGATCCCCTTCTCCTTCGCGTACTGCGCCGCCGAGGTCTCGATCATCGGCCGCACGATCGACTGGTCGGAGGCGATCCAGTCGGTGATCACCTTCCACTGCTTGCCGTCCCACTGCTGGAATTTCACCGCGCCGCCGCCCTCGTGATCCATGCAGGTCACTTTCAGCGGCTGCATGAACCCGGCCGCGCCGAGCTCCTTCAGGCGGGCCTCGTCGATCTTCAGGTTCTCCAGCCCCCAGCGGACCTGCTCGCCCGTCATCGGCTGACCCTTGCCGAACTTCGCCTGTGCGGTTCGCACCGCCTCGGTCGTCAGCATCGCCCAGAGGACGCCGCGGTTGTAGTAGATGCTGCCGACGCGGGACTTGTCGTCCATCTCGCCCTGCCCCTTGGCGTAGACGTGCTTCTGGATCTCGCGGATGACCGGGAAATCGGCTCCGGGCGCGTTGAAGCCGGCGGCGATGTAGCCCTTCGCCGCCTCGCCCGCCGGGATCACGTCCTCCTCGGCGCCCGACCACCACACCCCGAGCACCTTGTCGCGCGGGAACCCCGTCTTCGCCGCCGCCTTCAGCGCCGTCGGGTTCATCACCCCCCAGCCCCGCAGGATCACCCAGTCCGGACGGATCTGCCGGATCTGCAGCCACTGGGCCTGCTGCTCGTTGCCCGGGTGCGCCACCGGAATGTGCGTGACCTCGAAGCCGTACTTCTTCGCCTGCGCATCCAGAACCGGGATCGTCTCCTTGCCGTAGGCCGAGTCGTGATAGAGGTTCACGATCTTCTTGCCCTTCAGCTTGTCCATCCCGCCTTCGCGGCTCCCGATGAACTTGATCTTGGCGGTGTTCTGCGACCAGTAGTTCGTGATCAGCGGGAAGACGTACGGGAACACGCGGCCGTCGGAAGCGTCGGTGCGACCGTAGCCGACCGAGACGATCGGCACCTTGTCGATCGTGCCCTTGTCGATCAGCGAATAGGTGATGCCGGTCGACATCGGGTGAACCATGGTCGCGCCGGTCGGGCCCTTCTTCTTCGAGCGCTCGTAGCACTCGACGCCGCGGGCGTTGTTGTACTCGGTCTCGCACTTCTCCCAGCTCACCTTCACGCCGTTGATGCCGCCGTCGCGGGCGTTCAGCAGCTTGAAGTAGTCGATCATGCCGGCCGAGATCCCGGACCCGCCGGCGGCGTACGGGCCGACCCAATAGGCGTTGATGGGGACGAACTGCTCTTTCGCCTGCGCCAGCGCGTTCGCGGCGTAACCAGATGCCGCGGCCGCTGCGATCACGAGCGCGATCTTCGTGGGGTTCATCGGACTTCCTCCTGTGGTGGCCAAGGGGCCGGAGGAGATTCTAGGCGCGGACCGCCGCCGGGGCATCGCTGCGGTGCAGCGTCGGGGAGGACGTTCGCCGGAGCGTCAGACGATCCCCATCGCGCTCCCCTGCCCCTCGGGCTTGAAGTTGAACGCCGCTTCCCACACGGCGATCCTCCCCTCCCGCATCGCCCAGATCTCGACGCCGCGGCCGGACATCCGCGCCCCGGTCGCGCCGTCCTCCCACTCCCCTTCCCAGTAGTTGGCGATCGTGTCGTTCGCCAGCGTCCGGAACTCCTTGCGCAGCCGGTAGCCCTTCTGCCGCGCGGCGCGCGCCCGGAAGAACCGCTCGAGCGCCACCCTGCCGGTGAACTCGGGGAGATCGCCGAAGCGCACCACGCAGTCGTCGGTGAATCCCGCGACGATGCCTTCGACGTTCCACGGCATGAAGAGCGATTCGACGTGCTTCACGAAGGCGCGCGCTTCCTCGTCCGTGCGCGGGTTGCGGCCGGCGGGATTGCGCAGGGCTTGAGCGCTCATGCTCGGTTTCCTCGTCGCGGATCGGGTGCGAGGGATCGTGCGCTCTCGCGACCGCGGGGTCAACGCCGCGGCCCCGGACGCGCCGTATCATCGGCACCTGTCTCGCGCCCGGAAGGTTTCCCGCCATGTTCCTGCGCAACTGCTGGTACGTGATCGCCTGGGAGCACGAGGTGCCCGCGGACGCGCTCCTCGCGCGGACGGTGCTGGGCGAGCCGATCGTCGTGTTCCGCGCCGCCGGCGGCTACGCCGCGCTCGAGGACCGCTGCTGCCACCGGCTTGCGCCGCTCTCGCTCGGCCGGAAGGAAGGCGACTCGGTCCGCTGCGGCTATCACGGCCTGCGGTTCGATGCCGCCGGCCGCTGCGTCGAGATTCCCGGCTCCGACCGGGTGCCCCCGCAGGCGCGGGTGCGCGCCTACCCGGTCGCGGCGAAGCACAAGTGGGTGTTCGTGTGGATGGGCGACCCGGCGCAAGCCGACGAGCGGCTCCTGCCCGACGCCTACTCGAACGACCACCCGGACTGGCGGAACAGGCCGGGGTATCTCCGCTACGAGACGCCGTATCTCCTCATCTGCGACAACCTGCTCGACTTCTCGCACCTGAGCTACGTCCACGCCGCGACGCTCGGCGGGTCGACCGCGATCGCGCAGGCGCGGCCGACGATCGACCCGATCGACCGCGGACTGCGCGTCTCGCGCCGCGTGCCGGACGTTCCGGCCCCGCCCTACTACCACCGCATCCGGCCGTTCGCCGCCAACGTCGACCGCTGGTTCGTCTACGACTTCGTGTTCCCGGGGACGCTGCTGATGAGTTCCGGCGGGAAGCCCGCCGAGCAGGCCGAGCCCGACCCGGCGAACTCGGTGCTGCTGCACAGCTGCCAGACGCTCACGCCCGAGACCGAGACGAGCACGCACTACTTTTTCCAGCAGTCGCACCGCGCGGATGCGGGCGACGAAGCGGTCACCGAGGGGATCTACCAGAGCCTCGTCAAGGCGTTCAACGAGGACCGCGACATGATCAGCGCGCAGTACCGCTCGATCGGCGCGAGCCCCGCGGCGGCGATGCTGCCGCTCGCGATGGACTCGGCGCTCGTCCGCTACCGGCGGCTGCTCGAGGAGGCGGTGGCACGCGAGCGCGCGCTCCCTGCTCAGCCCGGGCCCGCCTCCGCGGCGCGCTGAAGCCGCGCGAGCAGGCGATCGAGCTGGCGCCGCTCGCCCGGCGTGAGCGCCGCGAGCAGCGCCCGTTCCTGCGCCCGCGCCCGCGCCGCCACGCGCCGGTAGAGCGCGCGCCCGCGGGTGCTCAGGCGGAAGCGGATCCGGCGGGCGTCGAACGCGTCGTGCGCCCGCTCGAGGTAGCCGGCGCGGGCGAGCGCCTGCAGCGCGCGCGCGGCGCGCGTCTTCTCGAGCCCGCTCCGCGCCGCGGTCTCGGCCGGCGAGCGCGCGAGCCCGTCGCCGAGCACCGCGACGACTCGCCAGCCGGCCGGGTCGAGACCGAATCGCTCCCCGGAGGCCGCCGGCGTCCCGAGGAGGCGCGCAAGCGCCGCGAGCCGCTCGGCGAGCGGCCGCCCCGCCGCGCGCGGCCGGCGATGGCGGCGCGCCGGCGGCCGGCGGGCGCCTTTGCGCCGCACGCTCATCGGCTTACCCTCATGCGAGATGTCCGAGCGGGAGCGCGGTCGTGTCCTTGATCCGCTCGAGCACGAAGTTCGACTTCACGTCGATCACCCCCGGCTGCTTGAGGAGCCGGTTCATCATGAAGCGCGAATAGTGCTCGAGATCCTCGACGTGCACGCGCAGCAGATAGTCGGTGTCGCCGGTCATCGCGTAGCAAGCGATCACCTCCGGCCAGCCCTGGACCGCGGCGCGGAAGTCGTTGAGCGGCTTGGCGCCGCCCTTCTCGAGCTTCACGTTGGCAAAGGCGAGGAGGCCCAGCCCGACCCGGGCCGGATCGACCAGCGCAACGTAGTCGCGGATCACGCCGCCCTCCTCCAGCGCGCGCACCCGGCGCAGGCACGGGCTGGGCGAAAGCGCCACCTTGGTCGCGAGCTCCACGTTCGTGAGCCGCCCGTCCCGCTGCAGCAGGTCGAGGATCCGGCGGTCGGTGCGGTCGAGGGTCGCCGACGGCATCTTTCACCTATTATCGAACGATTCGAGCAATATTATTGCCTGAAATCGCGAAGTTCGGGGTGCCTTTGGCACCAAATGACCTTCGCCTCTCCCTAGAATGATCCCCCATCCCCCATCCCCGCCCTTCCCGCCAGGAGCACGCCATGCCCGACCTCTGGGACAACCCGATCGGCACCGACGGATTCGAGTTCGTCGAGTACGCCGCCCCCGACCCGCAGGCGCTCGGCGCGCTCTTCCGGCGCATGGGCTTCCACGCGGTCGCGAAACACCGCCAGAAGGACGTGACGCTCTACAAGCAGGGCGACGTCAACTTCGTCATCAACGCCGAGCCGGGGAGCTTCGGCCAGAACTTCGCGCGCCGCCACGGGCCGAGCGTCTGCGCGATGGCCTTCCGGGTGAAGGACGCGCCGGCCGCGTACAAGCGGCTCGTCGAGCGCGGCGCGTGGGCGGTCGAAGGCCAGGCCGGTCCGATGGAGCTCGTGATCCCCGCGATCAAGGGCATCGGCGATTCGCTCATCTACCTCGTCGACCGCTACCCGGAGAACGACTACGGCCACACGATCTACGACGTCGACTTCCGGCCGCTCCCCGGCCACGAGGCGTTCTGGGCGGGGAAGGCGCCGGCGCCGGGCGGCAGCGGCCTCACCTACGTCGATCACCTCACCCACAACGTCCACCGCGGGCGCATGAAGGAGTGGGCCGAGTTCTACGAGACGCTCTTCCACTTCCGCGAGATCCGCTACTTCGACATCGAGGGCAAGCTCACCGGCCTCAAGTCGAAGGCGATGACGAGCCCCTGCGGCCGGATCCGCATTCCGATCAACGAGTCCGCCGACGACCGCTCGCAGATCCAGGAGTACCTCGACGAGTACCGCGGCGAGGGCATCCAGCACATCGCGCTCGGCACGCGCGACATCTACGCGACGGTGGACGCGATGAAGGCCGCGGGCGCCGTCTTCCTCGACACGCCGGACACCTACTACGACCTGCTGGACGAGCGCCTGCCCGGCCACGGCGAGCCGCTCGCGGAGCTGCGCCGGCGCGCGATTCTCGTCGACGGCGGGCCCACCGGGGGATTGCTGCTCCAGATCTTCACCAAGACCGTGATCGGCCCGGTCTTCTTCGAGATCATCCAGCGCAAGGGCGACGAGGGCTTCGGCGAGGGCAACTTCAAGGCGCTGTTCGAGTCGATGGAGCTCGACCAGATCCGGCGCGGCACCCTGAAGCCGGCGGCCTGAGGCGGCCATGGAACGATCGATCCTCGCCGCCGTCAGCAACGCCCGGCCCGCCCTGCGCGGCGACTACTCGCGCATCGCGCCCGACCACACGATCGACCAGGACTGGGCCGACTACACCGCCGCCGAGCACGCGCTGTGGCGGAAGCTCTACGACCGCCAGATGCGGCTCGTGCCGCGGTACGCGTGCGAGGAGTTCCTGCACGCGCTCGACCGCCTCGACGCGAGCGCGGCCATCCCGCGCTTCGCCGAGGTCTCGCGCAAGCTCCGGCGCGCGACCGGCTGGGAGCTCGTCGCGGTGCCCGGCCTCATCCCCGACCTCGCGTTCTTCGACCACCTCGCGCACCGCCGCTTCCCGGTCACCGGCTGGCTGCGCCGGCCGGAGGAGGCCGAGTACATCGTCGAGCCGGACGTCTTCCACGACTTCTTCGGCCACGTGCCGCTGCTCTTCGACCCGGTGTACGCGGACTACATGGAGGCCTACGGCGCGGGCGGGCTCAAGGCGGCGCGGCTCGATTCGCTGCCGCACCTCGCGCGCCTCTACTGGTACACGGTCGAGTTCGGCCTGCTTCGCACGCCCGAGGGCGTGCGCGTATACGGCGCGGGCCTGCTCTCGTCTTCCGGCGAGCTCGTGTACGCCGCCGAGAGCGCCGAGCCGCGCCGGGTGAGGTTCGACCTCGAGCGGCTGCTGCGCACCGAGTACCGGATCGACCGCTTCCAGGACACCTACTTCGTGATCGATGGCTTCGAGCGGCTCATCGCCGACACCGCGGCCGATTTCACGCCGGTGTACGAGCGCATCCGCCGGCTGCCGGCGATCGCGCCGGACGAGGCGGCGTGGGAGGACGTGGTGGAGCGGGCGGGCACAGCGCGATCGAGGTAGCCGCGCGCCCGCAGTAGACTCGGGGCCTCCCGCGAAAGGAGCGCCCCTTGAAGGAACTCAGGACCTACCCCGAAGGCACGCCGTTCACCGGCACGATCGGCCGCACCGCCGGCGAGTCGACCGCCGCCTGGCCGATGCCGCCGCGCGCGCGCGCCGGCGCGCCGAACGTCGTCGTGTTCCTGCTCGACGACGTCGGCTTCGCGCAGCTCGGCTGCTACGGCTCGGACATCGCGACGCCGACCTTCGACCGGCTTGCCGCCGCGGGCCTGCGCTACCGCGACTTCCACACCACCGCGATCTGCTCGCCGACGCGGGCGTGCCTCCTCACCGGCCGCAATCACCACTCGAACGGGGTCGGCATCATCCAGGAGATGGCGACCGGCTTCCCCGGCTACAACGGCATGGTGCCGAAGGAGAACGGCTTCCTCTCCGAGATGCTGCTCGCGCAGGGCTACGCCACCTTCGCGATCGGCAAGTGGCACCTGACGCTCGCCGGCGAGTACGCATCGGGCGCCTCCAAGGCGCGCTGGCCGCTGTCGCGCGGCTTCGAACGCTATTACGGATTCATCGGCGGCAAGACCAGCCAGTGGTCGCCCACCCTGATCCACGACAGCCACTACGTCACGCCGCCGTTCACCGGCGACGAGAGCTACCACCTGAACGCCGATCTCGCCGACCGCGCGATCGAGTACCTCGTCGACCTGCGCACGGTCGCGCCGGACAAACCGTTCTTCCTGTACTACTGCCTCGGCGCGGGCCACGCGCCGCACCAGGTCGAGCGCCGCTGGATCGACGGCTACCGCGGGCGCTTCGATCGCGGCTGGGACCGCTGGCGCGAAGAGGTGTTCGCGCGCCAGCTCGAATCGGGCATCGTGCCGCGCGGCACCCGGCTCGCGCCGCGCCCGGCGCAGGTGCGGGGGTGGGACGAGCTCGCGCCGGACGCGCGGCGCCTGTACGCGCGGCAGATGGAGGTCTACGCCGCCTTCCTCACCCAGACCGACCACCACATCGGCCGCGTGATCGACCACCTCGCCGCGCTCGGCGAGCTCGACAACACCATCGTCCTCCTCGCCTCCGACAACGGCGCCTCGGCCGAAGGCGGCGAGCACGGCTCGTTCAACGAGTGCCGGTTCCCGAACCGCGTCGAATCGACCGTCGAGGACAACCTGAAGCACCTCGACGAATGGGGCGGCATCCGGTCGTTTCCGAACTACGCATCGGGCTGGGCCTGGGCCGGCAACACGCCGCTGCGGCGCTGGAAGCGCTACCTGCACCAGGGCGGCATGAGCGATCCCCTGATCGTGAGCTGGCCGCGCGGCATCAAGGCGCGCGGCGAGGTGCGCGGCCAGTACGCGCACGTCGTCGACGTCACCCCGACCCTGCTCGAGGCGCTCGGGCTCGAAGCACCGGCGGTCCTGAACGGCCTGCGGCAGCGCCCGCTCGAGGGGGTGAGCTTCGCGCACACCTTCGACGATGCCGCCGCGCCGACGCGGAAAGCCGTCCAGTACTACGAGATGATCGGCTCGCGCGCGCTGTGGGCCGAAGGCTGGAAGGCGGTGGTCGAGCAGCCGCAAGGCGAGCCGATGACCGAGGAGACGCTCGCGCGCCAGCAGTGGGAGCTCTACCACGTCGCCGAGGACTTCTCCGAGAGCACCGACCTCGCCGCCGCGCACCCGCGCCGGCTCGCCGGGCTCGTCGAGCGCTGGTGGGTCGAGGCCGGCAAGTACAACGTGCTGCCGCTCGATTCGCGCATGGAGCTGCGCATGGGCGAGCGCAAGCCCTCGACAGGGTCGGCCGGCAATCGCCACGTCTACTATCCGGGCATGGCGCCGCAGTTCGAGTACACCGCGGTCAACCTCAAGAACCGGTCGTTCTCGATCACCGCCGAAGTCGAAATGCCCGCGGGCGGCGCCGAGGGCGTGCTGCTCGCGCACGGCAGCTGGTTCGCCGGCTATTCGCTGTACGTGAAGGCGCGGCGCCTGGTCTACGTGCACAACTATCTCGGCCTCGCCGAGTACCGCATCGTCTCGACCGCGGACCTGCCCGAGGGAGCGACGACGCTCGCGTTCCGCTTCACCCGCACCGGCGAGCACAGCGGCCGCGGCGCGCTCCTGGTCGGCGGCCGCCAGGTCGGCGAAGGCGAGATCCCGCGCACCATCCCGGCGGTGATCGAGACCTCGGGCGAGGGCCTGTGCTGCGGCTACGACTCGGGCGTGCCGGTGACGCCGGATTACGCGGCGCCGTTCCGCTTCACCGGCCGCATCGCGCGCGTAGTGGTGGAGACCGGCCCGCCCGGCGGCGCCGACCCCGGGGCCGAAGTGCGCGCCGCGTTCAACGACCAATGAGCCCGGAGACCGTCATGCAACGGACGCTGCTGCCCCTGGCGCTCCTCGCCGCCTCCCTCGCCCCGATCGTCGCCCTCGCCCAGCCGTGGCCGTCGCGCCCGGTCAAGGTGATCGTCCCCTATCCGCCGGGGGGCAACACCGACATCATTGCGCGCGCCTACACGCAGCCGCTCGCCGAGCGCCTCGGCCGGCCGGTGATCGTGGAGAACCGCGGCGGCGCCGCCGGGATGCTCGGCATGGGCATCGCGGCCAAATCGCCGAACGACGGCTACACGATCGCGATCGGCGATCTCGGTTCGATGGTGATCGCGACCTTCGTCAACCCCGCGCTCCCCTATGCGCCGCAGAAGGACTTCGCGCCCGTCTCGCTCCTCGCCACGGTCTCGGTCGTGGTCACGGTCGTGCCCGCGTCGCCGCTCGGCTCGATCGGCGATCTCCTCGCCAGCGCTCGAGCGAACCCCGGCAAGCTCACCTATGGCACCGCGGGCATCGGCACCATCAACCACCTCGCCTTCGAGCAGCTGCGCCGGATGACCGGTGTCGACATGCTGCACGTGCCGTTCAAGGGCGGGGCGCAGGCGCTCACCGCGCTCCTCGGCGGCGAGATCGACGTGCTGGTCGACGGCACCGCGTTCGCGCAGGTCAGGAACGGGCGGTTGAAGGCGATCGCGGTGACCGGGCCGCGCGCCGCGGCGCTGCCCGACGTGCCGTCGATCGGCGAAACGGTGCCGGGCTTCGCCTCCACCAACTGGTGGGGCTTCGTCGCACCGGCCGGCTCGCCCGCGGCGGCGATCGACCGGCTGAACGAGGAGCTGCGGCAGATCGCCGCCCAGCCCGAGCTGCGCGAGCGCCTGACCGGGCTCGGCATCAATCCCCACGCGAGCTCGCCGCGCGAGTTCGCCGAGCTCGTGCGCACCGAGACCGAGAAGGTCGGCCAGATCGTGCGGGAGGCGGGGATCAAGTTCGAGTAGCCGCTTGACCCGATGGCGGTCTGGTTCCATAATGGCTCCATCGGATCCATTGTGGAGCCATGAAGCCATGGAGCCATGAAACCATCATGCCCGTGAATCTCTCGGTGAAGAACGTGCCCGACGCGCTGGCCGAGCGGCTGCGCCGGCGGGCGGAGCGGAACCGCCGCTCGCTGCAGCGGGAGCTGCTGGGCATCCTCGAAGCGGCGACCGACGAGCGCAGCTCGACCGCAGCCCTCGCCCCGGCGCCGCCGGCCAGCCTGTCGATCGAGGAGGTCGCGGCGCGCTCGCACAAGCTCTTCCCGCAGGGGACGAGAAGCTCGGTCGCCTTCCTTCGTGCCATGCGCGACGGCCGCTGACCGATGGCGGCCGGCCGGGCAAGGGTCGCGCGACGCCCGCCGGCGACGCTGCACGTGGCCGAGCCGCCCGCCGCCTATGCGCGCCGCCCGCGGATCGTGGCCGACGCGACCGTGCTCGCGGCCGCCGTCTTCGGCGAGGAGGAGCAATCCGCGGCGGTCGCCCTGCTCCGCGGGCGCGCGCTCACCGCGCCGCATCTCGTGGACTACGAGATCACGAACGTGGCGCTGAAAAAGCTCCGCCGCGAGCGCCTGCCGGACGACGCGGTCACGGCCGCGCTCGAAGCTTTCGTGGCGCTCGCGATCGAGCGGCACGCCGTCGATCCCGCTCCGGTGCTGGCGCTGGCACAGCGCTACGGGCTGACTGCCTACGACGCGGCCTATCTCTGGCTCGCCGAGCGCCTGGAGGCGCCGCTGGCGACGTTCGACACGGCACTCGCCCGTGCGGCGCACGAGCATCTCGCGGGCGGCGAACGCGGCAACGACGCCGCGTGAACGTCGCCGGAACACGCTTGTGGTCTCCTCCGTGACGGTCCGGTGGCGGATCTTCTTCGACGATCTCAGCCACGGCCCGCAGCGTACATCGGCGCTCCGGGCCCACGCGCGCGAGGATTCCCTAGAATCGGGCTCCTCGCCGCCCGACCCCGACCGCCCATGCGCCTCGTCATCGCCCAGATGAAGCACGAGACCAACACGTTCTCGCCGGTGCCGACGCCGCTCGCGCGCTTCGCCCGCGGCGGCCCGGTGCCGCACGAGGGCGACGCGGTGCGCGCGGCGTTCCGCGGCACCGGCACCGCGATCGGCGCGTTCATCGAGCTCGCCGAGCACGCCGGCGCGAGCTGCGTCTTCCCGGTTGCCGGCAGCGCCGCGCCGAGCGGCCCGGTCGATCGCGCGGCGTACGAGTGGATGGCCGGGCGCATCGTCGAGGCGGCCGCGCGCGGCTGCGACGCGATCCTCCTCGATCTCCACGGCGCGATGGTCCCGGAGGGGTTGGACGACGGCGAAGGCGAGCTGCTCCACCGCATCCGCGAAGTCGCGCCCGCGGTCCCGATCGGGGTCGCGCTCGACATGCACACCAACTTCTCCCCGGCCATGGCCAAGCACGCGACCGTGCTCGCGGGCTACCAGACCTATCCGCACGTCGACATGTTCGAGACCGGGATGCGCGCCGGTCGTCCGGTGCTCGCCGTGCTCGAAGGGAAGGTGCGGCCCGCGCTCGCGTTCGGCCGCCGCCCGATGCTGCCGCACGTGATGCGCCAGGCGAGCCTCGACTCGCCGAACAAGGAGATCCAGGCGCGCGCGCAGGAGATGGAGCGGGCGGGGACGCTCGCGGCGAGTTTCTTCGTCGGCTTCCCGCACGCCGACATCCCGATCGCCGGCGCGTCCGCGGTCGTGGTCGCCGACGGCGACGCGGCGCGTGCGCGGCGCGAGTGCGACGAGCTGCTCGACCTGGCGTGGCGCAGCCGCGCCGGTTTCGTCTATCGCATCGAGCCGCTGGCGCAGTCGATCGCGCGCGCCGCCGCGATCGACGCCCGGCCGGTCGTGCTGCTCGACCACTACGACAACTGCGCCTCGGGCGGCACGATGGACACGATGACCGTCCTCGGCGCGATGCTCGAGGCCGGCCTCGACGACGCGGCGGCGTTCGCCGTCTTCGACCCCGGTGCGGTCGCGAAGATGCAGGCGGCGGGCACCGGCGCCAACGTCACGCTCGACCTCGGCGGCAAACTCGACATGCCGGCGCTCGGCCTCGAGGGACGCCCGCTCGCGCTGAGCGGCCGGGTGAAGCGCCTCGTCGACGGCAAGTACCGCAACGAAGGCCCGATGGCGCGCGGCGAGGCGGGCGACCTCGGCCCGAGCGCGGTGCTCGACACCGGCCGGATCGAGATCGCGGTGATCTCGCGCCACACCGAGCCGTACGACATGGGCTCGTTCCGCGCGCTCGGACTCGAGCCGGGGAAGAAGCGCTACCTCATGCTGAAGAGCCGCGTGCACTGGCGCGCGGGTCTCGGGCCGCTCGCGCAGGCCGTGGTCGAGTGCGCCGGCACCGGCGTGTGCACCTCCGACTACGCCGGGCTCAGGTTCGAGCGCCTGCGCCGGCCGGTGTACCCGCTCGATCCGGACGCGGGCTGAAGCCGGCAGTGCGCCGGTCGGGTCGGTGAAGGGGCTCAGCGCACGCGGCAGCCTGGTCGCGCCGGTCGGGCCGGCGCCGTTCGAGCGCCACGCGCGCGTGACGATCGGCTCGCCGGACGACAACGACGCGGCGTTCGAAGCGCCGGGCGCGCTCTGCGCACCGTCGGCCCCGGCACGGCCTCCGCTCGCGAGTAGACTTCCCGCATCGCCCACACCGGAGCGCGCCGCATGAGCCCGACCCCCCTCTCCGACACCGAGATCGCCGCCGCCCTCTCCGGCCTCCCCGGCTGGTCGCGGGTCCAGGGTCGCTCGGCGATCGCGAAGAAATTCCAGTTCGCCGACTTCAGCGAGGCGTGGGGCTTCATGGCGCGCGTCGCGCTGCTCGCCGAGCAGCAGAACCACCACCCGGAGTGGTTCAACGTCTGGAACCGCGTCGAGATCACGCTCTCGACCCACGACGCCGGCGGCCTTTCGGCGCGCGACGTGAAGCTCGCCTCGGCGATCGAGCAGGTCGTCAGGCGCTGATGGCGGGACCCGAAGGGCTCGCCGCGCTCGAAGCGCGGGTGCGGCGCGACCTCGCGCTCATCGCCTATCCCGAGAGCGAGTGGGTGCCGCCGCGGTTCACGGCGGGCGGCGAGCGCGTGCTCGACGTTCTGATCGTCGGCGGCGGACAGGGCGGCCAGGCGGTCGCCGCCGGGCTGCAGCGCGAGCGGGTCACGAACGTGCTCGTCATCGACCGCGCGGCGCGCGGGCAGGAAGGGCCGTGGCGCACCTACGCCCGCATGGAGACGCTGCGCTCCTGGAAGACGGTCACCGGCCCCGACCTCGACGTCCCGAGCCTCACCTTCCAGTCCTGGTACGAGGCGCAGCGCGGCGCGGCCGCGTTCGAGGCGCTCGGCAAGATCCCGAAGGGCCTCTGGCAGGACTACCTGCTCTGGACCCGCGACGTGCTCGCGCTGCCGGTGCGAAACGGCGTCGACCTGCTGCGCGTCGAGCCGGACGGCGGGTATCTCCGCGCGTATGTCCGCGTGGCGGGCCGCGACGAATCGCTCGCCGCGCGGAAGATCGTGCTCGCGATGGGGATCGAGCGCTCCGGCCGCTGGTGGATGCCGGAACTACTCGAGCGCCTGCCGGCCGACCGGCGCGCGCACACGGGCGATGCGATCGACTTCGGGCGGCTCGCGGGGAAGCGGGTGGTGGTGGTCGGCGCCGGCGCGTCCGCCTTCGACAACGCCGCCACCGCGCTCGAGCACGACGCTGCCGAGGTGCGGCTCCTCTGCCGCCGCCCCGAGCTGCAGCGCGTGCAGCCGTACAAGGCGATCTCCTATCCGGGTTTTCTCCGCCACTTCGCCGCGCTCGACGACGCGACGCGCTGGCGCTTCATGGACCACCTGCTCACGGTCCGCGAAGCGCTGCCGCGCGAGACCTGGGAGCGCTGCACGCGGCACCCGAACTTCCACCTGCACACCGGCGCCGCGCTGCTCGACGCCGGCGTGCGCGCCGGCGAGGTGCGGCTCGCCACCGCTGCCGGCGAGCTCGCCGCCGACTTCGTGATCGCCGGCACCGGCTTCGCGATGGACCTCGCTTCGCGCGCCGAGCTCGCCGGCCTCGCGCAGCACGCCGCAACCTGGGGCGACCGCTATCTGCCGCCGCCGGGCGAGGAGAACCCACGCCTCGCCGCCTACCCGTACCTGGGACCCGGCTTCGAGCTCTCCGAGCGGACGCCGGGCGCGGCGCCCTGCCTCGCCGACGTGCACCTCTTCGATTTCGGCGCGACGATGAGCTTCGGCCCGAGCGGGTCGTCGATCAACGCGATGAAGTTCGCCGTCCCGCGGCTCGTGGGCGCGCCCACCCGCGACCTCTTCCGCGCCGACGCCGGCGAGCACTACCGGCGGATGGTCGAGTACCGGACGCCCGAATTCCCCTTGACGTTCGCGCGGGACGAGCGCTAGCGATACGCGCATGGCACTAAGGGAAGCGCTCTACCGGCACGAGGTCCCGACCTGGCATGCGGGTGCTGAAGTGGCTGCACGGCACGATCACCGGTCCGTCCGGCGACGTGCTTCAGGCACACCTCCAGCAGCGCATCGCGCTCGGCGTCGGTGAGGAGGAACTGCTCGGAGTAGTTGGCGAGGATGCAGATGCCGTCGACGCCCTGGTCGATCATGCAGTCGAGCACGCGCCGCTGGCCGTCGAGGTCGACCTCGAAGCTCGTGGTGAACGGCGTGGGCGCGATCGGGAAGACACCGGTGTACGGCGCAAGACTGGTCGTAGGGCGACGCTCGAGGGGGAAAGACCGCCAGATTACAGGCTGAAGAAGAAGCGCGTCACGTGGAAGAAGATCGGCGCGGCGAACGTCACCGAGTCCATCCGGTCGAGCATGCCGCCGTGGCCTTCGATCATCGCCCCCCAGTCCTTGATGCCACGGTCGCGCTTGATCGCCGAGAGCACCAGGCCGCCGAAGAAGCCGAGGACGGCGATGAGGAGCGCCATGAGGGCCGCCTGCCACACGGCGAACGGCGTGATCCAGTACAGCGCCGCCCCGAGGACAGTGGCGGAGAGCAACCCGCCGACGAACCCTTCGACCGTCTTCGACGGCGAGAGCTGGGGCGCGATCTTGTGGCGGCCGAAGAGCTTGCCCCAGACGTACTGCAGCACGTCGCTCCCCTGCACGACGAGCACCAGGAACACGATCAGCAGCGCCTCGCGTCCCTCGTACTTCGGGATGCGCAGCGTGAGGAGCGCCGGCACGTGCGAGATGCAGTACACGGTGATCATCAGCCCCCACTGGACTTTTGCCGTCCGCTCGAGGAACCGGGTCGAGTCCTGGGACAGCGAAGCGGCGATCGGCAGCGCGAGGAACGCGTACACCGGGATCAGGATCGAGTACATGCCGTACCACCCGTCCCACACCAGGTAGTACTGGAGCGGCAGGAAGAAGAAGAAGCTCATCGCCAGCGCGAGATGGTCGCCGCGGCGCGTGTAGGCGATGGTGATGAACTCGCGCAGCGCGAAGAACGAAACGAAGCCGAACAGCACGATCACGCCGGCCTTGCCGAAGGCGAGCGCGATCCCGACCACCACCACCATCACCCACCACGCGCGGATCCGCGCGTTGAGGTTGTCGATCGACCCGTGCGGTGCGCCCTTGGCGACGAAGCGCTTCAGCAGCCAGCCGACCACCGAAGCAAAGACCAGGACGCCGCCGATCGCGGCGAAGAGCACCACGGTCTCCTGGTGCCGGGTCATTGCGCCACCCGCGGCGCGAGCGCGAGCAGCGCGTTGCGGCTGCGCTCGATGAAGGCTTCCTTCGTCTCGTCCGCCGCGAGGCGCAGCGGTTCGCCGAAAGTTGTGGTGCAGAGGAGCGGGATCGGGACCACCTCGCCCTTCGGCATCACCCGGTTGAGGTTCTCGATCCACACCGGGACGAACTCGAGGTGCGGCCGCGCGAGCGCGAGCCGGTAGATGCCGCTCTTGAACGGCAGCAGCACGGCGTCGGTGGTGTTGCGCGTCCCCTCCGGAAAAACGATCAGCGAGACGCCGTCGTCCACCGCCTGCGCCAGCACTGCGATCGGGTCCTGCTCGCGCGTCGTCCCCGCGCGATCGATGAGGACGGCGTCGATCACCCGCGTCGCGATGTAGCGCCGCAGCGCCCCCTGCAGCCAGTAGTCGGAGCCTGCGACCGGCCGGGTCCGACGCCGGATCGGCCGCGGCAGCGAGCTCCAGATGAGGACGAAGTCGCCGTGGCTCGAGTGGTTGCCGTAGTACACGCGCTGGACGTCCTCCGGCGCGCAGCCCTCCCAGATCGCGCGGACGCCGGTCAACGCGCGCGCGAAGCCGACGAGCGTGCTGGCGGCGAGGGAGGCGAGGATCCGCACGGCGACTAGGACGCCGCCCCGACGGCGAGCGCGCACTGCAGGGCGACCGCGGCCGCCTGGAGCCGGAGGAGGCGTCGCGCGCCGCGGCAGCGGTCGGCCCAGGGGCGCCCGGTCTTCGACGGCGGGGTCAGGCCGAGGCGCGTCATCGCGGCGTCGAAGGGCTCGATGGCGAGCGCACGCTCCGCCGCGATCTCGAACAGCCGCGCGTCGAACGCGACACGCGTTCCGAGATATTTCGCACCAATCCCGACGAGCACGATCGCCGCTTCGAGCTTCGCCGCGCCGAGGCCCGCGAGCAGGAGTGCCGCCGCCGCGACGGTCAGCGCAGTGGACAGCCAGTCGAGGCTGCGGCCGCGCGCGAGCAGCGCGGCGGTGACCGCAGTCTCGAGGCGCTCCTGGTCGCTCATCCGTCGATCGCCGCCAGCGCGCGGCGGTGCTCGCCCCCGAGCACGACTCGCGGACGCGCCCGCCCGATCGCGTCCACCGCCTCCGCCACGTCGCGCGCGCGCCCGGTAGCGAGCAGCCACGCCGCGACCGCGCTCGCGCTCCGCGAGTAGCCGAGCGCGCAGCAGACGAGCACCGGCCCCCCGGTCCGGTGGCGCTCGATCGCGCGCGCCGCCGCGGCGAGCGTGGCCGGCGGCGCGACCGTCAGGTCGAGCACCGGATGCGCGCTATAGCCGCGCGCGCCGGCGTCGGCGGACATTTCCGCGGTCAGGTCCACGAGCGCGCGGAACGGCGACGCCGCGAGCTCGCTTCCGGTCGGCAGGCGCCCGAGCCAGACGTCGTCCGCGACCGCATGCGCGGCCGGCTCGCCGCGCGTCCATGCGCGCGAGTTGATCCATGCGCCGGCGAGGTACGGCGCGAGCAGCCAACGCGCGCCCGGGCTCAGCTTCCCTTCGCCGCTCTTCTGGAACCCGTTTTCGCCGAAGCCGGCGTAGTTGAGCGCGACCAGCAGGAGCGCCGCTGCGGGCCACCAGATCCACAGCGCCCATCCGCCCGCCGCGATCGCGGCCACGGCGCAGGCGGCCGCGCCGGCGAGATACCTCATCGCGAGGCGGCGGCGTTGCGGATCGCTGGTCTGCCGCCACACGGCGAGCGGCGATGGTCCGTCTTCCGGCCAGAGCCAGAGGCAGACGAAACCCGCGAGCGCGCCGGTCGGCAGATCGATGAAGTGATGCTGGTAGGTCGTGAGCACCGACGCGCCGATCAGCAGCATCCAGGCATGGATGATCCATCGGAGGGCGGGCGCACGAACGTGCGCGAGGAGCCGCACCCAGATGATGACGAGCAGCGCGATGTGCAACGACGGCGCCTGGTTGAACGGCTTGTCGAAGCTCACGAGCGCATCGAAGAGCCATCCGAACACGCCCTCCGCAGTGGGACGATCGAAGGAGAACCGCAGCGGGAACGCGATGAAGCAGGCGATGGAGATCACCTGCGCGGTGAGCAGGCGCCTCACCTGCGTCGCCAGCTCTCGCCGCGTGCGGCAGATCAGGACCGAAACGCCGTAGAGGAGGTCGATCGACCAGTAGGGGATGATCGTCCAGGCGATGAACGGGATCTGGCGTTCCCACTCGAAGACGAAGACCGGGACGCCGGGGCGCGTGCTCGCCAGCCAGTTCGCGAACCCGTAGGTGCCGAAGAAGATCACGCCGAGCACGGCGAGCCACGCGATCGCGCGCCCGAGCGGGCGCGGCTCGGGCGCGGCGCCGGCGGTGGTGGTCATGCCTCGCGCACGGCGAGCGAGGCCGTGAAGATGCCCCATTCGTCGATGCGCTGGGCGAGCTTGCGGAAGCCCGCCGCCGCGACGAGCTGGTCCATCTCGGCCTGCGTCCGGCGCCGCATCACCCACGCCGCTCCGCCGCGGTGGCTGGTGAGCGTGCGCGCGATCAGCTCCAGCTGCGGATGCCAGGGCTGCCCGGTGTAGACGAGGAAGCCGCCGGCGGGTACCGCGTCCGCGATGCCGGCGAGCGAGCGCCGGACGAGCGCGTTGTCGGGGAAGAGCTCGTAGAGGCCGGACACGATCGCGAGCGTCGGCCTGGGTGTCACCGCGGCGAGGCTCGCACGGTCGAAGGCGTCGGCCTTGACGAAGCGCGCAATGCCCGCGCGCCCCTTGGCCGCGATCAGCGCGGCGCCGTCGCGGACGTTGATGTCGCTGTAGTCGCGCAGCAGTATCGAGTCGGGCCGCGGCCCGCCCGACTCGAGCGCCTCGAGCACATAGCGGCCGTGGCCGGCAGCGATGTCCATCACGTGCACCGCCACGCCGCCCGCGCGCAGCCGCCCGATCGCCTCGCGCATCAACTCCTCGACGTTCAGCTTCCGTTGCCGGATGCCGCGCCAGCCGATCGAGTCGAGGTACGAGCGGTCGATGAGCCGGCCGAGCGGGGTGGCGCCGGCCGCCCGGTTGCGGTAGACGTAGTCGAGTGTGCTACCGGAATCGAAGCCGGTGGCCTGGCCGAGCTTCACCCCGTCGGACAGGACGGCGCCGAACTTGAGGTTCGCGCGCACGAGCGACCAGTACAGGCCACGCGGCGAGAGGGCGGGCAACGGGCGGGCGAGCCGATCCGCCTCGTCCTTGGTCGGGCCGCGCTCGTGCGCCTCGAGGAGGCTCGGGTACGCGGGCGGCGCGGCGAAGCGGGCGCGGATGAAGTCGCGCGCCTTGTCGACTGCCTGCTTGCGATCACGCTCGCCGAGGGTGTCGTGGTAGAAGCCCGGCAGCACGTGCTGCTCCTTGATCGTGGAGCCGAGGCGCTCGAAGAACTCGTGCTGGGGCCGCTCGCTCACGACCCAGTCGTCGCCCGATACGAGCAGCTGGACCGGCACCGTGATCGCCTGCGCGTCGGCGACGACGCGCTCGGCGGCGTCGTACAGCGCGAGCAGAATATTGACCGAGATCGGCCGCGTGATCAGCGGGTCGGACTCGTAGGAGGCGATCCGCTCGGGGTCGTGCGTCAGGAACTTCGCCTTCACGTAGCTGTTGACGAAGAAGTTCCCGCGGAGTGCGTGCATCCACTTCAGGCCCGGCCGGGCGAACGGCACGTACAGCTTGACCTTGAACGCCGGCGAAGCGAGGACAGCGCAGCGGACGCGCGGTGCGTAATCGTGCAGCCAGGTCGACACCAGCACTGCGCCCACGCTCTGCGCAACCACCGCGATGTCCTCGGCGGCGAAGCCGTACCGGTCGCCGACGTGACGCACGAATGTGTCGACGTCGCGCACCGAGGTGCCGAAGCTCGGGCTGAACCCGCGCGTCCCGGGCGAGCGGCCGTGGCCGCGCGCATCCCAGGCGAAGAACGCGAGTTCGTCGAGACCGAGTTCGTCGACGAGATGCGCCATGCGCCCCGAGTGCTCGTGGCCCCGGTGGAAGAGCATTACGGCGCCCGCCGCGCGCGGCGCCTGCGCTGGCCAGTAGCGATAGAAGAGTTCGACGCCGTCGTGCGCCGTGAACCCTTTTTCAATCGGGTTTCTCATTCGCCTCCCTCCCCCGCGGCCGCGGCCGGCCCTAGTCCCGTCCGACCTGAAGCTCCCTGAGGCCCGCCCGTACGCGATTGACGACCGTCGCCGCCGCAAGAACGGCGATCCCCCACATCAGCGCGCTGCTCCACGCGGGGAGCGTGCCTGAAATTCCGATCCAGAGCGCGAGCGCGCCGAACACGAAGGCTCGGTCGCTCTTGCCCATCGGGCCATCGTACCGCCGCGACGCCCCGGTCGTCAGCGCGACGACGCCGGCCAGCTCGCTCAGCGCCGCAAAAAAGATCACGGTCCAGACCGCCTCGGGCGAAAACGGCACCACCACCGCGAACGGCAGATAGAGCGCGGCATCGGACACGACGTCGGTGAGCTCGTTCAGGTACGCGCCGAGCGTGCTCTGCTGGCGAAACTCGCGTGCGAGCATGCCGTCGATGGCATTGAGCGCCATGCGGAGAAACATCCAGGCCGGGATCAGCAGGAAGCACCACCGCGGCAGCGGCGCGAGCGCGAGCGTAAGGCCGAGCGCGACTGAGACGGCGCAGGCCGCGAGCGTGACCTGATTGGCGGACACGCCTGCGGCGTGCAAGCCCCTTACGCTCGGGCGGAGGAGCGCCTGAAAGCGCGGCTTGAGCGAGTAGATCGACATGCGGGCGCCGGCGGAATGCGATCCGGGGAACTCTAGCACCGCGTCGCTGCTGCGCCGCAGCTTGACCCCCCTTGGCCGCCGGCTCGACGTTCGCGCTCCCCAAGGGAGGCGTGCCTTTCGGGCGGCCGTACAGCGCGCCGTTTACGGTGCGATAGCGGTAGGTCGCTCGGGTATCCTCTTCGGCCGGACGCAGCTCGGCTCCTCGTTCATCATCGGCGCCGGCATCGGCTACAAGCTGCCGATGGGGTTCCGGGTCGACGTTACCTACAACAACCGGAACGGCTACGACCTGCGGGGCTCGGATCCGGCCGGA
>Ga0187892_10001526_pt1 | contig 52304 bp, 59 predicted proteins | sample MA1701073metaG_FD_139345 | JGI IMG/M metagenome (GOLD analysis project Ga0187892, IMG submission 139345) | Bio-ooze microbial communities from a basaltic lava cave in the Kipuka Kanohina Cave System on the Island of Hawaii, USA - MA170107-3 metaG ...
ACCTCATCCCTACCCGCCCCGCCGGAGGTAATAACGTCCGGCAGCATATCTCGGAGCGTAAGAATGGGGCTACCCGCCTTCAAGCCGCTCCCGCTAGCAAACAGTGTCCAGAACTCAGCCGCCTTCGGTTGCATCTTGAAGTTAAGCGCCACGGAGCCATGCTCTTGGTACTTCTCCGGGTCGGTATTGCTCGTCGCCATCAAGTAGTAGAGGGCACAAGCGTAAGGGAATGACAAGAATCGACTGATCCGCCGACCATCCCTACCGCCCCCGGCCTCGACGCCCCACAGAAAGAGTATTGCGTCCACCAATTTTGGGTGGTTGGCAATAAAATCCAACGCTTCCGAGTGGGGGAAGTGGGGTGCATCGGACACTTTCTGGCCCCCGGAACGCAGCCAAGCTAGCCGGATCGCCCCCGCGAGGGAGTTCGCCAGCCTCTTTTTCACGTTTTCCGTGAAGTACGTGCTGTTGATCGGGTCAACCGGCCCCTCGAACCGTCGATCCCGATACAGTACATCCCCCAAAGAACGCTTCTGGCCCAGGTCGAGGGTGTCAATTACCTCCCTGGACTCTTTTACACCTCGAACGATGATACATTCCATCGTTAAGGGGCCGTTGATGCCGAACCGCTTATACACGTTCGGTGTCCTTTGCCGCAACTGCTCGCCCAGGATGAGACCTACGAAGCGGTGGGCGCCACTCTCGACCTGATCGCAGCGGTCGATGATGATTGTTTCACCATTCAACTGCCATTTGCTCCGCAACAACTCACTCATATACCGCCGAGCGAGGGCAATCCGAAACGGCCGGTTCTTGACGTTGTTGGCTAGGAAGACTTTTGTGCGATTGTAGTCGGAGAAGTGGTAGAAAGTACGTTCATCCTTGGGTACTTCCGTCCAGCCAATCGCTTTCTTGGCTTGCTCAACCGTAAAAGCACCGTGGTTGCCTCCCTTTTGGTACACCGTGGCCGTTACAGCCTTGTGGACCACTTTGGGGGTGGGGAATTTGAGAAACACAGGTTCTTGCTTCTCACCTTTACCCTTACCTCCCTTCCCTTTTGTTGTTCCTTCGTCACCCGACTCATTTTGTTGGTGTTCCGGTCCGGATTGATGTTTCGGGACTGGCCGTCGTTTCAAACTCAAACCTGTACTCATACGTTCCCCCTTGTGTGAGATGAAAAACAGGAATCGTCAATTACTGACCTTTGCCTACTGCCCCAGCTACTCTGCCCCAGCTACTCTGCCCCAGCTACCCAGCCACCCAGCTACCCAGCTACCCAGCTACCCAGCTACCCAGCTACCCAGCTACCCAGTACCTAGCTACCCAGCTACTCTGCCCCCACACACTACCCCTACTTGTTCCATCCGTACTGGTTCCACTTACGCTTGCTGCTACTCTTTTTACCCCCTTTCTTCTCTTTTCGTTTGAAATCCTTGTACGACACCTGCGGTGTCACAGCAGCTTCGATCTCAGTCCTTGTCGAAACTTCCAGATCTCCCATCCTAATAATACGAACCATAGCTTCCTCCATCCTTGCGGTTCTAGGGATTCTGCTGTTTACAGAGTCGCACCCCGCGACAATGCACAGCAATAAACGCCACTATACCTTACCCCACCACCATATACTATATACTAGGAACTGGCGTTTATTGCACGGTTTCTGCTAGGTTTTTGCTATAACCCTAATGCTGGCAATAGGTTAGGGCAATTTTGCTAGGGGGGCTTGCACGGGTTCCCCCATTCCTATAAGGTGTGGTAGTAGTAGTAGTAACTGTCGAGGGGTAATGCCACGAACCCCCCCCCTCGCACCCAGCAAAGCAACCTAGTAGGCTCGGGCTATGCGGAAGTCGCACCCCGGCAAGTCCGAGCCACTACTAGGTCTGCTCGAAAGGGGAAACCGGGAAGTGTCGCACCAGCGCTCTCCACGATGGGAAACACTTCCCGGTCCCCGATCGAGCCGGTTAGGACTGACCATTCAAAACCCCGTCTGCTGTGGACGGGGCCAGCAACGCGGAAGTTGGTAAGGGTCTCCGAAATGGCTAAACGCCTTAAGACATACGAACCCGTTGTGTCCAACAAGGGTCGCCCTTGCAAGTATCCGTACAACGAATGGTTCGACGGACAGATACGCAGGTTGTTCCAGGGTACCATGCCTCCTGACGGAAAAGGGGATTTTGAATGCACCCTAGCAGCGATGGAAGTCACAATCCGACGTGCCGCCAAGTTTCGTGGAATCGACGTAAGCATCTTTTACGAGCACGACCCGCCCGCTCTTGTCATACAGGCGATTTTGCAAGCGTCAGCGTAAGTATAAGTTAGCTTCCCGGATAAGGCAGAGCTACGGCGTAGCAACAACCGTGGCTCTGCCAGTCCGGCCACTTCCACTCGAAAGGAATCAAATGAGCTACAACTGTTCGCTCTGCGGGGATTATGTCGAGGCCGGCAAGCCGGCACAAAAAGCCAGACTCATCATTCCAGGCGACTACAAAGAGCGAGAGCACCTGCTGTGTTCCTCCTGTTTTACCGGCTTAGCCGAGGGTATCCGCCCTCTAACACTCCAGCGTCGTCGGTTGCTACTTGGGCAACCAGTGGACAACGACACGCAACGCCATCGCTCAATCTCTACTTCAACCCCACCCAATTTGGAGACGTGATGATCGACCTACCCACCCCTAAGGTTGTTGGCTCGGACAAAAAGTCGCTAGCGTTGGATCAGTGTAAGCAAGAATGCTTAATCCAACTCTCTCATCTCCTTCACTTTATTGCACTTCTAGTCCGAGAGATGGTCCTTGAAGCAGTAACTACCAAAAACGTCAAACAACTTGGTTTCCTTGGTTTCCACAAAAAGGACAAACCACAAAGATGAGCCAAGCAGCTTGGAAAAAATCGGAACAACGCCTGGCTGCCCTATTCGGGGCCAGACGACGACCCCTCAGTGGTGGAAACCAGGGCGGAGGGCGTGACGATGGGATGCACCCCATTCTGTTCCTGGAGAACAAGCACGGCAAACAATGTGCCGGGTTAGTCAGTCTTTTTGAACAAACCGCACTTAAAGCCAAGAAAGAGGGCCGAGTACCAGTCATTGGTGTCCAAGCCAAGTATCGCGGTACCGTCCTCATCTTCGCAGCAATTGACTTCGAGCGTGTAGCCCAAGAGTGGGCCATCGCCCACGGGTACCACTTCGGAACCACGGCCGAGGTTCTAACAGCTATTGGACATCCCCCAAAGAAAACCACTGGGAGACAAGGATGAGCGTTACGATTCACAAAATGCTGATGCCAAGCTGGGAGCGTCATAAAGCGGCGTGGTGTAACTGTACTAGATGTCCACTGGCACACGAACGACAGCAGGTTATCTTGTACCGGGGTTTCCTGCCGTGCGACGTGTTGTTTGTGGGGGAGGCACCCGGCGAGTCCGAAAACGTGCGTGGGGAACCTTTCGTCGGACCCGCCGGGCAGCTTCTCAACAGCCTTATTGCAGAGGTTGAAGTGGGTGGCAGTACAAAGGACCCAGGTTTCCGGTACGGTGTCACCAATATCGTTGCTTGTATCCCCTGGGATGGCGACGAGGGCCATACTAGGGAACCTAAGAAAGAGGAAGCTGCCGCTTGTTCCAATCGACTTGCAGAGATTATGCGGTTGGCCCAACCCCGCCTAGTCGCTTGTCTTGGCCGAGTAGCCCAGCGTTTTCTACCAAGGGACTTTGGTTCCTTCACGGACTGTCATAAACCGGAGGTGATCCACCTCGTTCACCCAGCCGCTATTCTACGCGAAGTAAACGAAGTAAACAGCGGAACTGCTGCCCTAATGGAAAAGCGGTTTATTGTCACCCTTAAAGCAAAGCTGGAGGAAGTGCTATGCAAACGTTGACTCGATTACTCATTTGGCTTTGGGTAGCTGTAAAGCTACTTGCTTTCATGGTCGGCCTTGGTTACATCATCATTGTAATTTGCAACGCTCTAGTACTAGGTGCAGAGGAACTACCCACCCCGTTCGTTCTAGGTCGCGAACACCCTGTTATAGTTCGCTCTGTGTACGACGGGGACACTTTCACGCTCGATATTGACCTGGACTTTGGCTTCTGGCTAAAGGGTGAGACTGTGCGGGCAATGGGCTACGACGCATGGGAGGTAACACGCACCCGCAAAACAGTCGGTGAGATAACCGACCAGGAGATTGCTAAAGGAAAAGAGGCCCGTACCTACGTCGAAAACCTGTTCCGTAACGCTAAGGTAGTCACCTGTGAATCCTCAGTTATTATAAACCAGGATTTCGACGGTACCACCCTCGCTCGTCGTTACCGCGACCCCTACGGACGGCTCTTGTTGTTCATTCGTGTGGATGGCAAGCTACTAGCCAAACTGATGGAGGAACGTGGCTATGTGCGAAAATAGGAACGACAACCATGACTACTGGACACTCGTTCTGGCTGGTATCGTATCACTAATATCGTGGATTCCACTTCTCCTCTACGTATACAAGTTTTGCCTTTAGCACACGCTCAGGTTTCCCATGCGACTTTTATTACGTGCTCTGAGGAGGGCGATACTCAGATGGCTCGTTTCCCATTATCGCCGGTCAAGGAGAAACTGTATGGCTATTTCACAGGGTACGCGAGATTTGATCGAGGCTGCCTCCCAAGCTGACGATGCTGTTGATGTTGCCCGTACCGACGTGGCCCAAAAACGGCAAACTACCGCCGACGCTCAGGCCGCTCAGGCCGCAAGCGAACTGGAACTGGACGCGAGGATGATCGACCGCGACCAGAAAAAGGGAGCTGCCTTCGACGCTCTCATCGCCGAATTGGGGGACTAGTTCTAGCTACCTCGGCCCCCAGCTTAGGGAATTATTGCTCGTAGCAGTAACACTCCCTTTGAAGTGGTGGGGCGGGCGCCACCATGACATCCGCCTCACCCTTTTCATTTCCATTCCATTGCACTAATAAAAACCATGCCACCCAGAACACTTCCCAAAAAACGCAAAACAGCCCCAGTAAATATTGTGGCAACCCCAAATCTTAAACATTCATTATGGCAAGGCCCGGAGAAGGACGGAATAACTTTCTCGTTACTATCTCGGTTCCTTTGCTGTCGTGAACGATTTCGTCTTCGCGTGGTCGAGGGGTTGGTTGAGGACGAAGGCTTTAACCACACCATTGAGTTTGGCTCGATCTGGCACGCCGGCGAAGAGGCCTTTGCTCGAAAGAATGACTGGGCACAGGCAATGGCAAACTACACATCCGTTTTGTTTCAGAAGTACCCCACCGATGAAAAAGAGATTGCCAAGTGGTATTCTATCGCCAAAGCCCAATTCCCCATCTACATCGACTACTGGCGACACCACCCCGACCAGCGGAGGCGGCGGCCGGTTCTTGAGGAAGCTGCTTTTCGCGTACCGTACCTGCTGCCATCTGGTCGTAAGGTTATTCTTCGTGGCAAATTTGATTGCGTCCTCCTTCTCGGAAATTCGCTGTACTTACAGGAGAACAAAACAAAGGGAACTATTGATGAGGAGGGAATCCAAAAAACCGTTGCCCAAAACTTGCAAACGATGCTCTACCAGATAGCCCTTCGACAGTCATTGCAACACATCGCAACAGCGGGACAGAATGACTGGTTTATAACCAACATCTGTGGTTCCAGACCGCATGAAAGTATTTTGTGTGAGCTAACCCCATTTCGTTCACCAAAGAGGGGCTACAAGATAGGTGGTGTCATCTACAACGTAGTCCGTCGGCCACTAGCGGATCGTTTCGCGATCAAACAACGTAAGAGCGAAACCTTACCCCAATTCTACAAACGGCTTGCCAGCGTCATCAAAGGAAAACCAGACTATTTCTTCCACCGTTGGAACGTTGGGTTGCAACAGTCGGACATCAATCGCTTCCGCCAGCGAGTGTTCGACCCCATACTCGAACAACTTTGCGACTGGTGGGAATGGGTATCTGTAGATCCTTTCGACCCTTGGACCCCTCGGATGCTATTTCGCGTTCAAAGCTCAAACGAGTGGAAGCTAGCTATGGTTAGTAACACCCACAAAACATCTCTCCCCCGCAACCAAACCCACTTCCAAGCCCCCTGGGGAGTCTATAACTCTCTAGCTGGCGGGTTTCGAGGTGACTACTTTGACTTTCTCACTTCCGAGGGCCGACGCACTTCTGGCCTTCGTAAAATCGACAATCTCTACCCTGAACTAACCTCGGAGTGAACCATGCGACTTATCTTCGAGTTGGAAGGAAAAGAAAATGATTTGGATATAACCCAGTTAGTAACCCAGTTTACTTACTGGAGTGACGAATTGCGTTCGTTGCTAATACACTCCATACCCAACCAACTCCAGCCACTATCTCAAGCACAGAACCCTTCTAACCACGGAGAAACCGATGGCTCAAGTAACGAAACAGACATCGCGACCGAAACCACAAACACGACCCCAGCCCCCGTCGAACACGTCATCATCGAATGGGAAGAAGAGCAGCTTGGTACCAAAGAGTACCCGGCCGTCGTCAAGCAGATCAAGCGACACGCCACAATCCGCCGGCTTCCTGGGTAAAGACCCGCTGGGCATGGTTGTATATGGGCCTAGTGGTGTTGGTAAGACTTCGTTCTGTGCCAACTTCCCCAAGGTCGGCGTCATCCACGATCCGCAAGAGGGCGGTATCCTCAGTCTGTTACAATTCAAGCAATGCCCCGAACCTGTGTTCCACAAAGAGATGGACAACTTTGAGAAAACCTTGCTCTTTCTCGAAAAGGTAGCAACAGACACATTGGGCATTCGCACCCTCGTCGCTGATTCTGCCACCGGGTTCGAGAAACTCTGTTTCCAGTACCACTGTCGAGAACACTTCGACAACGACTGGTCAAAAGAGGGTTTCTACTCATACCAACAAGGCCCGAAGAACGCTGCCAAAACGGATTGGCCCATGCTCGTTGATGCACTCGACAACGTGCGGCGTGCCGGCATTAACGTCATCATCATCGCCCACTCGCAGGTCAAGAACTTTCAGAACCCAGTCGGCCCGGACTACGACAAGTACACGCCATACTTGGACAAGGAAAGCTGGCAGGTTCTCCACCGCTGGGCACAAGCTGTACTCTTTTACAACTACTACGTTGACATCGAGAAAAAGAAGGGAGGAATTAAACCAAAGGTCAAAGAGGAAACTGAGTGTCGGCAAATCTATACCCAACACTCCGCCGCGTTCGATGCGAAGAACTGGTACGGTCTGGAACCAATCATCGACGCCGGCGATTCCGGTACGGATGCTTTCGACAACTTCGTGCGTGCGTTCAAATCAGCAGGCAAGTGAACTTGCTAATAAACGCCGCGTTTCACCACTCTCCCCCAAAGAAAAGGAAAGCCCTATGGCTGCTAACACAAAGTTCTCCAAGGCCATCCAAAAGATGAAGAAGATCGGCAAGGGTGCCTGGAGCCGCTCCCGACAGAAAGAGGCAAAGGCTCGTGGTGCCAGGCTTCCCGGCGGTCTCATCAACGCCGTTGCCAAGCTCTCCAGCTACAACATCGGTGAATACGATAACGGCACGCCTTTCGTCAGCATCACCGGCATCGTTGTGGAACCGGAGGAACATGCGGGCGTCCGGGCCGTTACCAAACACCGACTGGAGGAAAACGACCGACAGACAATCGACGAGGCGTTCGACAAATTGTCCTCTGATATCCAACTGCTCGGCGGCAAGACCGACGAAATGTCCGAGGATGACATTCCGAAGGAACTGACCCGGCTTTGCAAGGCTAGTCCCTACTACAAGTTCAACACGGTCGCTTGGGAGTTCAACGGCCGGAGTGGCACAGCCTGTCTCATCCAAGGGTTGTGTGACGAGGACTTCACACCGGCCGATCCGGTGGAGATTGTCGAGGAACCCGACGCTGACGAGGATGAAAACGACCTGGATTCGCTTTCCCGCACCGAACTGAAAGCCCTCATCACCGAGGAGGAGCTGGATGTTAAAGTTAACAAAGGAATGTCAGACGACGACATTCGCGAGGCGATCCGACAAGCCCGGCCGGGCAGCGACTATGAGGAGGAAGGTGACGAGGACGAGGAGGCTAAACCCGGCGATGAGGGTGAAGAGGAGGAGGAAGAGGAGGAGATCGACGAGGGCAGCAATGGCGAGGACTGGAAACCCGCCAAGGAAGATATCTACAACTTCAAAGCCCCCGGTACTCGCAAGTCTGATGAGTGCGAAGTTACCTCGGTCAACGAACGGAAGCGAATCGTCAGCCTGAAACGCCTCCGCGACAAAAAGCTGTTCAAGGACGTTTCGTGGGACAAGCTCGAGTCCGCCGGCGAGTAGGTGGTCGGCGAGTCCTTTGTACCAAAATCGCTAGGATTGTCAGCTAACCCTACAGTGGGAGGAAGTGCGAACCGTGCCCAGGGATTAAACAAGCGACGCGGGTTATGCCGCAGGATGCGTCTCTGGCCTCCCACCACATTTCAAACACATTGGAGAACTAACTAAAATGGCTACGGTTAGTGCAAAACTTGTTAGTGCAATACTTGAAGCCCAGCCCGATGCTCTGGGTCGCCCCGTTGACGTTTTCAACATAAAGGTGGGTCAAGACTTCAAACTCGACCTGCTTGTCCGAAACTACGACCCGAGGTGTGTCGGGGTCAGCCTGCTGAGCCTTAATCTTCGCTGGGACCCAAAAATCCTGGAGGAGATTACCCCCGACATACGAAAGTTAGTTACCCCCTATTTCCCCTCGACTGGCTTTGTGACTAGGGCAAGTGGTCAGATCATCAACCTTTCCGGCCACTACCACCCATTCGCTCATGGCCGGGGTGGGATAGGCAGGTTCATAGGTCAAGGAAAACACGAACGGTTCGTGACATTCCATTTCAAGGCTCTCAGCATAGGAACCACCGCTCTCAACTTCTCCTTCGGGCGGAATGGCTCTGCGTTATTCACCGAGGCGAATTGGAGCGTCCCGATAAGAACGCCGCAAATGTCTTGGCCCAACGTTATGGTTTACGTGAAATGATCCAACCCAAGCCAACCCGCTACGGCCCTTATTTGTTCAAGAGCCGTCTGGAAGCACGCTGGGCAGTCTTTCTCGATAACTGCCCCAGCGTACTTCGATGGAGTTACGAACCAGTCCGCTTTCGTGAACTCCAAACGGGTTGGGATTACACACCCGACTTTAGTGTTGTCACCGCTGGTCGAAAGTTGTATTTGGAGGTCAAACCTATATTCCCAACAGCCGAGTACCTCCATGTCCTCCAAGTATTTGCCATTGCTATCGCCCAGCAAGACAGGAACCTATCGTTTCGACCCGGCAAGCCCCCATTATTACAGGCACTTGTTCTCGGTTACGGCAACTTCTGGGACGACGATATAACTTTGCTCTCCGTAGAATCCCCAAACCTTCGCTTCTCACTCCAGAGCGTGTTTGCCAATTCTAAAACCGCACGTATCCTTGCCAACAACTATCGCTTCGACCTCCCCCAAAGAAAGAAAGGCCGCAGACGCAAATGAAACTACTGGCAGTTGACACGGAAACTACCGGAGTCGATTTGTGGCACGGGTGCAAGCCCTTCTACGTTTCGACCTGTAACGAGGATGGGGCAATGCGATCCTGGGAATGGGATGTGAACCCAGAGACACGGGAACCTATCATCCCGCAACGAGAAAAGCGTGAGGTTTACCTTTACCTCGCCAAGCACCAACTCATCTTTCATAATACAAAGTTTGACGTGCGTGGTTTGAATCGTATCGGTATCACCATCGACCGATGGGATATGCACGACACACTGGTTGCCAGCCACGTTGTTGCTTCTGGGGAATCACATAAGTTGAAAGATTTGGCTTTGTTACACCTCGGTATCGACGATAGGGATCAGCAGTCACTGCAAGAGGCTGTTAATGAGGCACGTCGCTACGGTCGTTCGCTAGGTTGGCGAATCGCCAAAGTTGGTGATCCACATTTCCCTGCTATGAAAAAGACAGCCAAGGATGGTTGGTGGCCTATGGATATGTGGTTGCCGCGTGCGGTTGCAAAGCACGCCGGCTATCCGAAAAATCATCGTTTCTGGAGCGTATGCTCGAACTACGCCGATACCGACGCCGAGCGTACCATAGGTTTATGGTACGCTCTTTGGGATGAGATGAAACAGGAGGACTTACTCGATATTTACGAAACCCGTCGCAGGCTTTTGGAAGTTACGTTTATTATGGAAGAACGTGGAGTTACAGTAAACCGTAGCCGCTTAATAAACGCCAGAAAAATATATATACGTAAAGCCCAAGCAGCCGAATCACTCTGTTTTAGGCTGGCCGACTTCAAGGTCGATAACTTAGCTAGCCCCAAACAAGTCGAAGGTCTTCTATACGGTAACTTCGGCCTCAAACCGATCAAACAGACAAAGGCGAGCACGCCCGACAACCCACACTTTGCTACCGACAAAGATACAATCAGCAAACTCCAAACACAAGTGCGACCACAAAGTAGGGCTGGGTTGTTCCTCACTAATCTGGTTGCCAATCGTAAAAATCGCAAAGCTGCAAGCTATCTCGACGAGTACGAAATACGTGGGATGACACCCTACTATCTCGATATGAAAGCACAGCGGTTGTGGTGGGTTCTAAACCCTAACTTTAATATCACTGGTACTCGCACCCCGCGATTCTCCAGCAACAGCCCAAACCAGCAGAACGTGTCGAAGCAAGAGGTTCGTGACGAGGATGGCAATATCGTTGAATCTTACAACCTTCGAGAGGTGTTCGGGCCTGTACCGGGTCGCGAATGGTATTCACAAGATTATGAGAACATCGAACTTCGCATCTTTGCATATTCATCAGGGGACAAGCGGCTTATCAAAGCCTTTGAATCCGGGTACAGTGTCCATCTACTCATAGCCGAAATTCTCTTTCCTAAAGAGTGGAAGCTATGCCAGCGACTTGGCGTGTCGTTCAAGGATTATTACAAATCGACACTTTACCAGTGGACTAAAAACGGCAACTTCTCTATTATCTACGGGGCCAGTGAGGCTAAGGCCGACTCAACTTACCATTTGGATGGTGCTTATGCCAAGGTACGCAAAGAGTTTCCACTTATAAGGCGAGTAACTGAGGAAAAGTCGAACGAAGCCAGGGAATACGGTTACGTGACTACTCTAGGTGGTTATCGCCTCCAGGTGGCTAGCAACGAACCGCACAAAGCACTCAACTATTTTGTCCAGGGTACTGCCGGCTGGTGCATAATCCTAGGTATGGTCCGCATTTTCGAGTACCTACGAGATTTTCCCAGCTACTACATGATTATGCAAATCCACGACGAACTGGACTTCGACTTTCCAAAGCACAAACGGAATCTTGCAATAATCTCTGAATGTGCTAGATTGATGGCCCAAAGTGGTGGTGATATTGGTATTCCTACCCCAGTCGATGTTTCCCGCCACCGACAGACCTGGGCACAAGGCGAGCACGTCACCACTACATCCCTAGATAATTCACGGATCGCAGTATAGGAGTAAACATGGGTCATAAAGATCTCGGTGTACGAAACTACAACCCTTCCCTTGCCGCCCAGCAAACCAAAACTGGCAAGACCTACTTGGACAAAATTCGTAAGTTATCCCCTTACGAACGGTTGCTGTATTGGGTTTGCGAACGGCACCAAATCCACATCAACCGTTTTCCAGAGGGTGCCTACCCAACCGGCTGGTCCACAACAAACGGAACCACGAGACGACAACGAACTCGGCATGTCAGTCAGACCGACCCACCTTGGACCGAAGACCCAATCCTCCAAACTGTATTCTTTTGCAACCCTTATCGGGAGAATGACAAAGTTACCGCTTACCTTCGCGATAATTTTAGGGAGAAGAACAAAAACAGCCCGTCGGCTTTTATGGGGTGTATTCTGCTCCGCTGGTACAATTATATCCCAACTATGTCGAAGTTAATAAAAGCCGGGATTCCACACTCATTCGATACCGGCAAAGGCAAGCATGGTTGGGACTTACGTACCTACCTCTCTATGTTAACCAAATTGCGTGACGAACGAAACGAACAGCTCTTTGGTGGTGCCTACATTATCCGCCCAATCGTTGATGGTAAGACAGGCGCTCGCAAGGTGGAGAGCATTGGCGAGTTACTTACCAATATGGCACTCGACGCCGACCTTTATCCACAAATTACTGGCAAGCACAAAACCCTGATGGGTCTTTCGCCCAGAACTTACGAGTCTTTGGGTAGTTCGACAGACGAAGACCAAGCCGGTTCGATGGCTTTTGCCTTTGCTCGACTCCGCGAGTTTAGTGGGATGGGCAAGTTTTACAACTACCAGTTTATAGGGGACTTAGCTTACACCCACGTACTCCACAACGCTCCAGATTGGTTGACCTGGGGGTTCTGTGGCCCCGGTACCTCGCGAGGGTTGGTACGTCTTAACTGCCCATCTGGTAAAGCTACGTTACCGAACGGCAAGCGACTCCCTCGCCTTATGCCACTCCAACGAGGCTGGCAGGAACGATTGTTGCACGTCCAGGAACGAGTGAATAAGGATTTGAACCTTTCCCCCAAAAAAGATAGCAAGAACGGCGGCGAGGTTAGGCGGATGCAATACATCCACATGAGAGACTTGTGCAACTGTCTTTGCGAGTACGATAAGTACGAGCGTGCCCTATTCAACGAACGGTCAATAAAGCGACCGTATTACGGACAAGGCAATTAAATGGATAGACTAATCACAAACCTGCGTGCGTCGTTACACAAATACAGGTCCAAACAGGAGAGTATTATGACTGAGTTGCACAACCAGCGTGCGTCCGGGGACACGCAAGTATCCTTGATACTAAAATCGAAGTGTTCCGTTTGCAACGAATACCACGTTTGCAGGGACCACACATTCATGACAGTAAAAGCTGCCGCCGAGTTTTTGTTAAGTCATTTGGCACCTATCGACGTTCAGCATCTTGCCGATATGCACGTCGCTCGTCGAGGGGGTGAACAATGATACTTGATCGTGCCAAACTCGCTCGTATGATCCCCCGTTTCCGTGAAGTTGTCAAATCCCTTATCGGTGAGGCTAACGTAACCGACAACGAATTGACTGGCCTCGATATCCTGGAAACGTTCGATCAGATACAACAACGACTTGCTATCTTGGAGCAATACTTCAAGGTAGGTCGCCCCCAGATTCTGACACCCACCCAACGCGAGGAGGATGATTGATGCACAACGTACCAATGATTACCGATGTGCGAGACTTCCATCTGGCTTTTCGTCACCCTGTTGTCGAGCGACCATCTCTCCCAATCATGCAACGTAGGATGCTACGGCGACACTTGAACTACGGGGAATGGCAAGAACTGGAAAGTTCGATGGATAAGCTCGAGTCCCCGAACGAATTAACCCAGTTGGAAGGGCTTATCCAAGTTGCTGATGATATTGCCGACCTGATCTATGTTCTGATCGGGATGGCTTTAGAATACGGTATTCCTTTGGATGCTGTATGGCGGGCCGTACAGCGAGCCAATATGGCTAAGCTAGGACCGAACGGCTTGTCGATGTATGACGTTAATGGCAAGGTGTGCAAGCCTCTTGGTTGGTCGCCACCGGATATCAAACAAATTCTCATCAACCACGGATTGGAGGTACCTAAATGATTTATGCACTTGTTCAGATTGTCAAGTTGCATGGTCGTAACTACGGGCATAGCCTTGTTGCTGAGGTTAATGCTTCGAGTACGCAAGAGGCATTCATGTTCTTTGCTAGTCACTACAAAGAACTACCCAGGGATTATTACATCCATACACCAAACTGCCAGCACCTCCCATACGCTCGTACCTCCCGACACGGGCATATAAGGGAAGCCCAAGGTATCGTGGACGAGAGTTTTCGCAAGGCCCGGCCGTTAGTAGAAGGGGCTGAACCCCCAGAGCGTAAAACTACCCGCCCACCGCGTCGTGTTTTCCCACGTCACTAGCTTTCAAGGACAGAACCATGCACTATTTCTTCCGCAACGTGAACGATGCTTTTGCTGGGGTGGTCGATCAGCTTGCTGTTAGTGACAAGAACAACAAAGCAACACTCAGTGTACCCGTAAGCAGACATCCCAGTCGCTACGGTGAAGTGCTCCAAATCACAGAACCAGTAACCTTAACCTACTCCCACCCTTGGGAACGAGTCCTGTTTAGCCGGAAACGAGATTGCAACCCATTCTTCCACCTCTTTGAAGCTCTGTGGATGCTGGCAGGCCGTAGAGACGTGGAATTTCTCGCCTACTTCAATCCCCGAATGCGTGAATTTTCAGACAATAGCAAAACTTTGTGGGGTGCCTATGGCTATCGCTGGCGACGTGCTTCGTCCCTCTATCCTTTGGAAGATCAAGACCAGATAGAGAATACTATCAATGAACTCAAGGTGGACCCTTATAGTCGTCGTTGTGTAATCGCCCACTGGCGGGATGTTGATTGGTGTGCTATCCACGCTCATAGCAAAGACATACCGTGCAACACACATATCTATTTCCAGATACTGGACGGTAAACTGGAAATGACTGTATGCAATCGCAGTAACGATATGATTTGGGGGGCGTTAGGGGCCAACTATGTCCATTTCACTTTCCTCCAAGAATACATCGCTTTGGCCCTTAACGTGGCGATGGGTCGTTACCATCACTTCTCCACAAATATGCACGTTTACATAAACAACTGGAAACCTGACTTATGGCTGTCTGATCAATCAGCGGACGGGGGGCTCCAATACCCTTCGTCTGCATTTTCTACTCCTCTTGTTCTTTATAGTAACCGAGCATCCTTCGACACCAAACTCCCCGACTTACTGGACTGGGCTACCGAGCACGTAAACCACCAAGCTACCTATCATTGGGATGTGCCGTTCTTCGATGGTGTTGTCCACTACGCTGCCAAAGCGTTCGCCCTCTACAAACAAAAACGATACGATGATGCCCTTGCACTATGCCGTCTAATTCACTCGTTCGATTGGCGAGTAGCTTGCCACGAATGGGTACTCCGCCGCAAGTTGCGTGCAAAGACCAACTTCCCCGAACTTGAAGTGAAGGACAACGATTATGTATAGTTTTTCATCCACAAAACAAAGTTTAACAACCTTTCCCACCTTCGGACAACATTTACCCCAAGTGAACAAACATGACTATCGAGACAACTGACCGCCACCCGGACACTGATTTTTGGGTTGCTGTCCAGCAAACAGACATTACCCAACTCACTGAAAAAGAGAAAACCTACAAAGGTTCTTGGAAACGTCGCGGTGGTCGCGGGGCATGGTTCACCATCGCTCGACCTCTTGATCGGCTGGAAGTTATTGTTAACCGTTTTGACGATGACATATTCAAAGCCTGCGAGGCTGATGATACCGGGGCCGACGGTTCCGCCTTGGCATGTATCCGCGATCTACGTCGCTACTTTACCCTCCTCGAAGCTGAAATCATTCGGCGGAAGCGAGTTTGGGGTGGTAAAGTTGCTGTAGCCCGTTCCCTCGACAACCCCGACCCAATCCGTTCACCAACTTCAATCGCTTACGACAATGAGCTACTCAACTCTTCTGATATGGGAGAACCCCGTGGTTAAACTCAAAGACGCCCCAGACAAAGTCAAGCCTTTCCTTTTCTTTGGGGTGGAGTGCGACCCACACCCCAAACAGACACAAGGTACTTGCCCTTTCTGCCACGCTGAAAAACTCGGTATCGAATCCGAAACCGGAAAGTGGCAATGCCTCAAGTGCAAAGCCGGGGGCAATATCTATTCGTTTCTTCGCGTTCTGTACGACGAGTCCTATCAACAAAGCGGTAATGTACGCGACTATAACGCTTTCGCCAGCGAACGGAATCTCCGCCCCGAAACACTGAGGGCTTGGGGGTTAGTAAAATCCGTTACCACTGGTGACTGGTTGTTACCAGGTTATAACGAAACCGGGAAACTTACAAACCTCTACAAGCTGGCTGAGGTGGGTGGTAAGCAACGTGCTCTCTCCACCCCAGGCTGCAAACTCCAACCGTTCGGCACTTTATTGCTCAAGACCGAGCACAAAACGCTCTACATTACTGAGGGCTGGAGTGACGGTATGAAGTTGTGGGAAACCCTACAAACTCTTCGAGCCGGGGCGAACGGGCTAATAAAAACCAAAAATCCAACCCAAGCCCTAGCAGCTACAAGCGGCGTCCTCGCCATGCCAGGGGCCGCCGCTTTCCAAGAGTCGTGGCTAACCCACCTTGCCAATCGGCACGTTATTCTACTCTTAGACAACGACCACCCCAAACGATTTCCTCCAGACCACCCCAAGGCCGGCAAGGTGATGCTCCACCCAAAAACCCGTAATAAGATTATACCGGGTTGGGATGGACAACAGCGTATAATTACTATGGCCCAGAAAGCCGATACCCCGCCCAAGTCTATGAAACAGATTGTATGGGGCGACGGCGGGTTCGACCCTGAAATGACAGACGGCCTGGACATTCGCGACATTATCAACGAGATCGGCCCGCTCGCCGGGGTCCAGTATTTGCTGGACAGGGTTCAGCCCGTTCAACTCTCCCCAAAGAAAACCGAACCCGGTCAAGCTGTAGCTGTCGACCCAGTTGAATGCACCACCTTCACAAACCTTACAAAGCACTACCATGATACACTCCACTTCTCGCGACAGATGGAAGATTCACTGGTAGTCATGCTAGCTGTTGTTCTCTCGACCGATCTGCGAGGGGATCAATTATGGTTGCGTGTTATCGGCCCACCAGGGTCCGGCAAATCAACGCTCGCCGAAGCCATCACCGCTGCCCAGGACTATATTTACGCTTCGTCCCTTTTTACTGGGTTCCACTCAGGCTACTTGGGGGACAAAGGCGAACGAGCCAAAGGTTCGGCCTCTCTGGTCCCCCAGATGGACGGAAAAACAGTTGTTATAAAGGATGGTGACACTTTGCTCAACTCGTCGGGTTGCAACCGCATTCTATCAGAGTTACGTGACCTATATGACGGCACTTCCAGAGCCAGGTACCGTAACCGCGAGCAAGGGTTATACGAAGGTCTACGTATCACGTTCATCTTGTGTGGAACCGACGAGCTTCGGTCCTTGAACCGAACGCACTTAGGGGAACGGTTCTTGGATTGTGAGGTGTTAGGTAACGAGGATACTACCCCTTACCTGAACCGTGCAATCAAAAACGCTTTCTCCCAATTATCGACCGGGCTTGCCAATGGTTCTCCCGACCACACTGGGGTTGGTGTTGAAGATAATATGCTGGTTATCAAGCAGGCTACATTCGGTTTTATCAGACACTTAAAGGAAACACTCTCCAGTACCACCCCGCCGACCCATACCACCGAAGTCGATAATGTCATTGGGGCACTAGCCCAGATAGTCTCTTACGCCCGTGCCCACGTCAAGCGTGACGGGCAGGATATCTCTTACCGGCCACGACCGGAGTTGGCAACCCGGTTGGGTGCCCAGTTTACTCGGCTCTCTGTTTGTATGGCAATCGTTCTCGGAAAACAAGAGTTGGATAAAACCGTGGTTCGTATCTTGCGAAAAGTAGCCCATGACACCTGCCAGGGTTTCCGCTTCGAGGTAATGAATCTTTTAGCCAGCAGACCCAGCTTATCCGCTGTCCAGTTATCGAGGAAACTCGGCTTAGCCGAAACCGCCGTTCGGCGGTTGTTGTATGACATGCTCGAGTTTAAGATCATCGAGCGTGTCTCCCGGCCCAATAACTCCGGACAACGTGGTCGCGACGTTCACCTGTGGAAGTTAACGCAAGCCATCCACTCTCTCTGGAAGGTTGCGTTTGGTCACTAACCTTGGAAAGGAATTACCATGCTTATCCTAACTCGTAGCGTTAAGGACAAAATCATTATACCGGATGTCGGCATTATTATCACCTTAACAGAGATTTATCGCGATGGTCGTCGTGCCAGGATCGGGATTGAAGCACCCGAAAATATGAAGATATACAGGCACGAATTGATGACAAAGGACCAACGGGATATAGCAGAACAGATAATGCGAGGCGAGCGGCCCCTTGGGGCTTGCTATATCCCTAGCATAAAAGCGGCCTATGAAACTACACAAAATAGGCAAACTAGGGAAACCAGCCCATAAAGCCCCCAGCCATCGCGTATTTGCGTTTAACCTACCTACCACACATACTACTACAAGGCCCCGCACATTGCCCCCAGCCCCAGCCCAGCCCACTGCACAAGCTAGGGGGTCGGGGTCGCACCTCGCGACCCAGCCCCAGCCCCGTAACTGCCAAAATGGCAGCCCCCTATTAACATAAACGAGGGTTTATATGTTCCCCCGATGGAGTCTCGGTTTTGGGTAAGGCCAAAGCCGACCCGACCAAGGCAAAAGACAAACGAACCACTTCCATTAAACCCCGGAGAAAACGCCCCACGAAGTTAGTCAGTTTTACACCACCACCGAAGAAAGGTCGTCCAAAAGGATCTAAGGACAAAAAAGTTCCTAGTGTCCTCCAAGCTATAATCGACAAGCGAGTAGCCGATCTCACGGACGGCACGCCCAAGCCGATTCTATCTCGTGCTTCTTCTGACCACGGCAGGCACGAGAAGTTGGAGGAGGGTGAACTACTCCACCGAGCTAGGGTTCATGCAAACGCTTACCGGCAAGCCCGGATGCGAGCAGGTCGTGACATCGCCCCGATCCCCACCGACGAAATTAACTGGGAGCGGAGGAAGGCTTGTCGTCGCAACCTCAAGCTATTCAGCGAAACGTACCTCCCCCGCGTATTCAAGTTGGCATGGTCTGACGACCAGCTACGCTGTGTTGCCAAAGAACAGAGCGTAATCTTGGACGGTGGGAAGTTTTGCATGGCCCAACCTCGCGGCGGTGGTAAGACTGCCATTTGCCGCTCCGGCTTGCTCTGGGCCTCTGCTTATGCCCACCGTCGCTTTATGTTCTTTCTTGGGAGCAAGGAACAGAAAGCCGCCCAGACGCTCGACTTTGTCCGCCAGTATTGGTACCGTAGCGACCTGCTACGCCAAGACTTTCCAGAGATAGCTTGGGCGGTTTACAAGCTGGAGAATCGCTGGCAGCTTGCCAAAGGCCAGCTATACATGGACGAGCCTACCTATATCGAATGGGGAACTAACCGGATTCGTTTCCCTAGCTTGATCCTCCCCAAAGAGATAGCCGACGAGTACGAAGCCAATGATTCTGAGTGCTTGCTTTGGGTTCCAGAGATAAAAGCGTTCGTTCACAAAACGGCTGGTATCATTCTTGGTACCAATGGGATTGACGGTTCGATTCGAGGTGAAGCTGAGGTTCACCCGATCACCCTCGAACAGCCCCGCCCCGATTTGGTTCTGCTTGACGATGTCCAAAAGGATCAAAAGGCAGATTCCCCCGTTGCTTGCGAACGGCTGGTGCGCCTCATCGACGGTGCCATTCAGGGTCTAGGTGGGCCAGGCGAGGAGATTGCCGCTTTGATGCCGTGTACCGTCATTCGTGAGGGTGACGTGGCCGATACCTACCTAGATCATATCAGAAAACCGGAATGGCGTGGTGAGCGATGTGCGATGGTCAAATCCTGGCCCCCCGGTATTACAGACACCGAAATTACGAATGATACTGAACCTGGTAAACTCTGGAACGAATATGCCGAGTTACGCCGTCGCTCACTCAAAGTGTTTCAGGACATGCGGCTTTGCACGGAATTTTACGGAGAACACCGCGAGGTGATGGATCGAGGGTTTGTAGTTTCTTGGACAGAACGCTATATTCGCAAGGGACCGAATGTCGAGTTGTCTGCCCAACAGCATTCTATGAACCTTCGATTGGAAGCCCCTACCAGTTTTCTTGCAGAGTACCAAAACATCGGCAGGAAACTCCATGCCGAGGGTAGTATCCTTATCACCGCTTCGCAACTTGCGGAGAAAAAGGTCATTCCTGTCCCAGAGTTTGACCTACCACTGGAAACCGAACACGTCACCGCTTTCATCGATGTTCAGAATGAAATCTTATTTTACCTAGTCCTCGGCGTTTCACCCGACTTTGATGGCTTTATCACAACTTACGGTACGTGGCCCGAAGTAAATGTCCCATATTTCCAAAAGTACCAGGCAGAGGGCTGGTCCCTTATAACACGGGCATTCTTTAACCGTTACCCAGAACACCAAGACAAAGCATTGCTTACCAGTGACGGCAAACGTCGTGCTCCGTTAGAAGCCAAAATCTTCTTCGCACTCCAAGAATGCACCAAACACCTACTCTCTATGCGGTTTCGCCGTCGGGGGCAACACCCCAAGACATTTGAGGTTGACAAGCTGGGCATCGATACTCGCTGGGGTATGGCAAGCGAAGCTATCAAACGCTTTATCCGAGAGCAAGGTACAAATCGGATCGTTCCCTGTTATGGTCAGTCGTTTCCACCAACCAAAAAACAGTTAGAGGAGTACGAGCGTCGTCCAGATTGGACGTTCGAGAATACACTCTGCCCAAACGTTCGCGAGGATAAATGGGTGATTCGACCTAACCCTGATGGGATGTATTACCTGAACAACGACGTTGATCGGCTTAAAGATTTTGTTTTCGCCCGCCTCGCCACCCCGCCAGGGGCCAAAGGGTCAATCTCTCTTTACCATGCCCCAGCAGAGCGACATGAGATGTTCTCGCACCATATTTGCTCATCTGAGTATCCGGAAGCTGTCACCGCTCGTATGATGACAAAAAATATGTGGCAGGTTCGGGAAGTATCTACATTCGACAACGATTGGTTGGACTGCCTAGTAGGGTGCTGTGCTCTCGCTGGAACCCGTGGTGCCTCATATAAAACACCGGAAGGTATGCCACAAGCAAGCCACCGCAAACTTTCCGACGTGTTTAGGAGGAAACGAGCCTGATGCCGCGTACCCCTAAGACCAGTGAAGGTCGAGATGGCATTCGTTGCCCTACGTGCGGGAACCCCTATTGCCCGGTTTCGACCACCGTGCAACGAGAAGTCCGCTGGCGTGGCAAGGTGCGTGTCCATACTCGACGGTTCCGCTACTGCCACCATTGCCAGGCTTACTTTACTACGGTCGAACTATTAGAGGACGAGGACAAGCCCGGATTCCCTGAACCCCCGGAACCAGAATCTCCCCCAAAAGAAAATGATAAGAATGGCAAGGGGCGAAACCCGTACCTCTAACGCGATTTCCTACCCGTAGTATTTCTGCCTTAGCAAATCTGTGGCATAATAAAAACCAGTTTCCGGGCCTTATGTACCTTTACCCCTACTGGTGCAACCATGCCACTACAAGATCAGGACGAGGATAATCTGCTTGGCCAAGATGAGATGCCGCTGAACGCCGATACGATTGCGGAACTGGCAACCGCACCGAAACGGACAAAGACCGCCGAGGGTATGGTTGAGGAACGATCAATCGACGAGTTGATAAAAGCAGACCAGTACACCAACTCAAACCCAAATGCGGTCCCTTGGGGGATGCGAATAGCCCGCGTCAGACCAGGTAGCACTACAGCAGGTCATGGCAACCCCTGACCGTCCGCCTCGGTACCTACCCCGCCAGTATAACCTTTTATGGCTCACCGAACCAATAGGTGTAAGATGGTACGAGCTAGTTCAAGTGGTTTACTAGACGCTTACGGGCGTCCTGTTCGAGCAAACGAGATCGCCCAGGCCCGATCTGATGTAATCAAGTTGCGAAACCAGATTCGAGCAAAGTTCGACGCAGCCCAGACGTTTACCGGCAACGAGGGTCACTGGTCCAATGCCGACCACTTCGACCCTCACCAAGTAGCCAGCCAACGAGTTCGGAGAATCCTTCGTTCCCGATCCCGTTACGAAGTCATCGAGAACAACCCTTATCTCAAGGGTACGGTTCTTACGATGGCTTATGACTTTGTTGGTAAGGGGCCAAAACTCCAAGTTACCGACAAGCGAATCTCAAAAGAACGTCGGCAACGGATTGAACAACAATTCGCCAAGTGGTCCAAGTTGTGCAAGCTACGCCAGAAACTCTGGCGAATGCGACTTGCCAAGATTGTGGACGGTGAAGGTTTTATGCGTGCCTATGCTGACAAGTCTAGGGCATACCGTCGTTACCCCCTACAACTCAACTTCCAGGTTTTCGAGTGCGACCGTTGCTCATCGCCAGAACCGGCCAAGACGAGGGACTTGCCGTACAACCAAATTGACGGCGTCCGGTTCGACGATTACGAGAACCCGCTCCAGTATCATGTTCTAAATTCGCACCCTGGCGGCGGGTCTTCATTCTGGTCCTCGTTCTTCTACAACTCCAACTCTTTTGAAGGGAAGTGGTACGACTCACGCTATATCATCCACTGGTTTCGACAAGATCGGGGCTGGTTGCGTGGTATCCCTGAAACAACCCCCTCCCTCCCATTGTGTGCGTTGTTGCGTCGTTACACCCTCGCTATTGTCCGTCACGCTGAAGTGGCGGCAGATTTTACTGCCATTATCGAAGCTGAGGGACCAGGTGCCCAAGCTGCCTGGACAGATGGCAGGGGCAACGTAGTCGAAGATGATCCGTTCGACACATTCCCCATCGAGATGGGTATGATTATGAACTTGCCTTGGGGGTACAAAATGTCCCAACTCAAGGCTGTTCCTTTAGGTATCCAATTCGACCAATTTGTTGGTGCCATTCTTCGAGAGATAACCCGCCCATTGCTGGCCCCCTACAACATTGCCGCCGGTACATCAAAAGATTCCAACATGGCTAGCGGGATGTTAGACCAAAACATTTACAAGGGTGGACAAGAGGCAGAACGCGAGGATTGTGAGGACTTCGTTCTCGATAAAATCCTTGATTTGTGGTGGGGTGAGTCGCTTCGGGTTCCAGGGTACTTAGGCGACGATATGTTAAGCACAGATCAATCATTTAGAGACGAACCGCCCGAACACGTTTGGCGATGGGACCGTATCGGCCTCGACCATACCGATCCATCCAAAGCTGCTACTGCCTTACAGATCCTCCACGATGCCAAATTCCTCACAGATCGTGACATTCAGGAAATCTACTACAACCGCGACGTTGAACAATGGCGTGAGGAAGCAATGGAGGATGCTGAATTTCGTGCCTCCCTACCACTTGCACCAGAAGCACAGGCCAAACAAGATGCCACCAAAGAGAAAGCCAAGCAAAAGAAAACCCAAGCCAGCCGGATTATTTTGGAGGACGATTATGGGCAAGTTACTTGACAAGGACCACCCAATTTGGAAAACCATCCAGTTTGGTGTCACCATCGGCTCGCTGGCTCTGTTCCTTCGGTTTAACTACAACACCTTCGATGAACGAGACTTGAAAACCATCGGCGGGACTGTAGTAGCTTACTTGTTGGCCCAATTCGCCCCGTTCCTGTTACCCGGCAATAAAAACCAGAATCCACCCGCCGCATAGCGTTTTCCTACCCGTAGTATTCCCAACCCCAAGCAACTTCTGCTACTCTGAGAGTGGAAGTGGAAGTGTCGCGGTGGTCGGCGGGTTCTCGGCTCAACCCTTGAACCCGCCTTCTACATCCCCCAAAAGAGAACAACAATGGCTGCCAAGACCAAAAAGCGAAAACGCAAGCTAGTTAGCTCTAGTTCGTTCCCAAAACGTTTGTCGCTGGCAGGTAGGGTTCAGGTCAGAGCACAGCAAGGCGGGACCGAAAAAATCTTTCTGGTCGCAAATACCGGAAAGCCTATGAAACTGGACAACTTTTTCGACCCGGTTATCGTGAACATGCGGGGGGCAGTCTTTGATAAACAAACCACCCCGATCATTGCGGACCACGATACGAGGCTGCGGATCGGACACTCGACCGAGCAGTTGATCCTCGCTACAAACAAGCAAGGGTCTATCAACGGTCGAACCATGAAGGGACCACTAATCGCCGCGTCGGGTATCCGTTCGTCGAACATGGCGATTGCTCAAGGATTTGTAGATGATGCCAAGGCGGGTTTTCCGTTCCAAGTCTCCATCGGGGCGGATATCTTACAAGGGAAGCATATTCCAGATGGAGACAGCGTGCGGGTAAATGGGAGGACATGGGAAGGTCCGCTCATTCTCGCCAATCGTATTCGTATCAGGGAACTTTCAATCACCGTCTTGGGAGCCGACAATGACTCGTCAGCGACGATTGCTGCCAAGGCCAAACTTTTGGAGGATCAGCAGATGAGTTTTAACGCATTTGTGAAGTCCCTCGGCCTAGACCCAACGAAGTTGACGGCCGAACAAAGGACTGCTCTCAAAGCCCAGTACAAACTGGCAAAAGCCAAGGCTAGGCCGAAGCTGGCGGCAAGCCGCAAGCCCCACAAGCATACCAAGGCCAACGACCGAGAGGATGAACCTCGACGCAAGCCTCGCAAGATTCATGCAACGGTCGGGGCCGGAACCGGAGAAGGAGAAGATGATCTGCGGCGGCAACGCCGTCGAAACTTTGCCAACGAATCGCTGCGAGTGGACAACATCAACGCGGCAGCCACCCGTTTCGCCAGCGTGGAGAAAATCAAGGTTGGCAGCAAGGAATACACCATGTCAACCCTCAAGGCAAAAGCGATCCGCGATGGTTGGAGTGCCGACCAATTCGAGCTACATCTGCTCCGGGCAGACTACCCACAACAGGACGGCCCGGCAATTCACTCCATAAGCCGTGATCTGACGGGCGAGCAAGCGAACCTCGCGATGCAGGCGTCGATCCTCCGCTACAGCGGCGTACCGAATCGTGAGGCGAACCGGCGAAGCGGTCGGGACTTTGGGTTGGAAGTCATGTTCAAACCCGAAGTGCTCGAAGCCTCCCACCAGCGGCAGTACCAGGTCGGTGGGTCCATCCAAGCCTTGCTAGACTTGCAGATTCGGGCGGCGGGGGGTTATTACGCTGGCTCTGACCGCAGCAGTTCGGAGTTCGTTGGGCAAGCCATCGAAGCCTACAGTAAAATCAAGGCGTCGGGCTTCTCCACCTTAAATATCGTCAACATCCTCGAAAACGTGATGCACAAGTCGTCCTTGGCTGCGTTTGAGGCAGTAGAGGCTGTCTGGCGATTCCTGTGCGGTCGTAAACCACTCAACGACTTCAAGCCCCACGCTCTCTATAGGCTGGACTTCGCCGGCCACTTCAAGAAAGTGGCGACCGACGGGGAATTAAAGCATATCTCGATGGTTGATACAAAGAAAACCATCCAAGCCGAAACTTACGGTGCGATGCTCACCATCGACCGAAAGACGATCAAGAACGACGACCTCGGCCTGATTTTGGACCAAGCCCGCGGCCTCGGCACGTTGGGTGCCCAACGGATCGAGGAATCGGTTCTGGTTTTGCTCCTCAGTAATCCCGGCTCATTTTTCAGCAGCGGCAATTCCAACCTGATTACGGGAGGCGGCACGGCGTTGAGCGTTACTTCACTCAGCCAAGCCAAGAAGGTCTTCCGTGATCAGGTCGTGAACGGCAAACCTGTCTCAGTCAGCCCGGTGCTCCTGCTCACTGGTACGACACTGGAAGAGACAGCACTTCGCTTGTGGGCAGAGGAGAAACTGGCCGCGACGGGTGACACCGACGCCCTGGTGTTCTTCAACAACCCGCACAAGGGGATGTATCGGCCGTTCGTCTCCCCGTACCTCGACAACACCTCCGTGACCGACCAGGACGGTGCTGCCATCTCAGGACAGTCCGCAACCCAATGGTTCCTGGGGGCTAGCCCCTCGGCCCCGCAAGGTTCGGCTCTCGTAATCGGATTTATGGACGGTCGAGAGACCCCGTTCTTCGATGAAGCGGAGACACAGTTCAACATCCCTGGTGGTTTGCAGTTCCGCTCCTACCTCGATTGGGGTGTGGCGATGCACATTCATCAGATGATGCTCCAATCCGCTGGTGCATAGCCTCGCGGTACGGCGGGGTGGAAGATGTGATTCGTAGCCTGACCCACTCAACCACCTCGCCATTAACTCAACAATGAAAGGGAACACAATGTCTGTGATCGACATTGCTACTCGCGTAAAAGGTTGTGGCCCTGATGCAACCATTACACTCGGCCCAGCCGACTTGGAGGAACTACGCGGGTTTGTCCCCGCTGGTAACAAAATCAAACTCCCAGCGGACGGGCCGGGCGGGGCCATCGTAAACTGCAACCAACTCTGTGAGATCGTGTTCGGCGGCTCCCCTTCCCCAAAAGAGAAGAAATAGCCCCCGGTTAATAAAAACCAAACCTTCGGGGCCATGCCCCAACAACACAAGGAGAATCGAAGATGGCACAAGCCCTTGAAGCAATCTTCTACCGAGGCGACGACCAGAATCGGACAGACCACACGCCGACTTCCGGTGCCGTGAGCAACGGCGTAATTGTTGATCTAGGGACGATCATCGGCGTTTGCACGTCCGTCGAGGGGATTGGCAACAACACTCTAGGTTCTTTGGCAACCGAGGGGGTGTTCAAGATCGCCAAAGACTCCGGCGTCGTGTTCTCTAAGAGCGACCCGGTGTTTTTCAATACCAGCACTCGCGTTGCCAAGACTGTCGGCGGGGCCAATACTATCCGTATCGGTATTGCCGACGAAGCCGCGGCCTCCGGCCACAACAACGTCAAATGCGACATCAACCGGCTGGGTCCACAGGACTCGAACGTGGCGACGGACCCTACGACGACGACCACGACCTAATCGACCAGGAGGATGACTACCTCCTAGACGAAGGTGGTGGCGTTTTACTGGCAGAGGTTTGACTCCCAGACTCGACTAGCCTCATTTGGACCGGATGGGGCTGTCGGGTCTGGATAAGGGTTGACAAATGGATCGACCACAACCAACAAAGCAACTCCCATCCCCTAATGTGTTCAACCACCCCGACCTTTCAGATAACGAGGATGGGACTTGGACACTAACGGACCCTCTTAGGTTCGTGCTGTCGATGGGTAGGGGGAAAATCGAAGTGGAAGTCCCAGCCGGTTTTGTAACGGATTTTGCATCGGTCCCCAGGTTGTTGTGGTTCATCTTCCCACCATTCGGTTCTTGGTCGCGACCTGCGGTGTTGCACGACTTTCTTTACTCAGTAACAGGGGGGTGCTCACGGTTCTTAGCTGACGCTCTTTTCAGGGAAGCGATGTATCAACAATGCGTGCCGGCATGGCGTCGTGCTATCATGTACTGTTCAGTCCGAATGTTTGGCCGACACGCCTGGAGGAAACGATGACCTACCGTTTTCTCTCCCGATTACGGCATGTTGCTAACCGAGCAAACCAGGTAAACGCGGAAGTCATAACTTATATTCGAGGTGCCACCAGCCGTGAGATGTCAGCAAGCCCGATTCTGATGGAGGCAGTCGAGATAATTCCGGGCCTGGTGGCAACCCGGATTGAATATCAAGACTGGGCAATCGACGTTGTGGAGTTAGAAGTGTTTGGCGGGGTGCCTGTTGTCGGGGACAAAATAGTTCGTTCAACTGGTGAAGAGTTTCTGGTTTCATCGCGGGGGATGGTGACACAAGACATAACCGATCCACCTTACCGCTTTGCAACTTCTGACCGTGACCGGGTGATCGCCTATACAAACCGCGTAAAGGGGAGTGGTTAATGGCTGAGCTAACCGCACTACGCGACGAAGTTTACACCCGCATAAACGTCAAGAAATCGAACAGCCAATTCATTGTCAATAATTTTGCAGTCGAGAAGGACCGCTGGCTACCGTCGGAAGGTTTAGAGGGTTTGAAAGCGACGTACCCTAACGGGTTGTTGAACGTTATTGGTGGTTGCCTTGGGGACATGAAAAATTTGGGGCGACAACCACTAGCCAACCGCGAGTACAGTGTTCACATCTCCTTCCAAAAGGTAATCAACGGTCCTGCGGACCCAAGCATCGACACCCTTGTCACCCTCCTCGAACAGCTAGATTTGATGTGTCTGTCACAGATTGCAAACAGCACCAACCGAATGACACCATCCAGAATCGAATACTTGAAGGACGAGCACAATCTACCCATCGCTTACGTGCTTCTCCGACAAGGTTCTTGCTTCTCAGCTCTTTTTTCCGCGTACTACCTGAAACCACTCCAGTAACCCCAAGAATAGGAGTTTAGACTTATGGCACCTACAACTGGTTTCAACAACAAACTCTATCGAAACACCGGCAGCGTAGCCACCCCGGTATGGTCCGAAGTGAATCAGATCGGTGACGTTTCTATCGACGGCCTTACCCGCGGCCTTGCAGAGTTGAAGCGGCGGGCAACCCAGTTCACCCTCAACCTACCATCACTCATCCAATCCATCACTGCTAGCTTCCGCTTGCATCATGGACTCGACAGTTCCACGTTCACGGCACTCCGACAAGCGTTCTTCGCCGCCACAGTCATCGAGTGGGCTATCATGGACGGTGATATCGACGTAGCTGCCGCCGAAGGGTTGCGTATCCCTATGCTAGTGTCCGACTTTCCGTGGGAACAACCATTGGAAGACGTTTCGGGCCACGACGTAAAGCTGGCCGTCGGTTACATGACTAGTGGCGGCAATGAAGTTGTTCCATCTTGGCTAGTCGTTTCACAGAATCTCCAGTGGACAACCACCACAACCACCACGTAATAAAAACCAAAATCTCTAACCCATAGGGGGAACCACTCATGTCCGAAAACAAGCCCAACGTCGAGAACGTACTTGCTCGACTCCAAAATCCTGGTGTCCAAGTACAACCCTTCAAGGTCCAGCACCAGGAGACGTTTCGACTCACAGCCGGCGAACTTCGCGGTGTCTGTAGCCAAAACCCAAAGCACCCCAAGGCTCAAGTCTTAACCGACGCTACCAAAGGGATGCCGGACGAACACTCGGTTGTCTGTGACCGTGTCGATCTTGAAGCGGTCATTGGCAACTACGATGTTGTCGAGGACCACGAAAGTGGACAGACCGAGGATGGCCCCGTTACAGTCGTTCGGAAACGACTGGGCGGCCCCCGGCCCCGGCGTTAACTGTGTCGATTCTCCCCAAAGAAAACACCGGCGACTAGCTGGAGCTACTGATGAAAATTCCAGAGTACCCCGAACTGGCAACAATCCAAGACGATGACTTGTTCTATATCGTCGAGTATGTTGCTGGGAACTACGTGAGCAAAAAAGTCAAGGCTCTAACACTCCAAGAATACATCGAAGGTGTTCTTGGGGGTGGGAATGTGAGCAACCCGCTCACTGGCAACCTAAGTGCTGGGAACTTTTCCATCACGACTCTCCGAACCCTCACCCTCTCAAACGGGGGTGCTGGTTCCGCCGGTCAGACCCCAACGCTCGACGGTGCTGGCAACTTGACTTGGGCGACCCCGTCCGGGTCTGGTAACGTAACCAGCCCTCTCTCTGCTGCGTTGGATATAGGAAGTTTTGGGATCGTCGGGTACACCGCCAGTCGTTTAGTGGTCACTAACGCGAACGGTAACATTACTGTTAGCTCCGTGACTGCTACCGAGGCGGGTCATCTCTCTGGTGTCACTTCCGCCATCCAAACCCAGATCAACACCAAAGCTGCCACTACCTATGTGGACGCTGCCGACACGATTCTGGACTCGGCTATCTCCTCGGAAGCCTCAGCCCGTTCCGCTGCCGACCTGACCCTGCTGCCCTTAGACGGCAGCCGCGAGATGACTGGCAACCTGAGTGCTGGGAACCAAACCTTGCTATACGTCGCCGGCATCCGTCTCTCCAGCGGCAACGGGACTGATGGCCAAGTCCCCATCGTGCAAGCCGACGGGAACCTTGCCTTCGGTGACATGATCGGGGGCGGCAATGCTACGCCCGGTGGTGGCAATACTGCAATCCAATTCAACGACGACGGTGCGTTTGGCGGTGACGAGGCACTGATCTCCTTTGACAAGGTTACAGGGACATTAGCGGTAGGAAATGTCACGATAAACGGTGGTGGAAACACCACTGTAACTAGTGATGATGGGCTTACTGTTAACGTCGGTGGCATATTAGTCAAAGGGCAGCCAGTAGATTCCAGCGGTTCTCAACGCTTGTGGTTCTACTACGACACACCGTTTGACCATTCCTTCATCATTTCTCGCGGCATTGATGCTAGTACGATAGGTGCTCTACGCATCGGTGCCTACTCATCTAATGGCTCCGTTGGTCATGCGGTCGAGCTAGGAGCAGATGGAGTAGCCATTGGAGCTGGTGAGGATTACTACTTGCTACCTTGGGCTGACGGTGATGCTGGCCAAGCACTCGTTACCGATGGGGCTGGGACGGTGAGCTGGGCTAGTGTCGTTACCAATCCGATGCTGACCGACTTCGGTATTGGGCAAGCCAGCCCTGGACCTGATTTGTGGGTGCATCTTGCTAGTGACATAAATCTTGGGGTACAAACTGCTGGTGGTGAAGTACAGATCGCTACGTTTGATGATGCCTACACCGGACAACCTTGTGGTTTCGGCTTTTATGCCGCTAGCCACAAATTTTTCGTCGGAAGTGATTTAGTGCTTGAGTTAGACGGCGGCGGTAACTTAGGTGTCTTCGACACCACACCAGTCGGACAACAAGCCTTGCTCACACCAACGCAGGACGACCTGACCGACAGCACAGGCGGCACGCCTGGGACCACGCTCGCCGACTTCTCTGGTGGTATCGACACTGTAGATGCAACAACACTTCTCGATTGTATCGCTTCGCTTGCAGCACAACTCGCCAAGGTCAAAGATGACTTAGCGGCTGTTAACGATATTCTGATCGCTTTTGGCTTTGAGGCCGCAGCATAACCAACAAGAGGAGATCGTAATGAAGTTCACCCTCGATGTACCGGACAAGATGTATGACAACCTGCTCCAAACATTCGGCTCCGAATCGGCCATCGTAGCCGGGGTGATTGATTGGGGGGTAGCAGCCGTTGCCGCCCATGAAAACAAGCAGGTGCGAGCAACCCGTCGAGTGGAGGATAGTGCGGCACGAGCAGCATCCGCCACCACGGCAAAGGCACTCAAACAGGCTGTTATCGTAACTAAAGAGGATGGTGAGGTAATCACCGCCCCAACCGGGAACATGACGTAACGCTTTGGCAATAAAAACCACTTTCAGAAAGGGGAACCCGATGAAACTTCTATTCACACTCTGTTTCGCCTTGTTGCCATTTGTAGTTCTGGCCCAAGACAACTGGCGACCGTCGGTTATGTCACCAGAAGAATTGGAGTGGCAACGCAAGACCTACGGCGAACCACCGGCTGAGGCTTATACCGCCATTGTCGATGGTTTCAAAACCACCCTCTCTCCTACCCAGCAACCTGGGGTTTACGTCCCAACTCAAAAAGCCAACCCCGCCGTCGTGCGGGTTGGTTGCTTGGAGGGAAACAGTTGGTCCATCGGCTCGGGCACGTTGGTTGACACCAACGACCAGCATGGTCTTATCGTTACCAACTGGCATATTTTCAGGGACAACCCTAGCGGTGCCATCCTTGTGCGTTTCCCAGACAAACGAGCCTTTTGGGCTAAGCGTGTAGGTGAGGACCGAACGAGCGACCTCGCTGCTCTGATTATCGAAAACCCTGGCGTTACCCCATTGCGTGTTATCCCCTACACCCCCCAAAGAGGAGAGAACGTTGCCATCGCCGGTTGGGGGGAACGCGGAACCTATAAGACCCAAACGGGGACTGTGTCCGACAAGTACGTTTCATTCGACGGTAAGAACTTTGATTGTCCTCAAATCTATGGGGCAGTAGCCCGGCAGGGGGATTCTGGTGGGCCAATTCTGACACCTGAGGATGAAGTGGTGGGGGTTCTCGCAGGCTGCGATGGTCGCCAGACTTGTGGGACGGGCGGGTATCGACTCTGTTCATTCCTTGCTCAGCATTCTGCCTATTACCGTTCATGCCCCGGTGGGAACTGCCCCCGACCTGTCATTGCGTCTCAGCCTCCGGCCAATTATAACTACTCCTACGATCATCGAAGGGGGCCGTTTGTTGGGCAGACCCAGGTTAGAGCGAATGGTTCGACACCGACCCAACCAGCTCCGACTTACCAACCACCCCCACAACCAACCGCTACTGCTCCAGTAGCCCAACCTATCAAGGTTACACTGACTGACGCGGACTACGAAAAGCTGGCCGGCCTAATCACCGAAAGAATAGCAAAGGATGGCCGTTTCAAGGGTAAGGACGGACTACCAGGTACCCCTGGCGAGAACGGGATGCCAGGGGCCGATGCAAAGATAACCGACGAGGTGTTAAACCAACTAGCCGGTAAGGTCCAAGCAAAGCTGGCTCCGATCACTTTCTATTTTGAAGGTGCGAGGGACAACGACGGCAACCCATCTATCCACCGCACAGAGGTTGTGTATCTCGGCGGGCACCTGAATATCCCAGCCCAACGGATGGAGATTGCTCATCCGAACGGTGACAACTTTTATCAGGAGAAACCACTGGGCGAACCAATAGCCCTTGAGTTGGTGCCACGAAAACCCCCCAAGTAAACGGAGGTTTGTATGGCCGGTGAGGGGAACGAGGATGTAATACTGGAGGGAACCGCCCATAGCTCCGGGGTTTCGGAGCGACAAGACCCACTGGAAATCCCGGTTGGGGAACAATCGAAGGAGGATTCTATGGCTGCTGGTGATGGACTTGCGGGACCAACCCCGCAACTCGCGGAGCCGGGAAACCTGGCTGTCGCGATGTCTGTTTTGGCCCAAGGGGCCGCTGGTGCCGCAGACGCTCGTATGCGTGCTGCTGACCAGTTGGGTTCCGATTCTCAACGTATGTGGTCTATCGCGATGACAACGCCGACCGTCCTGGCTGGCCTTGGCTATCGTGCCGCGACCGAGTCCGGTTCCGGCCGCACTCGTGCGGAGACCAACAACCCGGCGAACACCGGGGCCGCTGGCAACACCTAGTCAGGAGGCGACAATGTCTTCCACTTCCGATATCGCCAAGAAAGCGGCTGATGATGCCATCGCTAGGATGCAAGTGGCCGATAACGAAGCCCTTGCATCCAGCGTGGCATTTACCCTTGGCCCCGACAACTTCCAACAATACTATGACAAGAAGGCGGCTGATGCCACAGCCCGCTTGGAGAAACTTTATGGGGAACTTACCGGACTCAGACCCAAACCAATCTTCGACACTTCACAACCCGCTAAAACAAGCAGCAGAGTTGATAGCTCTGTGGGGGCCACAACTGTCCGCGGGGGCTAAAGCGGTAGGTTTAGAAGACCACCAACGAATGTTAAAGGATTTCCGAAACCGAATCGCCGACACCCACAAACTTCAGATGAAACAACTCGGTATGAAGGAGGATGAAGTAACCGAGGAAAAACCAGGAGAGGAGGACACTATGGGGGTTGCTCTAGCTCGAGACATCATTTACAACATCAATACCCCGACCACCCCACCACCATCAGCAGAACTAAAGGGAGAACCCCAGGCAGCGGTTCCACTCCCACCAAACCCGGTAACTAATAAATCTCCTTGGTGGAAGCCTATGCTGCCTGCCGCTATCGGTGCCGGCCTCACCGGGATCGGCCTCGCGGGGTGGGATTGGCTCAGCTCATCTCCCCCAAAAGAAAACCCAGCCCCGGTCACAATCAACCAACTTGATTCGTTACAGTACGACTTGCAGTTCGGGAAACCTTCCCGCTAATAAAATCCAAAAATTGCCACTAGGGGAACCATAATGGGAACCGCAGAACAAACCCGGCAAGTCGGGTACTCTTTTACCGACCGTAAAGGTCGAGTCTGGGATGTAACTATGACGCTGGCAGGGGCCAAGCGTATCGACAGTATGGACTATTCGGGCTACCTGGAGACAGAATTTTCCATCCTTCGACCCGACCGACAAACCTTCTACCAGCTAATGAGTAACGCCCCATTCATGTTCACCGTCATCTGGGCTTTGGTACGACCTCAAGCTATCACCATGTACCGACGGTTTGGGGATAGTACACATTCCGCGGTTGCAGATGATGTGGTTGCTGGTGCTACTGGTGCCAACAGGCTATTCCCTGTGGACCCTGATGCCGACGAGGAAACTGCCCAGATGGAATTTGCCGAGGCTATCGACGGGGCCGCTTTGGAGAAAGGACGGCAAGCCTTTTGGGGTGCTCTCTCCGATTTTTTCCCCGATCACAAGACCGTCTTATTAATGTTGATGAACCAACACATGAAAGCGATCAAAAAAGCGGACGGAAAACTACAGGAACTGGAGGTCGAGATGGAAAGGATGGTGGATCGGGAGCTGGAAATGGGGATGGACGACCTTCGGAAGAGGTTAGCGACCCCCGGCGAGAATCGTGGAATGCCATCTATCAAATCATAGGGTTGTTGGGGTGGCAACCTACTGGTCAGTTCTGGGATATGGATTTGCGGCAGTTGTATTTAGCCTACGATGCCAAACTCATTGCTGACTGGGACCACACAGCCCTGCTCGCTTCTCTAGTCCACAACCTGTCGGTCATAGTTATTAACATAACCTCGAAACGAAAGGTAGAACCTAGACCAGCAAGTTACTTCAACCCATTCCGCAAACGGCAACGACAAGGGATGGTACTATCAAAGGGGACGTTCGGAACTCTCAAATTATTGGGCCGGGCCTTGGCAACTCAAGGTATGCGAAGATGAACTTTGCCACGCAACAATTTATTGGGTCAAGTGTGGGGTCAACGCTGGGTACCTTTGGCGGTCATGCTGCCCAATTCCAGTTCGGTATCGGCCCGTCTGCTGGTCGGCAGATCGTTGCTGGTCTTTCGGGTGGAACGTTGCGGCTGAACGTTCCGATCCAATTCAAAATCTCGAAGGGGATGATCTACTTTGACCGAAACATTATCCGTACCAACTGGAAGCGGATTAACCGCACACCACTCCAACGGGCTGCAAATCTGGTTCGGGTTATCGCTCGTCGTTCTATCCGTCACCGTCGGTACGGTACTACTTCTGCTCCCGGTACACCCCCATATTCTCATCGACCCGGCAACACACCCCCGTTTAAGATGATCTACGCTGCCCCGACCTTTTGGGGTACCAACGCACAAGTTTTAGTTGGTATGGTGGGGTTCGGGTCACAACCTGCTGTTCCTGGTCTTCACGAACACGGCGGGTTTGCTATACGACAAGGTCCACCACGCTGGCGAACGATCCGAGGTAGGCGGGTATTCCAACGGGGAGTATCACGACGAGTTTACTACCCACCCCGACCGTTTATGTGGCCTGCTCTGTTGCACGCCCGACAATCCATCCCCCAAATGTGGCGAGGGATAACTGCCCGCCTAGCTGCTTAAGGAGATCCAAATGCTCTTGGCCGAAACCAGCACCCTCGAAATAGTCCTGATGGTTATCTCAGCCTTGTTAGGTATAGGCTTAACGGCCGGGCTACCTTGGGCTTTCATTGTGGAGCGACGACTTGCCAGAATCGAAGCCAGTTTGAACATCAGGCTCTCTGGGTTAGCTGACGACGACGCACGGGTTGAACTCTGTGTAACGACACTTGGTAGAAAGGTTGACGAACTTGCCAATAAGATAATCCATATCGAAGCTACGATTGAAACTAAATTAAAGGGGTAGGGTATGTCAACTGCTGGTTCTATCCGAGCTGGTCGGGCGTTCGTCGTTATCGAAGCTATTGATCGAACGGCTAGTGTCCTTCGCAGCGTTGCTGCTCGATTGGACCAGTTCGGTACACGATTAACCAACATCGGTCGTAACATCACAGGTATTACATTTGGGATGTTGCTGCCCATCGTAAAGGGTGCAAAAGACTTTGCTAACTTTGATGATGCACTTCGCAAGGTCGAAGCTCGCTCTCAAGGTTCTGCCGAAGAGATGGACAAAATCCGACAGCACGCAAAGGATTTGGGTGCTGCTACAGTATTTACTGCGTCCGAGATAGGTGAGTTGCAAGCCGTCCTCGCCCAAAAGAAATTCAGCCGACGTGAAATTACAGAAATGACCGAGGCGATCACTAACCTGGCTATTGCCGCCGGCGAGGGTGCGGACCGGATGGAAGATGCCAGAGATGCCGCATACTTAGTCTCTGGTACCATCCGATCATGGGGCTTACAAGCCGAGGACGCTAACCGTGTTGCCGATCTGATGACCGCAACGGTTACAGCTAGTAACTCCACCATGCGGGCCTTGATTACCACCCTCCAATACGCCGGCCCGGTGGCTGGTCAGGTTGGCTTATCAATGGAAGATACGCTTGCGATGGTGGCTGCTATCTCTCAACTTAACATTCACCCGTCTATCATCGGTACGTCAATCCGCAACATGGCTGAGTTTCTTACCGACCCGAAACGACAACAGGAGTTTAACCAGACATTACAGAACCTGAACGGGTTGTCTGTAACATTTGAGGATATGAACCATAACCTGTTGCCTGTCCCTAGCGTTCTGTTCGCCGTTGGTGAAGCAATAAAGGATTTGGGTACAGCCCAGCAAATCGAGATGTTGCACCGCTTGCTAGGCACCCGTGCAGTATCCCCAGCCCTTGGTCTTGTTCGAGGCAAAAACCTGTTCGCAGAAATTAACGATCTGTTAAAGAAAGCTACTGGTTCCGCCCAGCGCTTCCGCGATATCATGTATGCTGGTGTAGGCAACGCTCTGGAACGTGTATTATCTGCCGCTCAAGCTGTTTCCATCGCTCTTGGCGAAGCTTTTGAACCTGCCTTGATACAACTCTCCAATACAACCGAGCGATGGTTAAACAATCTTATCGACTGGGTGGATCATAACAGGGGACTGGTCGCAGGTATTGCTGCCAGTGTTGTTGCTCTTTTTGCATTCGGTATCTCTTTAGTTACCACTGGGTTGCTGGTAAAGCTCTTAGCATTTAGTATAGAGATGCTAGCTGCTGCTATTACCTTTCTCATGGCCCCGATCCATCTTCTTATCGCTTTCGTCCCAGTTCTCATAACCACTGTTATCTTCCTTACCAGATCAATCGCTGCTCTGGCAGTTACCATCACACTCTCATTGTTGACTGCCCTGCGAACAACTGCTGTCTTTATGGCAACTGTTCTACCGGGGTTGTTCGTAACTTTGATGGACTTAATAGGGAACCTGCTCGCCTTCGCTCTCTACCCTTTGATTATGGTTGTCTATGCTTTGGGCCAGGCATTCTTCTGGTTAGGTCTTCTCGCAGTCCGTAGCCTTATCGGTACCCTTGCCCTACTGCCAGGTTTACTGATTAGTGTAGTCACCACAATGGTCTCAGTCTTCGGTGCCGTTCTGTCTGCACTAATAATTGCTTTTGGTCCTGTAGCTGGGGTGCTGATTGCAGTTGCCGCAGTTGTCGGCATCGTACTCTTGAACGTAGCTGCCTTACAACAAATCTGGGGGCGTATGGGTGTGGCTGCCCAACAAGCCTCCGCTACTGCTGTTGCAAGCACCCGAGCACAAGCCGCAGCGACCTCACAATTTGGTGGTGTTACTCAAAGTGTCTATAATCGCATCTCGTCCAGCCTTTCCCTGTTCTGGCAGGATGCCCAAAAAGCATTCTCCTCTATAGCCCGTATTGGCTCAAGTGCATTCTGGGAAATAAAAGATGACGCTATGCTTGTATTCAACGGTATTATCCAGGCACTAGCAAAAGGTGACGTGGAAGCTGCTTGGGCTATTATCACGGCTGGTATCCAGTTGTTGTGGCAAGATTTAGTTGACGCTATCAAGGCCATGTGGGAGCAGCTCATGGCTTTTTTGAAACCGTACATGGATGTTGTGAAAAGTGATATCAAAAACGTTTCTAACTGGATAGTCCGTTTCTACTGGGGCGGTCTATTCACCGGCAACCCGAAACAACCTGCCGCCGCTGCCGGTCCTCTTATAGAGGATGAAGCGACGATGCGAAAACGGCACCTCACCGATGCTATCTCCGAGTATAATCGTATCTCTATGCTTAAAGATATGGTTGAACTAACTGAGGGGGAGTTGAACCATCTCAAACTTTTGAAACAACAAGTAGTGGAACTAGACCCAGCGGCCGGGAAGGAACTGGACCGTGCCGAGAAGCGTGGAGAACTTCGTAAGAAACTGTTTGACATCATCAATGCTACTCGCGACTTCTCCCCAAAGAGAACAGAGAAAGCCCGCAACGACTTTGCAGCTACGCTTGGTGCCTGGCAAAATCAGGTAGATGATATGGTCAACGAGGTTGGCATGACAACAGCGATGGCTCCTAACGTAGGACTGGAGCGAGGTAGCGTCGAAGCTGCCAAAAAGTTCAGGGAGAATCTGGCAAACAACGAGTTACTCCAACAGCAAATACAAGCCCAGGACGTTCAGAAGAAACAGTTGGATGCTTTGATGAACATCGACGAGAATACAAAGAAGATCGAAGCGATGGAGGGTGTATAATGCCCCTACACTTAGGTATAAAAGACAGTTCCACAGAAAGTACCGTTAAGGTGGAACTAAAGAGCGGTACGTTAGCTTTGGAGCACAAAACTCGTAAAGATACTCACTACGTTCTAGCCGACGATATTCTTGATGATGAGGATGCTATTCTAGCTACTACCGGCGTACCCGGTATGTACTCTATTCAAAGCGGGTGTGTAGTAACAGATTTGAACCCTAGTGTATCATCAACTATCATCCACCCAACAACAGGTTTGCTAACACAGTTATGGGAAGTCGAAGTTTCCTATGACTCCAACGTTCCGCCGGACATAAACCAACCGATTACCTCTCAAACACCCAAGGTGCGTTGGTACCCAGAAGCTGAGGAAGAGGTTCTTGAGAAGGATGCGATCACTAACGAGCCAATTACCACCGCTTGCGATGAGCCAATCATCATCGAGCACCAATACTACCAGATTATCCAGGAAATTCGTCGGTACGAGGCTTACCCATTTGACCAGCTTCTCCAGTACACCTATGGCAACCACGTCAACGAAACAGAGTTTTGGGGTGCCCCACCGGGTTGTGCCCTTCTCCTTCCAATGGAAGTTGAGGAGGAAGCCATCAACCAACAACGATTTTGTATTGTAACCTACAAGGTAAAATACAAGATCCGATTTGACGACAACGGCGACATGCTGGAAGATACACACAAAGCTGCCCCGCTCCATCAAGGAAACCTTTACTTCCCAAAACTGGATATAGCCCTAAGCCCGCTGGGTGTCCCCAAGCGTTTCCTCGACAAGGATGGCAACCCCGGTACTGTCAACCTGGACATTTTCGGTGTACCGCTACCCCCAGGCCAACCACCCCAGTACCTCTCATTCAATCGGTTCCCTAAAGCTGACATAAACTTGTTGAACCTCGGCCCCTTCTAATAAAAACCAAAATCCCATGCCTGTATTCGGTTTCGGCGATAAAGAGGTTGCACTACGTTTGAAGAACCTGGCTAGGGAGCGAGAACATCGGTCCCAGTGGTTCAACCGCAACTATGTCAAAGAGTTGCAACGACTCGCTTTGCGGGCTTATATTATCATTCTTGATTACCCAATAGAGCCAGCTACCCAAGTCGGAGGTGGCTGGCGATTAGGGGTAGGTACTGGCGTAATCCATTTCCGAAACGATGTGGACTCACAGGATCGAGCCGAGCACCGCAACTCTCGAGAGTTGGAAGTGTCGATCAAAACTCGTGATCTAATTCCCCATCGTGACCCACAAACCGGCGAGTGCGGTCGGGTGCGAGTGTTCAACTTCACAGAGCAAACCATACCAGCTTGTGTCCCTGTAAGTGCTGTGCAGGATAACTTTGGCGACTACTACATCCTTGAGCCATACGAGCAAAGCGGGGCTGGCGAGGGTACATCCACTACCACCACTTCACTCCCTACTTGTACCGGCGAGTGCAAATACGTCTGGAACGAAGCCGGTAACACCTGGCAACTAGGCACACAAACTTGCGGCCCCCCGACCACCACTTCGACTACCACTTCAACCACCGCTGCCCCCTGCACCGGCAATTGTATCATCGTCTGCCCAAGTGGGACGTGGCAGCTAAACAACACTTGCGAACCGGGTTGCGATTGTGGTTTGGAGATACTTATCGGTCAGCCTTGTACTATCGGAGCACAGCAAGGTGCTCCCTGCGGCGACGGGACTACTACGACCACCACAACCACTACACTCGACCCTTGCTCTTGCGGTACGACCTCCACTACTACTACTACATCCCAAACAACAACCGACCCGGATACAACTACTACGACGGAGAACCCTTGCCATTGCCTACCCCCAACCTACTGCGGCACAGAAGATGGTGAATGTACCTACACCCAATGCTCTCAAGGTGAGATTACATACATCATTGACTGTGAAACTGACGATACAACTACTACCACACCCACCCCTTGCTCCGCCTCGCAATGTTCACAGATTTGCACCAATGGTATTTGGACTTTATGTGCCAACGACCCACCAGTAGAGGATCAGAGTGACCAGGAACTAGAAGATGAGAACGACGACCCCATCGACGGTAATGGTTGTGACCAAGGTTGTGCCCACGGCTGCGGGTGCCCGGAGCTAGGCGACGCTTGCTCTCCAGAAAACGAAGTTCGTTATGTCGGTTGCGAAACCACCACAACCTGTGACTGTAATACATCCACTACGAGTACGAGCAACCCAGAGTGTGCCGGTGGTTGTGATTGGTTATGGATACCCACGTCGGGCTGGGCTAAGATTAACGATTTCTGTCACTCGTCATGTCCCTGCCCCGAACCTGTCCCCGTTGGTACCAACTGCCAGACAGCCCATACAGACTGTGAACCTGTGGAACCGATTGCAACCACATTGCCCCCAGTAGAATGCACAGGTGGTTGTATCTATTGGTGGCTCGACGTAATCAACCAGTGGCATTTGACTGACTACGACTGTTCACTCTCTGTCGATTGTACTTGCGTTGAGCCAAGCACTCCCGGTAATTATTGTGCCCCTATCAAGTTACCTTGTATCAAACTCACCACTACTACGGTCAACCCCAATACCACCCCACCCCCTTGCGAGGACTGTTATACAACAACGACAACCTCTACCACTTCCACTACAACGACCACCCCCAACCCTTCTGATTGCGAAGGCGACTGCTTATGGCAATGTAGTAGTGATGTTTGGAACCTTATTGATTTTGGGTGCAACCTGAGCCAAAACTGCTCATGCTTACCACCATCTATTGCTTGTCATGACGACTGTGAACGGGCCAGGACGATCTGTTTCCAGACAACTACAACACCTGCCCCCACGACAACCAGCACAACCATCACAACTTCATCTACAACTACTACAATAGGGCCATGTGAGACAAGAGGTTGTTCAGTACAGTGTCTCAGAAATGAGTTTGACCAGTTGGTATATGTGCAAGTATTAGACAATTGTGACTTTGATTGTACCTGCAACACACCTTTTCCCATAATAGGAGAGCCATGTAGTTTTGAGTTTGCCGTTCAAGGATTCCCGTGTGACACTACCACTACCTAAAGGGGAACAAGATGAAACTTACAGTAGGGATGGCTACCTACGATGATTACGACGGTGTAGTTTTTAGCATCCAAGCCTTGCGGCTCTATCACCACGTCGATGAGCTACTGGTTGTAGATAACAACCCCGGTTCGCTTGCCGCTCGGCACCTCGCCGATTTTTGTCAAAAAACTGGGGCACGGTATATCCCTATGCCGGAGCCCGTAGGGACTTCCGCCCCTCGCAATCGCGTCTTTACCGAAGCTACCGGCGATGTTGTATTATGTATGGACAGCCATGTACTAATCCAGCCAGGTGCTTTGCAATTACTTCGAGAGTGGTTTATTGATGTATCATCCCACAACGATCTCGATATGGCCCTGCTTCACGGGCCGATGATGCTCGACTCCTTCAATGGTATTCAGACACACTTCGATAGTGTCTGGCGTGCCGAAATGTGGGGTATCTGGGGTCACGCTTGGCGATGCCGTTGTTCAGACCACGCCCGGTTCATTTTCTCAATGCAACCGTCTGAGTACCAGCAAACATACTACCTGCCAATCTCCCCCAAAGAAAACCTCGCTGCCTGCCCCTACTGTGGTAACAAACTCCCCGACCTATCTTGGTCCCAACACGAATCTCAAATGTTGGCCCTCGGCTTTGAGCCTTGTGCTCTAAAAGACGATGAACCCGCGTTCGATATTCCAGGCCAGGGTCTCGGTCTCTTTGCCTGTCGTAAAGATGCGTGGTTAGGCTTTAACCCACACTTCCGCGGCTTCGGTGGGGAGGAAATGTATATCCATGAAAAGTTTCGGAAAGCTAACCGCCGTGTGTTTTGTCTCCCATTCCTCAAATGGTGGCACCGCTTCGGGCGTCCCAGTGGGGTAAAGTATCCACTAACCCGCTGGAACAAGGTCCGCAACTACGTGCTCGGCCACAACGAATTGGGGTTGCCACTCGATCCGGTCCATGCCCATTTTGTAACCACCAACCTCATGACCCAAAGCCAGTGGGACTACCTGGTAGCCGATCCTATCCATCGGCCTTCCAACCCGAATGTATTGTCGGTACCTTCCCCCAAAGAAATCCCAGCCCCGTCCATAACTCAACTGTACCAGGCAGCCCGTGGGACATCTCGAGATCTTGACCAACATATGGATCAGTTGCGGTTGTTGGCGGGGCTTTGTGATAACATAACTGAGATATCAAAACGAAAAGAATCCACCATCGCTTTTGTTGCCAGCGGCCGTCCAGTCATTTCCTACAATACTGAGTCTGGGGACCAAACCTACCAAACCCTAATCCGCATAGCCCCCAACTTCCAATGGCACGACCAAAACTCCACGCAAGTCGAGTCTATCGCAGCTACCGACCTGTTGTTCATCGACTCCGAACATACCTACGCACGGTTGAAGGAGGAACTGAACAAGTACGCTACCGCTGTCCGACGGTTTATCATATTACATGATACTCAGTTGCACGGCGAGCGGGGGGCCGACAACGGGCCAGGTCTAAACCAGGCATTGCGAGAGTTTACAGCCGACAACCCCGCTTGGTTCGTCTATTATTACACACCTAACCAGTTCGGGTTAACGGTACTTGGTATCCGACCGAGTGACCGCCCAGCTAATAAAATCCACGCTTGGGCACCTATGTATGGTCCCGGTACCGAGCTAACTAATTTACTCAGTTCGCTTGGTGTCGTGTCCAAACCGAACTGTACCTGTCGGGCAATGGCAAACCAGATGGATATCTGGGGGGTCCAGGGTTGTAGAGAGCCGGCCCATCACCAGCAGATTCTTACCACCATCCATAGTAACAAAGACAAGTGGGGGTGGAAGGATAGGGTACTTGCCATCACAAAGGCTGTTACTAGTGGTCTAGCATTTAAGCTAAACCCACTCGACCCATTCCCCTCCCTGATCGACGAAGCGATCCGACGAGCGGAGTTAGCTGAACAATCAAGACTTACTTCCATCGAAATTGAAGGCCACTGATGATACCGACCGTACTTTGCTTGTGTCCTACATATAACCGGCCAGCCCATCTGGTTTCAAATGCGTTGGCGTGCTTTGAAATCCAGGATTATCCGGCCAGCCACCGCGTATTATTTATCCTCGATGATAAACCTTGCTATAGTATGCAACGCGGTACCAACTGGATAGTCTGGGCCGAGAACCGTCGCTATCCATCTCTGCCAGCCAAGTATAACGAGATGCTCCGAATGATCCGCGACATTCCGTGGTGCCAGTTCACCGGTTATCCACCATCTAACGATCTGCCCACACCCAGCCCGCTGACTATCCACCATCAACACCATCACCCCTGGAACTGCCACCCAGACCTTGTACTTGTATGGGATGACGACGACGTGTACCTCCCTTGGCACATCTCGTCGTATGTCGAGGCATTACAGCAGCCACGTATCCACCATCAACCATCCGAATTACGCCCTGGTTGGGTCCACCCCACCATTGTATGGACTGACTACCCCGGTCGCCTGATCCAGGAAATAGCCACCGGGAGGTTCCACGGTAGTCTCGGTGTATCCTGGGAGTTGTTGGACCTGCTGGAAGGGTGGGTTACGACAAAGCGAGCCGACTTTGACCAACAGATGATTGCCAAGCTCCACAAAAGCTTACCACCATCCCGCCCGCCCGTTAGGTATCCACCATCATACATCTTTCGGTGGGGTTCGACGGGCGGTGCTCATTGCCAGTCGCATATGAAGACACCAGCCAACGAGACATGGTACGAGGACTATGCAATGTTAGCAACACCTCAACCGTATCGGGGGGAATTGGTGGCAGCTATGGATAAAACCACCAGCCAATACATTAAAGAGATAGCGGCGGGTTTCGTTCCCCAACCCGCTAGCTAGGGGCTGGGGGCCGGCAATCGCCCCCAGCCCCGTTAATACTCGCCCCACCTCGCCCTCGCGAGGCTGGGGCTGGGGCCGGGTCGCGAGGTGCGACCCCAGCAAGCCCCAGCCCCTTGCGGGGCCGGGTCGCGAGGTGCGACCCAGCCCCTTACGGGCTGGCGAGCTGTCGGGCGACCTAGCCCGCCAGCCCGCCCCAAAACCCAGCCCCTTAACCCAGCCCCGCAACGGGGCTTTGCGGAGCTTTCCGGGCTGGGGGCGATACCCTACAGCCTGCCCCCGAAAAGCCCCATAAAACGTTTCCTATTGCGTTCTAGGGGGTATCGACCTAGTTTGCCTAGCTTTACTATACCCCTTAGTTTAGAAAACCCCCTAGCTTACCTAGCTTGCCTAGCGAGGTAGTGCGTATCCTAGTTCCGTAATGGGTCGTATTTACCAGCCTCTTGCACGAACCGCCTCTCGAACTCTTCCTGGTCTTGCTCGGTAGGGTTTCCCTGCCACTCTCCGAGTATCCAGCTAGCGAAGTTGGCACAAAGATGGCAAGCAGCCCTATTGCCACGCGCTATGTCATCCCCTGTATCTTCGTACACCTTTGCCAACTTATGGAACCAGATAAGAAACACTTTCTTCATAGCTCGGATAGCTTCGGGGCTGGGTAGCTTCCCGTCTCGCCACGCCGGTTGTCCGTTCCTCGCTGGCATCACGATACCACGTTGCCAGTTCCCTTCCCCGTTGATAAGTTGCTGGAATACCACCTTATACTCATCTCTATCGCCAAACACCCCACCGTCGCGTGGTTCGACCATTGAGGGTACAATCATCAACCCATCGTTAGTCTCAACCGGCAAGCGTACTACGTTGTAGTATCTCCCTTTCAACTCAACAACCCAGATACCAACCAAATCGCTGTGGTTTGTCATACATCACCTCATTAAAAAGAGTTGAACCTAGCACTTTTCCCCAGCAATAAAAACCACATTTCCCGACCGTACCCCTTATATTCTTTATTCTTTGGGGGGAAATAGCTAGGGGGTTGCGACCCTATTATAAGTCGCAACCCCCCAGCAATAAAAACCACATTCCCACCCACCCCGCGACTCTGTTGGCTACAACGCCGCTGGCCCATCTACCCATACCAGTTCGTCGATAGCCCGCGTGATAGCTACGTACTCCAAGTGCCGTTCCTGCCCCCTAGCCCAATCCGTTTTAGCCATTGGGTGCGGCAGCAGGTCCGGGCGAAGCACGAACACCCGCCCCGCCTCCAACCCTTTAGCTCGATGGATACTCGACAGCAGGATGCGACCCTTCGGTTCTTCACCTTCGTTCTTCGATTCGATATTAGCGTAGTTACCCTTGCGACCATGCCACTGTTGCTTTTCGATACCGAAGACCTTGTCGATGTTGGCGTATAAGTCACCTATCTCCACAGCCCCGTCGCAAAACACCCGCAAACATTCAACACGGTCTTGCAACGTAATCGCGGCTTCCTCATCCTTTTGCTTACGCTTGGCAAGCCGCTCCTGTTCCCGCCGGTGGTATTCATCTAGCCATACCAGAAAGTCGGAGACGTTGCTTTGCTTGCTGTTGCGGATAATAGTTTTCAGCCCGTCGCCAATGTTGCGACCTTGGATATTCGCCCGCCGGCCTTGTCGGATGTAGCGAAACGCCAAACCCACCAGCGGGGCATTCACGCGACAGAGTAGCATGTCGCCCTCTTGTGGTGCTCGCGGGTTATCCTTATTATCGAGCTGGTCCCAAGGCAGCCGGTTTACCATCCCTGCCCCGTTGCTGGGGTGTGCTTCAAAGTCGGGTACTATCTCTTTAGCCCTAGCAACGATAGCCTTGCCGCATCGTCGTGTTACGGTCAACGTCATCTGTTGCACCCCCCGACCACCCCCAGCGACCCCACCCCCAGCGACCCCTCCCCCGCCCTTGCTACCCACAACTCCAACCCTACTAACCCCGTCCTCACCATTGCTGCCCGCCCCGACGGCACCCCCCAACATCCGTTCCATGTTGTTAATAGAGTCCACGTCGCTGCCGGCGAACCCATAGATAGCCTGGCACTCGTCGCCTACCAGCAAGATCCGTTCCCCTGCCCGAAGAATAAACTCTTGCTGGCATCGGTTCAGGTCTTGGCCTTCATCCACCAGTAGCAACTGGTGCCGGGGAATAGTAAGTTTGTTCACTACGGGCAACCAGAGCATATCGTCGAAGTCGATCTCTTTAGCCACCTGCTCGTAGCTCTGCCGCCACAGTTGGGGCACGGTCTGGAATATCTCATCTCGCTGGCCCTCGTCGCCCAGGTCCACCCCGTAGTACATGGCGAGTGCCTCCATTGCCTCCCTGCTAGGTTCCACCCCGTCGGCAGCCCCGGCAACCGCCGTTCCCAGCCCGTTGCCCCAGCCCGCGAGGTTGATCTTCGAGTAGTGTACCAGCTCTTCGATTGCCTGAATGACAATCGCCTTCTGCTTCCACACTTCCCGCAGGTCGATGCCCCACAACACCTCCAGCATGTTGCGGGTCCGGTACTTGTTCACCGCTCTCCAACCGAGGCGATAGTGCCGGCCGCACACGGCATTGCCCATCTTATGCACCGTACTGAACGAGAGTTGCACCCCGATTCTCCCCAAAGAATCGACCAGCCAGCGGTACTTGCCGGAGAACTCGTCCACGATACTGTTGTTGAAAGCACAGTACGTGACCTCGCGGGGCTTCTCTTGCGAAATGAAGTCCCAGACCACTTGCTGCTGCGGGCTGGGCTGGGGTTCAAAGCCGAGGTGTCGGCAGACGTTCCCCCATACCTTACCCCTATACGCCCACGCAGCACCCAGGACCAAGGTGAATGTCTTGCCGGTCCCAGCCCTGGCTCGGACAATACCGTGCGGGGCTAGTCCCCCTGCTCGCCGGGGCTGTGCCTCTTTCGTTACCTGCCTTGCCGCTTGCCCCACCCCTGCCTGCCCCACCCCTACCTGCCCCGGTCGTACCCCCGTCGCCTTGCCCCTCACCGCTCGCAGCATATCCGCTTGCTGTGCGGTAAGCTCCGATTTTGGTGCCCCCTCTTTGGTCTTTGCCTGTATGTTACCCTTCGTCTTCTCCACCTTCACAACAGCCTTGACAGCCTTGTTGGCCTTCGACGGTGTGACTTTTCGCTTTGCCATGCTAGAACCCTTTGCTAATAAAAACCAGTGTCTGAACCCAGTACACCCACAACACTCTCCAACCACACACCTCGACATCCCGCTGCTTTTACTTACTGGTACGCTGTACCTTACTGGGCTGGTACGCCGTACTCCGAGCAAGTACATCACCCAGCCTGGTCCACTTTGCCGCTGTTGTCCCACGCACCAGGGTCGCTGCCGTAGTACCTCGCACAGAGCCGGCAGATGAACCCCTTGCGAGGCCGCCTCAGCTTTTTCCAAAACGCCTCGCATTCACACGGTCCCCGACCCGGCGGGGTTACAACCTCCCCTTCCCCCTTCCGCCGCACGACTGTAGACATTACCTCCGCAACCCGCTTGCCCCCACCCCGCAACCCCCTACCCCGCAACCCTACCCCGTTCCCAGCCCCATCCTTGCCCGTTGCCTTACCTCCTACGGCCTGCTTGCCTCGCCTTGCGGCCTGCTTGCCTCGCCTTGGCACGGGGGGCTTTCGTTTGCCGTTTCGCCGTTCGCTCTGCTTTGCCTGTCGTGCCTCCACTTTTCGTTTCCCGGCCAGTTTCGACTTTGCTTGCCGAGATGCCAACTTCTGCGTGGTATTCTCTCGCACCATGTTCACCGAGCCTCCATAATAGTTGTTGTCGTTGGACACAATCGAACGCCATCTTACTACACCGTTCTGCCCGCTCGCGGGGCAACGGCGGGCCAAAGTCCAACCCGCCACACCCCACCCCCTTTACACTGACATAACGCTGTTCCCCACTTTTAGTAGTTACAGGCCGCTCCACAAATACGACCCTTCCATCCGGCCCTTCCCCACAGATACGCCCACGCTTCATCAAGGCTTTGTTGTTGTCCCCCGGCAGTGCCGGCCGTATCCGCCCACATTGCGGGCAGACCACATACTGTGTTTCACTCATGCTACACCCCCCTTCGTTTTGCGTTTCGCTGCTTTTACCTCCTGCTGTTGTCCCTTCACAGCATTGACCAACACCCGCCCCGCCCGTTGGAACTTCGCTCGGTAGTCTTCCCCCATCGGCTTGTTGCACGATACGACCAGCTGTGTCCACCGCTCGCGGCGGTCATAGCTATGCACCAAAAGATATTCGGCCATCGAAACCGCCTTGCTGCCGTTCCATTCCACCATAACGAGCTTATCCTTTGCCCGAAGTTGTCTGATGTAATGTTCACCACCAGCACAGTTCTTTAGCATCTTGGCAGCAGTTACCAACTCGGCCGGGTCTTTAACCAACCGAAGAACATTGCCCCCAAACTTTACCGAACCCTGGAATGGGAATGGGGCGGAAGCAAACCGCAGCTTACGCATATCTTCCTTTTCGATACGGCGTTGGGCCCAACCCCGAAAGTCCTCGAACGTGCGACACCGGGCTAACTGTTCTTGGGTTATATGCTCCAACTCATCAAACAGCCCCTCGCCTTCGGCAGCCCACTTCTCCCTATGTGCTGCCAGGAATTGTAGGACATACGGCGGAAGCCCCTGTTGCACCGCCTCCACGAACCTGCCGGGCAGCCCATACCCTTCAGCCGCCACCATCGTCGGTGTCGGGAACTCTGTAGCACCGTTCGATAGGTTGAATACCTTGGCTGTAGCTGCCATGACATCGAACGGGCCAAAGTAGAAGAGGTACAAGTCGCGGCCCCGGTGGCACTGATACCAGTCCGCATAAACAGTATAAATATCCCAGTACCCCATCAGACCAACCCATACATCACTCGGTCGAAACCCAGTGATGTTTTGAATGTGATCCAACAAACACTTTTGCTTGGGGTTTACCTTAACGGTCGGTTCCTGCCCCATAAGCCGGTCATAATTGGTAATACCCCCGTACTTGCCGCCAACACCGATAAGACCACCACCACGTTTCGGCCCAGGGTCACGAAACATAGCATGTCGCCCCCGCATACCCAACCCATCCAACACAGTCATTGCATACGACTTTGCCTGTTCCTCCGTATAACCAGCTTCGCAAGCCTTGCGGTAACTATACAAAGTCCGCATGTATTGCAGAACAGTCAGCTTTTCACGCAACGTCGCACTCTTTGGCAAAGCCATAGTTCATTCCCTTATTTAGAGTTTGCCACAAATAAAAACCACGTTTCCTATCCCGGTCGCCAGCATAATTCCCCAGCGTATATCGCGGGGGCTTTACTGTTCACCCCCCAGCCCCAGCAAAGCCCCAAAGTTGTCAACGTTCTTCCACCCCTGCCTCTCTCGCTTCGGTTGCGGAGCCGCCGCGAGTACGTATTCACCTTCCCCCAAAGAAAGCCAAGGGGGGAACCCCCCACCGTGGCCGTTCCGCATTTTCAGTTCGATCTTGTTCGTTACGTTGTAGCGAACCTGGATATCGTCGCGTAATTCGCCCCCAGGGTGTTCGGCAGTCGCTTCGGTCCTACCATGTCGCAACTCCACATACCGGCCGCCCTCGGTGTACTCTTTGCCCCGCTGCACCCACCGATGGAGTATCGACTGTACCTCCTCGACGAAGCAACCCTTGCAGAAGTGCTTGTTGGTCCGCCATTTCCCGTTCACGTACTCGCCCCATGCCCAGACATTGCCAAGGCCAGTATCTTCGATTTCGTAGTGGGCGTAATACTCCGGTGTACGACCCCCCAGCCGGGCCAGTCGCCTCTTTTCGTATTCCCGCTTCATCTCGGCCAATGCCCGAAGGGCTAGCAACCCTCGGTTCTTACTCTTTAGGTCGTTCAATACACCGACCACCTTGCGTTCCTCTCGCTTCGGGGCCTCAACCGGGCCGCCGAAATTGCTGCAAGATACATTCGGGCAGGCCCAGATCGACCCTTTGCCAGCCATATACCTGTTGCGGACACGATGGCCCCGTCGTTTGTTGGTAACAATTTGTTCTGGCGTAGCCCGCTCCGCAAACGTGCCGCATTCGGGGCAGGGGAACAACCAGTTCATTTCCTCCGCCTTCTCATGGTCCTCGACCAGTTCCACCGACCCTTGTATTTGCCATCGCCATACGCCAACCTTGCCGGTTCGCTTACCCTCCGATAGTACCTCGACTTGCTGCAACGTCCGCAACAGCCGCGTATCACTTTGTTGCGACGCTGGGTAAAACTTACGTTCGTAGAGGTTGTACTCGCTGGCGAACTGGGTGTTGCAACCCCCACACTTGGTCCTTGCGAGGGGCATGAAGTATTCGTTTTGGATGTGCATAGCCATAACTATTCTCCCTAGTGTTTGTAGGTACTAAACATTTCCCTGCCAACCTCGCCGCACCCCTACGCATCTTCCGGCATGTGTTGGGGGTACAATGGGGTCGGTCGCACTACACGCCGACCCAGCCCCCGCGAGGGCTTGGCCGGGGCTTGGCCCCCAGTATAACCGATTCGGGGCGTCAATACTGACACTCCGAGATCGGTACGAGTGTCATGCACTCGCGGTGATCGTAGCCGGTATGCACGCCACGCCGGCAATAGTCGCACGCCGAGGCGTGCAGTCCTCTGGTCAGGCCGTAGCGTGCGGCCTCTGTCTCGATTTCGTGTGCAGACCCAGCGGTCAGCAGATCAATTAGCCGGTCGTATTCTCGCATCATTTTTCTCCCGGCCCTTGCGGGCCAACTGCGTTTCACCTCGCCAGGTTGCGGCAGTGTGCCGCAAGTACCCGTTGCCGGATGCGAGCCGGCTTACGCTGACGGGCAGAGCGGATTAGACACCTTGCCTGGTTGGGGGTTTACCGCTTTCGCGTTACGATATCCGAAACCTGCCACCCGAAAGATAGCCACCGACCTGTTGTTGGCTGAATATCCTTCCCTTCTACAGTCCTTGCCAACCGCACCGACCGTTCCTCAATCTCGTAATAACCTTTGACGACAATGTTCTTCACAGCAGAATCGTCGGCAGGGTAGCAGTAGTCATACCGTAGCATATCCAGCGGGAAGTACCCAACCCCCGTTACTACAAAACTCTGGTAATAACCAGCCATGTCACACCTCATTTGTTGGAGTTGTTGGCGTTTGCCGTGTTAATAAAAACCAGTTCCGGGGGCTGGGGTAGCACGATACCCCAGCCCCCACCACTCGCGACTCTACCTTCCCGCTAGCTTGGCAAGTGCCTCTGCCAAGCTACTAGCCTCCACCACAACCAGCCCACGCATCAGCCCAGCCTTTACCCCTTCCCGCCGCTCGCCGTCGCCAACCCCGGCCTCCTCGAACGCCTCGTTGGTCTCACGCTGCTCGCGTTGCTCGTTGGTGTCACCCGCCACCGGCTGGTCCGCTTCCCACTCGTGGTCCGCAACCAGTTCCCATTCGCCCAACACGTAGGCGACAACGGGCAGTTTCATCTTTCGTATCGGTCGCCCATACTCATTGTACGAGCCTTCATCCACCACGTCGCCTTGCAGTGGGACCACCCGGTATGCGTTGACTAACCCACCACCTGCATCATAATACCGATAGCGTTGAATGACCACACCACGCTCGCCACATCCTACCACAACCCGTTGCCCGATTGCGAAGCTAAACATAGCACACCTCCAAAAAGGGAAAAGAGAAACACAACACAAGACACTACTCGCTATCATATCTGCCACAACCACCTGCCCCAGACATCGCCAACGAGGAGGTACCCCGTCGTACTCGCTGCAAAGACCTGCCACCCTGCTTGCCGGTGCTTATAGTTAGGGCCAGCAAGCTCAGCAACCCATACTAGGTCACACAACGGAATAAACCCCATCTTTGCTTTCCTTATGTAATGTAAGCGTTACCTAACCACCATTCCTACCACCATCTTACCACCATTCCTACCACCATCTTACCACCATTCCTACCACCATCTTACCACCATCTACACGCCGACCCGGACCAGGGGGTAGTGGGGGGCGGCCTAGCCGCCGGGGTTGGGCAGGCTGGGGGGACCGGGCAGGCTGGGCGGACTAGGCCCCTTGGGGCGTGCGTCGGAGATACGCAGGCAAACGGACCCACGC
>Ga0187892_10001528_pt1 | contig 52288 bp, 39 predicted proteins | sample MA1701073metaG_FD_139345 | JGI IMG/M metagenome (GOLD analysis project Ga0187892, IMG submission 139345) | Bio-ooze microbial communities from a basaltic lava cave in the Kipuka Kanohina Cave System on the Island of Hawaii, USA - MA170107-3 metaG ...
AAAACTTCATCAGCGCTAAAATATAACTTAAAACCCTTGACTGCTGAACACAGTTATTTTATATTCCTCCTGACATTTCTATTGTGGCCAAAACCATGACATTTCTATCGAGCTTCTACATGATATTTTTGTACAAATATTGTAACATCTTTTTGCTGAAATGTTGGCGATAACGCCACATTAACGAAAGCAGCAGCGGCGCGGAAAAATCGCCTTTGAGAAGATCGGGTATCGCTTGTGCCGGAAATTGCGCGAGCAAAGCGATTTTTTCATTCCACGCCTCGTCGCCGTATTGCGCGAGACGGCGATTGATTTCATAGCCGCGAGCGAAGAGCCAGCCATGCCGACTTCGCCAGCGCGTATCAAAGCGTTCGAGAAATACGGCATCGAAACGCCCGGCGCGATGCGCTTCAATCGCAACTTCTCCGGCCATGCCGCCGATATCCAAGGCGAAACGAATGCCTTCACCCAATAAGGTTGAAATCAAACCGCCGGCGTCTCCCGCCACCAGCAAACCGGCAGCCGAAGTTTTTTCCAACGGCGGCGCCGCGGGAATGACGCCGAGATGAAATTCGAGCGCTGAATGAGACGGAACAGGGAAACCCGCAATTTGTTGTCGTCGCAGCAGGTGATCGAGCAATGGTCGAGGTTCGGCCTTGGTGTCGGGATGAATCACACCTATGCCAATACGCGCCCTTGACGCGCCATGCGGAAAAATCCAGCCGTAACCCGCTGGTCCGGCCAGACTGCCGAAGAGCAACGCGATCGTATCGTCCGGCCAATCCGGCCAGTAGAGATCGTACTCGGCTCCCAAGCCGTAACGCGTGAGCGGGCCGCGCAGATTCATTTGCCGCGCCAGAACTCCGGCGGCGCCGGTGGCATCGATGAGCAGCGGCGCAAAAAAATTTCCGTGCTGGCGAACGGCGAGACCGGCGGGTCGATCATTTTCGACAAGCGCGCGTTCGACGGCGGCGCCGGGATAAATCGCCGCGCCGGCTTCGGCGGCTTGCGCCGCGAGAAATTGATACAATCCGCGAACGTCCAAAATGCAGCTCACCGGCGGATCGTAGGAAAAACTCGCAGTCGCGTTCGGCGCCAGAAATTTTCCGGTGCGAATCGGGTGCATGAAGCGCTCCGGCACGCCGAGCCGGCGCAGCTCGGCCATCCAACTGCCGCCGCTGGTGTGAATCGGATAACCGATTTCCTTGCTGCGCTCAAAAACTGCCACCCGCAATCCGGCGCGGCCGGCGGCAATAGCGGCGCTCAAACCGGCAGGTCCGGCGCCGGCGATCAGGACGTCATAAGTATTCCGTTGAGGCGTCATCAAAAATAAATTCGAGCGAGAACGTATTGTTTGGAATTTCGATGGTGAGTGTAAGTGGAGAGATTCAAATTTTTATGATGGTCAGTGTTGTCGTAGCGAAATATCAAATTATTCGGCGAATCGATGGTCTGTGTACATCAGGCGATCAATCCGCAAACTGCGCCTCCCGAAGAGCCTGTGCCTTTTCCTTTAAGCGCTCCCACATGCGATACTCACCAATCCATTCCGCTAATTCCAACGTCTCTTCTATTTGGTTATTATCATAACGTCGCAGGAACTCATCGCTGGCAAATCCATAACGCCCCTCAAACTCTTGCAGCCTTTTGTGGGAACGCTGAATGCCAGCTTGCAAAAGCCGCAATTCGTTTTGCAGTGCGGCTTGTATCAACGGTTTCAACGAAAGTTGCCGTGGCGACTGAAGTGTCAATTCTGCCCTAGCTAAAATTCTTGTTTAGCAAATTGTTTTGTTCGCTGTTTATTTTTTAATGTAAGCGAGCCTCTGATCAAAAGCAACGGAAATTTTGGCGGAGATGTTATGAGCGGTTGATTTATTCATGGCGTGTGGAATGACAGCGAAAAACAAACTTTGACCGGCTGTTTCATTCCGGCACAGCGTCTCTCAAACGCCTCTTTAATTTCTCACGACCGGCCGCGCGAATTACCAAAAAGTCAATCGCGCTTGCTTTTTTCCTTCCGAACGGCGCGCGCCGGTCTCTTGCATTTTTGAAATTCCTTCCGCTTTTACAAAATTGCCAGAGGCAGAATCATAATGAAGCAAAAAATTCGATTGTTTTTCTTCACGTTGCCTTGCCGCTGGCGTTCGGTTTCTACGCAGTGCCTCGCCATGAACGTATATATGAAATGATAAACGGCGATTATTTTTGATGTCGCCGCCGCGGCGCGAAGCATTCAGACAAAAAATGAGCCGGCTGTTTTAGCGTGACACATCGTTTGTCTTATGGAAACGTGTGCCTTTTATGAATGCCTAACTAAATCCGCTAAAAGTGAAATCTTTGCCACGACCGTAGGCTTTTCGGCAAACATTTCGAAGCGTGGATCAAAACCAATGGACGCCAATTTTTCTCAGTCGCGTAAATTTGCGCACTTATGCGGTTGGCTTCTCAATGGGTCGGGCTTATTGGCGTTAAGTTTTTGAAGTTTATTCAACTTCTGTTGCAAGCAAATCAACGGCACAAGGCTTGCTAAAAAACCGGATGATGAAAATGGAACTTTCAGAAACGCTTGAACCGCAGCGCGTATCGGTTGGCGCGCGCCACCAGAGCCCGAAAAGCGGTATTTCAATGAATGTAACGCATGCCTATTGGACCGAAACGCCGGCCGGTTCGACGAACGGTTTCTTGCGCGAAAGCGCGCTGCGCCGCTATCATCTTGTGATCAAATCCGCCATCGATCCGGCGTTGGGCGGTGTTTTGCCGCCGACCTCGCCAAAGCGCTCGAGCCGGCGGTGGCTGAAATTGAAAGGCGAATGGCTGATCGCGCCGTTTTTTCTGTTCAGCTCGCTGGCGATCATTTTGCTGGCGCCGGAAAAGCTGGTGAAAAAAATTACCGCGCCGTTTACCAAGGCCGATTTTTGGGATCAGGTCGGCAAGCGGACGCTGGATTTTGCCGGCGCCATCGCCGGATTTATTTTCTCCGCGATTTTTTTCATCGTCGTGCCGATTCTGATCAAAATGGATTCCAACGGCCCGGTTTTTTACGGCCAGCAGCGCGCCGGCTTGAATTATCGCAAGCGCGACCGCCGGCAGGTGAATATCGCTGTGGCGCACGATCGCCGCGTCGGCGAACGCCGCCAGCAGGATTTGTTCGGCCGGCCGTTTACCGTTTACAAGTTTCGCACGATGCAGGTTGACGCGGAAAAAAACAGCGGCGCCGTGTGGGCGCAAAAAGATGATCCGCGGGTGACGCGCATGGGCCGAATTTTGCGCTTCATTCACATGGATGAGATTCCGCAATTTTTTAACGTGTTGTGCGGGGAAATGAGTTTGGTCGGGCCGCGCCCGGAGCGCCCGCAAATCATGGCCAAGCTGATTGAAGATATTCCGCAGTTTCCCGAGCGGTTGCAAGTCAAGCCGGGCATCACCGGTATCGCGCAAATTTACTGCGGCTATGACGCTTCCATTGATGATGCGCGCGAAAAACTCCACTACGATTTGATGTATGTGAAGAACTCGACGTTCAAATACGATGTCAGAATTATGCTGAAAACGCTGTGGATGATCATCCATGGCCGTGAAGTGGTGAAATCCTGAACCGGACATCCGGCAGCAATCCGATTTTTTCGGTTCAGACAAGGAGTGTAACGATGTTGCCTCACCTTTGGTCGAGCTGCGAGGGCGGACAACATAATACGCGAATTGAAAATTTAGCGAGCAGGATAAAAAGACCTTTGTGTTTTTGTGGTTGTTTTCGCGCCGGGGTGTTGGCGGGCATGATTCTCATCAGCGTCATGCTGAATGACGCGCAGCTTGCGAAGGCGCAGTCGTCGCCTTACGCCACCGAACCGGGCCGTTCGAATGACGCCGCGTTCGAGGCGCGAATTCAAGTCTTGAGCCGGCCGATCGGCGCTGAGGTTGCCCTCGACGGCGAATACTCGATGGTCGGCCGCACGCCATACACCATCTCGCATTTTCTCAGAGGCGCTTATCGCATTCGCGCCGCCAAGCCGGGATACGAAACCTGGGAAGCGAATTATGTTTTCAACGGGCGGGGCGACGACAAGCTGTCGATCAAGCTGACGCCGAAGAGCCGCTACAAAGCGCTGTGGCGTTCAATGCTCGTGCCGGGTTGGGGCCAGGCTTATAGCGACCACAAAACGCGAGGCGCGATCATCGGCCTGATGCAGCTCGGCGCCGGCGGAGTTTTGATTTATCAGCATTCGAAATATACCGAAGCGCTGAACGACTATAACACGGCCTTAAAAAATTTTCAAGCGAATCAAAAAAATCAGGAAGGCCAGGCCGATTTGATCGCGCTGGTTCGGGCGCGCCAGGCGGATTTGAATAACGCTTATGATACGCGCCAACGTTGGTTGATTTTGACCGGTTTGGTTTACGCCTATAATTTGGCCGACGCGCTTTTGTTTTTTCCCTCTTACCGCGACCGCGCTGTGGAAGTGGGCTTGACGCTGGACCGCAAGCCTGAACTGCGCGGCAGCGCGGTGAAGCTCAATCTCAACGCCAAATTTTGACTCGATTATCTTCGCCATGTTTATGCTCGAATCAAGACGCCAAATTGCGATGAAGCGAAACCTCGGCTTCGCCGCCGTGCTGTTGTGGGTGAGCGTGGGGCTGTGGAGCTGCGACAAAAAGCCGACCAATCCGGTGTTTCCGAAGGACAGCCAATTTCCGCCGGCGCCGCGCGATTTGACGGTGACGATTACCGATCAAAACGTCACCTTATCGTGGAATATTGACAATCCGGCCGCGGTGAAATTTTACCGGCTTTACCGGCGGGACACGGCCGCGGCGTTTGCCTTTCTCGACACCGCGGCGGCTCGGCGTTACGTCGATAAAAATTTGCGGAGCGAGACCAAATACTTTTATCAAGTCAGCGCGGTCAACGCCGGCGGTTTTGAAAGCAAGCGTTCAGTGACAGCGACGGCGTCGCTGAATGTTTTCACCTCGATCATCATCGCGGCGGGCGCCGATTACGTGGCGCAGCGCGAAGTGACGCTCAAATTGACGGCGCCGGCCCGCACCGCGTTGATGAAATTGAGCAACGACTCGTTGTTCACCGACGCCGCCTGGCAGCGCTTTGAAACCACGGTGTCGTGGATACTCTCCTTTGGCGACGGCGTGAAGGCGGTTTATGCGAAATTTCGCGACGTCGACGGCAACGAATCTCCGCAGGTGGTGAAAGATACGATCATTTTGGATACCACCGCCTTGATTACCGCGGTGACCGAAAATACCTTAGGGCAGATTAAAAAAGCCGGCGAGGCGATTCGTTTTCGCTTGGTCGCCAACGAAATCGGCGGCCGGGCGACGATCAATATTTTTTCCGGCCCGCAGAACATTTTGCTTTTCGACGACGGCACCCAAGGCGATCAGGTTGCGCGCGACGGAATTTATGAATTGAATTACACGATTCCGCAAGACGTGCAAGTTTTGCAAGCCAAAGTGCGCGGAAATTTCGTCGACCGCGTCGGCAACGCCGCCCCCACGCTCACGGCGGCGACGCTGATCACCATTCAAAAACCGCCGGACGCCGTCACGCTATTTCAGCCGGTGGCCGTCGGCTCGCAGCAAAACGCGCTGCGTTTGACTTGGGCGGCGTCAAAGGACACCTTTGATTTTGCGAATTATTCGATCTATCGCAGCCAATCGCCGAACTTCGATCCGTTCCGCTCGTCGCCGATTGACCGCATCACCATTCGCGACGTGACGACTTACACGGATTTGAGCCTGCAAGCCGGCGCGACGTATTATTACCGCCTCGTGGTGTTTGATTTGGCCGGGCTGAACAGCACCGCAAGCAACGAGGTCAGCGCGCGCACGACGGCCAATCTGCCGCCGGCCGCGGTGATTTTGAACACGCCGCTTTTGGTCGGCGACGGCTCGAGCCAGGTGCAGCTCTCCTGGTCGCGCAGCAATGACAATGATTTTGCCAGTTACCGCGTTTATCGCTCCAACGTTGCGGCGGTTGATTCGCTCAGCATACTGGCGGCGGCGCTTACCAATCAAAATCAAACCGTTTATGTTGACGAAAATTTGAAGGCGGCGACAAAATATTTTTATCGCATTTATGTGTACGATCAAGCCGGCAACGCCACCGGCAGCAACATTGGCAATGTGATCACGGCGCCCAATCTGCCGCCGGCGCCGGTGACGCTGGCGCTGCCGGCGCCGGCGGATACCGCCGCGTTGAGTTTGTCGTGGTCGCAGAACAACGACGCCGATTTCGCGTCATATCGCGTCTTTCGCGCCAAAGCCGGCGATCCGCCGATCGATCCGGCCAAGCAGCAGCCGATCGCGATTCTCAACAACAATCGCACGAATACGACTTATTCGGATCGCGGCCTGGAGCGCCGAAAGACGTATACCTATCAAATTTTCGTGTATGACAACGGCGGATTTTATTCCGGCAGCAATTTGGTGCAAGGCACGACGCGGTAGATTTTTTCCTTGATTTTGCACAGACAAAAACCAAACCCCGGCTGCGTCCGTAGGATTTTCCTATAGTTTTAAAATCAATTTAGTCGCAGTTTAGCTTTGAAATACAAAGTCGGGGTTTCGACGGAGTGAAAACATGCGTGTGAAAGCAGTTGCGTATCTTCTCGGTTGGATTTTGGGTTGGGGAATTTTTCATCCGGCTTGGGCGCAGGAATACATTCTCGAATCCGGCGACGTGTTGTCGATTTCATTTTGGCAGCAGCCGGATTTGAACGTGCCGTCGGCTCGCATCGACGCCGAAGGAAAAATCAATATTCCTCTGGCCGGGCGGATCAACGCGGCGGGCATGACGATTTCCCAGTTCGGCGGCAAAATCGTCGAGCGTATTTCGATTTACAACAAAAGCATCACGCAGGCGACGGTTGCCGTCACCGAATACGGCAGCAAAAAGATTTTCATTACCGGCGCCGTCGGCGCGCCGGGGAAATACAGTTTTGAGAAAATGCCGTCGATCTGGGAGGCGATTCTTGAAGCCGGCGGCCCGCTGCCGACCGCGCAGCTTGGCAACGTGCAGCTCATTCGCGGCGGCCAAAGCGGAAAAATTATCGCCGTGGATTTATCGTCGGCTTTTGCGATGAATGATTTGCGAGGCCTGCCGGCATTGATGCCCGGCGACAATGTTTATGTTCCGTCCAGCCAGCCTTCCGGCGCCGGAACGACGGGCGGGGCGTTTGGCGAGGCAGCCGTCGCAGCCGGTGGAACCGGCGGTTTGTTTGGGCGCTCTGCCAGCTCGGTTTACGTTTTTGGCCACGTCGTCGCGCCGGGCGTTTATCCAATCGAAAAAGATATGGATGTTCTGCAAGTCATCGTGCGCGCCGGTGGCCCGGCTTATCCCAATCGCTTTAACACCAGCTCGCCGATTTTGGAGCCGGATTTGGAGCATGTTAAAATTATCACGCGCGGGCCGGAAGCGCCGGTGGTTTATTCGGTGAATGTGGAAAAATACACCAGCACCGCTTCGCCGGCGCCGCTGCTGTTGCGGCCGGGCGACACTGTTTATATTCCCGGCAAACAAAGCTTTCGCCGGTTTTTCTTGACGGCCTCGGCGGTGGAGGTGATTAAAGCGTCGGTGGCGGTGGTCACTTCGTATTTGCTGCTCAATCAGTTGTTCGGTCAAGGGAAATAATTTTATGGCGCAACCAGGCGGAAAAATCGATCTGCGGCGTTTGCTGCAAATTGCCAGACGATGGAAGTGGCTGCTCATTGTGCCGCCGATTTTGGCATTGGCGGGCGCTTATGCTTACGTGGTGACGACGCCGCCGCTCTACACCTCCACAACCACGATTATGCTGGGAGCGAATCAGGCGATTATTAAAAGCATGACGGAAATTGCGCCCGGAACCGAAACCAAACGCTTGCCGAAAATCACCGATATCGCTGAGAACATCCGGCAGCAATTGCTGGCGGAAACCACGCTGAATAAAGTTTTGGATCGCACCGATCTGAAGCCGAGCGCGAGTATCATCGAACGCGCCGAAGAGTTGGCGCGCTTGCAGTCCCATGCCGACAAGCAGGAAATCATCCGGAAATTGCAGCTTGAATGGCTCGCGCAAAGAGTGGAAACCGCGCTCTCTTTTCCTCGGCGCGGCAACTATATTCAATTGAGCATCACGCATGCCAATCCGGAAATTGCTTACAATTTGACGAAAAACCTGGCCGACGTTTTTATTGAAGAATCATTGCTGGCGGAAAGCGTCGGGCCGCGCGAAACGCACGTCTTTGCCAGCAAGCAGCTTGAAGAAAACAAACAAAAGCTGGAAGAAGCGCGCGAAAAACTCCGCGTCTTTAAAACCAACATGGCGTGGTCGCAAACGCGCAGCGTCGGGATTAACTTGCAGAACGAGACGCAAATCGATGCACAGATTAAATCGGTCGATATCGAAATTTCCCAAAAACGCGGGCAACTGCAAAGCCTCGAAAATCAGCTCGGAGAAATGAGGGATCGTATCACGTTTCAGTTTTCCGGCAAAGCCGGCGGCTTGCGCGGCCAGATGATCGATAAAATTTCAAGCGTCGCGCAGTTGATGGTGCAGGCAAGCTGGCGCGACCCGCAAGTCATCAAGCTCAATCAAGAGATCGCGACGCTGCGCGAAGAATTGCAGAACGAGATTCGCGCTTCCGGCGTTGGCGCCGGCAACGGCTATTCCGCGCGCGAGCTGGATTTGGCCGTGCAACGGCAAATGACGCTGACGGATTTGGAATTGCTGAATCGGCAAAAGTCGGTTTTAGAAGGATTGGTGCAAACCTACAAACAAAGCTTGACGCAGCGGCCTTCGCAAGATTTGGATCTGGCGCAGCTTCAGAATAACGTCAATAAATTGGAAGAAATCGTCAGGACTTTTGAAGATCAGGTTCGCAGCACCGAATTGCTCGATGGTTTGCGCCGCAGCGACGCCGAAGTTCGTTATAACATCACCGATCCGGCCAAGCGCCCGATTACGCCGAACACCGCCGATCAGCCGAAAATCGTCATCATGGCTTTGTTTGGCGGTCTTGGATTGGGCGTGGGCTTGGTTTATTTGATCGAATTTTTCGATCATTCATTCAAATCGGTTGAAGACATCGAGCAAGTTCTCGGGCTGACGGTGTTGGGAACCGTGCCCAAGATCGAGTTTGGTGAAATCGGCCGCGCCAAACGGAAAGCCGCCGTTTAAGATGGCAAACTGTCAACGAAATTCCAAAGAGGCAGATTTTGGCTATTGAAAGACGTCTGGTTGAAGCGGTTGAAATCACCGAAAGTCAAATTCATCTTATCCGGTTGAAAGGCATCTTTGACGCCTCGACGGTGAGTGAATTTGAAAAAGTGGTGAGCTATCTGTTGACCAGGCAATTTTTCAAAATGGTTGTCGACCTTGGCGGCGTCGAGTTTATCTCATCGGCGGGCTGGGGCGCGTTCACGGCGGAGTTGCGCCGCGTTCGTGAAAATGACGGCGACATCAAGCTCGCGAGCATGAGCCCGGATGTGTTTGATGTTTTTTTGCTGCTCGAGCTTGATCGTTTCATCAGTTCTTATGACACAGAAGAAGAAGCCATCAGAGCTTTTCGACAGCCCGAGCCTGCCCCGGAACCCGCGGTTGAACAGGCGATCATGCCGTCGTATCAGAAAGCGCCTCCAGCGACGCTGGCCAAAGAAACGATTGAAACAACCGTGCCGGCTGTTTATGCCACCAGGCCTCCCGCGCTTTCATACCGTGGCCAAGCTGAATATCAACGGCCGTATCCCGTCGAAAGCGAAACCGTTGAAGTCGAGGCCGAGTTCGATCAATCCGGCGAAAACGGTTTTGAGCCGGAAGAAGATGACATCAACGACGACACGCTTGAAATCGAGGCCAATCTTTCGCTGGCCGCCAAAGGCCCGGAAATGTACGAATTGTTGCTGACCAGCGGCCGGCAGGCTTTCGAGCCGGTTGTTCGCCAAAAATCTTTGCCGCCGCCTTCACGGCATCCGCAGTTCAATGACATTTATGCGTCCGATGATTCCGCTGCGGCTTCGGATCAACATGAGCAAGATCGTTTTGGCGCTGAAACGGAATTGCCATATCATCAACATGAGCCTGTCGCCGGCGCCGGCGAACATGAGGAAACGCAGGAATTTAACGGCTTTTCCGGTTCTGATTTCGATTTTTCCGGGCACGAACCGATTGTCGAAGAAAAAGATGAAACGGCCGGAGCTTCCGATCCAATGACTGCGGCCGCCGATGATTTTTCCGCCCCGGTTGCTCAAACTTCTTTCAGGCATGATACCGAAGCTTTTTCGGAATTGAGCCTTGATCTTGAAAGTCATTTGCCGCGAAAAGAGCCTCAGGGCGCGGCGCGGAAAGCGTCTGATGAGTTTGGCGATTTTGGTTCGGAACTGGAAAAGGAATTTTCCGTTAAGCATCAAAAACACGAGACGCCGCAATTCAATCAACCAATATTTCCGCCGGAACCTGAATTTTCCGAGCCCCCGCCGGCGTCCGCCGTTTTTGCGGATAACGGCGAAAATCATGTCGATGATTTTTCCGAGACGAACGGCGCCGAGCCGGTTTTTTCCGAGCCGCCGCCGGCTTACAATAACAATGGGAATTCAAGCGGAGATTTCGCTGAAGACTTTCCGCCGCCATTTTCCGCGCCAGCGGTCGATTTTTCGCAACCGGCGTTTTCTTCTTTTGATGCAGCGGAAGAGCATGACGATGATTTTGAGACGCATGACATTCACGATCCCTGGATTTTGGAAGAGATCGATACCTTCCCGGAAGAATATGAGATGGAAGGCGGGAGGGTGGAGGAGGACGAGAGGCCGATTGCGGCGGCGTTGATTTCGGGCGATTTTGATTTTAACTGGCAAGCGTCGGCGTTTGCGCCGGAGAACGAAGCCGATCTGGCGGAAATTCCAACGGCCACGAAGCAAAAACACAAAGCTCAAGCCGTTTCGCCGGAACCGGCGTTGTTTGATGAAACGGAGGTGGCGACAAACTTCGAGTCCGATTGGCAACCTTCGGTCGACGCGCCGGAAGACGAGGCAGCGCCTCAGGAGGCGCCGAGCGCCGCGCCGCGAAAGCGCAAGCCTAAAACTGAAATCGTTGCGCCCGCCGCGGCGTTGTTCGATGATGCGGAGGCCGAATCAAGCTTGACGCCGAGTTTTCCGGACGAGCCAAAAACGAATGGAAAAAGAAAATCAGTTTCGGAGCCGGTCGCCGTCGAGTTGTCGAAAATACCGATGAGCGGCGACGTCACCGAGATGATCCGCGGCATTGTTGCGGCTTATCCCGATTATGGCGCAAACATGATTTGCAAATTTCTCGAAGAACGTGTTGATCCGCCGGTTTCGATCAGCCGGTCGAAGGTTTATCGCTATTTGTGCGAGGCCAATCTCAACACGCGGCAAAAAAGATTCGAGTTTGCCGGCCAGGTGTTTGACTGGGCCGGCGGCGAGGCGGCGGACGTGGCCGAAGAGGCGTAATCAGTCGGCGGGCTTCGCTCCCGATTTCAACTCATGGATTCACTCATTTAGCAGAAGGTTTCACCTATGGGCGATTTTGTTTTCAACGATGTCGTGCGGGCCAAAAAAGGCGAATATTTTCTTAAAACGGCCAATAGCAATTATCAGAATCAGATCATCTGTTCTTTTTTTCGCAATGGGGCGCTGATTGCTTCGCACCATCAGGATTACGAGCCCAAGCTTTCCGAAGAGGCGCTGCTGGCGCGCACGCGTGAATTTCACGAGCAAAAGAAATCGGAAATTCAAACGCTGTTGAAGCTCGCCGAAAAGTTGAAAGATTCGGATAACGCTGAGACCAAAAATTTGCTGGGGCGGGCTTTTTTAAAAAAGGGCCTGTACGAAGAGGCGATCAACGAGTTCGAGGAGGCGATCATTCTCGATCCCCGCATTTCCGGCTTGTACAATAATCTCGGCATCGCCTATACCGCGGTGGGCAGACACGACGAGGCGATTGCGGTTTTGGAACAGGCGATCAGCTTGAAGCCCGAACGCGCCGATTATCACAACAATCTCGGCGCGGCTTATTTGAAAAAAGAGCAATGCAAGAAAGCGGTGGAGCAATTTCAGCGCGCGCTCAACATCAACCCGTATTATGCCGAGGCCTGTTTCAATCTGGCGCTGGCTTTGGTGCTCAACGGCGTGACGAAGGAGGATTTTCATCTCTCGGTCAACGGCCACCAACGCGTCATCGAGCATCTGGAGAAAGCGGCGAAAATCAATCCGAATTATCGCAATGAGCAGATCTCGCGCGGCGAAGAATTTCTGCGGCGCAATGAGTATGATAAGGCTTATGAAGCCTTCGTGCAGGGCCAGCGCAGCGCCAGCAGACCGGCGGATTTGGGTTTTGTTATTGATTTTTATTTGCAAGTTCTCTATAATACCAAAAAGCTCAACAGCGCGGCGATTTGGCGGCACATCCGGCAATTGCAGGATACTATCGACAAGCATCCGAATTACGCCGATTTGTATAATCATCTCGGCGTGGCTTATGTCGTGATGAGCAAATTCGTCAATAACAAAGCAGTTCAACAATTCGAAAAAGCGCAGCAAATCAATCCAGCCTTTGACCGCGCCAAACGCAATCAAAAGCTGGCCGAATACGATCACAAGGGCATTCAGCTTCTTTTTGACGCCATTCTCAAATAGACAAGGATGTTTGTGTTTAAAATTAAAAGTCTGAAAGTTTATAATCGAAAATCGACCTCCCGCTGATATGAATTTTTGATCAGCGGGATTTTTCAATCGGTGGGAAAATATGAAGTTTTGCCTTTCTAGTGTGAATCCTCGACATGAATGTCGATTTACGCTGTTGTGGAGTTGACGCGATGCAAATGAATACGATACAAAACGACACCATCGAAACGACGAATAGAACCGCAACCAAAACCGTTCCGGCGAAAACAACGCGGCGTGAGGCTTTTTTCGCGCATTTTGCCGACGAGTCGCCGGGCGCGAATGAATTTCGCCGGCTGTATTCCAAGCTCAAAAATCTGTACGGCGCGGCGGAGATGAAAAATTTTCTCGTCACCAGCTCGATGATGAGCGAAGGCAAGAGCACGGCCTCGGCGCTGCTGGCTTGCACGGTCGCGCGTTATCGCAACACCAAAACCATTCTGGTTGACTGCGATTTGCGCCGGCCTCGCGTCCACCAGCTTTTTGGTCTGCCGAAAGAAGAAGGCGTGGCCGACGTTTTGAACGGCGCGCGCAAGCTGGATACCTGTTTCAAGCGCACGGCGATTGAGAATTTGCGGCTCTTGACTGCCGGCACGGAAGTTGACAATCCGACCGAGCTGTTTAACTCGCCGCGCTTGCGGGATTTGTTTTCGGAGATCAAGTTTTATTTTGACACGGTGATCGTCGATTCGCCGCCGGTCATTCCGGTGACCGATACGCTGATTCTCAGCCCGGAAATGGACGGCGCGCTGATGGTGGTGAAGGCCGGCGAAACACACAAAGAAGTGGTCAAACGCGCTGTCGATATGATGCGCAATGCCGGATTCAATATTCTCGGCGTCATCGTCAACAATCAAAAATCGGTTTTGCCGTATTATTACGACCAATCCTATTACGGCTACAAGTATTACGTTCGCGAAGACAAAAAGAGGAAATGAGGGCATTGATGGCACATTATCTCGTTACCGGCGGCGGCGGTTTCATCGGTTCCAACCTCGTGCAGGCTTTGATCGAGCGCGGCCAGCGCGTGCGAGTGTTGGATAATTTCGCCACCGGGCGGCGGCAGAATCTCGCCGGCTTGGAAAACCAAATTGAGTTGATCGAAGGCGACATGCGTGATCCGGCCACGGCCGAACGCGCTATTTCGGGTGTCGATTACGTTTTGCATCAAGCGGCGCTCGGCTCGGTGCCGAGGTCGGTGCAAGATCCGCTCACCTCGAACGAGGTGAATGTGAATGGCACGCTCAATCTGCTTTGGGCCGCGAAGAAGTCGCGCGTCAAGCGCTTCGTCATCGCCTCCTCCTCGTCGATTTACGGCAACACGCCGCAACTGCCGAAAGATGAGAACATGCTGCCGAATCCGATTTCACCCTACGCCGTTTCCAAGCTCGCTGCCGAGCGTTACACCTTGTCGTTCAACGCGGTCTACGGCTTGCAAACAGTGGCGTTGCGGTACTTCAACGTTTTCGGGTCTAAACAGGATCCGGCTTCGCAATACGCCGCGGTGATCCCGCGTTTTATCACCGCGTTGATGAAGGGGCAATCGCCGGTGATCTACGGCGACGGCGAGCAATCGCGGGATTTTACCTACATCGACAACGTCGTGCAGGCCAATCTTCTCGCCTGCTCGGCGCCGGAAGCGCCGGGCCAGGTGATGAATATTGCCTGCGGCGACCGTTATTCTTTAAACACCTTGCTGCAGCTTCTTGCCGAGATCATGGGCAAGGAAGTGCGGCCGATTTATGAAACCGAACGTCCCGGCGACGTGAAGCACTCGCTGGCTTCCATCGCGCGGGCGCAAAAAATTTTAGGATTTTCACCGGCAATCAATTTCAGGGAAGGCTTGAAACGCACGGTCGCGTGGTTTTTGCAGAATTCTTAAAAGCAAAGGAAAAACAAACTCCAAAAAGCAGCCCAAATTTATAATCGTGTTTTTGCTTTTTGCCGTTTGCTGCTTCTTCGATTTGGCATCCATGAGTATTTTGAACGCATTGACGATTGATGTCGAAGAATGGTTTCATGTCTCCCTGTTCCGCAGAAAAATCCGCCGCGAGGAGTGGGATAGCTTAAAAAGCACAGTCGTCGCGAACACCTGTCTGGTGTTGAAAATTTTGGCGGAGAAAAACGTTCGGGCGACCTTTTTCGTCCTCGGCTGGGTGGCCGAGCGTTATCCTGAAATCGTGATCGCCATTCAGGAACACGGACACGAGATCGGCTCGCATACCTATTCGCATCAAATTATTTATGAGCAAAGCCGCCAGGAGTTTGCCGCCGACGTCCGGCGCTCCATTGCGGTTCTCGAAGATTTGACTCAGGAGCCGGTCAATAGCTTTCGCGCGCCGAGTTATTCCATCACGCGCTCCTCGTTGTGGGCGTGGGAGGCTCTGGCTGATCTCGGCCTCACTTGCGATTCCAGCATTTTTCCGGTTAAACACGATTTGTACGGCATTCCCGATGCCCCGCGCTTTCCGTTTTATATTAATTTGAAAAATCATCCGCGCTTGGTTGAAGTTCCGCTGTCTACGATTGAACTGCGCGGCAAAAATATTCCCATGGCCGGAGGCGGCTATCTCCGGCTTTATCCGTATTGGTTCATCCGCCACAGCATTCGCCGCATCAATCGTGAGGGGCGGCCTGCCATTATTTATCTCCATCCCTGGGAGCTTGATCCCGGTCTCCCGCGCTTGAAGATCGGATTTTTCAAAGAACTGCGGCATTACGGCAATCTGAGTTTGATGGAAGAGAAACTGCGCCGTTTGCTGGACGAGTTTTCTTTCGGACCTCTGCGCCAGGTTTTGAACGCCACTCCCATTCAAAATGATTGGCCGGTGACCACACCGCTCAACGGCAACGGCCTGCCCGGCCAGGGGATTCTCCTGCCGCAATCGTGAGGTTTGTTTTGAGATTGACATGAAGATTACACTGCTCGATTCGGAAACCGCGCTGTGGGATGATTTCGTGCTGCGACAACCTGCGGCGCGCTACCCTCATCTTTGCGGGTGGAAAAACGTGATTGAAGAAAGCTTTGGCCATTCGTGTTTTTATTTGATGGCCAAGGAAAACGGCGCCGTTCACGGCATTTTGCCGCTGGTGCATATACGCAGCCGCTTGTTCGGATCGTTTTTGATCTCTCTGCCATTTTTAAATTACGGCGGCATTGTCGCAGCTCATGCCGAAGCCCAGCAAAGCTTGTTTGACTCGGCGCGCGATCTGGCAACCGAACGCGGCGTTGCGTATATCGAATTGCGCCACGAAGCGCCGCTGTTGGACGAAGCGCCAACGAAACAACACAAAGTGACCATGCGGCTTGATTTGCCGGATGATCCGGAGGTTTTGTGGAATCAGCTTAAATCCACGGTTCGCACCCAGATTCGCAAACCGACGAAGCTTGGCCTCGTTGTTCGCTTCGGCCGCGAAGAAGAGCTGGCGAATTTTTACGAGGTCTTTTCCGCCAATATGCGCGATCTCGGCACGCCGGTTTATGCAAAAAAATTTTTTGCGAGCATTCTTAGAAATTTTCCCGCCTCGACCTGGATTTGCACCGTGCTGATGAACGGCCAGCCGCTCGCCGCCGGCTTGGTTTGCGGTTTTCGCGAGACCCTGGAAATTCCGTGGGCGTCGAGTCTGCGCCGTTATAATTCCCTCGCGGCCAACATGCTGCTCTATTGGTCGGTTCTGGAATTTGCCGTCAAAAAAGGATTCAAGTGTTTTGATTTCGGCAGATGCTCGCCCGACGAAGGCACTTACAAATTCAAGGCGCAGTGGGGATCGAAACCGGCGCCGCTGCACTGGCAATATTGGCTGGCGAACGGCCATCACATGCCGGATCTCAGCCCGAAAAATGACAAATATCAATTGGCCATTCGCCTCTGGCAGAAATTGCCGCTGTTTGTGACCCGGCTGGTTGGCCCGGCGATCATTCGCAATATTCCCTAAGCTGGACAAGCCAGAAACAAAAAATAGCGCCCACAGAAATGAATTCCCACTGAATTAAAAACCGAAGAAACTATCACACGGATCAAAAACGCAGACGGAAAAAGCGTTTGAAAAAAATCCGCGTGAGTTTTTTGATCAGCGTGCAATTCGTTTCTGTGGAAGAAAAATTTTTATGTTAGTTTTTTTCGCCTTATGCGTTGCGCTCATTGTCTGGGTGTACGCCGGCTATCCTTTATTCCTTTTACTCGTTACGCGCTTGACAAAAGGCCGGCCTGTCCGGCGTAACGCCATCACGCCGCCAGTGACACTGATCATCAGCGCCTATAATGAAGGCCGGGTCATTCGCCGGAAATTGGAAAACAGCCTGGCGCTGGATTATCCGCGTGATCGCCTCGAAATCATGGTGGTTTCCGATTGCTCGGATGATGATACTGACGGCATTGTCAAAGAGTACGCGAGCCGCGGCGTGCGGCTGTTGCGCATGCGCGCGCGCGGCGGCAAAACCGCCGGCTTGAATACCGCCGTTCCGCAAGCGCGCGGCAAAATCGTCGTGTTCTCCGATGCCAACGCGCTGTATCACCGCTTGGCCGTGCGAAATCTCGTGCGCAATTTTGCCGACCCGGAAGTCGGCTGCGTCACCGGCGAGTCGCGTTACGAGGTTGATGAAAACGCCGCGGACTCAACCGCGAGCGAGAATCTTTATTGGCGCTACGAGCTGGCGCTGAAAAAACTGGAGACGAAAATCGGCTCGCTGGTCGGCGGCGACGGCGCGATTTACGCCATTCGTCGATCGCTTTTTCGTCCGATGCGGCCCGAAGACTTGAGCGATTTTGTCAATCCGCTGCAGATCGTCGCGCAGGGCTATCGCAACGTTTACGAGCCGGAGGCGTTTTCTTTTGAAAGCGGCGCCGAATCGTTTGAAAAAGAATTTCGCCGCAAAGTTCGCATCGTCAACCGCGCCTGGCGCGGGCTTTGGCGCGTCAAACAAGTTTTGAATCCGCTGCGTTTTGGTTTTTACACCGTGCAAGTGATTTCGCACAAACTGCTGCGTTGGCTCGTTCCCGTGTTTATGGCCGGCGCTTTTGCGGCTAATTTTTTTCTGTTGAATTTTGGCAAACTTCATCAAATCGTCTTCGCCTTGCAAATTACGTTTTACGTTTTAGCCTTTATTGGCTGGGCCCAATCAAACCGGCCGGCCATTTCCAAGCTGTTTTACGTGCCGTATTATTTTTGTTTGGTGAATTACGCCTCGCTGCTGGGCATTATCAGCAACTATCGTGGGCAGAAGTTTGCGGTGTGGAATACCGTGCGGGAAAGTAATTCGTAATTGTTTCGTAGTATTGCCCTTGGGACGTGGCCTTCGCAGATATGAAAAAATTAGTAAGTCGTTTACTCAAAGTGGCTTTATTTCATCTCGGTTTTTTCCATCTTCTGAGAGTATTGTTCCCCAATCGCCGCGTGGCGATTCTGCGCTACCATGCTGTTGTCGATCCGCATGATTGTGACTACGCCAGCCCCGGCATTTGCGTCTCGCAACGGGATTTTGAAAAGCATGTGCGGTATTTTGCCCGGCGTTATCGCGTCATTTCATTGGATGACGTCGTTGATGCGATTCGAGCTGGGAAACCGTTGCCAGCCAATGCCGTCGTCTTCACGTTTGACGACGGTTACGCCGATAATTTTTTAGCCGCTGAAATTCTCAAACGGTACAATGCTTCGGGCACGTTTTATCTCACTGTGAGCTGCATTGATCGCGCCGAGCCGTTTTGGCTCTTCGAGGTTAATTATCTCATTTTAAAAACCAAACAATCGCATTTGCGCTTGCGCGTTTTCGGCGCGCAAATCGAATTGAATTTGGCCGACGCCGCCAGCAAAACGGCGGCGATCCGCGAAGTCGTGAAGATCATCAAAAGCAACAACCGCGCGGTTCGTGAAAACATCCGTGAGCAGTTGCGGCAACAATTGGCCGGCGGGGATTATCGCAACGCCGCTGATCGCGTTATGCTCACGTGGGAACAGGTTGAAGAAATGCTGCAAAACGGCATGATTATCGGCGGCCATACAATGACCCACCTCAATTTGCCGAACGCCGATCCGTCCGACGCCCAACAAGAGATTGCTTTCTGCCGTGAAGCGCTCGAAAAAAAATTAGGCATTCCGATTCGTCATTTCTCCGTTCCCAACAGCGGACCTTATGCCTACTACAATGATATGATCAAATATATGGTAAAAGATAGCGGATATTTTTCTTCGGTAACCTCCGCGCATGGTTTTGTTGATTCAAAAAGTGATTTGCTCGAATTGCGCCGCATCCGCACCGTGCCGGAATTGTATGAAACCATTGCGACGATTGAATTAACAAAGTTTCACAATTGATTTTTTAACCAAGCTCCCCCCGCCGAATATTGCCGCCTCTTCATAATTGTTGCCGCAAATTAAAACCACCGATTCTTTGTTAAATTCAAAATTCCGCTAAATACGGTTTTGTTGGTAAATCTTAATGATTATGGAAGAAGACCGCCAGCTTTAAGATTTTTAGGAATTTTCGTTGCACGAGGACGACCATGAAACTCAGCATTTTTGGACTAGGCTATGTCGGGACGGTGACCTCGGCGTGTTTTGCCCGGGATGGTCACCAAGTTATCGGCGTCGATATCAATCCGCAAAAAGTGGCCTTGCTCAACGACGGCAAAAGCCCGATCGTTGAAGAAGAAATCGGCGACATGGTGATGGAGAACGTCCGCGCCGGCCGGCTGCGCGCGACGGAGGATGTGCGTGACGCCATCATGAACACGGACCTTAGCCTGATTTGCGTGGGTACGCCGAGCAATGGGAATGGTTCGCTGAGTTTATACAGCGTCATCAGCGTGTGCCGCAGCATCGCACAGATTCTGCGCCATAAAAAAGAATATCATCTGATCGTGTTGCGCAGCACTGTCCTGCCGGGCACGGTCAATCGCGTTATTTTGCCGCTTATCGAGCAGGAATCCGGCAAGAAATTGTGCAACGGATTCGGGCTGTGCTTCAATCCCGAGTTTTTGCGCGAAGGCAGCTCGGTGAAGGATTTTTACGCGCCGCCGTTCACCCTCATCGGCGCGCGCGATCGCGCCATCGCCGAGAAGGCGCGGGAATTGTACAAGAGCCTCGACGCGCCGGTTTATCTCACCAGCATCGAAGTGGCGGAAACCATCAAGTATGCCAGCAATGCTTATCACGCGCTGAAAATCGCCTTCGCCAACGAGATGGGAACCTATTGCAAAGCTTTGGGCATCGACAGCCATCAAGTGATGGAAATTTTTGCCGCCGACAACAAGCTGAACATCTCAACCGCCTATCTCAAGCCCGGTTTCGCTTTCGGCGGCTCGTGCCTGCCGAAAGATTTGCGCGCGATTTTGTACGAAGCGAAAATCCACGATCTGCAACTGCCGGTTCTGCAAGCGATTCTGCCGAGCAACGAGGCGCATCTGCAGCGCGCCACCGAGATGGTGACGTCGCTGCGGAAGAAAAAAGTCGGCCTGCTGGGCTTGAGTTTCAAAGCCGGCACCGACGACCTGCGTGAAAGCCCGCTGGTCAAGCTCACCGAAACGCTGCTCGGCAAGGGGTATGAGCTTAAGATTTATGATCGCGACGTCTCGCTGGCGCGTTTGACCGGCGCCAATAAAGAGTATATCGAGAAAGAGATTCCGCATCTTTCTTGTTTGCTGCACAAGTCTCTCGACGAGGTGATCGACTTTGCCGAGGTGCTGATCGTCGGCAACAGCAATCCGGAATTTGCCGAAATTTTAACGCGGCGCCGGCCCGAGCAGATCGTCGTCGATCTCGTGCGAATTTTTGCTGAAGACGGCGCGGCGCAGCCGAATTACCGGGGAATTTGTTGGTAAAATTTTTCGCCATAAAAATTGTCCGAGCCTTCTAAAAAAATTTTGATTGTGGCTTATATTTTTCCGCCGCTGGCGCGCGCCGGCGTGCATCGCACGGTGCGCTTTGTGCGCTATCTGGCGCCGCTGGGTTGGGATATGACCGTGCTCACCGCCGATGAATCTTATTATCCCTTTAACTCGCCGGTTGATCGCGCGCTGTTGAAAAAAATTCCGCCAACAATAAAAGTTGAAGCCACCAAAATTTTTCGCGGCTTCGCTAAGCTATTGGAACTAAAAAATCGCAGCAAAAAACAAGCGGCAAATAACAAGCAGCCAGCAACGAGCAACCCCGACGGGCGCAGCCAGCAACGAGCAACCCCGACGGGCGCAGCCAGCAACGAGCATCAAGCATCCAGCACCTGGCAGCGCTGCAAAGATTTGATTACCGACTTGATGACGATTCCGGATAAGGACGTCAACTGGCTGCCGCATGCTTTTTTTGCGGCGCTCAAGCTGCATCGCCGCGAACGCTTCGACGTTCTTTATTCCACCGCGCCGCCGTTTACCGGCCACCTCGTCGCCTATTTGGTGAAAAAAATGACCGGCTTGCCCTGGGTGGCGGATTTTCGCGATCCCTGGGCGCGCGCGCCGTGGAAGTCGGCGCTGATGGCCGGAACGCTGCGCGGCCGCGCCGCCGAATCTTTGGAAGCGAAGTTTATTCACGCCGCTGATCGGGTTATTCTCAATACCGATTGGACGTCGCGTGAGTTTGCCGAATTTTATGGCGAGGCGATGGCGAAAAAATTTGCGGTGATCCCCAACGGCTTCGATCCCGAAGATTTTTCGAGCGAGCAGTTTCCGGCGCACAAAAACAACAAACTGGTGATCACGCATACCGGCTCGCTGTATCGCAAGCGCGATCCCGGGGATTTTTTTGAGGCGCTGGGAAAATTGCTGGCGACCGGGCAAATCAAGCCGGATGAAATCGCGTTGCGGTTCGTCGGCGGCATCGCGCCGGAGCTTTACGGCAGTTTTCAGTACGCCGAAGCGCTGCGGCATGTGTTGCAGGTGATGCCGCCGGTTTCGCATCGCGAAGCGCTGGCGTTTCAAGCTGAAAGCGACGTGCTGCTGATTTTGCAGCCCGGCACCAGCATGTCGATTCCGGGGAAAATTTTTGAATACATCGCGATGCGAAAAAAAATTTTGGCGTTAACCCCGGACGGCGCGACCGCCGATGTCGTTCGGCGGCACGATCTCGGGCTTGTCGTCGATCCCGACGATGCTCAGGCGATTCAGGCGGCATTGCTGCAATTGGTCAAGGAGTTTCGCAACGGCGGTATCAAGCCGCCGGCTATCGATGGCGCGTTTCACCAATACGACGGCGTTACGTTGACGCGCCGGCTGCACGAAGAATTGCTCGACTGCGTGGAAAAACGAAATCATCTTGGCGCCAAATCTTCAATACTCGGTTGAAGCGATGGATAGCGGCATCACACAAGTCATGGTTAGGTTGCGTTTGCAATCGCATGAACTCTGGCCCGAAACGCCGCCGCAAGATTTTCGGATTGTCCGCCACTTGCCGCGTCCGTATTCGAATGTTTATCGGCTCCTGCTCGTTTCTTCACATGCGGCGGCAAGTTTTGTATACGTTAAAATTCTTGCGCCGAAAACAAAGTCTCCGGCTAATCCGGAAAAATATATTGCGCGTCTCGCCGCCGAATTTAACGCCGGGCAAAAGTTATATGCCAGATTCCGGCATGAAAAGGAATTTGCCGTGATTAAACCGGTGGCCTATTATCCGGAATTTTTGGCCATTGTCAGTGAAGAAGCCCCGGGCGAATCGCTGGCGCATTTGATCGCGCGTGAAGGCAGGCTCTGGCCCGCCGCCGAAAAAATGGAACGCCTGGCCAAACATTGCCGGCGCGCCGGCCAGGCCCTGGCCGCGATGCAAAAGGCAACGCCTGAAACTGCCAAATTCAATCCGGCGGAATTGGTCGAATACATTGATGTGCGCCTGCAACGCTTGTTGGCAAGCGAGCAAACGCCTTTTTCATCCGCCGATCGCCGGCAGATTTTAAAGTTTTTGGAATCCGCCATCCCGGCGATTCCTTCGGAGCAGTTGGCGTCGTGCGGCACGCACGGCGATTACGCGCCGTTCAATCTGCTGGCCGCGCCGGAAAAAATCACTGTGGCCGATTTTACCATGTTCAAAACCGGATCGGCCTATAATGATTTGACGTATTTCCATCACCGTCTGGAAGGTTATCTGCACAAACCGATTTATCGCCGGCAAACCATCCGGCGTTTGCAAAATGCGTTTTTAGACGGTTATGTCCAAGCGGTGGGCAAAACAAAACAGCAATGGCGCGTTGCCGCCGATTTGTTGTTCAAGATTCTGTGGATCAAACACGTCGTGAACAATTACAGCGCCCTCATGCGGCAACGTGTGGCGCCAAGAAGCAAAGCCGCGCCGTTTTCATCGCAACTTTTCAATCGGCACGTGTTTCGCCGTTACAATCTTTGGTTAAAACAGTTTTGCCAATTATGAATCTGAAAAAACTTGCCACCATGTCCCCGGACGAAGTCGGCCATCGTTTAAAGGCGCTGGGTTCGAAGAAAATGTTGAAGCTTTCGGAACAGGCGAAAAAAAGTCCCATGGAGCCGGAGCATTTTCTGCCGCATTACCAGCTGCCGTCGGATTTCGATGGGCCGTTTGCCGACGCCGTAACCGGCGCCCGCTGGCAGGAAGCGCAGGAGTTTTTGCTGCAACACATGCGCAAGCGTTTGAACGGCCAGGCTTACAACAGCCGGGTGTTTCAATTTTTTTTCACCCCGGCGCAGCGGCCGGCGATGCTGCAAATTGCCGATCGCCATCTTCCCGGCATGGTCTCGCAAAGCTTGACGCGCGCCGAACGGATTATCGAGCATGAGTTTTCGTTTTTCGGCAGCAAGATCAGCTACGGCGACGTCATCGAATGGCAGGACGATCCGCTCACGCGCAAGCGTTGGCCCAATCGTTTTTACACCGAAATGAAATACTACGGCCAACGCCCGGCCAACGACGAGACCAAAAGCAGCATCATTCCCGGCGACGTCAAATACGTGTGGGAACTGAATCGCCATCAGCATTTTATCGTGCTCGGGAAAGCCTACTGGCTCACACAAGATGAAAAATACGCCGCCGAGCTGATTCGCCAGTGCCTGAGCTGGATCGAACAGAATCAATATCTCTACGGCGTCAATTGGACCAGCGCGCTCGAGGCGGCTTTGCGCGTCGTCTCGTGGACGTGGGCGTATTTTTTCTGTTTGGAGTCCAATTCGCTCGACGCGGTTTCTCACGCGAAGATTCTCCGCGCGCTGCAACTGCACGGCCGTTTCATCAGCCGCAACCTTTCGTTTTACGTCAGCCCATACAATCATTTGATCGGCGAAGCGACCGCGTTGTTTTGGCTCGGCACGCTTTTCCCGGAATTTCGCGAAGCCGAGCGCTGGTGCAAAAAAGGCTGGGAAATTCTCAGCAGCGAGATCGGCAAGCAATTTCACTCCGACGGCCTGTGCGTCGAACAGGCGATTTCCTATCATCACTTCACGCTCGGCTTTTATTTGCTGGCGATGATTCTCGCTGAACGCAACGCGCAATTGGTGCCGCCGGCCATGCGCCAGCGCCTCGAACGCGCCTTGGAATTTTCCTTGTGCAGCATTCAGCCCGGCGGCGAGCATCCGATGATCGGCGATAATGACAACGCCCGCTCGATTTATTTTGGCGATTCTCCCGTTTGGGATTTCCGCGATGTGCTGGCCCTCGGCGCCGTGCTGTTTCAGCGCAGCGACATGAAAAAAATGGCCGGAGAATTTTCCGAATGTTGTTTGTGGCTGCTGGGGCCGGAGAGCCATCAGAAATTTGCCTTGCTGAACAGCCGCGCGCCGGCGGAACGCAGCAAATTTTTTCGCGATAGCGGCTACGCGATTTTCCGCACCGGCTGGAACCGCGACGATCATTATTTCATTTTCGATTGCGGCCAGCAAAGCGACGGCCTGTTTCGCGACGGCACGGTTTCGGTGGCGCATGGGCACGCGGATTTTCTCAATTTCACCTTGAACGCCTACGGCGCGCCGATGCTGATCGACTCCGGCATGTTGACGTACAACGGCGACTTGACCTGGCAAAATCATTTTCGCAGCGCTGCCGCCCACAATGCGATCACGGTTGACGGACGCAGCCCGTGCAATTTGGTCGGGCGTCTGGGCTATAGTTACGTGCCGCCGGTCGAACAATCGTTTTATAATTGCCAGGCGGATTTTGCGTTTGTCGAAGGCTGTTACAGCGGTTTCGGATCGAATATACGCCACCGCCGCGGCGTTTTCTGGCGCAAAGGCGATTATTGGCTCATTCTCGACGCGTTGTTCGGACTCGGCGAGCATCTCGTCGAACGCTGGTTTCATTTTGCCCCGAATGCGGCGCCGCAGATTTTCGGACGAAAGGCCGTGACGCAGCGCCTCGACCACCGAAATATTTTACTCCAAGACATCGGATTGCGCGAGTCCGCGCTCGAATTGCTTGAAGGCGGCGAGCAGCCGGCGCAGGGTTGGATCGCGCCCGGCTACGGCGAAAAAACTCCGGCGCCGGTTTTGTGTTTGCGGCTCTCCGGGCTGCTGCCGATCTATTTGTCCACTTTGATTTTGCCTTTCGAATCACAAGCGCCCGAAATTGAAATTCAGCAAAGCGGCTCGCACAGCACGGAAAGCGAAGCGCCGTTCTTTCTCAGCTTGAAAACCGCGAAATGGGAAGATCGGCTGGTTTTTAATTTTAGCGGGCGGCTGCAGGAGATCAATGACATTCGCACCGACGCCCACATCACGTATATTCGTTATGAAAGCGAATCGCGGCTGGCGTTTGCGACGATTGTCAAAGGCTCGCAACTGGCGCTGAACGGGAAAAAGCTGCTGGCTTCGGAGCTGGCGGTGGATGCCAAGATTTCTTCGATAGATTTGCATGGTTAAGGCAGCGCCGAAACGGTTTTTGCAAATCGGACCCTATCCGCCGCCGGGCACGGGCTGGTCGGTGCGCATCAAAATGCTGAAGCGCTATTTGGAGCGCGCCGGACACCTCTGCGTCGTTTTGAACACGAATAAAAACCGGCGACAAAAAAGCGAGGAGTTTATCGCCGTTCAGAACGGCCTGGATTACGCTTGGAAAGTTTTTAAATATTGCGCCCGAGGCTTTCTCGTGCACATGCACCTCAACGGCAAATCCACCAAAAGCCCGATTTTGGCGCTGGCGGCGGAATTCATCAGCTTGCTCTTTGGCCGGCGCGCCGTGTTGACTTTTCACGCCGGACCAATACAGGATTATTTTCCAAAACAAAAAAAGTTTTGGATAGATTTTCCGTTTCGGCTGATTTTTTTGCTGGCGGGAAAAATCATTTGCAACAACGGCGCGGTCAAGGCGCGCATCGTTGAATACGGCATCCGGCCGGAGAAGATCATCACCATTCCGGCTTTTTGCCCGCAGTATCTCGAAGACAAAGCCGAGTTGCCGGCTGAGATCAAAAGATTTATCGGCCGGCATGAGCCGGTGGCGAGCAGTTACATTTATCTGCGGCCGGATTTCAATATTGATTTTTTGCTGCAAGGGTTGCGGGCGCTGTTGCGGCAAAATTCCCGGCTCGGATTCATCTTCATCGGCGCGTATCATGAAACGGCGGCGCTCGATCGGTTATTGCGCGAGCAGGGCCTGGCCGAAAACAGTTTTGTCGCCGGCGATTTGGAGCACGGCGATTTTCTCGCCACGCTGGCGGCGTCCCAAGTTTATATCCGCACGCCGGTGGTCGATGGCGTTTCTTCGAGCGTGCTCGAAGCGCTGGGTTTGGGAACCGCGGTGGTGGCGAGTGAAAACGGCGCGCGGCCTGAGGGCGTGATGACGTATCAAGACGGCAGTGTCGCTGATTTTGTTGAAAAAATGCGGGCGGCGTTTGAGAATGGTTTTGATCATAACGGCTGGACTCGGCACCCGCCGGAAATACGCGATACATTGCAGGAAGAAATTGCGCTGCTGATTCAAGAAGCGAGTTAAAATAATTTAATTGACGGTACGGAGTACCTCGTGTGGATTGCCTCGGCCTATTGATCAGGCCGCCTGAACGATCCGCAAACGATTGGAAAGTCGGTAAATGACTGAAAATACAATTAACGAAACGAATAGGCCGTTGAATCAGTTGTTCGACAAAGCGGTGTTGACGCGCTCGGATGCGATCTCGTTGGTTGCCGATGATCGGCGCATTTCGTTTTTCGAGCTGCAGCTTTACGTCGAGTGGATGTCGGGCTATTTTCAGTCAATTAATTTGCGGCCTGGCCAACGCGTGGCTTTGCTCATGCCCAATTCGCCGGAGCTGGTGATCAGTTTTTTGGGCTTAATGCGGGCCGGCGGCGTGGCGGTGCCGCTTGATGTTTTTGATAACGAGAAAAATTTGCGGACAGCGCTTTTGCGCTCGGAAGCCGGCGCTGTTATGACCACGCCGGAATACAAATCGGTGCTCGATAAAATTTTGCTGGAATTAAGCCGCAACGGCGTCTCGCCGCGTTTGACCATCGCGGTTTTTGAAGAAGATAATATCACCACGTTGAAGAAAACCGCGCGGGCTGCGGCTGAAAACGGCAAGGTTGCCGGCGCTAATCCGCAACGTGAAAGCGGCAACGAAACACGAGAAGCCCAGGGTTGTTTTCCTCAAGGCGCGAGCGGAACAGCCGCCGGTTATCCGGCGGTGATTCAATTTCAGCAGGCTCGCGGGTTTTTTGTTTACACGCACGAAGAACTGGAGCGCGAAGCGGAAGCCCTGATCGCGCGAATTCAACTCGGCGAAAATGATCGGCTGATTTGTTGCGCGCCGATCTGCCAGGAGCCGTGTTTGAGCCGCGGTTTGATCGCGGCGATTGCAGCCGGCGCCACGGTGGTTTTGGCGGAGCCGGGCAACTGGGAAAATCTTTTGCAAACGTTGATGAGCGAGCAGGTCACTGTTGTCGCCGGGCCGGCAGCGCTGCTGAGGCGTTTGGCGGCAAGCCAAGCGGCTTCTTCGTTGCGGTGGTATTTTTGCCTTGATGCGGCCTTGCCGACGGAGCTTGACGGAGGTTTGGGAGAAAAGCCAAATTTTCATATTGGCCAATTTAACGATACAATAAATACCGGCGTTTCATTTCAACTCTGAACTCCGGGGAGCCGGAAAATTCCCGTTTCTTCGATTTTCCTGATGGCGGGCGATTCAGAGATTTTCGAGAAGGGAAAAGAACTTGTTGAACCTCGAGCAAAATTCTCAGCGCGCCCCGTTTGATAAAGACAGAGCGCTCGAAGCGGTGCTGCGGTCGCACCAAACGCGCATTCGCGTCGTCGGTTGCGGCGGCGGCGGCAATAACACTGTCACGCGGTTGATGGAAGCCGGCGTCAATGGCGTCGAGACGCTGGCCATCAACACCGACGCGCAAAACTTGCTGGCGGCTATAGCCGACGATAAAATTCTCATCGGCCAGAATATTACCAAAGGCCTCGGCGCCGGCAGCAATCCGCAAATCGGTGAAGACTCCGCCCGCGAAAATTTGAAGGATATTGAAGAAGCCTTGCTCAACACCGACTTGGTGTTTGTCACCTGCGGATTGGGCGGCGGCACCGGCACCGGCTCGGCGCCGGTTGTCGCCGAAATGGCAAAACGGGTTGGCGCGCTGACGATTTCAATCGTGACACTGCCCTTTGCCGAAGAGGGCGTGAGCCGCTGGAAGAATGCGCAGAGCGGACTTGAAAAACTGCGGCACTATTCCGATACCGTCATCGTCATTGAAAATGACCGGCTGCTCGAAGTCGTCCCGGATTTGCCGCTGGATCTGGCGTTTAAAACAGCGGACGAGATTCTGGTGAATGCGGTGAAGGGCATCACCGAGCTGATTACGGAGAAGGGTCTGGTCAATCTTGATTTTGCCGATGTGCGCACGATCATGCAAAACGGCGGCACCGCGATGATCGGGCTGGGCGAAAGCGACGGCGCCGAGAACGCGCCAAGCGCCGTCGAAATGGCCATGCAGAACAGATTGCTCGATCTCGATATTTCCGGCGCGAAAAATGCGTTGATCAACATCACCGGCGGCGCCCAGATGCCGTTGAAAGACGCCAAAATGGTCATGAAGATCGTCGCCGAAAAACTCGATCCCTCGGCAAAAATCATTTGGGGCGCGCGCATCGATCAAAGCCTCGGCAATGCCATGCGGGTGATGCTGATGGTGACCGGGTTGCAGGAAAAAAACAATCATTTTGCCGGACGCAGTGAATCAGCAAAAGCCGTTGAATTGGCGCAGCCGCCGGCGTTTCGTGAAGAGGAAACGGCGCCGCCGCAAGATGATTTTCTTTCACCAAACAACGATGTGGAATTGCCTCCGGAAAGCGACGTGGTTGCGCCCGAAATCGAGGCCGGCGGTCAAGAGGCGCAGCCGCTCATCGCAACGGCTGCAACTGCCGAGGAGAAGGAAGTCAGTCAAATTAAACCGGCAGCGAAAAGAAAGCGCAAAGAGCCGCCGGCAAAATCGCGAAAGCGATCTGAAGTCCGCGCTACTTCGCCGAAATCTGAAACTCGCGCGCCGGAAGTTGCGCGTGATGATGTGGTTCGCGTCACGTTCGCCGATGGTTTGGCGCCGCAAGACGATCATTTCAAAGCGCCGGCGCCGTCTGTACAGATGCCGCCTGTGCAAGCCTCGCCAGTTCGGGCGCCGTCCGTACGGACGCCGTTCGCACGAACGTCGGGTGACGGCGAAAATTCTCACGGCATAAAAATTTCTGACGAAGCTGTGAAAACGGAGTCGGCAAAACCGGCGGTCACGCCTTTCGCCATCGGCGTTGGCAGAAGCGAGTCCGCCGCGCCGCCGGCAAAACCGGCTCGCGAGCCGGCGTCAACTTCGAGATCAACTGTCTCGGCCGGCGAAAAAATTCCGGTCGCCGGCCCTGCGGATGATGGCGCCAATCGGATTGCTCCCAAGACGGTTCCGCCGGCGGGCAAAACGACTGATTACAATAAAGTTTTTGCCGAACAAAGCCGGGTTCATCTGCAAATTATTCAGGAGTCCATTGGCCATCTTTTTAAAGATCCGACGCGCCAGGAAACACTGCGCCGGATCAAACACGCCGCCATCGCCGTCAACAATCTGGCGAAACGTTTCGTTTTTGACGTCATTGCCGCATACGCCGCGACCATCGAAGAAATTTGCGAGCGGGTTTTGGACAGTGAAATCACCATGAACAAGAAACTTGTCAACGCCTTCACGGAAATTCCGGCTATTTTTGACAGTTTGGTTCACGGCGACGCGGATGCTTTTGTCGAAGCCAAACGGCATCAAGAGCGGCTGCAGCGGCTGGCTGATTCCTTTGGTGACGGCGAAGTTGTCAACATGGGCATCGGCCAGAAACGAAATGCGGCGGTGAGCTCGGCGGCGCCGCCGATGACGCACGCGCACCCACACGCCGTGCCCGCCCCGAAGTCGCCGCAGGTCACGGTGATGAAAACACCGTTCATTTCCGAGCGCCGCCCACGGCCGGCTACCGAAGTGATGGAATATTTGGATGATCTTTTTACCGAGGGAAAAAAACCAACGGGGCGCTGACTAAAAAATTTCGGATAAAATTCAGGAATGTTTTTCAATGCACGGCCAACAGCGTCAAACGAGAAAATGGGTTTTCATCGGTTTTATCGTTCTCGTTCTCAACAGCGGCTATCTTGCCGCTTTCGCCGAACCCACGGTATTCTACATGCTCAACGTGCTGCTTCACGTCGTGTTGGGCGTGGCGTTGATCATTCCCTTTTTTATTTTTGTCCGGCGTTATCTCGAGCAAGACGCGCCGAAAGGAAAAGAGCTGGCGATTTATATGGGCCGGCTCGGCTATTGGTGTTTGGCGCCTTGCCTGCTCACCGGTTTGTATTTGACGGTGGTCAATGCCACGCATTCGCATCGTTGGGTTTTGTATTTTCATATCGTCGCCGGCTTTGTTGGTGTCGCATTTTTTCAGAAATCGATTCGAAGCGTCGCGCACAAAGTCAGCACCAAAAATCCGTACGATGTTGCCGGACGCCTGGCCTGGATCACTGTAGTTATCGCCGTCTTCGTGCCGATACTGGCCGCGATTTACAATGCGGCCGTTCCTCGTGACGGCGAGGGCATCACCAATCCGGCGCTGCTGTCCGCGAGCAGGCCGGAACTGGCGCCGGTGAGCGCGAACAGCGTGTTCGCTCCTTCTGCGGCCTCCACCTCGACCAGGAAAATTATTTCTTCGCAATCGTTGTTGAATGCCGAAAGCTGCGGCCGGTCGGGATGCCATCCGGATATTTACCAGCAATGGCAAAGCTCGGCGCATCGGTATTCCTCGCTGAATAATCCGTGGTATCGAAAATCCGTCGAGAATTTTCTGGAAAATTCGAACGCCGCGCAGGCCGATTCCGGCGCGGCTGCGGCCAAAAACAATCCGGCGAAATGGTGCGCCGGCTGCCACGATCCGGCGCTGTTGGTGAGCGGCAAATTCGAGCTGCCGCTGCAAGAAGCGGCCAAAACTCCCGAAGCGCACGCCGGTGTTTCCTGCACCGTCTGCCATTCGATCACGCGCGTCGGCAGCACGATGGGACAAGCGGATTATGTGATCGAAGAGATGCCGTTGAATGACTGGGCGACGAGCGACAACAAATTGCTGCGCGGATTATATGATTATCTCTTGCGCCTCGACCCGCAGCCGCATCGCCAAAGCATGATGAAATCGTTTCATCGCGAGGGCGGCGCGGCGTTTTGCTCGACCTGTCACAAAGCGCATCTCGACGAGCCGGTGAATCACTTCCGCTGGATTCGCAGCTTTAATGATTATGACGCCTGGCAAGCCGGGCCGTTTTCCGGCCGCAGCAGCCGCGGATTTTATGCAACGCGGGAAGGGAAGAGTTGCGCTGATTGCCACATGCCGCTCGTCAAATCGAAAGACGCCGGCCAGGCCCGCGGCGAAATCCGCAGCCATCGTTTTCCCGGCGCCAACACGGCTTTGCCCGTCGCCAATCACGACGAAGCGCAACTGCGAGCGACGAGAGAATTTTTGCGCGGCCAGCAATTTTCCGTTGATATTTTCGCGCTCGGCAAGCCCTACGACGATTCGACTTTATACGCGCCCGGCGCGCCGGAGATAGTGGCAAAAAACGATTCGTTTACGGCGGCGCTCCAGCATCATTTTGCCTCTTCGGCAAGCAAGTTTTCGCCCGCCACACTGTTTGCGATCGGCGATGAACAATTTTTTGCTTTGGGGACGGGTAGTCTGACCCGGCACCCCTCGGAGGTTATCGCGCCAATCAATCGCAGCAACGCGGCGGTTACTCGCGGCGAACAAGTGAGAGTCGACGTCGTCGTGCGGTCGCAGCAGGTTGGGCATTTTTTCCCTTCGGGCAAGGTTGACGCGCACGATGTCTGGCTGGAGCTGAAAGCTGTTGATGATCGTGGCCGCATTATTTTTTGGAGCGGCGCGGTGGCCGAGGCCGCTAACGGGCAAGCCGGCAAAGGCCCGGTGGACTCCAGCGCGCATTTTTATCGATCTTATCTCGTCGATCACGCCGGCCGGCACGTTGACAAAAACAACACGTGGGTTGCCCGGCAGGCGATTTACGTCAATCTTATTCCGCCCGGCGGCGCCGATGTCGCGCATTATCGAATGAAAATTCCGGCGGACGGCGGCGATAAAATTCGTCTCGTCGCCAAATTGAATTACCGCAAATTTAGTTGGGCGTTCAATCAATGGGTTTTCTCTAATCTTTCACATTCATCTGTGAGCGAGGCTGCGGACAGTGCGGTCGCGTTGGTTGACAAATCGCTCAATGGTTATCTTTCGGCGACGCCGGAAATTCCGATCATCGAAATGGCGCGTGATTCGGTAACGCTTATGGTTGTTTCGCCGGAAAAGGCAAAGCCGGCTCCCGTCATTAAGCCGGATCCACACGATTGGAAACGCTGGAATGATTACGGCATTGGCTTGCTGGCGCAAGGTGATTTAAAAAACGCTGAAGTGGCTTTTTTTCAAGCGACCCAAAACGCGGAGGACCGCGCCGAGCCGTGGATCAATGTCGGCGTCGTTCGCTTGCGCGAAGGAAATTTTTCCGGCGCTCAAAATGCGCTCACCATGGCGCTGAAAATGACGCCGGTTCCTTTTAAGATAAATTTCTATTACGGCTTGACCCTGAAGGCGCTGGGCCAATACGACGAAGCGCTCAAATATCTCAAAAAAGCCGTGATCAAATTCCCACGCGACCGCGTTGCAAAAATTGAGCGCGGCCATCTTTATTTGCTGATGGGAGATTACAATCGCGCCATTGCGGATTTTGAAAAAGTTTTGAGCATCGATCCGGAAAACGTCGAAGCTTACTATTATTTGCAACAAGCCTACCGCGCGGCCGGCGAGGAAGACAAAGCTGAGAAAGCCGGCAGGCTTTACGAGCGCTTCAAAGCGAATCCGCCTGCATTCGCCCCGGATCATGAGGTGAATCAGGCCTCGGCAGTTTGGCGCGAAAGCCGGCCGCTGCACGAGCATCTTTCGGCGCCGCTGCCTTCTGCCGCAACGGAAATTCCGCCGGCGCCGGAGAATAAAATTCAATCAACGAAACAATGATCGAATTGCAAGGGATGGCGAGAATCGAGATGGAAAAATTTTTTCACAAAAAATGCAGAACGTCATTTTTATTTCTTGGGCGGAAAATTGCAGCCGCAGCGATCATTTGGCGCGTTTGCTCGGCGGCAAATCATACATGATCTACGCCGGCTGGCTCGGCAGCCGTCCGGCCACGATCTTGCTGAAATACATTATTCAAATTTGGCAAACTTTTCGGTTGTTGTGGCGCGAGCGTCCGGGGGTGGTCCTGGTCATGGTGCCGCCGATCTTTGCGGCGCTGCCGGTTTATTTGTATTGCAAAATCACCGGCAGCCGTTTTGCCACCGACAATCACACCGCGGCGTTGATGATGAAACGCTGGCAGCGGCTGAAGTTTTTGCACGGCTGGCTGGAAAAGCGGGCCGCGTGCAACATCGTCACCAATGAACGGTTGCGAAATGTGCAGCAAGCCTGGGGCGTGCCGCCGGAGAAAATTTTATTGATCGGCGATTTGCCGGCGCAGTTTTCGGAAATCGCCGCGCCGCCCGTTCTGAATCATTCCGGCTTTGCCGGAAACGGCGGCAATGGCAACCACAATCATGAATTTTTCACGGTCACGGCGATTTGCAGTTTTAGCGCGGATGAGCCGCTGGACAACATTTTTCAAGCGGCGGCGCAACTGCCGGATGTCAATTTTTATTGCACCGGCAAATTGAAAGATGCGCCGCCGGAAATTTTTCACCGCAAGCCGAAAAATGTCACGTTTACCGATTTTCTCGCGGTGCCGCAGTATGCCGGCCTGCTCAAATTTTCGCATGGGGTGATGGTTTTGACCACGCGCGATCACACCATGCAGCGCGGCGCTTACGAGGCCATGGCGCTCGGCACGCCGATCATCACCTCCGATTGGCCGCTTCTGCGCCAAACGTTTGCGCAAGGAAGCTTGTTCGTCGATAATTCACCGCAAAGTATCGTCGAGGCCGTTCGTCAATTGCGCACGAACTGGCCGCAATTCAAAGCGGCGATTCAGGCGCAGCGGACGCAACGGCACGCGGCGTGGATGGAAAAAGAACAAGCGTTGCGCCGGATTTTGTCATTGCCGGGAAAAAATTGATCACGAGGGAATTGGGATGAGCTTTACAAAACCCGAGCGCGATATCGGAGAACAATTTCATGAGTTGTACCGCCGGCTCTCGCGCTCTCAAGCCAATGCTTTGCTCGACGATTGCATTTATGAATTGCCGGCGGCCTGGAAATTTCTGACGGCGCTGCGACCCGATCTGCCGATTTTGATCGTGCTGCACGGCTTCAGCGGCGTGCCGCTCGCTTTTGCGCGCAACAGCCGGCGCGTTGACATTTGGGGCTTCAACCAACATGAAACCGATTTGTTTCACGAATTGGCGCGGTTCAAAAATTTGGCCAATTATCAGATTTGCAGCGACCGCAGCGAAATTTGCGGGCCGTACGGCTTGATGGTCTGGCTGCCGACGCGCCGTGCTGTGAATGAGAACCGTGAAGATGAGTGGCTGGCGCAGGCCATGACGCACTTGCATCCCGAAGGCGAGCTGTGGTTCGCGCATTGTTACAAACCGGATTGGCATAACCCGCTCAACCGCCTGCGCCGGCTGATGCGAGATTTAAAATCGCCTGAGCAGGAATCATTGCCGGCGGCGATTCGTTTGTTGGCGTTGGCCGAACCGATTCCGCCTCAATCCTTGCTCGAAACGCTCATGGCGAAAATTGCGGCGGGATCAAATGGCCGGCGGCAAATTCGGCAAATGAATCATCTCGGCATTATACCGCATTGGGCAACGCCGGCGCAAATTGCGCCATTGCCGTCTCTTCGCGCTCGTCGAGACGATTCCGCCAAGCAACCCGCGTTGAGAATTTTGGAGCAAAAAAAAATTTTGGAAATCCATCACGCCTTGGCGCATTTAAGCTCTGCCGCTGTTCCATCGTTTGTTTCGCGTCTTTTGGAGACGTTGGCGCGACGGGAGCCTGGTTCGATCTTTCAAATAAAAAACTATCGCATTCTCGCCGGCGGCAAAGTGCAGATTGACGCGCGATGGAAAAAGAAAGCCGGCGAACAAAGCGTGTTCATCAAGCTGCCTTTGGTCCCGTTCGCCGCCGGTCGCCTGCGCAAGCAAAGCGAGATTTTGCACGATTTGCAACGTCGTGACGGCTGGCGGCGCTTTGACGCGACGACTTTGCCTTTTTCCCCCTCTAAAGCTTTTCCGAAAATTCTGGCGCAGGGCGAATTTGAAAAGCAGGCCTATTTTCTTGAAAGCCGCGTCAAGGGCGCGCCGCTGGGGCGTTTGGAAGTGCCCAACGGAAAATTTCGCCAAGTGTGTGACACGCTATTTTCTTTTTGGCATGAAGTGCAAACGCGCTGCGGCCAAGTTGTCGAGGTCGATCAAGGCAAATTCGATCAAATCTTTCGGCAGCCTTTGCGGCAGCTAATTGATTGGGCGCAGCTCCGGCGCCCGTACGACGCCATTTTGCGCCGGCTTGAAGATTTTTTCGCCGAACAATTTTTCGGCCAACGCCTGTTTTTGGGTTTGGTTCACGGCGATTTTTCCACAAAAAACATTCTCGCCCATCCGAAAACTTTTGCGTTGAGCGGCATCATTGATTGGGATATGGCGGCGCGCGAGTCCATTCCCGTGCTCGACGTGCTGCATTTCTTCGTGCGGTTGGATCCCGGCTCGTTTCAGGACGCGCCGCCGCAAATCGCCATGCGCTTGATCAAGCCGGATTCCCGCGATTTTCATTGGCCATATTTGCAGCAGGCGTTGGCCAAGTTTGAATACGAGAAAAAATTTTTGCCGGCGTTCGTCGCCTGTTATTGGGCGCAGCGCCTGCAAGTTTATTTGGATTCGCCGAAGTATTTGGATTCGCAGTTCATGCAGCGGCATGTTTATGATATTCTCGATTTTTTTGCTGAGACTATTTTGAGAAAATAGTGATCGTATCATACTCTTAGGGCCCGTTAAGAAATAAACTTTTCAATTACACGTAGCCCCCGCCCCTTGTGGGCGGCTTTCTAAGATAAGAAAATTGCATGTTCCAAGAGTGCCCCACAGGGGGCAGGACTACAACAAATGTAAATTTTATTTTTTTACGGCTCCTTACTCGCTTCGGAAATTCTTTTAAAAGCGAGTAAGAGTATGAGTATGAGTAGGAGTAAGAGTAAGAGTAAGAGCAAGAGATGAAGATCTTCACCGAATTGCTGGGAAATCTTGGCGCGCGCGGGATTCCCTACGTTCTTTTGCGGGACAAACCGGAGGCGCCGGAAATTCATGATTTGGATTTGCTCGTCGACGAAGCCCGAGCGCGGGAATTTTTGGCGATTTGCCGGCAACATGGCTTTCGCCTGATTCGCAACGGGCGACTGAACCCTGGCAAGCTTTTGCTTTTGCGCTGGCAGGCAGCAGAGGCGCCGCTGCTGCTCGATGTGCATCAACGCTTGATCGTGCGCGGTGTTGAGTATCTCGACGCGCAGCGCGTCTTATCGCGCCGCCAAAATGAAGATGGCTATTTTTTTCCGGCGCGTGAAGATCATTTGCTGACGCTGCTCTTTCACAACCTTCTGGGCAAAGGTGAAATTCAAGCCAAGCACCGGCCGCAATTGGCAGAGTTGTTGGCGCAACCGCTGGATGAAAATTATCTGACGCAACATGCCGCGGATTTCGGCTTGCAGGAAATTTTGTCCAAGGCGCGAAAACAATTCGGCGACTTGCAGCGCGACGCTGATTTGGCGCGGCGCTTGAGCCGATTGAGTTATCGCCGTCTTTATCAGCGCCGGCCAATCAACCGGCTGCGGCGATGGTTTTTGTCAATTAAAGCGGAAACACAAAAATGGTTTGGCCCTCGGCGCGGCGTGTTGATTGTCTTGCTTGGGCCGGATGGCTGCGGCAAGAGCACGCTGCTGAGCGTCTTGCGGCAGCGCCTGCGCTCGGCGGCGTTGACGGCGGATACGGTTTATCTCGGGCCGTGGGGGCAGAGCGTGTTGCCGATTCAAAAAATTCTCAGTTTTTTTCATCTCACGCCGTATCGCGCCGAAGACAAAGCGTTTTATTCCGGTCAAACGGCAGCGCGCGAAGTTCCGAAGGGCTTTAAGCTCTGGCGGCAAAATTTGAAAGCCTGGCTTTATTACGCCGCGGTCGCGATTGAATTGTGGTATCGTTACGTCAATTTGGTTTTGCCCAAACTCCGGCAGGGCCGCATCGTTCTGGCGGATCGTTACATTTACGATCTGCTGGCGGGTTACAAAAGCCGGCCGATGGATTATCATTGGGGCATTCGGCAGTGGTTGTGCCGCCATTATCCGCGGCCGCATTTAACGTTGTTATTGGAGGCGCCGGCGGAAGTGATTCACCGCCGCAAGCCGCAATTGCCGATGGCACAACTGAATGCGGTTCGCCAGGCTTATGCGAGTTTTCGCGATACCTACGATTTGAAAATTCTCGATACCAGTGTCAGCGTGGAGAAAACGGTTTTGGATTTTGAGCAAAATTACCTCGAACCGATTCTCGCGCGAATTGAAAAATATGCCGAACACAAAAGTTGAAAACGACGCCGAGACCGTCGCCGAACCAGCAACAGAACGCGCCCCCGAAACTAAAAGCGTATCGAGATTGGCGAAAGAAGGTGTTTTTTATAACGTCATCGTCAGGCTCGGCAACACTTTCACGCAAGCCATTGGCGGCATCATTTTGCTGCGCCTGCTCGAGCCTGCTGATTTCGGCCTTTTGCAGCTCGGCTGGCTGATCATCGGTTTTGCCACCAAGTTCGGAGAATTTGGTTTTAACATGGGGCTTATCCAGCGCAACAAAGAAGTGCGGTCCGAGCACGTCAACACGTTATTCGTTCTCGATCTCAGCTTCAAAGTCACTTTGTGGCTCGCCACGCTGGCGCTGACCCCGTGGCTGACGGATTTTTTTCATGAACCCAAGCTGGCGCTTTTTCTGCCGGTTTTCAGCTTTTATATGGTGCTCGAGTGTTTTTCGACTTCGCCGATTACGATGCTGCAACGCAACATGAATTTCAAAGCTTACTCCCAGGTTTTGGCGATCGATCGCACGGTGCAGCTCGCCGGCGCGCTGACTTTTGCGGCTTTGGGTTTCGGCGTGTGGAGCCTGGTCATCGGCGAATTTCTCGGCCTGATCTGGTCGTCTCTTCGCGCCATCCAGCTTTCCGGCTGGCGGCCGCGTTTGCAATTCGACCGCGAAACCAGCAAAGAACTTTTCAGCTATGGCAACTGGGTTTTTCTGCGCAATCTGTTTCGTTACCTGTCGGATAATGTGGATTATCTGATCATCGGGCGCTTCCTCGATGCGAATCAGCTCGGATATTATACGAAGGCGTTCGAGCTGATGAAAACGCCGCGCAAACGCATCACGCGCGCGCTGAGCGCCGTGGTCTTTCCGGCTTTTGCCAAAGTGCAAAACCAACCGAAACGGGTCAAGCGCGGTTTCGAGAAATTGGTGTTAGCGGTTTCGCTGGTGGCTTATCCGATTCAGATCGCCATGCTCATGGCGGCGCCGGCCTTTGTTTACGTTGTGATGGGCGAAAAATGGGCGCCGACGATCACCTGCTTGCAAATCATGTGCGTTGCCGGAATTCTCCGCGCTCTCGATCCGTTTCTCAATTCCGTCATCACCACCAGCGGCTTCGTCCGGCATTCTGCCTTGCGGCGCTTCATCGAATTTGCCATTCTCGCCGTCGCCGTTTACATCGGCGTCCGCTGGGGAATTAACGGCGTTTCCGCGGCGGTGACCCTCACCTCGATCGTCGTCATGGTGTTGATGATCAATTTGATTCGCCGCGTCAGCTTGATCGGTTGGCGCGAATATTTTGCGCCGCAATGGCCGGCGATCGTCAGCAGTGTTTTCATGGCGCTGGCGATGTGGGGCGTCAACACCGGCTTGGGGAATTATTTCGGCAAGCATTCATTGGCAATGCTGATTGTCTCCACGGCAGCCGGATTCGCCGCGTATGCCGGTGTGCTGCTGTTGTGGCGTCCCAAACGCGTGGTTGATTTGTATCAGGAATTGTCCGGTGATGCAAAGGGGATTGTTGCAAAAGGGAGGAAGAGAATTGCCGAATGGAAAAAAGTTTTGTCTCAGTGAAGTTTTGATCTCAAAAAATCCGAATTCCTGTTCTAATGATTTCTTTGACAAAAGGATTATCTTCAGTAAAATCTTCGGGACTAAAGGGATGTGTTTCAATGTCAGTATCGATCTTAACCACATAAGGACTGAGCTTGCAGCGGTCGTCAAACATATCGCCTTCAAACTTATCAGAAACTAGGGCGACGTCAATGTCGCTCCATTTCGACTGCCGCCCCTTAGCATACGAGCCGAAAACATAGGCTTGGCGGATCGGCAAATTGTTCGCGTTTAGTTGTCGAATGAATTCTTCTACGCTTGTTCTAACTCTATCTGGGAGAGTAACCATTGGTAAAAATCCTTAATTTTTTGGAACCATATTGTAGTGAATTCTTTCGTACAACGTTTATAAAATTCGAACTTTTGATCAGGGTATCGTGCTTGAATGTTAAAAGTAGCAATCTCGTCTATCAATTTTTTTTGTTCTTCTGATAAATTCAAGCGAGTCTCTTTGGCAAGCTTGGAGAGATTGTGAATCCATGGTACATCTTCTGCCGAATCTCTGACCCAAAATGCTTTAACCTGCATTATTCAGAAACTCGTGGGACAGGCAGCCTTGCCTGTCAGACTGTTTTGGATTTTAGCTTGCGCGTGAATAATGCAGGTTAAGAACTTTTTCAATAACAAGATGCGCAATAAATAAACACCAATCATACCTCTTGCTTTCAAACCTCGACTCTGCAGCCTCGAGGTCGTGCTCAGCAGTTTTGAGCCAATAGGCAATATGTTCTTCTTTTGTCATGGTGTTTGTTCTTGCTTCTGTGCAATGATTTAATATAAAATTTTTCAATTATTCAGTCAAGGCTTTTATTCGATACATTGCATCCAGCAATCAGCAACCAGCATCAAGTATGCTCATCACATTTTCCGGAATCGTCGGCGGCGGCAAAAGCACCAATGCCAAACAAGCCTGCCGCTTTTTGCAAGACGCGGGCTATGCCGTCGTTTATTTTCGATTTCGCTTTTTGACGCCGCGGAAAATTTTTCGATCATTGTTTATAAAAAATAAGGCGACTGTAGCGCCGTCAAAACAAAAACCGAAAAAGACAAAACCCGAGGCGTCACTGCGCCGGCGGAAGCTCGGCAAGCTTACGCTGGCGCGGGCGTTGGGTTATCTTTGGCGTATTTTGATTTTCCGTTTTTTTGCGGCGATCTGGCTGCGCCGAAAAATTATCATTATCGACCGGTTTTATTATGACAACCTGGCTCATTACAGTCTGGCCGGTTTCCGCGAGCGTTTTTATCTGACTTTGCTGAAAAAAGCCCTGCCGGTTCCCGATTTGGCGATGATGCTATTGGCGCGGCCGCAAACCATATTGCGGCGCCGGCCTAATTATGACAGCGAGTATATTCACCAGCTTTATCGCCGTTACCAGCAAGTGGCGCATGAATTTCCTCAAGTGGTCGTTTTGCGAACCGACAGTCTGCAAGATCTTACGACGATTATTTTGCAGCATGTTCGTCAGGCCGTCACGCGTGAGCGGCATAGCGGCCCGCTCCCTCGCCAAGTTCTGCAATAGAATAACCTTCCGCGTTCGAAGGTGAACGCGGCTACAATAGTTTAATGAAAAATTTTTTGACTGACCGCTGATGTAACAATAAGGCCATTTTAGGCGGCCAGCCAATGAGTTGATTGGAAGTCAATCGCCGTTTCAATTTTAAAAACTGATTGAGAGGCCACCTCCATGTCTTTACGCGCCGGACTCGCCATCGTGCTGTTGGTCATCGGATGTTTTTGGACTTTGCGAAGGCCATTAGTGGGCGTGAGCCTGGTCATCGTTCTTTTCCATCTGAATCTTCGCATTTTCGGCGCCGGCCTGCAGGATATTCGTTTCCAATTCTACGCCACCCTGGCTTTGCTGCTCTCGTATTTTATCAATCGCGAAGAATTGCAGAAAGTCGACACCACGGCGCAGCCGCCCATGCACTGGCTGTTCGCTTTCCTCGGCATCTGCGTGATCACCAGCGCCTGGGCGGCCTCTTCACCCGGCCTTGCTTTCAATGACACGTTCGAATTTTCCAAAATCGTTTTGTTTGTCTGGTTGATGATGAAAGTCATTCAAACCGAGCAGGACATGCGCATCATCATTTGGGTGACCCTGGCCGCGATCTGGTACACCGCCTTCATGGCGCGATGGGGCGTCGAGTGGGACTGGATCAAGGAGAGCGAGATCGGCATTGCCACCGGCGGCACCGGCGTTCACATCATGATGTTTTTCCCCATGCTCGTCATCATGGCGATCTTCGGCGCGAGGTGGGAGAAAGTCGCCGCTTATTTTATTTTGCCGTTCGTTCTCGATTTTTTGCCGGCGACGCCGGAAGGACTGCGCGCGACGTTTGTGGCGCTCTGCACCTCGATGGTGTTTTTCTGGATTTTTGCGCCAAACCGCGTCCGTCTGAAAAGTATCGTGCCTTTTGCCGTCGCCGCGGTGTTGTTTGTTTTTGTGCTCACCCCGCAGGATTACTGGGAAGAGATGGCCACGATTCTTGACCCCACCACCGAAAGCTCGGCGGCCTCGCGCGGCGTGATCAATCAGGCCAGTTGGCAAATTCTTCAAGAGTATCCCTGGGGCATCGGATACAACAATTATGCGCTCATCTCATTGCCGTACATTCCCGAGGAATTTATCTCGAATGTCGGCACTCGCGACGCGCACAACAGTTATCTCAAAGTCGCCTGCGAATTCGGCGTCGCCGGATTTTTGATTTGGATTGCGGTGTTTTTTACGGCCTGGTTGTACTTTCGCAAAGTCAGAAAGACCATGCCCAACGACCAGCCGCCGACCAATTTGCAGCTCTACGCGCTGGCTTTCGAGCTGGGACTTATCGGCATCACCTTGAGCATTTACACGCACAACAACAACGATCTTGACACGCTGTACTGGTTTGTCGCGTTTAGCTGCGCGCTGTACAATATTCATTTGCGTCAACAGAAAGAATCCGAGCCGCCGCCGGCGCCGGTAAAAGCGCCGCACGAGGTTGTTTTGGAAAAAATTTTAGCCAATAAGAAAACCTCGGAAGTGGTTGCCGCTTCGATGTCACGGATTTCGCCTTCTCGGGGCTAAGAGATTCTAAAGTTTTTTACCCGCAGACTGAAGAAACCCACAGATAAATTTTTTTTCAGCGGGCTTCTTCAATCTGTGGGGGAATATGGCTGCCCGCAGGGCTCCAGTTTTCAGTTTGTCTGAAACCCTGGCATAGACCGTGCTGATAGAAAGTTCGAAAAAAATCTAAAGAATTTTAATAGACAACTTTATTTTTGCGAATGATCACGATTCTGTTTTTGCTTTTTTTTGCGATATACCACGATTCACCCGGCCAGGCTCTGCCAAATTATACGCCACCCGCCGGCAGCCCGCTGGCGCGAAAAGCGCATCCGCGCCTGTTTTTCACCGCCGAAACACTTCCGGCGATGCGGCAGCGGTTGAACACGATTTACGCCGGTGAATTTCAAAATTTCGTCACTGCGATGGACGGCTTTTACAACGAGTCCATCGACAATATTCAACAAAACTACAAATTTCACGACGCGCGAAATTTTGCGTTCCTTTATCTGATTGATCCCGCCCAGATGCCGCGCTTTCGCTTCAGACACACGCGCGAAGAATACGGCCGCCGCGCCATCGATCTCGCGCTGCGCATCACGTTGATTCGCGGTTATGTCGATGGGCACGATTCGCCGGCGCTGCGCAGCAATTCCGGCGGCTACATCAATCTCGCGCTCGGCTGCGTGTATGATTGGTGTTTCCCAATGCTGACGCTTGCCGAAAAACAGAAAATCGCGCAAGGCTTGATCGATCTTTATACGAATCGCGAGAAAGACGCCAATCCGGACGAACACGTGCAGCTCTCCAACCAACTGCTCGGCCACGCGCATCACGGCAGCGTCGGCGCCATCACGTTTTGGGGCGACGGCCTCGGCGAGCCGTATGAGGCCAAAGCGCAAGAGATGCTCAATTTTATGAAAGCGATGTACTTTGATCGCATCTTCGACACTGCGACGAATGTGATGGAAAACTCCTCCGGCTGGAGCGAGGGCTGGAATTATCAGTATCTCAGCTTCAACAACGCCAAAATGTTTGCCGGCGCCGCCTCAACGGCTTTGGGAATAAATTTTTTCAAAACGTGCAGTTGGTTTTCTCAATACCCGCTGCAATTTCTTTGCAATGTTTTGCCGTATCAAATGGGCGGCGATCATTTTCTCAGCCGCAACGATGCCGGACAATTGGAAACGGCGCGCAACGAAAGATATACGCGGAGCTTGATCACGATTGGCGCCGCGCTCGCCAAGGATGATCCCAACATGGCCGCTTTGGCCAAGTGGCTGCTGGATCGGCACGGCGATAACACCAAGCTCAAAGAAAATCCCCGCGCCTACGCGCTGTTTTATGATTTCATTTGGGGCTGCAAAGAAGTTCCGGCTCAATCTCCGCAGCAGCTCAATATTCCGTTGACGCAGAAACTCGGCCTCGGCCAAATCGTGATGCGCTCGAGCTGGGACGACGCCGCAACGCGCCTCACGTTTTGGGGGCAAAAATGGTGGCTGGCGCCGCACGCGCATTACGACCAGGCGAGTTTTACGATTGAAAAATTCGGCCCGCTCGCGCTCGATGCCGGCGTCGATAAAGGCGGCGGCTTCGACATGGGCAAATCAAAATACAGCCGCGCCACCATCAATCACAACGTCGTCGGCGTGCGCAATCCGCTTGAAAAAGACAATGAGTTGTTGAATTATCAGATGGAGGTCGATAGCGAGGCCGATATTTATACGGATCCGGCCTATCAGCCGGGCGGCAACAATTACGTCGGCGAAATCGAAGCGTTTGAATCCATCGCCGGACAGTACGATTATATCAATTACAACTACTCGCGTTCCTATCGCGGCGGCCAATCCGTCAACCTGGCGCGGCGGGAATTGGTTTATTTGCGGCCGCCAAATCCGGCGGCGCCGAACGATCAGGAATACGTCGTCATCACCGACAAGATCAACACGTTGAAAGCGGAATACGAGAAACGTTTCATGCTGCACGTTTCTTTTCAACCCGATCTTGTCGACGGCAAGTGGACGGCGATCAACGACGGCGTATCCGAATCGACCGATGGCCGCACGGTTCGCGTCACGAATACGTACGGCAACTGTCACGGCCGCTTGTTCATGAAATCGATCTTTCCCGGCGAAGCGAAACTGGTTCGCATCGGCGGACCCGCGCCGTACTGGTTTACCGACGCGGATTACAACGACATTTCGCTGCGCCCGCCGTTCAACGAATTGACCGCGCTGTGGGGCGGCAGTTCCCGCCTCGAAATCAAACCGGCAGCGCCGCGAACGTATGAGGTTTTTCTCACCGTTCTGCAAATCGGCGATGCGAACACGTTGCAACAAATGGCCGAGGCGACTGAGTTAAGCGGCGCGCAGTTTTGCGGGACGTATATCAAAGATGCGCACGTGGTTTTATTTTCCAAAAATGAAAACGTGCTTGATGAGGCGGAATGGTTGATTAAGGGAAATGCCGAGATTGAACATTTGCTCGTCGATCTGCGCCCCAGCGCGCCGTACCGGATTACACGCAACGGCGCGCCGTTTGTCAATGGTTTCGCCAGCGACAGCGGCACGGTGTGGTTCCGGGACAATCCGAACGGAAAAGCTGCGTATCGACTAATCGCAGGCGAAGCCGGACTTGCGCAAATGAGCCATGAATAATGTTGACAATTAGCCGGCCGCAACAACACTGTCATTTTGAAAAAGTCTTTTTTTAACTTGCACTTTGTCTTGGTTAGCAAAAGGATTCCTTCGAGAATGACATTTCTCCTGAGGGCTGAACAGTTCTCATTTTGAAATTTATAAAATCATTCAGCTATTAACGTTGGACTTTGAACTTTCTGGCTTTGGACTTTTAAAATGGATATTCGTTTCGAAATTCGCAGCTTTTTAAAAAATAGCGCACCTAAAGGCGGAAGCTTTGCAGATTCCGACAACCTCTTGGCAAAAGACGTCATCGACTCGCTGCGCATGCTCGATCTGATCAGCTTTCTCGAAGAAAAATACCGCCTCAAAATTGATGAAGACGAATTGATGCCGGAGAATTTTGAATCGGTCGAGGCGATCACGAGGTTTGTCGAACAACGAATTAAAGAATAAAACGTGAAACGTAAAACGTAATTTACGCATTACGCATTACGTTTTACGTCAGACTTATGATGCAGAATTTTACTTTGCCCTGGCGCGCGTGGTTTGGCGACGAGCGAATCAATATTTTTTTTCCGAAGCATTGGCAGGTTGAGGTGTTGGCGATGAAAGACGCGCCGGCCATGCCGAAAAGCCAAATCGCCGCCGCCCTCATGCGCTCGATTGATGAGCCGCCGCTTTACAGCCTGGCGATGGGCAAACGCCGCGTCGCCATTGCCGTCGATGACCTCAGCCGGCCGACGCCCGCCGGCGTGATTTTGCCGTTTGTGCTTGAAATGCTCCGATTGTGTGAGGTGGGTGATGAACAAATCAGCATCGTCATCAGCCTCGGCTCGCATGGCGCGCTCACGCCGGACGAGATCGCGCGCAAGGTCGGCAAAGAAACGGCGCAGCGCGTGCGCGTGGAAAATCATGATTGCCGGCGCAATCTGGTTGACATCGGCGTGAAGGTCGGACAAACGCCGGTGCTGCTGAATCGAACTTTTGCCGAGGCGGATCTCAAAATTTTGCTCGGCAGCGTCGTGCCGCACGCCTTTGCCGGCTTCAGCGGCGGCGCGAAAATGGTTCTCCCCGGACTTTCGAATCTCGAAAGCATCGAATGGACGCACAAAGCCGTGCTGATGGGTTTGCGCGGCAAGGCCGGCACGCTTGAGGGCAATCGTTTTCGCGCGGAGTTCGAGCGCGTCGCGCGCCACGTTGGCGTGCAGTTTGGCATCAACGCCGTGGTCAACAGCCGCCGCGAGATTGCCGGACTTTTTACGGGCGAGGTCGAAACTGCGCATCGCCGCGCCGCCGAATTTGCGCGCGAAATTTATGCGACACGTTTGCCCGCCGCGCCGTTGGATGTGGCGATTCTCAACGCCTATCCAAAAGACGGCGAGCTTTTGCAAGCCGAGAACGCTTTCATGCTGCATCACACCGCGCCGCCGAGTTATCTGAAAGAAGATGGTTTGATCTTGCTGGCGAGCGCGTGTTCATCGGGCCTGGGCCATCACGGCCTCTTCGGCCCGCAGCAAAGATTGTATCGCCAACCGATGCGCAAAGCTTTTTTGGGCAATCGCCATCTCGCCGCTTTCATGCCCGGCGTCACCTCTGAAATGTTTTATCAAATTTATTGGGAAGGCTATCCTCATTTCCGCGCGTGGGAAGCGACGCTGGAATTTTTGCAGCGACGTTATCCCAACGGCGCGAGGGTGGGAATTTTTCCGTGTAGCAGTATACAGATTGCAGGTTATTGAGTTTTGCACTAAAAATCGGAATAGACAATCTTGTTTTGTCCGCTTAAAGCAAGGGTTATGCCTTAAAATACGTAAAGGAATACAACAATGAACTTACAATTTTGTTCAACATCAGAGACACGAAAAGGGTCAATTGCACGAAGCATTGCCATGGCAAACGCAATAATATACGCTCTCATTGTAAATGGGTGTGTTTCCTCTAAAGCTGTCATGCGTGACGACTCAATCAAGTTTCCAAAGAGTAGATTTGTTGAGATTCTCGACCAGAAGCCCGAAGAACCTCACGTTGTAATAGCCACAATCGAAACGAAGGGCGGCTTGGGAGTCTCTCTACCAGATATTCTGGAGAATATGAGAAACAAAGCTAAAGAACTTGGAGCCGACGCTGTTATTCCCACTCGGGACGTAAGTGAGTACAAAACTCCGGGATTTATTTACAATCCATGGCTTGGTGGTTATCAAACTCTTCCAGGTGGTAGAATGCCTGCCATTCAAGGTTATGCAATTGTTTACAAGTCAACAATACAAAAACTGAAACGAAGTAGTTACAATTTCAGAAATACAGAAAGGCCTCTCTCGGGTGGAATTGCTTTTAATGCTGCGCCTATTATCCTTAACGGCTATGGGGTCGGCGGTTGGCTTGGAAAAAGTAAATTGCGATTTGTGGGAGAGTATTTTAGCTTCGAAATACCAGATGCCTTCTATGGAGATGGCTTTGAAAAAGGTAAATTAGAATCCGGATATAGAATTGGCATTGATTATTTTTTTGTAGAAAATTTGAGAAGCGTCTATTTCCCTGTGGGCATTGAAAATTGGAATTACTCAGTTGGCATAATGAATACATCAATCAGAGATAATTACAATATGGTTTACCTGTCTGTAGGAATTGGATATCTTCACAGACTAAATGACTTTTTGTATTTTGACTCAAAATTTTCCTTAAATGCTTCGATAAGCAATCAAGAAGAAGTACAAATTGGCAACAGAACTCTTGTGCCAGATAAAGCAGCGTATAATTTTTTCTTGGGTTTCGGCGTTAATTTCTAAGCATAAAAGGCACATAACATTTAACTTCTGCTAATGCGCGGGGCATAATGTAATCTGCGCTTAGTCGAGGAGATGTCAACTATGGTCTCAAGTAAATCAAGAATTTCTCTTTGTCAATACTTGGAGCTACATGAAAATCAAATACCAGAATTGTTACTAGACAAGCATGGCGTGAACCGCGAACTTGGGCGTTTTTATAACAATTACTTTCGCGTCATGGCTATAAAGGACGCACTTCTGTCTGCTTCACAAGAGCAAATTATAAATTTGCTAGACGAAGTAATAAAGACGAAAGGTGATCTTCGCTCTCGAATTAGCCCTTGTTACCGCCATGATGAACGCTGGCAGGATCTTGCGCGCTGCCTAGAGTTGGATGGTTATAAAATTGAAGATACTGGTTTGATACAAATCGAACCAACGATCCATGGAGTTGAACATCAAGAAGACCAGTTGACCAAAGAGCTTAGAAATTCAAACATTTCCAACAGTGATGAAATTATCACAATGCTTGAAAACTCGTCAAAACATTTTCGAGACGCTAAACCTGATTTTAACGCATGCCTAACAAATGCACGAATAGCTTTGGAAACACTTGCAAAATCTATTGCAGCGACTCATGGCCTAAGAGCGGACGATCAAGCAGAGTTGCAAAAGTGGGGAAGAATTTTGGCATTTCTTCGAAAATCAGACTTCATAACAGAAAAAGAAGAACTGGGTTTGTCTGGAGTTTACAGTTTTATAAGTGAAGGATCACATTCTCCGATCATTGAAACAGATGATGAAGAAATGACTCGTTTGGGAAGGAATCTTTCGATCAGTATGTGCTATTTTTTGATAAAGCGATATAGTTCTTTAAGACCCAAAAGTAATTTCTGAGGTACCAATTTAGTCGGCATTCTTTGGTCTAACGGTACGTAGTGCAACCGCACACGCTTACGTTCGAGGTCAGTTCATTTTCTGTTAATTTGTCAAAACTCAATAATACAATGATGCCTTATCTCATCCATCACTTTCTCGAAAATCACGCGCAGGCGAAGCCCGAGCAATCGGCTTGTCTTCATAGCGAAGAAGCCGTAACTTATGGCGAAATGGAACGCCAGGCCAATCGCGTTGCACACACGCTGCGCGAGCTTGGCGTTCAACGCGGCGACCGCGTAGCGCTGCTCATCGAAAATTCCAGCGCTTATGTTGCGGCTTATTACGGCATTTTGAAAGGCGGCGCCGTCACCGTTGCCATGTACACCACGACTACAACACAAAGCTTGGCGTTTATGCTCAACGATTGCAACGTGCGGGTGTTGATAACACAAACCAAGCATTTATCATTATTGCAAGAACTGCGCGACAAGCTGCCTCATTTGTCCGCTGTTGTTTTGTTGGATGAAAACGAAGTTGAACGCCCGACGGTCGAGGCCCCTACGGGCGTCGCCTGGCCCTGGCGGATGATCGATGCGCAACACGTTAAACAGCAACCGGATGCGGCATTGAACTTGTCGTTGATCGATTTGAATCTGGCCTCGATCATTTACACCTCCGGCAGCACCGGCAACCCGCGCGGCGCGATGCTGAGCCATTTGAATATCGTGACGAACACGCGCAGTATCGTGAGCTATCTCGGCCTGGCGCCGCAGGATCGCATCATGGTCGTGTTGCCGTTTCCGTATGTTTATGGCAAGTCGCTGCTCAACACGCATTTTGCGGCTGGCGGAACAGTAATCATCGACAACCGCTTTGTTTTTCCGAATGTGATTTTAAAAACAATGCAAGAGCAAGCCGCGACCGGATTTTCCGGCGTGCCTTCGACGTATGCAATTTTGCTCGGCAAATCCGCCGTCCGTAAAATGGAATTTCCGGCGCTGCGTTATCTCACTCAGGCCGGCGGCGCGATGGCGCCGACATTGATTCGTGAGGTGATGGAAATTTTTCGCAATAAAAAAATTTACATCATGTACGGCGCCACCGAAGCCTCGGCGCGGCTTTCTTATTTGCCGCCGGAAGATTTGCCGCGCAAAGTCGGCAGTATCGGTAAAGCGATTCCGAACGTCGAGTTGCGCTTGATTAAAGATGACGGGGAGGAAGCGCGCCAGAGCGAAGTCGGCGAGATCGTCGCCCGCGGCGCGAATATCATGCAAGGTTACTGGAATCAGCCCGAAGAGACAGCCGCGGTGCTCACGGAACACGGTTTTCACACCGGCGATCTTGGCCGCCGGGATGAAGAAGGCTTTTTCTACGTCGTTGGCCGCAAGCGCGACATGATCAAATCCGCCGGCAATCGCGTCAGCGCCAAAGAAATCGAAGAGATTATTCTCGAGCATCCCAATATTCTCGAAACGGCGGTGATCGGCATCCCCGATCAATTTATCGGCGAGGCCATCTGCGCGTATATCGTGCCGAAGAACGGTGTGCCCGTGCCGCCGGAAGAGCTGATTGCTTATTGCAAAGAACGAATGCCGGAGTACAAAGTGCCGCGTCAAGTCATCGCGCGGGAGAATTTGCCGAAGAATGCTTCGGGGAAGATTATGAAAGAAGAACTGCGTCAAGAGCGAATGCAAACAGAAAATTGACCGGATTTTAGCCGCCTTCAGGCGGCTTCACCTTTTAGCTGCGGAATTTATTCCGCATGGATTAATATGAAAATAAAAATCGCCAACGTCGTCGGCGCGCGGCCGAATTTCATGAAAATCGCGCCGCTGGTTGATGAGATGAAAAAGCACGAAGAAATCGAATCGATTTTGGTGCACACCGGCCAGCATTACGATCAGACGATGTCAAAATTATTTTTTGATGATCTCGGCCTGCCGAAGCCGGATATTTATCTCGGCGTCGGCTCCGGCGGCCACGGCGCGCAAACCGGCAAGATCATGATGGAGTTTGAGCGCGTCTTGCAGGAAAACAAGCCGGAGGTCGTCGTCGTGGTCGGCGATGTCAACACGACGATTGCCTGCGGGCTGGTCGCGGTTAAAATGGGGGTCAGGCTGGCGCATGTCGAAGCCGGGCTGCGCTCGTATGACCGTACCATGCCCGAAGAAATCAACCGCGTGCTCACCGATCAAATTTCCGATTATCTTTTCATCACCGAACGCCAAGCCCAGCGCAATTTGCAGCGTGAAGGCATCGATCAGGAAAAAATCTTTTTCACCGGCAATGTGATGATCGACTCGCTGTTGAAGCATCGCGAGCGCGCCGAACAGTCTGCGATCATGCAGGAGATCGACGTGGCGCCGAAGCGCTACGGGTTGGTGACTTTGCACCGGCCCAGCAACGTCGATCGGCACGAGAATCTGGCCAAAATTCTCGAAGCGCTCATCACCGTGCAGCAGCAACTGCCGCTGATTTTTCCGGTGCATCCGCGCACGCGCAAAATGCTGCAAGCGTTCGGCCTGGAAGAAAAAGTTCAAGCGGCGGCCAATCTCAAGCTCACCGCTCCGCTCGGCTATCTCGATTTTCTCAAATTGATGGCGCATGCGAAATTCGTGTTGACGGACAGCGGCGGCATTCAGGAAGAAACCACCGTGCTGGGCGTGCCCTGCATGACGCTGCGCGAAAACACCGAGCGTCCGATCACCGTTGAAGCCGGGACGAATATCGTGATCGGCAATTCCGCGAGCCGGATTGTCGAAGAAAGCAATCGTATTCTCGCCGGCCACGGCAAAAAGGGCGGGCTGCCGGAATTGTGGGACGGCCACGCCGCCGAGCGCATCGTGCGAATTTTGCTGGAGAAAGAAAGTCCGAAGTCTAGATGAGTCCGAAGTCCGAGGTCTTATAAGTCATGGGTTTCGAGTGATATGAAAAAAAATGTTTCGAATCAATTTGCGAATAGATGGTTTCGGTGGGCTTGTGTTTGGCTGCTGGTGATGATGTGCGCCGCCGCTTGTGCTCAAGATCGTGATGACGAAGACGACACGGCGAAAACCGAAAGCAAAGATGCCGAGAAGCGCGCGAAAAAGGCTGAACGCAAAAGCCGGAAAGAGAAAAAAAGCGGCGGGAAAATTCAACTGCCGCCGCCACCGGACACGCCGGCGGAGTTTGAATTTTTTGACGGCGCGATTTTCTCGCGCAAAGTCAATCTCGGCGTGAAAGGCGTTTTGTGTTTTGGCAGCGAGCGCCGTCCGCTGGCAGTGTTTTGGCAGGAGGGAGGCGCGACTGCCGCAAGCTTGCCGATCAGCCTCTCGGCTCACGAGCTGAAGCTGATCTTCGGCCGGCCGGTTGATGCGGGCCTCATCAGCGTTTTGAATGAACACGGCCAAATGTTATCGCGCGGCGCGCCGGAGAAGGTCTCATTCAAGCTTGGCCGCCAACCGGTTTATTTGCTGCTGGAGATTTCTCCGTCACGTCCCAAAGCAGCAACGAATTCGGCGAAGGAATAGAGGCCATAGAGTGTTCAAACTCAGAAAAAAATTTCTGAAAGTTTAATTTCCCCACCGATTGAAGGATCCCGTGACATAATGCACAATTCCTTCCGTGGGTTAATTTTTAGAGATTTAAAGCTTGTTGATTCTCGTGAAACGGAATGTCTTGCCGTTTCTTCAAGGCCGCGGCTGCCGCG